>ERZ824575.1625-NODE-1625-length-20316-cov-4.163664_pt1 | contig 20316 bp, 15 predicted proteins | sample MGYA00519470_ERZ824575 | MGnify/ENA primary metagenome ERZ824575 (study PRJEB31778, sample SAMEA3449170) | human gut metagenome | biome: human gut; feature: human-associated habitat; material: faeces | place: United Kingdom | collected 2010/2012 ...
TTTTGGTGCGCCCGCGGGAATTCGAATCCCGGACACCCTGATTAAAAGAGCCCACCGGGCAGAACACTCTGACTTTAGAAGTTTCGAGTTTTCGTTATTTTTGTGCAAAGCATCGTGATTTTCCGCCCGGCAATTTCTGCACCCTTTGTCGTATTTCGCAAGTCAGAGTACCCATTGCAACCCTTGAAACCGTGCAAAAACAGTGCAGAAACCGTGCACTTACTCTGGGATAAATAAAAAATGATGATTTTTAATCCATGACTTGGTGGCGATTTGAGTGACCACAAAGGTAAATTTGATACACGGAAAGAAGAATGCCCACTCGTCTGAGGAGTTCTCAGGGGAGTGGGCATTTCTGCGCAGGCGGTTAATATAATTTCGATTATGATAATTCAAATTATATTAAGACGTTCCATGGGCTGTAACAGCTTCACCGCTTGGTTTTCAAAAACCACCTGTTGATAGCGGTGTTACTTCTTCACAAATTGGTATACGCCATATTCTGGTGACGTCACCAATCCATGCTTGATAAGATTCTTGATAATAGAGGATGCACGAGATTTCTGAACGCCATATAGCTGTGCAACGTTTATGCTGCGGAACTGATATTGATACCGATATCTCTTGAAAAGTTCAAGCGTCCGCTCTTTTGTACTTGCAGTTAGTCTCGTGCCATTCAGCCTTTCGCAAAGTTCACTCACGTCTGCATCCGTACTCATTCCGTGGAGCACTGTAGAAGTTTCCGCACTTTCCGCAGAGGTTTCCGCACTTTCCGCACCTCTTGCCACACTTTCCATACTGACCTGTGCCGGAGTCGCTACACTTCTATTCGGCAGTGTGACGATAAAGAAATCCGAATCTGAGTAGAAAGTCGGCTTCTGGGCTACTTCCACATAAGAGTTCAGGATGCGGTCAATGCCGCTGCCACGGCGCTCCATAAAGCCAAGCCGCGAGAACACATCCGAGATCACCTGATTGCGCCGCATAGACGGAATGTGCCGGATATCCATGTCCTGCACCCTGCGGCCATTCATCATGCCGCCCGGTGAAGTGATCTCCAGCCGATCATCGAACACTTCTACATGAATCTCCGAACCAAGAATCTGATAATTCCGATGGATCAGCGCATTGACCAGCACCTCACGAACGGCCTTATACGGGTAATCACTGCGTTCTTCGCGGGTCATACCACGGATGCTCCACGGGTTTTTGCTGTTGTTGCGAACAAAATCTTCCGCATTTTGCAGCAGCGTGATCAGACTTGCACCCTGAAATTCCTTGTCATCCAGAGCATCTTCTTCAATGCTGCCCTTGTAGTTGCCTTTCCAGCGAGTGCAGAAAATACGGGATTGTTTCAGAACACCCTGATCGCAGAGTAACAGGCCGCCATTCGTAATCTGTCCATCGTCTGTTACCAATCCTGCGGATGGCAAGTCTTTTTCAAGGTCGAAATCCTCTTTTTTCAGATTCTTAAACGTCGCGGCCAGCAGTGTGAAACTGACATCACCCACTCGATAAGAGCTGGGCAGGGCATCAAAGGTCTGATTCATGCCCTGCAAAATCAATTCGTTCAGTTCCCGTGAAGTGGCTTCTTCGGACTGGTCGCCATGCCGCACATAGGCCGTATGGGAACCGTCAAAGGCATAATAATATGGATACGCCGGGCCGTCCTGTACTTCCAGATCAATGCAGGACTTGCCCTCTATTTCGACCTCCCGCACCCGATAGCGCGGCGTAGGGTCAATGCGGACTTTGATAAGTTCCGTCAATCTGCTCACCACAGCCTGCGGATTTTCCAATCCTACGACCTCGCGCGGCTCATTCTTTACGCCAAAAATCAGGTGTCCGCCCTCGGTATTGGCAAATGCCGACACGGATTTCAGCCAGCTGCGCGGCTTTTTCTCTTCAAGACGTTCCTTGTAATCAACATGAGAGGCTTCAATGTAATGGTCGAGGGGAAAAGGCATGGTATCACCTGCAATTCAGTTCAATATCGTTCAAGCGTATTATACCGTTTTTTATCAGTACATTCCACCACTTTATGCAGTCACATGGGTGGCATTCTCTTTCACCGAATTGATTGTTTCCATCAGCTCACTGCCTGTTTTGCCATCAAACAGGCGGGTAAACAGAATGGGTTGGTCAAAGGGTGGTTTCATCAACACCGCTTTGCTTTCCACATAACCGTTCTGCTCGATGTAATGAATAACCTTCTGCACAAACGCGATCTGCTTTGCATTCAGCGATTCGTCATTGATAAATTTTGAAAATGCCTGCATGGCAGCATCGTGATCCAGCTTTGCCACTTTACGCACCAGCAGACCAAAGGGTGTATCCCGAAACTCCCGTGCATAGTCCTCTTTGCTGCCCAGCTCACAGGTGAAGATATGTTCCAGCTCGGTATAGTCACCCCGGGAAAGCGGAATGTTCTGGGTCAGCTTGTGGATGGCCAGCGTATCGCTGCGGTGCTCCATGATGTAGCGGTTCACACGTTCCCGGTACTCGCCGAAATCGTAGCCGGAATCCAGCGTTTTGCCCTCGGTCTGCTCCAGTACCGGGTCAGCAAGAGCCGTGTAGACAGGCTTTTGCCCCTCGCCGCCCTCCACCAGAAACTTGATAAGCTCCCGCAGTTCCTGCCGCATTTCCTCAAAGCGGAGAAGGTCATGCGAGGTCAAAAATTCGTCTGTCTGCACCTCCCGGATGAGGGACAGCTTTGCCTGCACCTGCGGGATGGTAGCCTTTCCTTCCAGCATTGCCGCTGTGCTGCGCAGCTGTTTCTGGGCGCGGCCCAGCCCCGGCAGACCTTCCAGTTCACAGAGCAGCAAGCCATACACAAAGTTATCGAACCGCTTGGCGGCCTCGTCCTTGTCGTCCAGCGAGATGAGCGGTGCAACCTCTTTCATCAAGGTGCCTTTGTCCGTTTCGGTCAGGCTGACAAAGGCTTCCGGCTTTTGATAGTGTTCCACGGCCTGTCGGTGCAGCCGCACGGATACCAGCTCCGGGTTCAGCGCTCCCACTTCGGCACGGCAGGTCTCTGTTAAGATCTTGCGCCAGTTCTGGTAGTTTTCGTCCCCATAGGCTCCATCCTGCAGCGCGGCGGCAATGCGCACCTGCTTGCAGAAAATGCTCTCGGACAGGCTTTTGGTGTTCGCGCTCTCGTAGCCGTTGGGTTTCTGACGGAAAAATTCAAAGTTGCCGCAGTAGTCGAAAATCAGAAACCGCCGTTTGCCCGTATATTCGCCGTCGATGGCATCCACGCAGGCAAGGGATGGGCAGAGCCGCGTACCACGGCCGATCATCTGCCAGAACTTCGTTTTGCTGCGCACTTTTTTGAAGAACACCAGATTCACGCACTCCGGCACATCGATGCCCGTGTCCATCATATCCACCGAGACCGCAATAAACGGCGGCTTGTCCGGCTGCTTGAAGTCGTCAATGATGGACTGTGCATAGGCGTCGTCGCAGACCACCCGCTGGATGAATCCCGGGTACTGGGTCTCCAGCTGCGGGTAGAGCTTGCCAAAACGTTCCCGGATAAACTCCGCGTGGCGCTTGTTCTGGGCAAAGATGATGGTTTTGCCGATGCGGTCGCCGCCCGCCGTCTGGATGCCGCGTTCCATCAGGTCTTGCAGCACCGTGTCCACGGTGTTAGCGTTGAAGATGAACTTATTCAGCTTTTCGGACGGGATGAAGGTGGGCAAGGTGTCGTCCTCGGCAAAATCGTCCTCGTAGCGGGCCTTATCCTCCGGTGAAAGCTGGTCGTAGTGGATGCCCTCTTCTGTGAATTTCGTCTTGACCTCGTAGTTGTAGTAAGGCACCAGCACATGGTCGGTGTAGACCGCCGTGTCGTAATCGTAGGCGTAGGTGGGGATGCCGTGCTCCATCTCGAAAAAGTCGTAGGTGTTGCGGTCTACATCGGTTTTCGGGGTGGCGGTCAGACCCACCAGAATCGCATCGAAATAATCAAAAATGGCGCGGTATTTCTTGAAAATGCTGCGGTGGCTCTCGTCCACGATGATAAGGTCAAAGTGGGCGGGCGAAAACAGCGGCACGCCGTCCTTGGTCTTGGCGTTGTCGATGGCGTTGAGCATGGTGGGATAGGTGGAAAACACGATGCGCGCGGCCTTATCGTCCTTAGAGGAGCATAGGTTGCACAGCGACTGGTCGGGCAGATACTTTTTGAAGTCGTCCTTTGCCTGCTTGACCAGCGCGGTACGGTCGGCCAGAAAGAGCACGTTGGTCACATGACCGCCCCGGCTCAGCACATCGGTCAGGCTGGATGCGGTGCGGGTCTTGCCCGTGCCAGTAGCCATGACCAGCAGATTGCGCCGGAAGCCCTGCGCGATGTGGGCGCAGACTGCCCGGATGGCGTTTTTCTGATAGTAGCGGTCGGTGATTTTATCGTCAATTTCGATGGTGTCCAGCGGTTTTTTCTCGGTGCGGCGGTTCATCAGTTTCTGTAAATCGTCCTTGCAGAACACCCCGCTCACGGCACGCTGCGGGCCGCTCTGCTCATCCCAGAAATAGGTGGTGTAGCCGTTGGTGGTAAACAGCATCGGACGGCGGCCAAACTTCTGCTCCAGACAGTCTGCATAAAGCTGAGCCTGCTTGCGCCCGATGTTGGGGTCTTTGGTGCTGCGCTTGGCTTCAATGACCGCCAGCGGCAAGCCGTCCTTGCCCATCAGCACATAGTCTGCATAACCCTTCTGCCCCAGCACGCCGTTCATGTTGTCCACTTCGTACTCGGTGCGCACATCGGCATCCGACCCGGTGAATTTCCAGCCCATGGCCTTGAGGTCGATATCGATGATCTTCTGCCGCGTTTCGGCCTCGGTCAGGTCGGCGGCGGTGAAACTGCGGCTCTGCTGGTTCTGCTGTTTGCTGGCCGTGTACGCCGCCGAAAGGCTCTCCACCTGCTTGCGCAAGGCTTCCAACTCGGCATCCTTCTGGGACAGTAAACTTTCCTGTTCCCGGATCTTCTTTTCGTCCAGCGTTACCTTTTCGCCGGGGATGGCTGTTTCATCAAAGGAGCGCTCCACATAGTCCGTGCCGTAGCAGTAATCCACCCACTGGATGAAATCGAACAGCCCCCGCAGGCTGAACACTGCATCCGCTGCCGACACACTATGCCCCGTATGTACCGCCAGATTGCCCGCCTTCACGATGCTGGGCAGCACGCTCCACACATTGCGGTCCACTGCGAACCGGAAACTCGGCTCGTGCAACAGGGATTGCAGGTTGTCCTTGTAGGGCATCGTGATGGTTTTATCTGCCGCATACACCCACTTCACCGCCAGCTCCAACGCCTTCCGGCACCCCACCGCGCACATCGCCGGGGAGGTGGAGAACACTTTCTCGGCCTCGATGGCAGAATTGGCGAAGAGGGAGTATTCAGGATGGGTGGAGAGATAGGAGAAGTTGGGCATGGGAAGGGCTCCTTTCTGTTTTAACACTTCTAATATGTTACTTAGTTCTTAATCTTTCAACTTCTTACTATTCCGCTTGAGCTTCTAATTTTTCTTTGTTTATTTTCAGCAATTCATCCATCAGTTCCATTGCAATATCCTCAATTAGTTCTGGCTTATAGGATTTTATCTCATATATAGTCGGCTCCAAGACAAGAAGGCGCTTATTCGCTTTGTCGTAATAAAATAGCGAAATAAAATTCTTTCCTGTTTGTCTGTTCTCTTCGCGAGTATGGATAATTCCAAGTTCCTGTGCCAAGTTCCTGTGCCAAGTTGCTGATTCCAACGCTCTCTTCACCTACTTGAGCACTAATTTTATCAACCTCCTTTTTTATATCGTTTATAGAAAATCCAGATTGCGTTTTATCTGCATCGCTTTCATAAATCAATGTAAACAACGCAATCACGATTTTCTGCCTCATATGTTTTGAATCCTTACGTTGTCTCTGAGGTAATGCAAGGTTGATTGCACGATCTCTTAAAGGTGTATAAGATTCAGCAATGACTTCATCCGCGGTTTCTGTTGCAGAATTCGCATCAGAAAGCATTCGCTTGTGTTGTTCTGTTTTATCGACGCAAAATTTTTGGCAGTACCTTTGCAGAAAATCTTTAAATATACCAATATTATGGGCCGAGCACTCTATAAAAAGTTGTATAGCATCTTCATCAATTTTAATATTCAGTGCATTTTCTCCCAACTTTTCCACCTTTTGCAATTCTTCCGCTGTCCATGTTCCTATATCTATATGGGCGCACCGATTAATCAAATCAGGTGCCATCGCTGTTATTCTTGACGCGTCCTTCCACACACCTACAATGATAATTTTTATGCCTTGATAGTTGAACTCTTTCAGCAACGAGCAAAAGCTTTGCTGAACATCTGGCGACAGATAATGAAAATTATCAAACACAAAATATTTTTCAGCGGAGCGACTTTTTAAAACCTCTAAAAATTCCAACATATTATTAATATTTACAGTTTGATATGAGGTTTTCAGAGTTTCCTTGTGCGCAGTCGAACTTGTTGTGCTCATTCCCGCACTAGCAACCATCTCGGCTCCGATACTGCTTGATACCTGTTCAACATCACTGTCGCTAAATTCATCTGTAATGCTATGCTCAATTTGACGTACTTCAACGCCTACGACATGGAGCATTTCTTTTTTCAATGCATCAATGTCCATAGCTGCATTGCATCCGATGCGTAGTTGATTTGGGCAATACCGTTCAATCGTCCATGTTTTTCCCTGTCGGGACTCTCCGTACACAACAATGATATTATAGCTTTGAACTGCATTCAAGAATTGAGTATGTACTTTTCGCTCTAAGAAGGTCGGGCAGGATACCGATGGGCGTTCTGTGCATCCAAAGGTATCAATAAGTTTATATTCTTGTTTTTTCTTAAATAAATTTTCAAACCACACTTTCAACCTGCTGAGCATTGTAATTCCTCCCGTCCATTATAGTCCCCTTTTATTATACCTCGCATTTTTTCAACTGTATATCGTTTTACCCAAAATATTCCTGCATCAGTGCCTTTTTCATCAATTCCAGCTTTTCAAGGCTCTGCTGTACGGTCTGCTTCTGCTGGTCTACACGCTCCACAAAGGCGGCAAAGTCGTTTTGTAATTCGATTGGTGGCTTTAAAACCGGAAAGTTCTTTATAATTCCGATATTTAGATTAGGCTGATTTCCACCTTTTGCCATATCACGAAGTTTATCATATGACAGAATCATATATCGCCACAGATAATTTTGATTAAACTGTTCACAAGGCAAAATGCAAGCGCACGCTTGATTAGTCGCGCATTCAATAGAGGTATATCCTGTCATACCACGAGTTTTCCCCTGACCATACATTGCAATCAAAACTGTATTCGGAGGTATAATTTTTGCGGACGAGTTATCAAGTCCAGCTTGCGTTATTTTTTCATCAGTATTACAAATGACATTGTTTTGCAATTCCGTTGTTTTCACCCATCGGATACTACCATTGTTCCAAAACTCCGAGACATTTCTATTCGGTGTACCACCACTCACCACAGAAGTGAAACTTTTTACAGGAACATACGGATAAAGAACACTGTTATGCACAACTCCAAACATCTCCACAAACCGCGCCTTTACCAGTTCGTCCAGTTCGGCAAGCTGCTGCTTACGGAGAGAAATCAACTGCTCTAACTTCTTGAATTTTTCTGCAATTTCTTTTTGCTGGTTTACTTCAGGTAACGGAATCTCAATATTTTCAACGATGGATTTAGAAATTTCTTTAAAAGTTGCGCCACGTCCCAATGAATTGAGATAGTCTGTTTTTGATTTCAAGAAAAAATAGAGGTATTCATTATAAATCGCATCTGAGCAAATAAGGTTCTTAAATCCTTGATTGCAACACATTTCACAACCGGCAATTGCGGTTTTGCCAATCGGCGCGCGAGAAGATAAAATGACTGTTCCTGTCGGCAGATAAGACAATCCTGTTTTTTCTTTTCCCTCTTCAGTAATGTGCCGAACTGAATCCATAATGTAAAAAGTATCTTCGTTCAATTCAGCAGGTGTTATCCATTTGATGTTGCCATCCCAGTAGGACGTAACAGATGTTTTTGGTGTCGAACCAGATACAATAGTACAAACCTCTCCCAACTTCGCCATCACACCATCTCCTCCAACTCTGCCAGACCCTTGGTGATCTCCATTTCCAGCTCATGCAGGTCGGCAAGGATTTCCGTGGTCGAGGGGTACTCCACCGGCACATACTCGGTCTCTTTGTACTTGTTGATGGATAAATCGTACCCGTTGGCGGCAATTTCTTCTTTGGGCACAAAGAAGCTCTGCTCGGTGCGCTTGCGGTCAGTTTCGGCATCGAGGTTATGGAACCGGGCGATGATGTCCGGGATGTCGTTTTCCTTCACCTCGGTGCGCTTGTCGTCCAGCGAGAGGCCGTCGGCTTTCATATCGTAGAACCACACCCTGTCGGTGCCGCCCGCGCCGGTCTTGGTAAACACCAGCACCGCCGTGGACACGCCTGCGTAGGGCTTGAACACGCCGGAGGGCATGGAAATGACCGCCCGCAGCTGATGGTTTTCAATCAGTTCTTTTCGGATGCTCTGGTGCGCCTTGCTGGAACCGAACAGCACGCCGTCCGGCACGATGCAGGCGCAGCGTCCGCCGGTTTTGAGCATCCGCAGGAAGAGCGCAAGGAACAGAAGCTCCGTCTTTTTGGTGTTGGTGACGGCTTTCAGGTCGTCATTGATGCTCTCGGCATCCACAGTGCCCTTGAACGGCGGGTTCGCAAGGCAAACGGTATACTTGCTGCAAATGGAGTTTTGCTTCGACACGCTGTCCTTGTAGTCGATATCCGGGTTTGTGATGGAGTGGAGCATCAGGTTCATGGCCGAAATGCGCAGCATGGTGCGGTCCATGTCAAAGCCGGTGAACATCGGGCCAGCAAAATGCTGCCACTGCTCCGGGGTCATGCTGTCCTCGTAGTGGGCGCGGAGGTACTGCGCACTGGACACCAGAAAGCCCGCCGTGCCGCAGGCGGGGTCGCAGATAAAGTCGTCCGGCGTGGGCTGCACCAGCTCCACCATCATGTCACGGATGTGCTTGGGCGTGCGGAACTGGCCGTTTTTTCCTGCAATTGCCAGCTTGCCCAGCATATACTCGTACAGGTCGCCCTGCATATCAAGGTCGGCAATGTCGTGGGTGTAGAGATCCTCCAGCCCGGTGATGATCTTTTGCAGCACCTGCGGCGTGGGGATCAGGAACATGGCATCGTCCATGTACCGCGCAAAGGCGGTGTTGCCCTCATCCGGGCGGGTGGGGTCGTCTGCGATCTCCACCAGCTCGCCGTTTGCGTCAAAGTCCGGCAGACGGCCATACTTCATCTTTTTGATGGCCGGGAACACCCGCTGCTGCATGGTCAGGAAAATCTCGCGGGAATCTTTATCCTTGAAGCGGCTCCACCGCATAGACTGTCCTGCTTCGCTGGCCGGGAAGATGTGCTCCATCTTTTCGCCCGCCATGTTCTCAAAATCTTCGGTGGCAAGCTCTTTCTCGTCCAGTGACCGGATGAACATGAGATAGGTCAGCTGTTCAATGACGGTCAGCGGATTGGTGATGCCGCCTGCCCAGATGTCCGTCCAGATCTTGTCTACCTTATTTTTAATGGCTCCTGTTACCATGCGTTCCTCCTGAATGTTTGCCAATCGCAAACGCTTTGCATCTTGAATTTTTGGTGATAATACCACAATTTTATTATAGCAGTGTACGATTGCATTTTCAACGTAGAGTGTTTAGCAGAAGTGCTTTCTTTATCGCAAGGCAAGAAATCAGTGGAACGTTAAAACAGCAATTTGCGATATGCAATTCAACGCTGTTGCTGTTGCATGAAGAAGTTGAATTGCTATAAAACGGTAAAGTGGATCTGCATTTCACAGACCGTTGCTTCTCGTGCTGCTGTTTCCAAAATAAAGTTGATGATAGCCCAACTGCGCCAGATAACAAAGCTGTCCTCACGTTTCGGCGGCTGAATCAGCGCACAAAGTTCTTCCTGCGTGTAAACGTCCTTGATGGTTTCTTGTGCCTTTACCATCTTGATTTTGAACGGTGCTATTTCGTCCTGCTCCATGCACCAGTAAAGGAATACTTTCACCGAACGGATATAATGGTTGACGCTGTTTGCAGTCATTCTGCTATCCGTCAAGTGGATAACATACCGCTTGAATCCTACCTCATTCACGGCTAACTGCTCATCTGAAAGGAACTTCAAGAACCGTGTAATATCATACCGATAGCCGTTCAACGTGGCTTCTGCCGTGCCAGAATACTTCTTATCATCCAAAAAATCTTGTTTTAGATTATCAAACCGGACTGCACTTTTCTGAATCTTCTTCATTTTTTCTGTACCTCTGACCTCTAAAATTTTTGAAAAAATCATAGGTACAAGCTCAAAAAGCCCGTATAAAACAAAAAAGACGACAAACCGTTTATCTCAACGATTTATCGTCCTTTTGGTGCGCTCGAGGGAACTCGAATCCCTGGCCCTCTGATTAAAAGAATCCGAGGTGCATCATTTGTCAATTTCCGAATTTGCGCAGAATCGTTATATTTTATTTATCATCGTTATTTTATTATTGTAATTCTCTGCATTATTTGCATACAGTGTAATGCTTTGCAACGGTTATCCAGTAGTTCAGGTGTGCAAAAAGTGTGCAAAAATGTGCAGACGGGCAAAACGAAGCCCAATGGACAAATCAATCATCGGTTTTATGGCAGGGTTTAGGACATCCGAATAGACACCTTTTAGTATAGAAATGAGGTTTCCCATGAACAAACTACTTTCCTGCCGCTTCAATATGGACACCAACCGGGTAGAAGCCCGGTTCGCAGATGGCTCCACCGTTGCCATCGACTGCACCGCTATCGAAGACGAGTATGGCGATACCCCGGCACAGCGGGCGGAACTGGACTGGCTGCTCTACAACAAGCCCTTGGAGTACGCCCAGCTTGTGCTGGGTGGGGAGATGGGGCATTATCTTTCCCTCGGCTGCGACCATGGCAGACTGGAAGATTGATGATTCAGCAGCTGTTCGCAAAAAATTAAAGAATCATCTTTACAAAGGCCATTGCTATTTGCGCCCAAATCGAATATAATATAGATAGGAAAGCGGACGTCACTCCGCTGGTGTGGCTGACACCTAAAATCCGATCTGATGCAGGACGTAAGGGCCTGAGGCTGGCGGGCAGCGATAAAACCCGAAAGCGATGCAGGACATAGGGGCCTGAGGTTGGCGGACAACGATAAAATCAGTCGCAAGGGACATCGGACAGCACCACGGTGTTGTAGGTGTCCCTTTTATTTTGTAAAAATGCAAAGGAGCGCAGAATCAACCATGACGAAAAAGGAAGCATTGTCCATCGTTTTTTCCTGTGCGCCATTGTACAAAGAAAATCTGGTGGACAGAAGCCTGCTGTTCATCACCACCGACAAGCACAAGAATGTTCATTGTCTGGAAGTTACGTTTGATATTGGCAACTTCCTGCACATGACAGGCTTCAAGCTGCGGAAACCCGGCATCAACGCTCGGCACTTTTTCAATCTGTGCTATGACAAGCGTCTGACCGAAGCAGACTTCGAGTTTTCCACAGATGGAACCACCGAAATGAAAATGCGGGTTCTGCCCAGCCTGATGAAGAAGAACCTCTCCGCAAAAATGCTGGGCGATTACAACATGAGCCAGCCTAAGCTGTACACTGACAAAATCGCTGGATCCCTCAGTGCCTGCATGGGGTTTGTCCGGGATGGCGGTGAAGGTCGTTTCGTTCCCAACACAGTGCTGGAAGGCGACATCCGAACCAAGGTAAAGGCTGCTGACCGAATTATTGCTACATATCGCAAGAGCCGCAGCGAGGAGCAGTATTCGGAGATTGTGTTCACTGCCAAGAAGGTAGAATGGGGAAAGATTGTTCTTCCCGATGAATATAGTTATCTTGTCTTACCTGAATAACAAAAGAATGCCCGCCCACCTGTGGAGGTTTCTCTCCACGGTGAGCGGGCATTTTGCGTTTTCTTTCGATTCATCGAATCTATTCGGCTTGTGGTTTTCGCTCAACCCATAGTTTGGCTCCACAACAGGCTGATGCCGAACCAGTCCACTGCTTCAACGCCACCGATAGCTGGTCATGCCGCTATCCTCTAAGGGTATTATACATCATCGATGTAACATTGCAAGGAAAAATATTTGCATATTATAGCAAATGGCCACCTACTGCACTGGCTAGTACGGCAGGTGGCCATTCCTTCTTCATTTCCTTCTTACAAACTGAACCGGTCAGGTCAAATCTTCACCATTGGAAGCAATGACTTTTTTATACCAGTAGAAACTGTCCTTACGGTAACGATCACGGGTGCCGTTACCTTCACTGTCCAAGTCCACATACACAAAACCATAGCGTTTTTTCATCTCGCCTGTGGAAGCCGAAATCAAATCAATGCAGCCCCACGGCGTATAAGCACGCAGGTCTACGCCATCCTCGTTGATAGCCTTTTTCATGGCTTGAATATGGCCACGCAGATAATCAATGCGGTATGGGTCATGCACGGTGCCATCCGGTTCCAGCGTATCCACAGCACCCAGACCATTTTCCACAACCATCAACGGCACCTGATAGCGGCCATAGACCTCGTTCAAATAATAGCGCAAACCGTCCGGATCCATGCCCCAACCCCAGTCAGAATAATGGATGTAAGGGTTCTTTGCCCCAAGTGTCAAATTTCCTGCTCCATCCATTTCCACATTTTTATGGGTAGTAACACAGCTGGTGGAATAATAGCTGAAACTATAAAAATCCACCTTGCCTGCCAGCAAGTCAGATTTGTCCTGCTCTGTAATATCCAACGTCACACCATCAGCATCCCATAGACGCTTGGCAAAAAACGGGTAAGCACCTCGTACCATCACGTCACCGCAATAGTAATTCATCATTTGCCGATCCTGCTGTGTGAAAAGCTGATCCTTCGGGTCACAGGTCAACGGATAATTACAGCCACCGGCACTCATGCAGCCTACTTTATAGTTAGGGCTTACAGTATGGGCATACTGCACTGCATGGGCACTGGCTATAAACTGGTGGTGCAGCTTAATATAGGCCGATGCAGCCAGTTCCTTTGGACAATCAGGAATGACTTTCAATAGCAGCAACGGACAATTGATTTCGTTAAAGGTCAGCCAGTATTTGACTTCATTTTTGTACTCGTCCAGAATTGTCTTTGCATACTTATCGAATAACGCGATCGTATTGCGGTTTTCCCAACCGCCCAACTCTTCTTCAATATACAGAGGAGTATCGTTATGGCAAATCGTTACAAGTGGCTCGATATTGTATTTTTTCAGTTCAGCAAAAACTTTATGGTAGAACTCCAAACCTGCCTGATTGGGTTTCTCCTCGGTTCCTTTGGGATAAATACGGCTCCAGCTGATGGACATACGGAACATCGTATAGCCCATCTCTGCCAATAAAGCAATATCTTCTTTATAGCGGTGGTAAAAATCCACAGCTTGCTGATTGGGATAATAGTATCCATCTGCCACCACTGGCTTTGCTCCAATCGGACGTATCGCCATCTGTGGACAAGCCTTAATATCACCATTGGGAAGCTGATAGGTTATCAAACGTGGTGTTTTTGCTGTACCTGCCGTAGTAACATCCGTCATAACCGGACCACGGCCATCAGCATCCCAGCCACCCTCATACTGGTTAGCAGCAGTTGCGCCACCCCAAAAAAATCCCTTTGGAAATGTGCTCACGTCTGTATCCCCCTTTATTTTAATGCAGTAAGCAGTGGAGCACCGGCCTTTACTGAACCGGAAGCCATCTCTATCACATCTGCATAATCATCGGCGTTGGTTACAAGAACAGGCGTTTCCAGAGAATATCCTTTTTCATGAATGGAATTGATATCTACTTCCAGCAACTTATCACCTTTTTTTACAGTATCACCCTGTTTGACAAAGGCCTTGAATCCTTCACCGTCCAATCTTACGGTATTCATCCCGATATGAATGAGCACATTGCAGCCTGTTTTATCGGTCAGGGCAATAGCATGACGGGTAGAAAACAGATTTTCTACCACACCGTCAAAAGGAGCCATCACAATGCCGTTTTCCGGCACGATGACCACGCCTTTGCCCAGCACCTCGGTGGAGAATGCCTCATCACTACATTCACCCAGCGGCTTAACGGTGCCAGACAGGGGAGCTGCAATTTCCACTTTCTGAAGAGCCATTGCGGACTTTTCAGTTCGAGGGGCACTCTTTTTTTGATTCTTTTCCCCTTGTTCTGTCAGAATATTTTCACTGGTGCCATCCTCATCTTTATAAGTAAACCAAGCCATCACAAAACTGAAACCAAAGGCAACGGCTACCATCAAAATAATGCCCACAAAATTCGTTGCACCATTAGGATTAATCATTCCCAGCAAGCCAATAACACCCATGCCCGCATAGCTATACAGAGTCAGGCCAGTGATTGCACCAACCGCAGAGCCTGCTGCTGCACCAATACAGGCAATGACGAACATTTTAATGCGCGGGAGGGTCACGCCATAGATAGCGGGTTCCGTCACACCAAAAATACCGGAGAAGAAAGCAGGCAGCGCGATATCTTTGAGCTTCTTGTCTTTGGTCTTAAGGCAGACAGCAAGTACAACACCTGTCTGGGCAAAGCATGGAATAAGAGTGCATACCAGCATTCTGACAGGATGACCCTGTAACAACTCCATAAACGGAACCATGCAGATTGCGCCATGAATACCAAACAGAACGAAAACCTGATACAATCCACCAAAGATAATGAATGCCACCAACGGAACTGTGTCAAAAATCACCGTAAGAACGACATTCAGAGCATTGCCGACCATGTTTGCCGCAGGTCCGACTAAAGAAAATCCCAGCGGCACAGCCACGGCTAAAGCAATAGCAGGAACCATAAAGGACTTAACTAATTTGGATACACGTTTTTCCAGCCATTTATAAAGAGGAATCGCAATTGCCATTGTAAAAACGACCGGCAGGAATGTAGAGGTGTATGTGGCATTGACCGTCATGCCAAAAAGGTTCAGGTCTACACCTTGAATTGTAGGATACAGCATTGCTGCTCCTACCAAAAATCCAAAGACTGGATCGATTGCAAACTTCTTAGCCAGATTCATGCCCAGCAACATCGGCATAAAATAGAAAATCGCATCACCAATAGCGTTGAACAGCTGATAATAACCGCTATCTGATGGCAACCCGCATAGAACGGCAATCGACAAAATGCCTTTGATAATGCCCGCAGCGCACATCAAATTCATCAGTGGAGCCATAGCCGCCATAACGATGTTGACTACCTGCATCAGCGGATTTTTCTTCTGAGCAGCGGATGCATCCGAAATTTTAACTTGACCACTGTCTCCGGCATCCACGCCAAGTACTTCACACACATCCAGATAGACATCGTGAACGTGCTCACCGATAACGACCATGTATTCTCCACCAGAATTAACGACCGATATTACGCCGTCCCGATTTTTCAGGTAGGCGGTATCTGCCTTTTTATCATCTGCCAGATTGAACCTCAGTCGTGTAAAACAGTGTCGCAGACCCGTCACATTTTCCTTGCCACCAACATGGGCAACGATATCTGCTGCCAGTTCTTTGTATTTACCCATTTTGTATCGTTCCTCCAATTAAGTTGTATTTGAAATTGAAGGTCAAGCCAACTTAATGTAACCATCCTTACCGTTCCAAATGGGTTATGTGTTTATCGTTCTATGCGCAAAAGTTGCACGACACCTCAACTGTTCTGTCCTCCTTTCTCAGGTGTTTTTTCGAGCGGCATTTTGGAGCCTTTATTGACCACCAGCCGGATGTGGATTGTCAGATACATTCGTTCTTCTTCCAGCAGCTGATAGTGGTATTTGCGAGATAGATAGTCACCAATTTTACAAGCGCAGCGATAGGCTTCCTCATACTTTGCGAAAATGATTTCGGCTAAGTCTGTGCTGGAATTATCCTCGTATTGCTCTTGTCTGAGCACTCGGCGCGCAAAGTATTTTAGATGTGTGATAAACCGATAATAGTAGCTGGAGTCTGCATCCATCTCAATACGGAAGTACACACGTACGATATTACATATATCCTCAATGATTTTTGTAATGGCAAAAGTTTCTTCCATTGTGGAATCATCTGTTTCACCATTGGCAATATGCATAGCGATAAAGGCGGCTTCACTCTCTGGCAGGCGCACCTTGAATTGGCTTTCCACCATGTCCAGCGCCATCAGGCCGACTTCATATTCTTTCTGATAAAAACGCTTGATTTCCCATGTAAGGCTATTTGCAATTGGAGTTCCTTCCAGAAAACGCTGGATGGCATAAAAGAGATGGTCTGCCAAAGATACCGCCATAACCGGATTGAGCTTCATATTCAGACTGACATTAGCTGCTTCCACGATATGCTGCGCCAGCAGAAGATACTCTTCCGGTAATGCTTCCAATGTTCGTCTGATTTGTTCAAAGCTCTGATCACCTTCTTTGACGTAGACAGTTTCCACCAATTTATCATCTACATTATCGCCAGGACGTTTTTTATAGCCAATCCCTTTGCCACAAACAATTTGCTCTTTACCCTTTTCATCCAGAACAACAAGCGCATTGTTGGTCAAAATCCGGCAAATCCGCATTTTGCATTCCTCCAAAAAAATAGACCCGTCCACAAACACTTCTCCCAGCATTTGCAAACAGGTCAAGCTCACCACAAGAGGTGATCACCATCCTAATTTCGAGGTTAGTATAGCAGATTTCAAATACTCTTTCAAGTCAACCTTCAAAAAATCGTCATATCGTGCAATAGTAAAAATGAATTTTGTGAAGAATGCCCGCAACTAATCATATAAGTCCTACTATCACCGCTTTACTGCAATAAATTTTGCAAAACCATCTTGACGCCCCCAACAATCCATGATACCCTCTATCGCAAATCTCGCCGTGTTAGCCGTAAATGACTGCACGGTGTGGGTTTATTCCCCATGAAGATTTTTACCGCCCCGCAACACACCCGATTCATTTTGCCGCCGATTCACCCGACAAAATCCATCGCTTGTACTGCGTGGGCGGTATTTTTCTTTTTTGCACTTGACGTATCATCGCGCTTGTGCTATTATATCGCTAAAATATATCTCAATTTCTTGAGTTATATTTTGATGCACGCACCTTGAATCCTTCATAAGCCGTCCGAACAGCGATACTGTGCCATGACCTGCCTTGAAAGCAGCGAGCCAGAGAAATACGCCGCTACAAAACAGGGGCAGGAACTGCGTTCGGTGTGAACGGTGACCAGAGCAGGGGCGACCGGTGTGCTTTGCACATTGGGCTTGCGTTCTCGTCAATGTGCTGCGCGGTTCGCTCACTGGAATTTTCAGTGTTGCACGGAAAAGGCGAAAGCAAGTATCGACCTGTGGCCACAAATTTTCAATTCTTGAAAATGTTCTGTCCACTCAGTCATCCTTGTTGGGGAGTGCCTTCCCCAAACCCTGCTCCAGCTTCGCGCTGGCTTACAGCGCGAAAGCGGCGTGTCGTTTTACATAGCCCCTCCATCCCGGAGCGGGCATTTATCATTTTCACAGGAGGTCGAATATGGCTGAAATGAAAAGTCCGAACGTACACGCAAAGAAGAACCGCAATGACACGCCGCGAAAACGAAAGACACACATCATCAAAGTCAGGGTGACCGCAGAAGAAAAACTGCGGATCGCATACGCCTGCAAAGAACTCCACCTCACCCAATCCGAACTCGTCCGCCGCGTCCTGTACGGCGTGAACGTCAAGCACACCGTTGTGGTGGCGCAGGGCGGCGAGGATGCACTGGCGGCGCTTGCTGCCTTGTCTGCCCAGTGCAGCAAGGTAGGAAGCAACCTCAACCAGCTTGCACGGCACTTCAACTCCGGCGGCAAAGACACCGAGCAGCTCCGGGCGCAAATACTGGAGGAACTGTCCGCACTCACGAACTTTCGGCTGAAAGCCGAAGAAACGGTTGGTGAACTGTATGGCAACCATCAAGCATTTGACCTCGAAAAACTCTAACTATGCCGCCGCCGAAAGCTATCTCACCTTTCAGCACAACGAGTACACCGGTCTGCCCATTCTGGATGAGAAGGGCAGACCCAAGCTGCGGGATTCGTACCTGCTCGACACCCTTGAGTGCGGCGAATCTTCGTTTGCTATGGCCTGCCTGATTGCCAATCGCAAATACGGCAAGAACGGCAGGCGGGAGGACGTGAAGACCCACCATTATATCATCAGCTTCGACCCGAAGGACGCAGTGGAGAACGGCCTGACCATGGAGCGGGCGCAAGCCCTTGGCTTGCAGTTCTGCAAGGACAACTTCCCCGGTCATCCCGCCATCGTCTGCACCCACCCGGACGGTCACAACAGTGCCGGGAATATCCACGTCCACATCGTCATCGGCAGCTTGCGCGTCCGCACCGTGGAACGGCAGCCCTTCATGGACAAGCCGTGCGACTGGGAAGCGGGCAAGAAGCACCGCTGCACCTCTGCCATGCTCCGGCACCTCCGTGTCGCTGTCATGGAAATGTGCGAGCAAGCCGATCTGAACCAGATCAACCTGCTGGAAGCTCAAGGCAACCATGTTTCGGAGCGCGAGTATTGGGCGCAGCGGCGCGGACAACGCCGTCTCGACCATGCCAACGCCAAACTTGCCGCCGAAGGGCAGCAGCCCACCCAGACCGTCTACCAGACCGAACTGGACAAGCTGCGAAAGCAGATCTACGCTTGCATTAAAAACGAACTCCGCGATAACTTTTTAAGAAAACTTCGTTTGCTTTCAATAGCTTTTCATAGTATTCACGATAAGAACTGCTCAATCGCCGCATAGCAGGGATAAAGACATCATTGTACCCGTTTTCTCGATTTAACTGTGCGAATAGTTCTTGAAGTCTGTAACCCGGAGTGTTTTTGTACGCGTCAGATGCTTTGACTTCCTTATACCGCTCAAACATCTCCCTATTATCTTTCAGATATTGTTCAGGGTCTTGTATTGCAGCAGCAACACTTGCAGCAGCTTTTTTTGACACGTCAACAAGATCAATGGTTTTCGCAACATCGTCGAGATATTCTTTCAAATCATCCGGGATAACAATATTAACACCGTCTAAAAAATCAATTATCGTTTCAAATGCATCTTGCTGTTCGTCTGTTGCAACCCTCTCATTCAGGTACGGTGCAAAATGGAGACTGATAAATTTCCCGAAATATCCCGGAAAACAGTCAAGCAATCTTGAAAGAATAGAGCGCTTCGTTTCGAGCTGGCTCAATTGCGCCCGGGCATCCTCCCAATTCTGGTTTCTCGCAAGCATGTGGAGTAATTGTTGTTTCGCTTGTATATCCGAAATTTCCAGTTCTTTCTTGTCGCATATAGTTTGAAAGGATAAATAGTCATTCTCTGCCAAAACCGTTTTAATGTCCGATACTGATATTCCAAGCCCGCGTAAAACTGCGATTTTGTTTAATTGGATGACATCATCCTCTGAAAACACCCTGTAACCATTTTCCATAATTTGAGGGCGAGTTAAGCCTTGTTCCTCATAATACTCAATCGCCTTTTTGGTAAGGCCACATCTCTTGCAGACTTCATTGATAAGCATATTATCACCTCCACTGGTATGATAAGCCCACCCCCAAGGGGACAGTCAATAGCTTTTTCAAAAATTCTCTTGATTGGGCAAGGTGTGTACGATATGTAATGCCATCTCCGCATTCTCTTTGTCCACAAATACCTCCGTGATATACTTCGGTTTTATACCCAGCGTTCCGATTCTTGCCTGATCGAACGCATTACGCCGATTGGCATCTTTCGTTTTACAATAGAACTTGATTCCCGCAGCCGCCAACGCATCCGTAATGCGATTGCATTGGTAAGGATCAGAAACTGTTGCGATTTGCGATTTAAAAAACTGTTCTAACATAAATACCCCTCCTACTGGTCGTCTGAAAAGGATATAATTTCAAATATCTTTATTGGAATAACGTAATTTAATCTCAATTTATTTCGTTCGTCCATAAATTTCCAAAAGTTTGTGTGTCTGCACATGAATTTCCAGAAAATTTATAGCACAATCACAATGTTTTTCATTTGGATAAATCGATAGAACCACTTCGTCCGTGAAAGACCGTGACCCTGCCCGGGTGGATAACCCGTTCCTTATCGAAGAGCTGTCCGAGGAGCGTCCCGGCATCCTGCTGTGGATGCTGGAAGGGTTGCACCGTCTGCTGGCGAACCGCTATCAGTTCACC
>ERZ824575.1654-NODE-1654-length-20022-cov-13.990034_pt1 | contig 20022 bp, 14 predicted proteins | sample MGYA00519470_ERZ824575 | MGnify/ENA primary metagenome ERZ824575 (study PRJEB31778, sample SAMEA3449170) | human gut metagenome | biome: human gut; feature: human-associated habitat; material: faeces | place: United Kingdom | collected 2010/2012 ...
CCTGGTCGCCGATGCGCTCCACATCCGTTACCATTTTCAGGGCTGTACTGACCTTGCGCAGATCCGAAGCCACCGGCTGCTGGCGCAGCAGCAGCTGCAGGCAGCGGTGTTCGATCTCGTGTTCGCCTGCGTCGATCTGGCTGTCCCGCGCAACCACGCTGCGGGCCAGTTCAATATCATCATTGCGCAGGGCAGTCAGTGCGCTTTCAATGGCGGCACCGGCTTCGTGACCCATGCGGGCCAGCAAGGTATCCAGCTGCAAAAGCTCTTCATCATAAGATTTACGCACACTAGGCATGGTATTGCTCCTCCGATCAACCAAAACGGCCGGAAATATAATCTTCCGTGCGCTTGTCCACAGGGGTGGAGAACAGGCGTTCCGTATCGCCCATTTCCACCAGCTCACCCAGCAGGAAGAACGCCGTCTTATCTGAAATACGGGCGGCCTGCTGCATGTTATGGGTCACGATTACGATGGTGTAGCGGTCCTTTAATTCCAGAGCCAGCTCTTCCACCTTGGAGGTGGAGATGGGGTCCAGGGCAGAGGTCGGTTCGTCCATCAGCAGAACTTCCGGCTCCACCGCCAGGGCGCGGGCAATGCACAAACGCTGCTGCTGGCCGCCGGACATGCCCAGCGCGCTTTTGTTCAGGCGGTCCTTCACTTCGTCCCAGATGGCAGCGCCGCGCAGGCTTTTTTCCACAATTTCATCCAGCTGCGCCTTACTGCGCACACCGTGGGTGCGGGGACCGTAGGCGATATTATCGTAAATGCTCATCGGGAAGGGGTTGGGCTTCTGGAACACCATGCCAACCCGCTTGCGCAGCACATTGACATCCATCTTATCCTTATAGATATCCACACCGTCCAGCAGGATATCGCCGGAAATGCGGCAGCCTTCCACCAGGTCGTTCATGCGGTTCAGGCTCTTCAGAAAAGTAGACTTGCCGCAGCCGGAAGGACCGATGAACGCCGTGATCTCTTTTTCGGGGATGGCAATATTGATATTTTTCAGTGCATGGAAGCTGCCGTAATACAGGTCCATGTTTTTAACTTCGAATTTATTCATCATGCAGTTCCTTTCGGCATTACTTTTTGGCAAGGCGGCCGGCAATAAAGCTGGACAGGCTGTTGATGAGCAGCACCAGGATCAACAGCACCACGGCAGTGCCGTAGGTTTCATTGATATGCAGGCCCTCGTTGGAAAGCAGATACATATGGGTGGCAAGGGTACGTGTGGAGTTGAACACGCTGGCGGGCACGGCGGCAACGGTGCTGGCCGTGTAGATCAGGGCCGCGGTTTCGCCTACAATGCGGCCCGTTGCCAAAATCACGCCGGATAGGATGCCCGGCATGGCGCTGGGCAGCACAATGGTGAATACGGTGCGCAGCTTGCCGGCCCCCAGGCCAAAGCTGCCCTCGCGGTAAGAATCCGGCACTGCAAGCAGCGCTTCCTCGGTGGTGCGCATGATGACCGGCAGCACCATGATGGCCAGCGTGAAGGCACCGGCGATCAGGCTGTAGCCCCATTTGAGCTGCATGACAAAGAACAGCATACCGAACAGACCGTATACGATGGAGGGGATGCCCTGCAGCGTTTCGGTGGTGATGCGCACCACCTTGACCAGCTTGCTGCCGCGTTTGGCGTATTCCACCAGCCAGACCGCAGCAAAAATGCCCAGCGGTGTGGCAATGGCCAGCGAGAACGCCGTCATCAGAATGGTATTGATAAGCGCGGGCATCAGGGATACGTTGTCGGAATTATAGGTCCACTCAAACAGGGACGGCTTGAGGTTGGGAATACCGTTGACCAGGATATAGCCGATCAGGAACACAAGGATTGCCACAGTAATCAGGGCCGCCAGCCGCACCAGCCAGCGCATGACAAGGGCATACGCGCGGGCCGCCATGCGGTTTTCGTGGCGGGTGGGGGGAACGATTTTCGCATTTGCGTGGGTCATATCATCGGTTTTACCGGCGGTTGCAGCAAAATCAGCCATTCTTTTTGCCCCCCTTTACCAAACTAAAGCAGAGATTGATCAGCAGAATGAAAACGAACAACACAACGCCGGTTGCGATCAGCGCTTCGCGGTGCAGGTCTGCAGCGTAACCCATCTCGATGACGATGTTGGAGGTCATCGTGCGCAGCCCCTGGAACAAGCCCTTGGGCATCCAGGTCTGGTTGCCGGCAACCATCACAACGGCCATCGTTTCGCCGATGGCGCGGCCAACACCCAGGATTACAGCGGACATTACGCCGCTTTTGGCGGCGGGCAGCACCGCGCAAAACACGCTGCGCTCATGGGTAGCACCCAGAGCCAGGCTGCCCTCGTAATAGCTTTGGGGCACAGCGTCCAGGCTGGTTTTGCTGACCGTGATGATGGTGGGCAAAATCATGATACCCAGCAGCAGGCTGGCGGTAAACAGGCTCATGCCCTTGCCGCTTTTCACGTGCAGCACAGTTTTGAAAAAGTCCGATTTGACCATAGCCTGCACCGCCGGGACCATAACGATCATGCCGAAGAAGCCGTACACGACCGAGGGGATACCGGCCAGCAGCTGTACCGCCGGCAACAACACCTTGTTGATACGGGGCGATGCAAAGCGGGACATATAGATGGCCGTCAGCAGCCCAATGGGCACCCCCACAATGATCGCGCCTGCGGTGACATAGATGCTCCCCAGGATCATGGGCAGGATGCCGTACAGGTTGTTGCCGGGTTTCCAGGTGGTGCCAAGCAGGAACTTGAGGGGGCCGATCTCAAAAATGGTGGGCAGGCCGTTTGCAAATAAGAAGATGCAGATCAGCGCCACGGCCAGAATGGAGATGCACGCGCAGGCGGTAAATACACCCTGCATGACGACCTCTTTCAGGTGCGAAGTTGTTGTTTTCATTTTCCCATACTCTCCTGTCTTTGCTCAGGAACTATATACCGATGGCTTTCAAAAAACGGCCGTTGCCGCCTTTTGCCGCCGCAACAGCCGTCTTTTTTAAAAAGGGGGATTACTGAACGTCTGCCCAGGTGGTCAGCTCGCCGGTGTAGATGCCTTTGATCTGGTCAACGGTCAGGTTATCAGTGGGGTTGTCGTTGCTGACGATAACAGCAATGCCATCCTTTGCCAAGACAGTCGCCTTTGCGCCGCCCTCAACCTCAGAATCTTTCAGCTCACGGCTGGCCATACCGATGGTGTAGGTGCCATCCAGTGCGCCGGAAACGCCGGTGGTGGAGTCGGTGGTCTGGAGTTCCAGGGTTGCGTTGGGGTTCACGGTCTTATACGCTTCGATCAGTTTTTCCATCAGCGGGGAAACAGAGGAGGAACCGCCAACCACGATCTTGCCTGCGGGCTGGGTGCTGGTGTAATCAGCGCCAACATCGCCGATGTAACCTTCCTCGGTGGCCAGGGCCTGACCGTCGGTGCTCATGCAGTAAGCAATGAAGTCCACGGCAACAGGGTCGGCAGCTTCGCCGTTCGTAACGATGTTGAACGGACGAGCCAGGGTGTAAGTACCATCCTTCACGGTGTCAGCGCTGGGGGCAACGCCTTCCACGGTGACAGCCTTGACATCATTGTTCAGAGAACCCAGGCTGATGTAGCCGATTGCGGTCTCATCGTTGGAAACAGCGGTCAGAACGCCGTTGGTGGAGCTCTGGATGGCAGCCGCCTCGGTGGTGTTGTCAACCTTTTCGCCTGCATCGTTCTTGGCTTCCACACCGGTCAGCTCGATGAAAGCGCCGCGGGTGCCGGAGCCATCCTCACGGGAAATCACGGTGATGTCCTGATCGACATCGAAATCGCCGGCAGCCGGTGCAGCAGTGGCTTCACTGGAAGCAGCCTCACTGGAGACGGCCTCGCTGGAAACTGCTTCGCTGGAAGCAGCGGAGGATGCCGGGCTGGAACCACAGGCGGCCAGGCTGAGAGCCAGAGCAGCAGCAACTGCAACGGAAACATTACGCTTTAACATAAACTTTCTTCTCCCTTAATTGTATCTGTTATTCTATCTCACACATTCGCTCAGGGGTTCGTGTTTTCCTATTCGTTCTTCCTGAGTGCGTATTTATTGTACCGCGCTGTTTCCCCAGTATCGACCATAGTGCAGTACAATCCGGGTAAAGCTTTGGTAATGGAAACTTCCCTTTTGCAAAGTTTGTGTAAAGTTGCCCAAAATCAACACGCCAAATTTTTACAATGTGCCAATTTTAGCAGTTTTCTTGCGTTGATTCGACATTTTACACAGTCTTTACAATTCTTTTACTGGCTTTTGGTGTTCATAAAGCCCTGTTTTCTATTATAATAGGTAACGGTATAGTGCCATTGTGGGCATGTGCAAAACGATTTGATTCGGTTTTGCTCCGGGTGCGGCTGCACCCAACAATGAAAACATAACAAAAGAGAAATGGAAGTGTAACCCCCTGTATGAGCATTTTTAATGTGTTCACGCTGATGGGCGGTATTGCCATGTTCCTTTACGGCATGGACCTCATGGGCAAAGCCCTTGAGCAGACCGCTGGCAGCAAACTGCAAGGCATCCTTTCCAAAATGACGGCCAGCCCGGTGCGCGGGCTGCTGCTGGGCATGGTCATCACTGCAGTGATCCAGTCCAGCGGTGCCACCACCGTTATGGCGGTCGGCTTTGTCAACTCCGGCCTGATGGAGCTGCACCAGGCCATCGGCGTCATCATGGGCGCCAACATCGGTACCACCGTTACCGGCTGGCTGCTCTCGCTTTCAGGCCTGGAGGGTGATTCCTTCGCTATCCAGATGCTGAACCCCAACGCGTGGGCCCCCATCCTTGGCTTTATCGGCATCTTCCTTTATATGCTGGGCAAGGATAAGGACCGCCGCAGCGGCGTGGGCAAGATCATGGTGGGCTTTTCCGTCCTGATGGCCGGTATGAACACCATGTCCACCGCCATGAGTCCTCTGGCCGATGAGCCCTGGTTCATGAATCTCTTCCTCAGCTTCAGCAACCCGGTGCTGGGCGTCATTGCCGGCGCTGTGCTGACTGCCGTGCTGCAGTCGTCCTCGGCGGCGGTGGGCATCCTGCAGGCGCTGACCAGCACGGGTGCTGTCACCTACTCCGCCGCCGTGCCCATCATCATGGGCCAGAACATCGGCACCACCGTCACAGCGCTGATTTCCTCCGCCGGTGCCAACAAAAACGCCAAGCGCACCGCCTTTGTCCATCTCTATTTTAACGTTATCGGCACGATCCTCTTCCTGTGCGGGTTTTACGGGCTGAACGCGCTCATCCAATTCTCTTTCTTTAACGAGACCGCCAACACCTTCGGCATTGCCATCGTTCACACGGTTTTCAACGTGGTAACGACCGCTATTTTGCTGCCCTTCAACCGCCTGCTGGAAAAGCTGGCCATCCTGACCGTGCCCGACTCCCCCGCCGACAAAAAGCAGGAGAACACCCTGCTGGACGAGCGTCTGCTCACCACCCCCTCTGTGGCTGTTGGCCGCGCCATGCTGACCGGCAGCGATATGGCGGAAATCTGCCGCACCGCGCTTTTGCAGGCCATGTCCACCACCCGCGTCTGGAACGACGCCATTGCGGATGAAGTCCTGCGCAAAGAGGACGCTGTTGACCATTACGAGGACGTGCTGGGCACCTACCTGGTCAAGCTGAGCGCCAAGCATCTTTCGGGCGAGGATAACCGCACCATCAACACGCTGCTGCACACCATCGGCGATTTTGAGCGTGTGTCCGACCACGCCGTGAACATCATCAAAACGGCCGAGGAGATCCGCACGAAAAGCATCAAATTCAGCGAGGAAGCCCTCAACGATTTGTCCGTTCTTGAAGCCGCCGTGCAGGATATCGTCAACCGCACGGTAGACGCATTCCAGAAGGGCGACACCTACGCCGCCGGCAAAATCGAACCGCTGGAGCAGGTCGTGGACGGCCTGGTGCGCGAGGTCAAGACCCGCCACATTGCCCGTTTGCAGGCCGGTGTCTGCACCATCGAGTACGGCTTTGTGCTGGATGATCTGCTGACGAACTACGAGCGCATCGCCGACCACTGCTCGAACATTGCGGTCGCGATGATCGAGGTTGCGGCGGACAAGTTCGACACCCACGAGTATCTTGCCAACGTCAAGCACGGCGGCAGCGTAAAATTTGAGCAGCGCTACGAGAAATACCGTGGCCGCTACACCTTCCCGCCGGAGGCATATTCCGAGCCTGCGGAGAATCAGGCCGAAGGCTGAAAGCCTTTCCCCGAGGGGGAAGCCTTTTTGTAGGGGCGGGGTATGCCCCGCCCGCAACAGAAAAGCAGCCGCCCGTTATCGGACGGCCACGCAAAGCCGCGGGCCGGGCATGCCCGGTCCCTACGTTTATAGTAAGGAGTATTTACTATGATCTACATCGTCGAGGACGATTCCAGCATCCGTGAGCTGGAGCAATACGCGCTGCAGTCCAACGGCTATGACGCCCGCGGCTGCGAGGACGCGGCCAGCTTTTGGGCTGCACTGCGCGATACCCGGCCCGAGCTGGTCATTCTGGACGTCATGCTGCCTGACGAGGACGGCTACCAGATTTTGACCAAGCTCCGCGCCAACACCGCCACGGCGTCCATCCCGGTCATTATGGTCACGGCCAAGACCAGCGAGATCGACGTCGTCAAGGGGCTGGACCACGGCGCGGACGACTACCTGTGCAAGCCCTTCGGCATCATGGAGTTCATCTCCCGCGTCAAGGCTGTGCTGCGCCGCGCGGGGGCGGCCGCCCCCGCGCCCGCTGCATCGACGCTGCATTTTGGCGAAATCGTACTGGACGACATGGCCCGCACGGTCCGCGTCGGCGGTGCGCCGGTAGAGTTGACCTTTAAAGAATATGCGCTGCTTCATCTGTTTTTGGAGCACCCGGAGGAAGTCCTGGCCCGTGAACGCATCATGAAGGACGTCTGGGACACCGATGATCTGCTGGAATCCCGCACCATCGATATGCACGTGCGCACGCTGCGCCAAAAGCTGGGCGCGGCGGGCGAGGCTATCCGCACCGTGCGCAAGGTGGGCTACAAGCTGAGCACGGAGGGCAGTGATGACTGACGAGCAGCGCCGCGAAAAAGAGCCCCTGAGCATGACCCGCCGCTATCGGCGCGGCCTGATCCTGACCGGCGTGCTCTGCGTACTGGCCATGCTGGCGGCGGCCACCGTTCTGTTCCAGCGCAGCTACACCGACCGCGTGGACGACTACCTGGCCCAGCTGGGCGGCAGCTACGCCGCTGCCTACAAGGCCCAGCCCACCCACGACGCCAAAACGCTGGTCAGCCTGCTGCCGAAACCGGGCGTTGATGCGCCGCGCTTTACGCTTATCGGCGGCGACGGCACCGTGCTGTTTGACAGCCGGACCTCGGCCCTTGTCTACGATGCCGCAAACACCGTGTACGCCGTCATGGACTCCCACCTGCCCAGCCACGCTGACCGGCCGGAGTTCCAGCAGGCCATGGCCGACGGCACCGCCAGCGTCACCCGTGAGAGCGAGACCGTGCGCCGGGAGACCCACTACTACGCCGTGCGCATCGACACGCCCGACGGTGCGCAGGTGCTGCGCGTGGGCGAGGATATTGCCAGCATCTGGGGCCTGAGCACCGACACCCTGCCGCTGCTCTGCGCGGCCATGGTTCTGATTTTGGCCGCTGCAACGCTGTTCAGCTGGTGGCTGACCCGCCGCATGGTGCAGCCTATCAACCACCTGGCCGAGCACCTGGACACCATCGAGGCGGATGTGCCCTATCAGGAGCTTATCCCCCTGGCACGGACCATCCAGACCGACCGCAAGCTGCGGGAGGACAACGAGACGATGCGCCGGGAGTTTACCGCCAATGTCAGCCATGAGCTGAAAACCCCGCTGACGAGCATTTCCGGCTATGCCGAGCTGATCGAAACCGGCATGGCAAAGCCCGCCGACGTGCCGACGTTCGCCGCGCGCATCCACAAGGAAGCACAGCGGATGATCGCGCTGGTCAGCGATATTTTGCAGCTGAGCGAGCTGGACAGCACCCAGGCCAGCCACAGCCGTGAGACCGTGACCGAGTTTGCCCCGGTGGATCTGGCCGCGCTGGTCAAGGAGACGGCCCAGAACATGACGGTGAACGCCCGCCGGGCCTATGTAACGCTGCAATACGACGTCAAGCCCGCCACCGTGCGCGGCAGCCGCGACCAGTTGAGCGAGCTTGCGCAGAATTTGTGCGACAATGCCATCCGCTACAACCGCCCGGGCGGCCATGTGGAGCTGCGCTGCGGCGTAGGCAATGACGGCTGCCCCTATTTTGAGGTCGAGGACAACGGCATCGGCATCCCCCAGGACAGCCAGACCCGCGTGTTTGAGCGGTTCTACCGCGTGGACAAGAGCCGTTCCAAAGCCACCGGCGGCACGGGCCTGGGATTGGCGATCGTCAAGCACATTGCCCTGCTGCATGATGCGAAGATAGACCTGCAAAGCCAGGTCGGGACCGGCACGACCATACGGGTGACGTTCCCGAAGGGGTAAGGCTGCCATAAAGGCTGGATCGCAAAAGCCCCTATCCCCTTAACACCCCCACTACCGGGACGGCCCCCAGCCGTTCCGGTTTTTTCTTTCTCATTCCCCAAAATTTCCCTACCCATCTTGCATTTTGCCCGTGTGCGTATTAAAATGACTTTATATAGTATTTTATTACAGGAAAGGACGCGACCCCATGAAACACAACAGCAAGTTCCTAAGTCTGCTGCTGGCGCTGGTGCTCTGCTTCACCGCACTGCCCATCTCGGCTTTCGCCGTCACCCCCCCCCAATGAATTTTTGAGCGGGGGCAGCGGCACGCAGGACGACCCTTGGCTTATCAGTACCGCCGCCGATTTAAAGGCGCTGGCGGATTTTATCAACGATGATACGCATCCCGCCAACGCCTATGATGCCGACGGCTGCGGTCTTGGCAACTTCCACGGTTACTACTTCAAGCAAACTGCGGATATTGATTTGCAGGGCGCAGCTTGGAACCCTATCGGGTACAGTGATGAATCCCACTTTTACTTTTCCGGTCACTACGACGGTGGCAATCATGTAATTCGCAATGCCGTTTCCTCCGGCAAAACGGACAACGGTTATACACTTGCCGGTATTTTTGGCAGTGTGTGTGTTGGTTCTATCAGCAACCTACATATAGAGAAAGTTGAATTTTCTGCGGTAGGTGATAATGACCAAGCCTTTGCCGGTGGCCTTGCCGGTATCGTTCTTGATTCTGAAATCGCCAACTGCTCTGTTTCTGGCTCCAAACTAAGCAGTAGCCGCACCCCTCGCAACAGTAACCGTGCTGGCGGATTGGTCGGCCTTTCTTCTGGTGGCAAATTTACCAAATGTGCCTCTGTAAACAATGAAATTCGAGCTACTTCATACTGTGGCGGTTTTATCGGTGAACTGGATGATAGCTATGCTAACGGTTCTTCTTCCTTTACCGATTGCTATGTAGCCAATTCCACCGTTACTGCTTCTTCTTCCAACGTACAGAATAGTAACTGTGTCGGCGGCTTCTGCGGTCAAGTTACTGAGGAGATTCTCTCTCTTACGAATTGCTTTATCTATAACACCCAAGTTTCTATCGCAGCTGACAGTCAGTACGACTTTGACAGCGTTGGCGCTTTTGTTGGCTACTTGCAAACGAATGGTGATTCGTACACCGCAAAAATTATCACCAACAACTGTTACCGGGGCACCGTTACTGTTACCCCCGGCAGCCACAATACGCTAACAGAAGATACTTCCACCGAAAAGACCGCAGAAGAATTCGCCGACGGCACAGTTGCAAGTCTGCTGGGCGGCTCCTTCATGAATGGCAGCGGATTCCCCATCCTGGGTTCCAGCCCCGCCGATTACACCGCAGTCGACGCCGCTCTTGCCGAGGCCAACGAGCTTGACCGCACGCTGTACACCGACCTTTCTGCCGTGGATACCGCCGTTGCCAATGTCGTGCGCGGCTATGACCGCACCCACCAGTCCGAAGTAGACGCCATGGCGCAGGCCATCCTGAACGCGTTGGAGCATCTGACGCGGAAAGGCGCGGACTACACCGCCGTGGACGCCGCCATCACCAAGGCCAACGGCCTGAACAAGGACGATTACACCAACTTTGCGGCGGTGCAGGCGGCCATTGATGCCGTTGACCGCACGAAGGATATTACCCAGCAAAGCGAAGTGGACGCCATGGCCGCCGACATCCAGCGTGCCCTTGCCGCGTTGGAGAAGAAGCCCGCGCCGACGGCAGCCCCCACAGCGGTGCCTACCGCGGCCCCCACCCAGGCCCCGCAGGAGAGCACCGCCCCGGCTGCGACCCAGGCCCCCACGCCTGCACCGACTACGGCTCCCACCGCTGCGCCCACAGCCACCCCTGCCCCGCAGGCGGTAAGCGCGATTCCCGCTACCGGGGATGGCGCGAATATTGCCCTGCTGTGGGTGATGCTGGTGGTGAGCGGCGGCGCGGCCCTGTGGATCGGGCGCAAGAAAGGGTAACGTTCCCGAAAAATCCATAGAGTTGTAGGGGCCGGACATGTCCGGCCCGCAACAGAAAGGTAAAATCGCGCCTGCGGGAAAGCCGCGGGCCGGGCATGCCCGGCCCCTACCGCGCAACCGCCACAAAAAATCCGCTGCTCCCCCGGCATGGGGAAGCAGCGGATTTTCTATTGTGTATTTTACGCCAGCACAAACGTCTGCAATGCCCAGATACCCAGAACCAGGATGCCCAGGGCGATGCGGTACCAGCCGAAGATCGTGAAGGTGTGCTTCTTGACGTAATCCATCAGGAAGCGGATTGCCATGATGGACACGACAAACGCCACGATGCAGCCCACCAGCAGGGCACCGACCTCGGCAACGGTGAACACACCGCCGCCCACCAGGAACTTGACAAGCTTGAGGCCCGACGCACCCGCCATGACCGGGATTGCCAGGAAGAAGGTGAACTGCGACGCGCAGGCGCGGCTCATGCCGCAGAGCAGGCCGCCAATGATGGTCGCGCCGCTGCGGGACGTGCCGGGGATGAGCGCCAGCACCTGCCATGCGCCGATGATGATCGCCTGCTTGTAGGTGATGCGGCTCAATTTGGTGGTGGCGGGCACACGGGGGCGGCGCTCGATGAGGATAAACGCGATGCCGTAGACGATGAGCATGACCGCCACGACGACGCTGTTGTAAAAATGCGCGTCCATCCAGTCGTCCAGCAGCAGGCCCAGCACGGCAGCGGGCAGGCAGGCAACAATGATTTTCAGCCACAGGCGCAGCACAGGCCAGCGGATGTGCTTTGCCAGGCCGGAATCACAGCCGTTGTCGCCGCAGAACGGCCACAGTTTTTTAAAATACAGCACCACGACCGCCATGATCGCGCCCAGCTGAATGACGACGCGGAACATCTCCATAAATTCCGCGCTCAGGCTGAACTTGAGCACCTGCTCGGCCAAAATCATGTGACCGGTGCTGGAGATGGGCAGCCATTCGGTAATGCCCTCGATCACGCCGTAGACGACCGAGCGCAGCAGGTCCAAAAACAATTCCATAAGTGGGAAGCCTCCTTATTTGCTACCTACTATCATACCATAAAACAAGAAAATGGGAACATTTTTTTGAGATTTTACATCTTTTTTACTGTAAATGGGCGCGGTGGGTTGCTGTTTTCGTCAAATGCAACTATAATAAGAGTGATTTCTTGTGCAAAGAGGTTTTGGGAAATGTATAAAACCGTACTGTTTGATTTGGACGGCACACTTTTGAATACCATCGACGATCTGGCCGACTCGGCCAACCGGGTCTGCGCGGCCCACGGCTGGCCCCAGCACACGGCGGCCGAATACTGCTACTTTGTGGGCAACGGCATCCCCAAGCTGGTGGAGCGGTTCAGCCCCGCCGACTGCCGCAGCCCGGCCCAGCTGGCCGCCACGCTGGCCGAGTTTGACAAGGTATACGGCGCGCATATGCACGACAAGACGGCGCCCTACCCCGGCATACCGACACTGCTGGCCCGGCTGAAAGCCGCCGGGGTGCGGATGGCCGTGTTCTCCAACAAAGCGGACGAGTTTGCCCGCGCGGTGGTGGCCCGGTATTTTGACGCCAGCCTGTTTGAAATCGTGCGCGGTGCCATGCCCGACGTACCAACAAAGCCCGCCCCCGAGGGCACGCGGGCGCTGATGGCGGCGCTTGGCGTAAAGCCTGACGGCGGCGTGCTGTATGTGGGTGACAGCAATGTGGACGTGGAGACCGCCCACAATGCAGGCCTGCCCTGCTGCGGCGTGCTGTGGGGGTTCCGGACCCGCGAGGAGCTGACCGAAGCCGGGGCCGAATACCTTGCCGAGGACGCCGCCGCACTGGAAAAGGTGATTTTGGGGTGAGGGTGCCCGGGAGGGATGAATCCCTCCCCTACGGATTGACCGTAAAAGGGATTTGTCGGTAAGTTGCGGGCCGGGCATGCCCGGCCCCTACAGGGTAGCCGGAAGGTTTACGGCAAGGATTGTAGGGGGCGGCGTCCTCGACGCCCCGCAGGGGAGCAGCCTTTCCCGTGTCACATGTAGGGCGGCCAGCCCTCTGGCCGCCGTGGCCGTTTGCGGCGGCGGGAAGTACCCAGTAGGGACTGCCGTTCCCCCTCCCGCATCTCGACAAACATTTTACAAAGGAGCTGTTATTATGATTGCACAGCACTATAAAGATATGCTGGGGGCCAAGTCGGTTATCCGCCAAATTTCTGAGTGGAGCACCGCGCGGGGCAAGGAAATCGGCTACGAGAATGTCTTTGACTATTCGCTGGGGAATCCGTCTGTCCCCTGCCCGCCGCAGTTCACCGAGACCTGCGAAGACCTGCTGAAAAACACCGACCCGGTCCAGCTGCATGGCTACACGCCGACGCTGACGCTGCCCTCGACCCGGAAGGCCGTGGCCGAGAGCCTGAACCGCCGCTTTGGCATGGACTACACCGCTGACCATATCTTTATGACCACCGGCGCGGCGGGTGCGCTGGCCCACGCCCTGCGCTGCGTGGCTGTGCCCGGGCAGAACATCGTGACCTTTGCCCCCTTCTTTCCCGAGTACAAGCCCTATGTCGAGGGCGCGGGCCTGTCGCTGCGGGTCACACCGCCCCGGTGCGCGGATTTCCAGATCGACTTTGATGCCTTTGCCGGGCTGGTGGACGAAAACACCGCCGCCGTGCTCATCAACAGCCCCAACAACCCCAGCGGCACCGCGTACAGCGAGGCGACCCTGCGGCAGCTGGCGGACTTTTTGACCGAGGCGTCCGCCAAGTACGGCCACCACATCTTCCTGCTGTCCGACGAGCCGTACCGCGAGATCGCGTTCGGCGGCGCCGCCACGCCCTACCCTGCCAAATTCTACGATGATACGCTGACCTGCTACTCCTTCTCCAAGAGCTTGAGCATCCCGGGCGAGCGCATGGGCTATGTGGCCGCCAACCCCCGGTGCGAGGGGGCCAAGTACATCGTGCCGATGTGCGGCCAAATTTCCCGCGGGATCGGCCACAACTGCCCTTCGTCCCTCATCCAGATGGCCGTGGAGCGCTGCCTGGACGTGACCAGCGACCTGTCCGTGTATGAGACAAACATGAACCTGATCTACGACGAGTTGAAAGCCCTGGGCTTCACGGTCGTAAAGCCCGATGGTACGTTCTATATCTTCCCGAAAGCGCTGGAGGACGACGCGAAGGTGTTCTGCCAGAAGGCGCTGCAATATGACCTGGCACTGGTCCCCGGCGACAGCTTTGGCTGCCCGGGCTACTTCCGCATGGCGTACTGCATCGAAACCGAGAAGGTTCGCCGCAGCTTTGCCGCGCTGGAAAAATTCGTCGCCGAGGAGTACGGCGTCACCAAACACTAAGGAGCATTTATGTCGATTTTACGCCGTATTCTTCCGCTTTTGCTGGTTGTCACCCTGCTGTGCAGCTGTGTAGAAATGCCCAACGCCGCACCGGACCCCACCCCTGTGCCCACGGCACAGCCCACCACCACGCCGGAAAGCACCCCCGCCCCCACCGCCACGCCGGAGCCGACGATGGTGCCCGCCATGGCCTCCGCCACGAACAACGCCACCAAGGACGCCCCCGACGTGAAGGACCCCGCAACCTGGGATGACAACGCCGCCGAGACGCTGGCGAGCCTGGTGGAGCAGTTCGGCCGCTGGGGCCTGACGCTGGACGCCAAGGCCGATTACCCCTATCTGCTGGCGGTCAACCGTGAGGCGGGCGTCGTCACGGTCTACACCGTGGATGCCGCCACCGGCCAGTACGCCGCGCCCTACATGGCCATGGTGTGCAGCGCGGGCAACGACACCCCCACCGGGTACTACGCCACGCCGGTCAGTTACAGCTGGCGGCTGCTGATGGGCCCGAGCTACGGCCAGTACGCCACCCGCATTTACGACGGCTACCTGTTCCACAGCGTGCCGTATTACAGCCAGCACAAGGACGACGTGGAGTACGACGAGTTCAACAAGCTGGGCACCGTCGCCAGCCTGGGCTGCATCCGGCTGGCCGTGGTGGACGTGAAGTGGATCTATGACAACTGCCCGCTGGGCACGCCGGTCGTGATTTATAACGACAAGGACCCCGGCCCGATGGGCAAGCCCGGCACGATCTACACCGACCCCGACGACGAGGACAAGCGCGGCTGGGACCCCACCGATCCCGACCCGGTCAACCCCTGGGACGATAGCTTCGAGAGCGGCACAGCCATCCGCAGCCAGGCCGCCTGGGACCAGTGGGAGAACGAGCACGAGAATTGGATGTCCAGTTTGACGCCCACCGATTTGCAAGGCTGGAGCACGGATTCCAAGATTGAGGGAACGAGAGGGTAAAAAGGAGAAGCCGCACCGTAGGGGCCGGACATGTCCGGCCCTCAACATAAAATCAGACGGTCGTCTGCGGGGAGGCTGCGGGCCGGGCATGCCCGGCCCCTACAAGCCGACCAACAAAAAAGCGCCTGCTTTCTCACGAAAGCAGGTGCTTTTTTGTGGTACTTTTAGCTGAACATCACCACATCCTGGGCGGGCTTTTCGCCCGGCTCCACGGTGACTGCGGTCAGGACCGGGCCGGTGGAATCCGGGGTCTGGCCTTTGTAGATGGGATGATACTTAACGTTGACCTTGGCGGTAATGTTGATCCAGCTGCGCTGTTCGAGCTTTTTGTAGTCGTCGTACTTGCAGGGCATACCCACAAACTGGATATCCTGCACGCAGCAGGTCATGGCGAAACGGCCGGGCACGAACGCGCCCTTGCCGGCCTGCGGGGTCTGGCAGACCTGGGCCAGATATTTTACCGTCTTGCCGTCGTATTTCTTCGGGTCATCCATGCAGTCCATGTACCAGACGCCGAAGAACTCCTCGGGGATTTCGATGACCGGGGCGTCAATATCAAAGGGCAGCGGGTCGGGGATGTCGTCGTAGGCAACGCTGCCGTCCTTGAACTCGTAGGCGATATCGCAGCGGCGGCTGGCCTGGCGTACCAGTTTGTGGATAAGCTGGCGGCTCTCGTCGTCGTTGACGGCCTCGGCACGGTTGACGACCAACAGTTCACTGCCGCGAATCTTGTCCAACAGCAGGCTGCGCATGGCGCTGTCGCCCGCGTAGGTCTTGATGGTCGTGCCGTCGGCAGTCGCCAGGCACTGGTAGACGAGCCAGTTGTCCGGCATGGCGTCGTACAATTCCTGCACGAGCCACATACCATTGTACTCGATGATGACGCGGCCGCAGCCGGATTTCTTTTCCAGGGCGGTCAGGTTCTCCTGGGTCAGCTCGCTCTTGTCCTCGATCTGGGCAACGTGTACGCCGCCGAAAGCGAACTTGGAGGGGTCGTACTCGACCTCACCTTCCTCGCAGACCAGCAGCAGGGTCTTGTCGCCGGAGTCGAAGTTGGGGTCCTCCATCGTTTCCTGGATGAATTTCGTCTTGCCGCTTTCCAGCTGGCCGACAAAGAGGTAGACAGGGATTTGTTTAGGCATAGGGGTGTCCTTTCGGGAGAAATATTCGTAGGGGAGGGATTTATCCCTCCCGAGCCGTGCGCCACAACTGCGGCGCTCCATCGCAGCCGAGTTGTAGGGGCCGCATATATGCGGCCCGCGCGTGTACGGCAGACGGTCGTTTGCGGCAAAGCTGCGGGCGGCATATATGCCGCCCCTACCCGGTGGTATAAGGCAAAGGGGCATTATCCGCCGGGCCTGCGGGAGGGATGAATCCCTCCCCCTGCAACATCAAACGTGGAACAACTCCGCGATCTCGTGCTCTTTCAGCTCGGAGCCGATGACGCAGAGCTTGCCAGTGACGTCGGGGCCGCAGGTGCGGATCTCATGCTCGCCGGGGACCATGTCGAACTCGTACCAGGTGTCGCCGCCGTCCACGATGCCCTTGGCGCGCAGGATCATGCCGTAAGCGCCCTCGTCCAGGGCGTGCAGGGCCTTGTCCAGGTCCTCACGGCTGTACTTGTGGGCCGTCTCCTTGCCCCAGCTCGTGAACACCTCGTCGGCGTCGTGGTCATGGTGGTGGTGATGATGCCCGCAGGAGCAGACACCGTGCTCGTCGTAGTGGTGCTCATGATGATGCTCGTGCTCATGCTCGTCCTCATCGTCGTCATGGTGGTGATGGCAGCACTCGTGGTCATGCTCATCCTCATCATGGTCGTGATGGCAGCACTCGTGGTCATGCTCATCATCGTCGTCATCATCGTCATGATGGTGATGGTGGCAGCATTCGTGCTCGTCGTGGTCATCCTCATCATGGTGATGGTGGTGATGATGCTCGTGTTCGTCCTCGTCCGCGTGGGCCACGTTGGCAGCGCGAGCCTCGGTCAGCAGCTCGGCGACCAGGTCGCGCTTGCCGTCCATGACGGAGACGATCTGTGCGCCGGTCAAGGCGGTCCAGTCGGTGGTCACGATGGTGGCGGTGGGGTTCTTCTCGGCCAGCAGGGCGACGGCGGCAGCGATCTTCTCCTCGCTGGCGTTGCCGGTGCGGCTCAGGATGATGCAGGACGCATGGCTGACCTGGTCGTCGTAGAACTCGCCAAAGTTTTTCATATACATTTTGACCTTGTTCACGTCGGCGACGGTGACAAAGCTGTTCAGGATGACCGGCAGGCTCTCGGCCACGCCCTCCACAGCGCGGGTAACGTCGGACAATTTACCAACACCCGACGGCTCGATGAGGATGCGGTCGGGGTGGTAGGTCTCGACGACCTTTTTCAGCGCCTCGCGGAAGTCGCCGACCAGGCTGCAGCAGATGCAGCCGGAGTTCAGCTCGTTGACCTGGATGCCGGCCTCACGCATGAAGCCGCCGTCGATGCCGATCTCGCCGAACTCGTTCTCGATCAGGACGATCTTCTCGCCTGCGAACGCCTCTTTGATGAGCTTTTTGATAAGGGTAGTCTTGCCGGCACCGAGGAAGCCGGAGAAAATGTCGATTTTGGTTTTGTTTTCTGCCATAGTTGGGTACCTCTATTCAAGATGTGTTCAAATGTTCAGATAGTTGGCAATCTATTACACTAACTGCTAATACTATTATAACAAACGCGTCAAGGGGTTTTGCGCCTTTTTGCGCCGTAATTTTTGAACTTTTTGCAAAATTTATTGGATTACTGCCTCCCTGTAGGGGCCGGACAGTCCGGCCCGCGGCACACCGGAAACTGCGCGCTTATGGGAAGGCTGAGGGCCGGGCATGCCCGGCCCCTACAACTCTATAAAAATTCCTATTTATTATTTCCCCAAAAAGTGGTATGATATACCTAACCCACATTTATATACAAAAAGGAGCGATCCATTTTGACTACCAATGAAAAAATCGCCGCGCTGCGTGCTGCTGCCAAGGCCGCGGGCGCAAACGGCGTGCTCATCATGACCAGCGATCCCCATTGCAGCGAGTATCTGCCCGGCTACTACAATGCACTGCCGTGGTTTTCCGGCTTTATCGGCGAGAACTCGACCCTTGTTGTGACCCTGAGCGGCAGCGCCCTGTGGTGTGATGGCCGCTTCTACGTCCAGGCCGACATGCAGCTGGCAGGCAGTGAGATTGAATGTATGCACGCCGGTTCCGCCGGGGTGCCCACCGTGGCGGAATACCTCGAGAACCACTTTGGCGCGGGTGACACCCTGCTGCTGGACGGCAGCTGCGTACCCGCCACGATTGCCAAAGAGTACATCGACGCCTTGGCCAAGAAGGGTGCCTCCCTCAAGAGCCAGGACGTGGCAAGCCCGATCTGGGACGCCACCGGCGAGCGCCCGGCCCTGCCCGACACCCCCTGCGAGCTGCTGACCCCCGCCCAGACCGGGGCCACCGCCGCGGACCGCATCGCCATGGTCCGCGCCGAGCTGCAAAAGGCCGGGGCCACCGCTCTGGCTGTCACCGGCCTGGACTGTGTGGGCTGGCTGCTGAACCTGCGTGCCCGCGACCTGCCCTGCACCCCGCTGGCCGTCGCCTACGCGCTGGTCACGATGGACGCCTGCACGCTGTTTATTGCGCCGGGCCGCCTGTCTGACGCCGACGCCGCCACGCTGGCCGAGAGCGGCGTAGCGCTGCGCGGCTACAATGAACTCATCGACGCCGTCCACGCCCTGCCCGCCGAGGAAGTGTTCCTGGTGGACGAGAAGGCCACCAACTACGCCCTGTACGAGGCCTTGACCGCCCACAAGACCGTGGCCGGTGCCGACCCGATCTTTGCCCTGAAGGGCATCAAGAACGAGGTCGAGCTGAAGAACATCCGCGAGTGCCACATCCGCGACGGCATTGCGGTCGTGCGGTTCCAGATGGATCTGGAAAAAGCCCTGGCCGAGGGCAAGACCCTGACCGAGATCGACATTGACACGATGCTGCAAAAGCGCCGTGCCGAGATGCCCGGCTACTTTGAGGACAGCTTCTCCACCATTGCGGCCTACGGTACCAACGCCGCCATGATGCACTACCACGCCGAGGGCGACGTGAACAGCGTCATCGAGCCGCGCGGTTTCCTGCTCGTCGATAACGGCGGCCAGTATGACTGCGGCACCACCGACATCACCCGCACCTACCCCGTCGGCCCGCTGACCGACAACGAGCGCCGCTACTACACCTGGGTGCTGCAGAGCCACATCGACATGGCCCGCGCGGTATTCCTGGACTACTGCACCGGCTTTGCGCTGGACACCTTTGCCCGCGGCCCGGTCTGGGCGCACAAAGTCAACTACCGCTGCGGCACCGGCCACGGCGTCGGCTTTATCTCCGGCGTACACGAAGGCCCCCAGAGTCTGCGCCCGAACAATCCCATCATCTTCAAACCCGGCATGACCATCACCGACGAGCCGGGCATCTACGAGACCGACGAGGTCGGCATCCGCATTGAGAACGAGCTGGAGTGCGTGGACCTGGGCGACAACCAGTACGGCCACTGGCTGGGCTTTGCGCCGCTGACACTGGTGCCCATCGCCACCGAGCCTGTGCTTGTGGACGAGCTGAGCCGCGACCAGATCAACTGGCTGAACGACTACCACGCCCACGTCTACGAGATGCTCAGCCCCCGCCTGAACGAGGACGAGAAGGTCTGGCTGAAGGAGAAGTGCGCGGCGATTGGCAGATAAACAGCTGACAGGTGTTTATCTTTTATATTCCTGTAGGGGCCGGACCTGTCCGGCCCGCAACATAAACCGCAAGCAGGTGCTTGCCGGTAAGCTGCGGGCCGGGCATGCCCGGCCCCTACGCATCAACAATGTTTTACCATGCAATAACGGCACACGTTCCCGGAACGGTCAAGACCGTTCCCTACAAAGCACCCGTGGACCCCGATCTGTAGGGAGGGGTCTTGACCCCTCCGCAGCTGCCGTTTGCCATTATGACGCGGTAGGGGCCGGACATGCCCGGCCCCTACAGAGCGGCATACTCAATGGCTATTTATTTCTCGCACGCGCCGTCGTTGCCCTCACCACACCCGTCGCAGTCACTCTCAAACCGGACGGCGTTCTTCGCCAGCTCGGGGTCAAGGCGCTGGGCGACCTGCATCATCAGGGCGCACTCCATCCGCTTGCGGAACACCTTGC
>ERZ824575.1660-NODE-1660-length-19977-cov-3.010742_pt1 | contig 19977 bp, 16 predicted proteins | sample MGYA00519470_ERZ824575 | MGnify/ENA primary metagenome ERZ824575 (study PRJEB31778, sample SAMEA3449170) | human gut metagenome | biome: human gut; feature: human-associated habitat; material: faeces | place: United Kingdom | collected 2010/2012 ...
CCGTATAGCTGTCGGTATTCTCCCGCGTAAAGGTCCGCCGGGAGTAGAAATCGCGGATGCGCAGGATGCCGTCGTTCTTGGTCCCGATCCAGAGGTCGCCCTCCGGGTCGACATGGAGCGCCTTGATCGGTTTGGTCAGCAGGTAGGGCAGCGTTTCGTAGGTGACCGAACGGATCGCGACCTCCCCGACCGCCTGCCGCAGCAACCCGCTGCCGTCGGTTCCGATCCAGACAATATCCTGGTTACAGTCCTTCAGCAGCGCAAAAACGCCGCAGTTGACGTCGATCTCCTGCAACTCGTAACGCCCCTCGATCGGATCGGTCGAACGGAGCCGCAGCACGCCGCTCATCCCGAAGGCCAGCACGTAATCGTCCTTGTCGCTGATCACCGACGAAAGGGTGCCGCGCCGTCCGAGCTCCTCCCGCAGGTCGAAAATCGGGAAAGCCCGCCGCTGCCCGGTGTCGAAGCGGAACAACATGCCGTTCCGGTCGGTGAAAAAGATCGTCCGGTCGCCGTCGTAACGGGTGAACACCACCCCGTCCGGCAGCGGCATCCGCTCCCACTCCCCCACCGAAGCCCTGCCGCCGGCGTCATAGACCACCTGCGCACAACGAATATCCTCCGAACGCACCAGCCACAATACGCCGTCGCCGTCGAGGCACATGCGCAGCACCCCGTTCAGCTCCGCCCCGCGGACATCGACCGGCTCGAACGCACCCTGCGACGCCACATATCCGTACAACTTGTTGCCATGCAGGAAAAACGCCTCGTCCCGGCTGCGGGCCGCGAATTTATAGACCCGCTGGAATTCGGCAAGCATTTCGATCCGCCGGTCGCGCGTGTCGAGCCGCTCGTCGGGGTCGAGTCCCGTATCGCCGGCCACGGCGCAGATGTAGGCGTCGGTGCGATTCTCCGAGGGCGGGGCCCAGCGCAAGAGCATGCCCCGCAGCGTGTCGAGGCCGTAGCGGCGGCGGTAGGTGTCCAGCAGCACGAAGATGGCGCGGTAGCCCCAGGCCAGCGATTCGAACTGCCGGAACTCCGGGTCGCGCGACGGGCGCACCTCCCCCTGGTAACGGACCCGCGAGAGGCGGATGTTGCCCGGGTTGCAGTTCTCCAGGCCACGGCTCATGGCTCCACCTCCTTTCGGATCCGGCGGTGAACGTAGCGGCGCAGCCAGCGGAAGAGCGGGGCATCCGAGAGCTGCGCGGCGTTCTCGAGGAACGACCACAGCTCCACGCCGCAGGTGAAGCCCGTGAAGAGGCGGGCGAGGGGCAGTTCCATGAAGTCGAGCACGCAGCAGTCGATGAGCCACGCCATGGCGATCGCCGTTACGGTGAGCGCCAGCTTGAGGACCGTGCGCCACGCCTCGCGGCTCTCGAAGTACCAGCGGCGCCCCTCGCGGCGCGCCGCGGCGCGGTCGGCCGCCACGCCCGAGAGGAAGTCCACGGTGATGAAGACCATGGCCGTGGCCACCAGCGGCCCGATCGGCGCGAAGAGCGCCAGCAGCCCCAGGACCGTGCCGCTAAAGAGTCTGTACAAAACCTCCATCGGTCGAGCAGCGTTTGAGGATGTTTTTCGCGGGATCGTATTCGGGGAACTCCTCGCGGTGCGTGTCGAGATAGTCCGTAGCCCGGCGCAGGAGCGCCCGGATCTCGGTGCGGAGGGCGCGCCGCAGGCGGCGCAGGGCCTCCCCGTCGGCCGGTTCGCTCCACGACGAGCGGGGTGCCGTCGTGCCGCAGGCTCCCGTGAGGATATCCAGCCGGGGCTGGAGCAGCAGCCGTACGCAGAGTGCCGCGGGAGCCGCGAGGTACGCCTCGCGGAACTCCCCGTAGGCGCCCCCGAGCAGCTGCGCGTACAGCTCCTGCCCGAGGACCGGAACGAGGTAGCGGTGCTCCGCGGCGGCGATGTCGGCCTCCGCGATGATCCCGGGAGGCAGCGTTTCGCCCTCCCGGAAGGCGAGGCGCAGGGCCTCGGCGGGGGTGATCAGGGTATTCATGTTCTGAAGAGGATTTCGTGAAAAAAAGCGTCGGCCGACGCTTCGGACGTGTTGCCAACGACCCCGGAGGGGTGGATCCGCCGTGCCGGCGACGGAGGGTCAGACCCCACCGCGAAGGGCGCATCCGGGACGACGTCAGCCGATGCTTGTGATGTTGTATTTCGAGATCTCCGAGAGGAAGGCCTGCTGCCGCGGGTCCTCGGGATCGTAATCGAGGCCGTCGGCCTTGCGGGCCTCCCAGACCTTCATGTAGATGGGTTTCGAACGAGTCGGCGGGCGGTTGACGATCTCCAGCGACGAGGTGTCGAAGCCCAGCAGCTCGGAGATCACCCGGCGGATGGGCTCCGTGAGTTCGGCCTGCTCGGCGAGGATCACCGTGTTGAGCGCCACCTCGTATTCGTGGAGGATGCGCTCGGCGCTGAATCCCGAGCTGTAGTCCAGGCCGCTCAGGGTCCGGAACCACGAGTGCGCCACGACGATGTCGGCGGTGGCCTGCTCGTGCAGCGCCTCCCAGTCGCCCTCGTTCTGCGAGGCGATGGGGATGAAGCGCGAATTGTCGTCGTCGCCCCCTTCGCGGATCACGAACATCACCTGCCCGGGGTTCCCGGCGAACTTCCGCTCGGCCAGCCGCACAATGCGCTCGGCGTCGGCCTCGTTGCCCGCCGAGGAGTCGAGCATCATGACACCCGACAGCTGGAACGAGTTGTCCAGGCGCGAGATGTTCCACCGGTCGGTCTTGTAGGCGATGGCCGAGACGTTCAGTCCGGCGATGTAGGGCGGCACGCCGTAGTGCTCGAAGGCGGGTTCGTAGTCCTTGTAGTGGATCATCGTGCGGAGCGTGCCGTCGGCCTGCTCCTCGAAGAGCGGGTAGAGGGGCAGCGTGCGGGCCTCCTCGGGGCGGAAGACGCTCCAGTCGTGGTGCAGCAGGATGTGCTGCGAGTCGCGGGCCACGCGGCAGCGCGTGGCGTCCTGATGGTAGAGGGCGAGAAAGGTGTGCCCGGGGTCGGTAACCGCCTCGAGGAAGGCGTTGCCGAAGAGGGCCTTGTCGAAGGCCAGCTTGCTGAGCAGCTGCCGGAGGCTCTCGCCCTGGCCGTTCACGCGGCGGATGAAGGCCGCGAGCTGCGGTTCGTGCTCCCCGTCGCAGGTGAAGCCCTTGCCGGAGATGTAGTCGGCCTTGTCGTTGATGATCCGGCGGTGGGTCGTCGAGCGGCGCGCCATCAGGGCCAGCGCCATCGGAAAGAGGTTGTCGTCGCCCCACCGCCAAAAGGCGTCGCTCTCGACGCGCGTCGTCCCGAACGAGATGTAGGGATCCGTACGGTTGGCGACGCCGATCGCCGGTCTGAATTTTTTCGCTTTGTCCATATCGCGGATTCTCTTGCCGGGGGGCCGCCCGCCACGCGGGTGCGGGCGGTCCCGAAGGCGGTTTACTGTTTGTAGAAGTAGGTGATCAGGCTCTCGTCGAGGATGCCGCAGCCGGCCATGAAGACCGCACGCTGGCGGTTCTCCATCTCGTCGGGGTTGTACCACATGCGCACCTCGTTGCCGGGCATGTCGGCCGTATTGACCGCCAGCACGAGGTTGCGACGGTCCGTGAGCATGCAGAACGACTTGTGGAACGAGGTTCCGGTCAGGTAGCTGCCCAGGCGCACGTCGATGATCGGGATGCCGTGGTAGGCGAGCGTCTTGCGGCCGCTCACCGCATCGACATAGGCCGCGTCGGCGCCCTTCGCGTCGAGGTACTTCTCGTAGAGGTGGCAGATGTCCGAGGTTACGAAGTAGGCGAGCTGTCCGTCGGCCTTGAGGTCCTGCGTGCGGGTCGAGGCCTGGGTCCACAGTCCGTCGAAGAGCTCGACGACCTTCTCGGGCGAGGTCAGGTCGGCATCCGCGTAGGTCTCGTTGTAGATCTCCTCGGAGGATACCTTGGCGTTGATGAGCTTCAGGAAGCCGTCGAAGGTGTTGTAGCCCGTGCCGGCGGAGGTGTCGCCCACCCACATCGTCGCGCGCAGGTTCTCGGCCAGCGCCTGGCGGAAGAGGGCCGTCTCGGCCTTTTCGAGGTCGGTGCCCGAGAGGTCGTCCATGTGGACGTTGGTGATCGCCGAGATCTTCTCGTAGACCATCGAGAAGTAGTCGGCCGCCGAGAAGCCCATCTCGGCCTTCACGCGCTTGAGGTCGATCTCGCGCTCGATCTTCGTGGCCGCATCGCCGCCCGACCAGCCGGCCGCCGTGTATTTCTGGAGGATGTTGCGCTGGCCGTCCCACAGCTGGACGTGCGTGGGCGTGGGCATGTTGTAGAGGACGCGCACGCCCAGATCCTGGGCCGACACGCCGGTCAGCATCGGACGAAAGAAGACGTTCTCAAGATCCGCGCCGGTGTACTGCTTGGCATTTTCAAGGTAAATCATGGTTGTGAAAGTTTTTTTGAGAGATTTGTGGATGTTGTCGGTTTCGCCGTCCGGGAGGCTCCCGGGCGGTTTTTTTTGTCAGCTGTGGAAGCACTTGGCATCCTCGGCGTAGGCGCGTTCGTTGGCCGTGCGCATCGCCTCGCCGTAGGAGGGGTCCTCGCAGGGCGCCGTGCGCGTGGGTGCCACACGCTCCCGGGCCGCCTCGGCCGCCGATATCGAGCGGCGGCGCAGCTTGGCCTCGTCGGAGGCGAAGTGCAGGACGTTGCGATCCTCGGGAAGCTCCTCTTCGGCGCGCAGCCCGAGTCCTTCGAGCAGGCGGTTCCAGCCGCGCGAGAGGTTCTTCGCCAGTCCCGGGGCCGGGCTCTCCGCCGCCTCGATCACCCGGTCGGCCAGTCCGGCGATCACGGCCTCCGCGGGCGAGAGCCAGCGGCCGTTGCCGTGGTTTTCGGCCATCAGGCGCTCGAACTCCTCGACGGGACGTCCCGAGCGGGCGGCATAGACCCCGGCGATGCGGGCATCGGTCTGGCGGAGCAGTTCGAGGCGCTCCTCAAGCTCCGCGGCGTTGCCCTCGGTCGAGCACATCGCCCGGTGGATCAGGTAGAGGGCGTTGGCCGAGATCTCGCGGCATCCCGCCGAGGCCGCCTGGGCGATGATCGTCGCCGCCGAGGCCGTATAGCCGTAGCAGCGCGTCGTGATGCGGGCCCCGAGCGAGCGCAGGGCGTCGTGGATGAGCAGCGCGTCGTTCACGTCGCCGCCCGTCGAGCGGATCTCGACCACCACCTCCGGGGCCTCGATCTCCGAGATGCGGCGCACCGCGTCGCGGAACTTCTCGTAGGTCGCCACCCGGGCATCCGGCTCCTCGAACTGCCACTCCTCGGGAACGCCGATCGTCCCTTCGATCTCGATCGTGCAGCTGTCGGCCTTGTCTTTGATTTGGATTTCCGATTTCATGATTCAGTGTTTGAAAGTGTTGTAAAAAACGGTCCGTACCTTTTCGTAGGAACAGCAGAAGATATCCGACACGACGTGCATCGCCTCGCAGCGCCGCATGCCCTCCCGTTCGAGGCGGTGCCCCTCCTCCCGGATCGCCAGCTGTTCGCAGCCGCGGCGCGAGAGAACCCCCAGCTCCAGAAGGCGCTCCACGGCCTGGGCGGCCGTCAGCCCCTCGATCTCGCGGCGGGCGGTCTCGGCCAGTATCGTATCGATGCGTGTCATAGGGCGTCCTCCTCCAGCCGGTCGAATTCACAGCGTGCCAGCCCCTGCGCCGGGTCGTATTTGCCCACGCTCCGCAGCAGGGCCCTCACCACGCCGCGGCCCGTGTCGATGCGGAAGACCGAGCGGATGTCGGGACCTCCGGTGCCGGGTGCGAAGAGCGCGGCATACTCCCCGGGGGCGATGCGCAGCGTGAGGGTGATGCGCTCGCGGAGCGCCTCGCGCCGCGTCTGGCAGTCGTAGTAGCGGTGGAGCCCCTGTGCGCCGTCGCGGTCCTCGAAGCAGAGTGTGAAGGGTTCCGCCGCGTCGTCGCCCGCGAAGTGGAAGGCCACGAGCGGATAGGAGGCCTCGTCCGAGGGGTATCCCCACCGCTCGCCCTCGGGCAGGGGGTGCATCCCGACGTAGCGGACGACGCGCGGCGAAAAGTTCGTGCCGTCCTCCTCCAGGTCGTCGCGGTCGCCGACCTCGGGCAGCAGCGCCGAGGGGGCATTGAGGTAGTGGCCCACGGAGTCGATCGTCGGGTAGAAGAGCGGGTTGCGGAGCGTCTGCTCGCCCTGCAGGGCCGCCGTCGAGGTGCAGTCGGCGCTCCAGGCCCCGAAGGTGCCGCCGTTCTCGGCGTCGTAACGGCCCACGGCGCCGTCGCCCTCCCGGTAGCACCACGTCCGCCGCTCGTGGATGTCGAAGGCCCCGTCGCGGCGCTCGACCCCCTGCGAGAAGTCCGTGCGGTCGCTCCAGTCCGTCTCGGGGCCCGCACCGAAGAGGTCGTCGGCCGGCTCGATCCAGACCCTTTTGGCCGCCTCCTCGGTGTAGAAGCGCAGGTTGAACATCTGCGCGAGGGCTTCGAGCAGCTCGACCTGCCGGATGCGGTGCTGCGCGACGTCGGCAAAACGGATCCGTTCGCCGAATCCCGGCCCGGAGAGGAAGCGGGGCGTGAGCGAGCAGCTCTTGTCCAGTTCGAGGAGCATCCCCTCCTCGGCCCCGGCGAAGTAGATCTGGTCGAAATACTTGGGCGACGCGGGGCCGATATGTTCGGAGGCCGTACGTATCCGCAGCTCGACGGTCGTCTCGCCCGTCTCGCCGATGTAGCCGGCGTAGAGGGCCCAGTCGCCCGTGTAGCTTGTCCAGGAGGACCCTTCGAGGATCTCCAGCACGGGGTCGGCGTAGCTCCCCGAGGACGGCGTGGAGACCAGCGCCGAGCGCTCCGCGAACTGCGCCCAGTCGGAGAGCAGCCCGTTCTGGCGGTAGCGCAGGCGGTAGCTGGCGCCGTCGCGGTGGTCGAAGACGATGATCCGGTAGGAGAAGTTCGCGCGGAGCGAGCCGCGCAGATCCTCGTAGCGGTTGGCCAGCGTGAAGGAGAACTCCGAGCCGGGCCCGAGGTAGATCGTGTCGAAGCCGGTCAGGCGCGTGCGCGAGAGGATCCGGTGGGCGGTGGTGTACTTGAGGTAGTATTCGAAGCCGACGCTCGTCTCGACAAGGGGCGTGAAGCAGATCCTTTTGCCGTCAAGGGCGAAGCATCCGCCGTTGTTGTAGAGCCCCTCGACCGGTGCGCCGTCCGCATCGACGCTCTGCGGCGTGGCCGTCTCGACGATGTTGCCCACGGAGTTGAGCACGCTCAACGGATTGGCGATCACCTTGCCGACCTCGTTGGCCGTCGCCGAGGCGGTGGAGAGCCTCCGGGCCAGGAAGCCCATGCGCGCTTCGGCCGCCGCGGTGTCCCGCGAGGAGTAGGCGCCGCTCATGTAGAGCGAGCGGAAAAAGTCCGAAGCGAGGAAGCGGCTCTCGACGCTGTAGCCGGCCTCGGCGAAGATCCGCTCGACGAGCGTCGCAACGTGCAGGAAGGGGTGGTAGTCGTCCGTCGAGAGGAGCCGCTCGTTGGGCAGCAAGTCGGTCGGGCTGGCCGACCGAGGGTATTCGTCGCGGTGGACGGGGAAGAAGCGCACGGGGGTCGCGGCCGTCCAGCTGTTGCAGATCTCCGTGGGCGTGAGCTGCGCCGTAAAGTCGATGCCCAGCGTGTTGAACATCCTCAGCGAGGCGTTCGCCGCCCAGCCGGCCCCGCCGTAGCCGATCTCCAGTTCGTAGCCCTCGTCCGAGGCCGCAAGCAGGCGCACCCGGCCGCGGAAGAGCTCGGCGCCGCCCTCCGCAAGGCAGGCTTCGTGCGCCGCGTCGTTGAATTTCGCGAGGGTGTGCAGCTCGCGGGCAAAGCCCGTCGCCTCGTCGTTGCGGGGTGTCGCGGGGATCGTGATCTTCCACCTGCGCCCCTCGCGGCAGGCCTCGACGTCGGCCGTCTGCGCGGCCTCCCAGGCCGGAAGGAGCAGCCGCTCCGTACCCAGATCACAGGGTTTGTTGTCGATCGTCAGTTCCATGTCATGGCGGTGTTTTGTCGGTCGCGGATATCGATTTCGAGGCAGCAGAGGTTCCCCAGGCGGCGGACGACCGCCTCGTCGGTCGCCACGTCGATCGGCGTGCACTCCTGCTCGCCGGCGATCCATACATCGGGCGACTCGACCAGCTCGGCCAGCGCCGTGAGCATTGCCTCGGTCTCGTAGGCCGAGACGAGCGTGCGCGTCGCCTCACGGCGGCGGGGCACCGCAACCAGCCCCTCGGGCCCCTCGGCGCGGAGCTTCTCGACCTGCACGGTCGTCGTCCGCACGACGGGGAAGCTGTACTGTTCGACCGAGCCGGCGCTGCTGCGCCACGCCACGCGCACGGCCTGCTCGGCGGCCGGCACGACGGTGTATTCGACCGTGGCGATTCCGTCGATCTCGACCGTCAGCGTGTCGGCCCCGGGGAAGTCGCGCGTGTCGAGGACGAAGAGCACCGGACCCTTCAGAAAGGCGGAGTAGCTCTGGGCCGTCATCGTGTCGGCCGAGCGGGCCGTAACGGTGGCCTTGACCGTTCCGGAGTCCGGGGCGAGGAGCGTCAGTTCGTCGCGCGCTCCCTCGGGGATGAGACGCTGGAGGGGGAGGGTTGTCAGCAGGGCCGGGGCCGCCACCTGCGTGCGGCCGGCCAGGAAGGTGCGTTCGGGCGCCGTCGCCGCAGCCCCTTCGGGGAGGGTTCCCGAGGGCCCTGCGGCCACCGTGGCCGTAACCGTGCGGCCCGTGGCGGCGTAGAATCCCGTGTCGCTCGCCACGGGCAGGAAATGCAGCGCACGGCGCAGGAAGGGGGCGGCGTCGAAACGGGCCGCGGCACTGGCGACGAAGCGCAGCGTGCCGTAGAGCGTCGAGCCGTTCCGGTCGGTGATGCGGATGTCGAGGTCTTCGGCCGCGGAGTGCTCCACGGCGTAGGGCACCTCGGCGCCGAGCGGCGCATACTGGGGCGGAATCTGTGAGAAGGTCATGGGATAAGGGGGTTTTGGGAGAATCCGGGGTTGCGACGGACACCGCCCGGCACAAGGAGCTGCCACCCGCCTGCGGAAGGGTTGGAAAGAGGCCGGAAGAGGCGGAAGGGACCGGAAAGGGCCGCAGCTGAAGAGTTTGCAGGCCGCCGGGGCTGCCGGTGCTTCCGGGGACGGCGGTGCTGCGAGCCGCGGACGAAGCCGCGGGGCGGGGAGTCCCCCGACGGCGGGCCGGGGTGTTGAAAAGTCCGTGGATAAACCGTGGATAAAATGTGAATGAATGGGGATAAATCCCCGCAATCCACTGGAACCGAACGGTTCGTCGCTGTTGATAACCGCTCTCGTCGGAGCGGTTCGGATGTGGATTACGAGGGCAAATATACGACACGGCGACCCCCCTTGTCAAGAGGCCGGCGCATTTTTTCCACGAAAAGTGGAAAAGCGCGCCCGCATTCCGGCCGAAAAGCGCTATCTTTGTTGACCGGCAAACCTTGTTAACCCATACAACCCATGAAACCCATGAAACATCTGATTCTCCTCTGCGCCGCTCTTGTCGGCGCCGCGACCGCCCCGGCCCAAAAGTGGGAGGGAGTGGCCGACACGCCCCCGATGGGGTGGAACTCCTGGAACAAGTTCGGCTGCAACATCGACGAGCGGATGATCCGCGAGATGGCCGACGCAATGGTCGACTCGGGCCTTGCCGAGGCGGGCTACGTCTACATCAACCTCGACGACTGCTGGCACGCCCCGGAACGCGACGCCGACGGATTCCCGCAGTGCGACACGACGCGCTTTCCGAGCGGCATGAAGGCCCTTGCGGACTATGTCCACGCCAAGGGGCTCAAGCTGGGCATCTACTCCGATGCCGGATGGACGACCTGCGCCGGGCGCTTCGGCAGCCTCGGCCACGAATACCAGGACGCCCTGCAGTACGCCCGCTGGGGCATCGACTACCTGAAGTACGACTGGTGCAACACGGCGGACATCAACCCCAAGGGGGCCTACACGCTCATGCGCGAGGCGCTGCGCGCCGCCGGGCGCCCGATCCTCTTCTCGATCTGCGAGTGGGGTTCGAACAAGCCCTGGGAGTGGGCTCCCGAGATCGGACACATGTGGCGCACGACGGGCGACATCGGCCTCTCGTTCTCCGACCCGGAGGTCTTCACGGGCGCCTGGAAGCCCCGCACCGTGCTGCAGAACGTCGATACAAACGCCCCGCTGCGCCGTTACGCCGGCCCGGGCCACTGGAACGACCCCGACATGCTTGAGGTGGGCAACGGCATGACGGTCAACCAGGACCGCGCGCACTTCACGCTCTGGTGCATGATGGCCGCGCCGCTGATCCTGGGCAACGACCTGCGCACGATGACCGACGAGACGGCGGCGATCCTCACCGACCGCGAGGTGATCGCCATCGACCAGGATCCGCTGGGCGTGCAGGGGCTGCGCTACGCCACCGACAACGGCATCGAGATCTGGTTCAAGCCCCTCGTCGACGGCGAATGGGCCCTCTGCCTCTTCAACCGCACGCACGAGGAGCGCACCTACGAGATCGACTGGCAGCTCTACTGCTTCACCGACACGGAGGTTTCGCAGCGCTCCACGGCCTTCGACCGCATCGTCTACGAGGGCCGCGACCTGTGGAACGGCGGCAAGAGTTTCCGCACGGACCGTCCGCGCAGCGTGGTCATCCCGGCCGAGGATGTCGTCCTCTACCGGCTGAAGCCCGTCGCCGAACGCTGATCCCGGCCGAGGAGAGGGGGCGGGCACACCGCCGGCCCTTCCGAGATACACCCCGGAGCCCGCAGGCTTCGGGGTTTTTGCATTCATGAGACGGATTTCCGACGCCCCGAAGGGTGCGGAACGCCCCCGCGAAGAGGAAAAAACGGAAAATTTTGCGACAAGATGGATTTTCGGGTGCCGTTTTTCGAGAATTAAACGTATCTTTGTGGTCGGAACCAACAGTTTTACCCCGTATGGATGATGGTAACAGTACCCCGTATAGCCGTCGTGTCGTGCCTCAGCACGACGCCATTCATCTATGGTATCCGGCACGAAGGTAAGCTTCGCGCCGAGCTGTTGCTGTCCGATCCCGACACCGTTACCCAGGATTTTCTCGAACACAGGGCCGACATCGCCCTGATCCCCTTCACCTCCGTGCCGCTGCTCGCCGATGCGCGCACCGTGACGGAGTATTGCGTCGGAGGCGTCGCCTCGGCGCGCGAGACGCTGCTGGCGAGCGACGACCCGCTGGTCGGCATCTGGAAGGAGCTGTGCGGCGAGCTGCCCTTCGCCTTTGCGGTGTGGGTGGCCCACGCCGACACGGACCCCGACACGATCGAGGCGCTGCAGTACGCGCTGACCTACGGGCTCGAACGCGGGTACGAAGCGATGACGGAGGCGGCTCCGGAGCTCGATCCGCTGCGGGCCTACGAGGTGCTGTCGGGTTTCGACTACATCTTCGACAACGAAAAGAACCAGGCGCTCCAGCAGTTCTGGGACTCCGGCATCAAGGTCGCTCCGCGGGCGAATCCCGGCTGAAGAGGTTAGCGGGCCCGGCCCGCCTCTCTCACGCCCACGGATTCGAGAACTTCACAGAGAGCGACCTATGATTACGATTTACCTCAAGCAGTACAACAAGATCATCCGCAATGCCGACACCAAGCTCTTCGACGAGCTGGGCTACGACGACATTCTGTGGATCGACATGCTCTCGCCGACGATCAAGGAGCAGAAAGCCGTCGAGAACTTCATGGAGATCAGCCTCCAGACCCGCCAGCAGGTCGAGGAGATCGAATCGACCTCGAAATACTCCGAGAACGAGAACGCGATCATCTCCAACTCGAACTTCTTCATCCCCACGGGCGACTCGTTCATCGTCGAGCCCGTGTCGTTCATCATCTCCAACGAGGGCGTGCTGGTCTCGGTGCGCAACGCCGAGTTCCGGACCTTCCGCGAGACGGAGAAGCGCCTGCAGATGAACTACCGCAGCTACTCGACGGGCTACCACCTCTTCATCTCGCTGCTGGAGGTGCGCATCGACTTCGACGCCGATCTGGTGGAGCTCATCGCCAAGCAGGTCGCGGCCCTCTCGAAGGATGTCAATTCGGAGGACTCGATCGACAAGGAGGTGCTGCACCGTATCAGCGCCCTGCAGGAGAGCACGATGTCGCTGCGCGAGAACATCTTCGACCGCCAGCGCGTCCTCTCGGGCATCCTGCGCTCGGAGCGCTTCCCGAACGATATCTACCCGCGTCTGCAGCTGATGATCAAGGACGTCAATTCGCTCATCAACCACGCCGACTTCAGCTTCCAGCGACTCGACTACATCCAGGACGCCGCGCTGGGTCTGATCAACATCGAGCAGAACGGCATCGTCAAGATCTTCTCGGTGGCGGCCGTGATCTTCATGCCCGCGACGCTCATCGCCTCGATCTACGGCATGAACTTCAAGGCGATGCCCGAGCTGGACTGGCACCTGACCCTTCCCAGCGGCACGGTCATCCCGCTGGGCTACCTCTTCGCCATCGTGCTGATGATCGTCTGCTCGGTGCTCACGATCTGGTTCTTCCGCTACAAGAAGTGGCTCTGACCGGTGAAGGGTTGTCCGTGCGGCAGCGGTTTTCTCCCGAATGCCCCCGATACTCCCCGCGGGGGCTTCTTTCTTTGAAAGAAGGGGCGCCCGACGGGGCATTTTTCCGGCGAAATTTGTATCTTTGCTGCCTGTAAACCTGCACCATGCTCGAAAAACTGGCCAAACAGACCGCCATCTACGGCATCAGCACCATCGTCGTGCGCTTCCTGAGCTACCTGCTCACGCCCTACTATACCCGGATTTTCGGGCAGGAGACCTACGGAATCGTTACCGACGTCTACGCGCTGATCCCGCTGGCGCTGACGCTGCTGACCATGGGCATGGAGTCGAGCTACTTCCGCTTCTCGGCCAAGGCCGAGGAGGCCGGGGGCGACGTGCGGGGTGCCAAGCGGCGGCTCTTCGCCACGACGTGGGGCGCCACGTCGCTTGCCGCCGCGCTCTTCTTCGCCGTGATGCTCCTCTTCCGCGACGCGGTGGCCCGCGCCATGGGCGAGGCCTACGTCGCCCACCCCGAATACATCGTCTGGGTGGGGCTCATCATCCTCTTCGACGTCTCGGCCTGCATCCCCTTCTCGCGGCTGCGCGAACAGGGCCGCTCGATGACCTTCGTGGGGCTCAAGGCCCTCAACGTCATACTGAACGTCGCGCTGGCCGTGGCCTTCGGCGCCGCGGGCCTCTTCCGCACGGAGTTCGGCGTGGGGTGGGTCTTCGTCGCCAACCTCGCCGCAAGCGTCGCAACGTGGGCGGCGATCCTTGCCACCACCGACCGCACGCTGCCGCGCATCGACGGCCGGCTGCTGCGCGCCGTCTTCGCCTACTCGCTGCCGCTGCTCGTCGGCGGACTGGCCGGCACGGCCAACGAATTCATCGACCGCCAGCTCATCAAGTACCTCGTGCCCGCGGGGGCCATGGCGCAGCTGGGCGTCTACGGCGCCATCACGAAGATCGCCGTGGTGATGATGCTCTTCTACCAGATGTACCGCCTGGCGGCCGAGCCCTTCTTCCTCTCGAACTTCCGCAAGGAGGAGTTCGTGGCGATGAACGCCGCGGCACTGAAATACTACGTCATGGCCTCGATGCTCATCTTCCTGGGCATCGCGCTCTTCCGCGACCTCTTTGCGCTGATCGTCGGGCGCGACTTCCGCGAGGGGATCTTCATCCTCCCGGTGGTGCTCGGGGCCAACGTCCTCACGGGCGTCTGGCTCAACCTCTCGTTCTGGTACAAGCGCGAGGAGCGGACGTCGCTTGCGATCGTCGTCACCGGCACCGGCCTCATGGCCATCCTGCTCTTCGGCTTCGCGCTCATCCCCCGCTGGGGCTACTACGGCGCGGCGTGGGCCCGCCTGGCCAGCGAGACGGCGATGGTCGCCGTGAGCTGGTGGCTCAACCGCCGCTTCTTCCCCACGCCCTACGACTGGCGCCGCATGGGCGAATACGTCGCCGTGGCGCTCGCCGTCTTCGCCGCCTCGGAGGCCGTGGCCGCCCGCGCGGGCAATATGTTCATCGGCTATACGTTCAACATAATAGCACTTGCGGCCTACGTCGCCTATCTGGTCCGACGCGAAAGGATCGACCTGCGGGCGATGATGCGGGCCGTGCTGAAACGTTCATAACCCCCAACCGAGAGAAGAGACCATGCGTTTTGCCGACATAACGGGACAGGAGGAGCTCAAGCGCCATCTGGCGCGGACCGTCGATACGGGCCGCGTGAGCCACGCGCAGCTCTTCACGGGCGCCGCGGGCTACGGGGCGCTGCCGCTGGCCGTGGCCTATGTGCAGTACCTCTGCTGCCGCCATCGCCACGACGGGGATTCGTGCGGCGAATGCCCCGACTGCCGGCAGATCGCGGCCCTCGCGCACCCCGACCTGCACCTGGTCTTCCCGGTGAACAAGCAGGGCAAGAAGTCGGGCGAGGTGGTGCGCAGCGACGAGTTCCTGCCGCGCTTCCGCGAGCTCTTCGCCGAGCGCGGCGGCTGCTTCACGCCCCAGGAGTGGTACGACCGCCTCGACCTGGGCAAGACGCTCAAGGGGGCCATCTCGGCACGCGAGGCCGACGAGATCATCCGCAAGCTCTCGTTCAAGAGCTTCGAGGCGGAGTACAAGACGGTGCTCGTCTGGCTGCCCGAGACGATGAACGAGGAGGCAGCGAACAAGATCCTCAAGATCCTCGAGGAGCCGTGGGAGCGCACGCTCTTCCTGCTCGTTTCGGAGCATCCCGAGCGGCTGCTGCCGACGATCCTCTCGCGCACGCAGGAGGTCGCCGTGCCGCGCATCGCCCCGGAGGTGCTGGAGGCCGAGGCGCGCAGCCGCGGCATCACGGACCCGCTGCAGGCGCGTACGATGGCGCGCCTTGCGGGCGGCGACCGCATCGAGCTCGAACACCTGCTCTCGGGCGAGCAGGATGCCGCCCGCAAGGAGTATTTCGAACTGTTCTGCACGCTCATGCGCCTGAGCTACAACGACAAGCACCTCGAACTCATCGCCTGGGCCGAGGAGGCTGCGCAGCTCACGCGCGAGCAGCAGCGGGGTTTCCTGCGCGATGCGGCGCGGCTTTTGAGAGAGAGCTACATGCTGCACGCCGGGATCCGCGAGATCGGCTACCTGTGGGGCGAGGAGCTGGCCTTCTGCACGCGTTTCGCCCCCTTCGTGGGATCGCGCAACATCGAGCCGCTGATCGACCAGATCGAGAGCGCCGCGGCCCAGATCGCGCAGAACGGCAACCCGACAATCGTATTCACCCACTTCGCGCTCTCGGTGAGCAAGATGATCAAACATTTGTAGAGATGGCACGCGTAACACTTCTGATGGGAGGCAACAAGGGAGAGGTCAAACGGACGCTGCAGGCGGCCCAACAGCTCGTCAACGCCCGCGTGGGCGCCGTGCTGCGCTGCTCGCACCGCTACGAGAGCGAGGCGTGGGGCTTCGCCTCGTCCGAGCGCTTCTCGAACCAGGCCCTGGAGATCACCACCGACCTCACGCCGCACGAGGTGCTCGACGCCATACAGTGCATCGAGGCCGACCTGGGGCGCAACCGCGCCGCCGAGGCGATCGAGAAGGCCGCGACGGGCGCCGCCTACGTCTCGCGGCCGATCGACATCGACATCATCTTCTACGACGACGCGGTCCTCTCGGACGAGCAGCTGACGATCCCCCACCCGCGGCTTGCCGAACGGGAGTTCGCCCTCGTCCCCCTTTGTGAAATCATGCGCACGCGCCGCCACCCCGTAACGGGCCAGACCGTCGGGGAGATGCTCGGGGCGCTGCGCCAAAGACAGCAGCAGGCATGAAACCGATCCGCCTCCTCACGCTCGCGGCGGCGTGCGCCGCGCTGGCGGGGTGTCTGAAGGACACCTCGCACGGCACGACGACCTACATCCTCAAACCGCTGCAGCAGAACCTCTCGACCGACCCCAACGAGCCGCTCACGGGGGTCCTGACCCACGCCTTCGACGCCGACACGACGCACTATACGGTCGCCTCGTACGACGACGCGCTGCAGGGCATCGCCACCTCGAAGGAGAATCCCTCGCAGCAGCTGCAGGCCGTGGCCTCCTCGACGGCCTTCGACAAGGAGGGCACGACGGGCTGGGTGCAGATGGGCCTGCCCCTCTCGGAGCGGAAGATGATCCTCGCGGTCGATACCGAGCACCGCGTCTACGCCTATACGGAGCAGGAGCTCGAAAAGACGCTTGCGACGCTCTACGTCACGCTGATCTTCAAGAACTGGAAGGAGGGCTTCTCCTACCAGGACGGCAACTGGAGCTTCTACAACGAGTTCTACACGCCGCCCAAGCGCCTCGACACCTCGATCCGCCCGCTGCTGCAGACGGCCGAGGCGGCCGCCGCGGAGCCCTACGGCGACCTGGGCAACCTGAAGGCCTACGCCTATGCGGTCGATACGACCGCCTGGCGCATCGCCTCCTACGACGACGCCCAGCTGGGGCGCATCACCTCGAAGAGCGACGACTCGTTCACGCGCAGCGAACCCTCGTTCCAGGCCTATGCCGACACGGAGTCGGGGCTCTTCACCATGCAGGTGAGCGTGCCGACGCTGATGGTCGTCGTCGTCGACCGCGCCAACCGCCTCTACGCCTATTCGCAGCAGACGGTCGATCTCGAAGGGGCCAGCCCCACCTTCGAGGTGCTCTTCCGGCCGTGGCGCAACGTCTGGATCGACGTCCAGGACGGCTGGCGCATCGTGAACGAGGCGCTCGACCCCGCGAAGAATACCACCACCACGACCAACCAAACCGCCGCCGGACAATGACCCTACGCAGAACCCATATCCTGAACCTGCTGCGCGGCGGTGTCGCGCTGCTCTTCGTATCGGCCTTCCTGAGCCGCTGCGCCAGCATGATGACCCCCACGGGAGGTCCGCGCGACTCGCTGCCCCCGGTGATCGTCGAGATGCTCCCGGACAACTTCACGACGAACATCCCGACGGTGAACGCCGGGAAGATCTACATCGAGTTCGACGAGTTCATCCAGATCAAGGACCAGCAGAAGGAGTTCTTCACCTCGCCGGCGATGAAGAAGAAGCCGACGATCACGCAGCGCGGCCGCGGCATCGTCATCGAGCTGCGCGACACGCTGCAGCCCAACACGACCTATGCGCTCAACTTCGGCAGCGCGATCCGCGACAACAACGAGGGCAACCCCCTCTACTCGATGCGCTACGTCTTCTCGACGGGCCCCGAGGTCGACTCGATGCTCCTCTCGGGCTATACGGCCGACGGCTACCGGGCCGACTCCGTGTCGAAGTGCTTCATCTGGTTCTACCCGGCCGATTCGGTGGAGATGACCCCCGACTACGACTCGACGATCTTCAAGCACTCGCCCGCGGTGATCGCCCGCGCCGAGACCAACGGCATCTTCATCGCGCAGAACCTCAAGCCGATCCCCTACCGGGTCTATGCCGTCGAGGACCGCAACGACAACCAGATGTACGAACCCGGCACCGACCAGGTGGGCTTCCTCGAAGGGACCTACAACCCGGCCGAGCTGCCCGACTTCGCCATCTGGTACGACTCGCTGCGCCACTATGTGAGCGCCGAGCCGCAGCTCTACCTGCGCATGTTCACCGACAAGGCCTTCCGGCGGCAGCTGCTTTCGCAGAGCGAGCGTCCGCTGCAGCACAAGGCGATGCTCTACTTCGGGGCGCCGCACCCGCAGATCACCTCGCTGCGTTTCGACAGCATCCCCGCCGACCGCGTGATCATCGACCCGCAGACCGAGGGGCGCGACACGCTGGCGCTGTGGTTCAACGTCCCCTCGGCGTCGCTGCCCGACACGATCAAGGGGCAGATCACCTACTTCAAGCACGACTCGGTGAGCCGCCTGCAGGAGGTTACCGAGGATCTGAAGCTCCCGTGGCGCCTGATCGAGACGAAGGAGCAGGAGCGCGAGCGCGAGCGCCTCGAACGCGAGCGCCGCAAGGCCGAGGCGGCCGGCGAGGAGTGGGAGGAGCCCAAGAAGGAGAATCCCTTCGCCTACAAGATGCCCCTCTCGGGGGAGGTGAACCCCGAGAAGGACCTGACGATCGACTTCGACTACCCGCTTGCGAAGCTCGACTCGGCGGCGCTCGTGATGACCTTCAAGACGCCGGACAACCGCGTCGAGAATCTTCCCGTAACGATCCGCCGCGACACGGCGCAGCTGCGCCGCTGGTACATCCGCTCGGAGTGGAAGCTCGGCGGCGAATATACGCTGACAATCCCCCAGGGGGCGATCACCGACATCGCGGGCCTCTCGAACGACTCGATCGTCGGGAAGTACACGGTCTGCGACCCCGAGCAGTTCGCCACGGTGAAGGTCCGCGTCGCGGGGCGCAACGACGGCTCGAAATACATCATCCAGCTGCTCGACGCGAACAACGCCCTGCAGCAGGAGAAGCGCGACATCACCTCGGGCGAGGTGCCGTTCAACTACGTCCCGGCGGGCGAGATCAAGTTCCGCATCATCGAGGACCGCAACGGCAACGGACGCTGGGACACGGGCAACCTGGTGGAGCGGCGGCAGCCCGAGCGGGCCGAGATCTACACAAGCCCCGAGGGCGAGGAGACCTTCGCCACGAAGACCAACTGGGAGATCGAGTTCACGATGGACATGAACCGGATCTTCGCCCCCGTAACGATGAAGTCGCTCGTGCGGCTGCTCGACGAGCGCGAGGCGCAGCGCCAGCAGCGCGAGGCCGAGAAACGGGCCAAGGAGCTGCTCAAGGGCGACTCCCGGCGCCAGGGGCAGCAGCAGACCACGAACGCCAACTTCGGTTCGGCGGGCACGATGTTCAACACCTTCAGATAAGATGACGACCATGCGACGACATACCCTGTATATCCTCCTCACGCTGGCGGCCCTTCTGACGGGCGCCGCGGCCTCGGCGCAGCATACGCTGGGCTTCACCGCGGGTTACGGCATGTCCACGGGGCGCTTCCAGCCCCAGCAGGAGATGCGGGCCCTGTGGGGCAAGTACGGCGGGGGCCTCTCGTGGCGCTACTACGGCAGGCAGCGCATCGTGGGGGGCTTCGGCATCGACCTGGAGTTCCTCCAGACGGGCTTCTCGTTTGCCACGAACTCCTCGCAGGTCGAGGAGAAGAAGGACTACCTCTACTACACGCGGCACATCAACACGATCATGATGCCCATCGTCTGGCAGCCGCACTTCTACATGATCCGCAACCACGTCCGGGTCTATCTCGAAGCGGCGGCGACCTTCTCCTACAACCTCTCCTCGACCTACGAGAACCGGCAGGCCGAGCAGCGCGGCGCCACGGACTGGCGGGGCGACTACACCTTCAAGACCCCGCGCGACAACCGCTGGGGCTACGGACTGGCGGGCGGCGGCGGCATCGCCTTTCTGATCGACCGCTTCGAGCTGAACTTCCGCGTGCGCTACTACTTCGGCTATGCCGACATCCTGCGCAACCGCAACCGCTATGCCGACAGCGGCATCGACGGCTCGGAGAATCCCTTCGCGCAGACGCCGATGCGTTCGCCGCTGGACAACCTGATGATCTCGGTGGGCGTGAACTTCCGCTTCAACCGGGAGGGCTTCGAGACCAACGCCCTGTTCGGCTTCACCAAGACCTACCTGAAGCTCCTTGCCGCCCATTCCCCTGACGTGGTGGTGGCGGCCTACGACCTGCGGGCCCCTACCTTCCGCCACAAGCTCTACGACACCTATAAGGGCACCCGTTCCCCCATGCCCGAGGAGCTCCGGCCCCAGATGCCCGTGGGCCGGGAGTTCGGGGACCTGGCCGCAGGCACCGTCATCGGCGTCGAGGGCTACGAGGCCGACGACATCCTGGGCACGCTGGCCGCTGCCTGCGCCGCCCGGCAGGATGACTGCTTCCTGGCCACCGGAGACCGCGACAGCCTGCAGCTGGTGAGCGAGAGCACCACCGTACTGCTGGCCGCCACCGCCATGGGCCGGAGCAAG
>ERZ824575.1681-NODE-1681-length-19831-cov-4.121258_pt1 | contig 19831 bp, 17 predicted proteins | sample MGYA00519470_ERZ824575 | MGnify/ENA primary metagenome ERZ824575 (study PRJEB31778, sample SAMEA3449170) | human gut metagenome | biome: human gut; feature: human-associated habitat; material: faeces | place: United Kingdom | collected 2010/2012 ...
GTATTGATGATGGCAGGCATCATCGAGGCATTCTTGGAGGTGTACTTCCACTCAAACAGCGAGGGCTTCAGATTGGGAATGCCCTTGATGAGGATATAGAACACCAGCGAAAACAGCACCAGGACAGTCAGGGCCGCGGCAGTTGTCACCAGAATGCGCAGTGCCACTGCCTTGGGATGCTTTTTATACATACGGAAGTACTGCTTCACTTGTCATCCCTCCTTCTGAGCAGCGAGAAGCTGAGATTGATCAGCAGGATAAAGATGAACAGCACCACGCCGGTTGCCAGCAGGGCTTCCCGGTGCATGTCGGCTGCATAACCCATCTCCAGCACGATATTGGTGGTAAGGGTACGCACCCCGCTCATAAGTCCGGAAGGAAGTACGGCCTGATTTCCGGCCACCATGATCACCGCCATGGTTTCACCGATCGCACGTCCAATACCAAGAACGACTGCTGCCAGAATTCCGGATTTTGCTGCCGGAAGCATAACCACAAAAATACTTCTTTCTTTTGTTGCTCCCAGTGCAAGCGAACCTTCATAATAACTTTCCGATACACTGCGAAGTGCAGATTCTGTAGGTCCGATGATCGTCGGCAGGATCATGATTCCCAGAAGGAGGGATGCCGCCAGCCAGCTGGTTCCGGTTCCGCCAAATGTGTTTCTGATCAGTGGAACCATAAGTACCAGTCCGAAAAATCCATATACGATAGAAGGAACACCTGCCATCAGCTCAATTCCGGATTTCAGTGGACGATAGATTTTTTTCGGACAATAGCGAGCCATAAATACTGAAGTAAATAAGGCGATCGGAACTCCAACCAGAATCGCTCCACCTGTTACATAAATACTGGCAATGATCATTGGAAAAATTCCAAATTTGTCATTGGACGGTTTCCATACCGTTCCAAGAAGAAATTTCAGCGGTCCAATTTTGGCAATTGCCGGGATTCCATTGGCAAAAAGGAACAAACATATCAGAAATACTGCCAGGACTGAAGCACAGGCTGCGACCATAAATACGACTTTCATAGCCTGTTCTTTAAATCTATTCATACAGGACTCTTCCTCTCTTATACTCATCATCAGATAACACCACTGGTGTTTCTTTTGATATACAATACCAGACATACACGAAGCCCGGAAATCCGGGCTTCCTGCTTAAGTCTATATCTATCGGTCTTACTTATTTCGCAAGGTCTTCCCAATCTGTTGTTTCACCTGTGAAGATTGCTTTTACCTGGTCACTTGTCAGTTCATCAAATTTTGCTCTGGACAGATCCATATCAAAGTGCAGAGGTCCGTTTGCGTTCATGCTGATGAAAGGCAGGTTGATGTTGGTTGTTGTCGCACTGGACAGCTCCTTTTTCGCCTTTTCAGCTGCTTCTTTCAGTCTCTGCATTGCCATCTTGTCTTTAGACAGGTCTACGCCCTGCTGAGCCTTAAATTCGGAAACCATCCAATCAATGATCTTGTTATCGAAATCATCGCCGCCCAGATGAGTATCACCATTGGTTGCCAGAACTTCGATAACGCCGTCGCCGATTTCGATGATGGAAACATCGAATGTACCGCCGCCTAAGTCGTATACCATGATCTTCTGTTCTTTTTCGTTGTCAAGTCCGTATGCCAGAGCTGCTGCGGTAGGCTCGTTGATGATACGTTTTACATCAAGACCTGCGATTTTACCGGCATCTTTGGTTGCCTGACGCTGTGCGTCATTGAAGTAAGCCGGAACTGTGATAACTGCTTCTGTTACTTTCTCACCAAGGTAGTTCTCTGCATCACCTTTCAGTTTCTGAAGGATCATAGCGGAGATCTCCTGCGGAGAGTATTTCTTTCCTTCGATGTCTACTTTATAATCAGTACCCATCTCACGTTTGATGGAACGGATGGTTCTGTCTGCGTTTGTTACAGCCTGACGTTTTGCCGGCTCGCCGACCAGACGTTCACCTGTTTTTGTGAATGCTACGATAGATGGAGTTGTTCTTTCACCCTCTGCGTTTGCGATAACGGTTGGTTTTCCACCTTCCATAACGGCTACACAGCTGTTTGTTGTTCCTAAGTCAATACCAATAATTTTGCCCATTGTTGTTTCCTCCTCAATGAATTATGCTAAAAAATGGTTTAATTTCTATTTATTTATCTTCAAGGCTTAGTTAGCCACCTTGACCATACTGTGACGGACTACGGAACCTTTGTACATGTAGCCCTTCATGAACTCTTCTACGACGATGTTCTCGCCGGCTTCCTCATCCTCCACATGCATCACTGCGTTGTGCAGGTTCGGATCGAATTCCTTTCCAACGGCCTCGATCACGGTTACACCGAGTTCATCGAGTGCTGTGGTAAACTGTTTGTATACTTTATTCATGCCGTCTGCGAACGGATCTTCCTCCGGGTTTTCCACCGTTGCAAGTCCGCGCTCGAAGCTGTCAACAACCGGAAGAATCTTCTCGATGATGTCTTTTGCTCCAATGGCATACATATTTGCTTTTTCTTTTTCGGTGCGTTTGCGGAAGTTATCGAACTCTGCCATCTGACGGGTCAGGCGGTCAGTCAGCTCTTCGATTTTCTCATCTTTTTTATCTTTTTTCTTTTTGAAGAACTTTCGTTCTTTGCCATCCTCAGCAGTTTCTTCTGCAGCTTCCGCTTCTTTTGCCTCTGCTGCTTTCTTTGCTTCTTCCTGCTCCGCAGCCGGTTCGGTTTCCGGCAGATCGGTCTCTGCTCCGGTTTCTTTTTCCATCTCGCGTGTAGGTTCTTCCATGGTTTCCTCTTTCTTTCTATTTTCTTCGCTCACTGATCATTCCACCTTTCTACTCACCTGTGTCCGGCTTTTTGAAGACGGCGTCCAGTTGAACTTTTAATGTTTTCAGGTTATCTACCACATTTTCGTAATCCATCCGCTTTGGTCCCACGATACCGATTGTTCCGCGCATACCGTTTCCCATATCGTATGTGGTGGTGACCACGCTGCAGTCCCGTAAGGGTTCCATCGAAGATTCATTTCCGATGTATACCTGAATACCGGTATTTTCCTCTCCGTCCTGCTCCTCGGCAGCTCCTTTGATCATATCGACCAGTTTCTGCCGTTCCTCGAATGTGGAGATCAGCTGGCTGGCTTTGCTGCTGTCGGAAAGCTCAGGGTACTTGAAAATGTTGGTTGCGCCGCTGGTGTACACCGGCACATCTTCTTCACTGACTGCGATGGCTTCCGCTACGGTATCGACCACTTTGCTGATGATGCCGGAGTGGATGCCTGCCTGCTCTTTCATCTTCTTGATCATGCCAAGATTGATTTCTTCAATGGTCAGGCCATTGAGTTGTGTGTTCAGAAGCAGGTTCAGCTTTAATATCTGTTCATCGTTGATGGTCTCGTCGAGGTCGATCATCTGGTTTTTCACCAGGTTGCCTTCTACGACGATGACGGCCAGGAGCTGCTCTTCATTGACTTTTGAGAGCTGGATGAATTTCACTTTATTTCTGTGATATTCCGGTCCTGTAATCAACGTTGCATAGTTGGTAGATGAAGCGAGGACTTTGACAACCTGCTGCAGAACTTTTTCCATTCGGTCTGTTTTTTCAATGACCATGTTTTTGATGTCTGCAACTTCCTGTTCTTTTTCCCGCATCAGCTCATCTACATAGAGGCGGTAGCCTTTATCGGAAGGAATGCGTCCTGCGGAAGTGTGGGGCTGTAAGATGTAACCCATCTCTTCCAGATCGGACATTTCATTCCGGATTGTGGCGGAGCTTAAATTCAAATCCGTGTATTTGGAAATCGTTCTTGAGCCGACCGGCTCGCCCGTTTCCAGATACGTCTGGATGATCGCTTTTAATATTTTTCTTTTTCTTTCATCCAATTCTGTATCCACTAAGATAAGCTCCTTCCTGTTGTATAGTCCTGTTAGCACTCGTTTTAGTGGAGTGCTAACATCTATGCTCTTAAGATAGCACTCTGCCTTTTGTTTGTCAACACCTTTTCCCGGTTTTTCTATGAAGAAATTGTGAAAAAAGTATAAACCGTTTTCTTTCTGAAAAGGAATCTGACTTTTCTTTTTTATTGCATTCTACTGTTTCAAAGGCGCTATAGCCGTATGGTAGGATTCTGCCATTTTGATACGACCATTTAGTAGCATTTTTCTCAGAGGTGATGAATCATGAAATATCAGAGACTGGAGGATCTGCGCACGGACCACGATCTGACGATCCGCCAGGTTGCCGACTATCTCGGCTGCAACCGCGATGTGTATACCCGATATGAAAAAGGCGTCCGGCAGCTGCCGATCTCCATTGCCATCCGTCTGGCGGAGCTGTATCAGGTCAGTCTGGATTATCTGGTCGGCATCAGCGATGAGAAGCGGCCGTATGGATCCTGACTTTCCGGTGTCTCCGCCGCAGCAAAAGCAGGAGGACAGTTTTTCTTTTCCCTGTCCTCCCTGTTTTGCTTTTTCGTTTACAGATTCTGCAGATATTCCATCATCCGCGTTTCGCTGAGTTTCCATCCGTCCGGCTCCCCGCAGAGATACAGCGTAAAATGCCCGCACGGGACTCCGTTTTCCAGGTGGATGCCGGTATACAGTTCTACAATGAGGAGTTCTTCTGCTTTTTCTTCATATATATTAGTGATCTGATAGATGCGCTCTCCCTTTTCGTCCACCGGCCATTCTTTCTTCAGCACATCCCTCAGACGGCTCTCCTGCCCCTGCGCTTCGCATTCTTCCTCCCGGCTGATCATTTTTTCAAACGCTTCCGGCGTCTCCATCCGTTCCACTATATTCTGGACAAAATCTTCTATTTCTATTCTTTCTGCTTTTCCCATTCGTTCCCCCATTTCTGCCGTACATATTTTTCTGTTTTCTGCACAGGCTGTCTTCACCCGCCGTTTCTCTCTCCCGCCCCATTCTTCAATTTGCGACCATATGATCTGATTTAACTTTGTCCATCCAACCGTTTGGTAGTATGGGTTTGAATCTGAAAGGATGGTACAACGTATGAAATACCAGAGAATTGAAGATATGCGGATCGATCAGGATCTCACCATCAAAGAGATTTCTGCCCTGCTCGAATGCAACCGCGACGTCTATTCCCGCTACGAAAAAGGAATCCGCGACATCCCGATCGACTATGTGATCCGGCTTGCACGGTTCTATGACTGCTCGGTCGACTATCTGCTGAGTGTCTCCAGTAAAAAGAGAAAATTCGGCGATTAATTTTTTTATTGTTGTCTTTTTTATTTTTGTGTTTTGCGTTTTGATACGACCGTTTGGTCGTATTTTATATTATAATGGTATTCTTATTTTGCGTCAATTCTGAACAAGAAGGAAGCAAAATCGGACGCAAAAAAAGCGTGCCGGAAAGTTTTCTGTCGCTTTTCCGGCACGCTTTTTTTCATGCTCTTTTCTTCTTTTTTATTTCTGATTTTTTATTCTTCCATGTCATCCAGGCTCTTCTTCAGTGTGATCATTTTGTCACGCAGCTCGGCGGCCATTTCGAAGTTGAGTTCGGCGGCAGCGGCTTTCATCTGTTTCTGTACCTGGCCGATCAGTTTTTCCAGTTCTTCGCGGCTCATGGACTCCGGGTCTTTTTCCATCTTTTCTTCTGTCTTTGCCACTTCTTTCGAAATGCTGATGAGATCGCGGACGGCTTTTTTGATGGTGGTCGGAGTGATGCCGTGTTCTTTGTTGTAGGCTTCCTGCAGGGCACGGCGGCGCTTCGTCTCGTCGATCGCGAGGCGCATGGAATCGGTCATCACATCGGCGTACATGATAACATGGCCCTCGCTGTTTCGCGCGGCACGGCCGATGGTCTGGATCAGGGAGGTTTCGGAACGCAGAAAACCTTCTTTATCGGCATCCAGGATCGCCACGAGTGTGATTTCCGGGATGTCGAGACCCTCACGCAGAAGGTTGATGCCGACGAGCACATCGAAGACATCGAGACGCATATCACGGATGATCTCGGTCCGTTCCAGGGTGTCGATATCGGAGTGCAGGTAACGCACGCGGATGCCGGCCTCTTTCATATAGTCGGTCAGATCCTCTGCCATACGCTTCGTCAGCGTCGTCACGAGAACTTTGTTGTGTTTTTCAGTTTCTTTCTTTACTTCCGAAATCAGATCGTCGATCTGTCCCTCCACCGGGCGTACCTCGACATCCGGGTCGAGAAGGCCGGTCGGGCGGATGATCTGTTCGGCGCGCAGCAGCTCGTGGTCTGCCTCGTAGTCGCCCGGCGTGGCAGATACGAAGAGGATCTGATCGATCCGGTCCTCGAACTCGCCGAAGTTCAACGGGCGGTTGTCTTTTGCGGACGGCAGACGGAATCCATAGTCCACCAGCGTCGATTTCCGCGACTGGTCGCCGGCATACATGCTGCGGATCTGCGGAACAGTCTTATGCGACTCATCCACAATGATGAGGAAATCATCTCCGAAATAGTCCATCAGTGTGTAGGGCGGCTCGCCTGGCTTTAATCCGGAGAGGTAACGCGAATAGTTTTCGATGCCGGAACAGATGCCGGTTTCTTTGAGCATCTCAATATCGAAATTGGTCCGCTCCTCGATGCGCTGGGCCTCGATCAGTTTTCCCTCGTGCTTGAAGAACTTCACCTGCTCTTCCATATCCTTTTCAATCTCGCCTGTTGCTTTCAGGATCGTGTCCATCGGCACAACGTAGTGGGAGGCAGGAAAGATTGCGATGTGGTTCAGTTCACATAAGATTTCACCCGTCAGCGTATCGATCTGCACCAGACGGTCAATCTCATCCCCGAAGAACTCGACGCGCACCGCCTTGTCCGTCTCCTCCGCCGGAAAAATCTCCAATACATCACCGCGCACGCGGAACGTACCGCGGTGGAAATCCATATCATTCCGGTCATACTGAATATCAATCAACTGTCGGATCACATCGTCCCGGTCCTTTTCCATTCCCGGGCGGAGCGAAATAATCATCTCCATGTAATCCTTCGGGCTTCCGATTCCATAGATACACGAAACACTGGAAACCACAATGACATCGTTCCGCTCACTCAGTGCAGAAGTCGCGGAAAGCCGCAGCTTATCAATCTCATCGTTCCGCGCAGAGTCCTTCGCAATATACGTATCCGAAGACGGCACGTAAGCCTCCGGCTGGTAGTAGTCGTAGTAGGAGACAAAATATTCCACTGCGTTTTCCGGAAAAAATTCTTTAAATTCTCCATACAGCTGCGCCGCCAACGTCTTATTATGCGCAATGATCAACGTCGGTTTATTCAGCTTCTGGATCACATTCGCCATCGTAAATGTTTTACCGGAACCCGTAACACCGAGCAGTGTCTCACACTGATTTCCTTCCTGAAATCCTTTCACCAGCTCCTCAATCGCCTGCGGCTGGTCACCGGTCGGCTGATATTCGGAATGTAATACAAAATGATCCATATATATCTCCTTCTGTATGCTCTGTCTGCAGATCCAATCTGTTCGTCTGTCCGCTTTCTGCGGTCTCTCTTATAGCTTCTCTGATTATACCAGACTTTATAACAAAAGTATAGCTATTTCGAATATTTGTTCTATTCATTTTTCATCTTCTGGACGCAAAAGTCCCCTGCATCAGACACATTTCTGACACAGGGGACTCTCCCAATTGGTTTTATTTCGTTTTCTTCTTCAAAAATCCAATCGACGTCTTGCAGATCAGTTTATCGAAGATCATAAACATCGCCGGCAGGATCAGGATAACAACGACCATACTGATGATCGCGCCTCGTGCAAGCAGGGTACAGATGGAACCGATCATCTCAACCTGAGAGTAGCAGGCTACACCGAAGGTTGCGGCAAAGAAACTCAGGCCACTGCTGATGATGGACGGCATACTGGTCTTATGCGCAATACTGATAGCTTCTTTTTTGTCTTTTCCATTCTGGCGCTCTTTCTGATAACGGGTTGTCATCAGGATCGCGTAGTCCACGGTTGCACCGAGCTGAATCGCTCCGATTACGATGCTGGCCACGAATGGAAGGCTGGTTCCCTGATAATACGGGATTGCCATATTCAGCATAATTGCAAACTCGATGACTGCTACCAGAATAATCGGCAGAGAAATCGATTTGAAGATCAGCAGAATGATGATAAAGATTGCACCAATGGAAAGCACGTTTACGTTGACAAGGTCAGCATCGGTAACATCCTGCAGGTCTTTCATCAACGGTGCTTCACCGATGACCATTCCATCTTTATCGTAGGATTTTACGATTTTGTCAATCGCTTTGACCTGTTCGTTTACTTCATCTGTTGCGGACTCATATTCAGAGCTCACAAATGCAAGCTCATACTCATCGCTCTGCAGCATGCTTCGGAGATTTTCCGGGATCATGGATTCCGGAATCGTCGGTCCAAGCAGGGAACTCATGCTGATGGTCGATTTGACACCTTTTACGTTGCCGATCTCCTCCATCATTTTCTTTTTCTGTTTGGAATCCATATCGCGATCCATCATCACAATATGCATGTTGCTTACGTCAAACTGCGCTTTTACTTCATCGTTTGCCACGTTGCAGTCCAGGGTAGATGGAAGGGAACGTGCGATGTTGTAATAAATCTGGGTATGATTGTTTCCGTAGATCGACGGGAACAGCAGAACCAGGAAGATCACAACCCATACTTTATAATGTTTGGTGATAAAGGCGGACGGTTTATCCAGGCTTTTTACCAGCGGTTTGTGTCTCGTTTTCTCAATTGCCTTGTCAAATACCAGAACCATGGCCGGCAGGACGGTGACACAGCAGACAACGCCGATCAAAACACCTTTTGCCATAACGATACCAAGGTCGCGGCCAAGGGCAAAGGTCATAACACACAGTGCCAGGAAACCGGCTACGGTGGTAACGGAGCTTCCGGCTACGGATTTGAACGTGTTGGCGATTGCATGGCCCATCGCACGCTCTTTGTCATCCGGGAAACGCTTTTTATTCTCCTCGAAGCTGTTCAGCAGGAAGATGGAGTAGTCCATCGTAACACCAAGCTGCAGCACGGCGGTCAGCGCTTTTGTGATGTAGGAAGTCTCACCAAGGAACACGTTGCTTCCCAGGTTGTAAAGGATTGCAAGTCCGATACTTAACAGGAACAGGATCGGAACAACGAAGGAAGTCGATGTCAGCTCGATGACAACGAGGCTCAAAACTGCGGCGATGACAACGTAAACCGGCAGCTCTTTTAATGCTACGTTTTTGATATCGGTAACAACACCGGTCATACCGCCGATGAAGCACTGCTCGTTCGCAATTTTACGAAGATCCTCGATTGCCTCCATGGAGTCATCGGAAGAAGTCGTATTGTCGAACAGAACGAGCATCATGGTTGCATCCCCATTGTAGAATGCTTTCCGGAGTTTTTCCGGGATCATCTCAACCGGCACGCTGATGTCTGCCACATCGTCATACCATAAAACTTCTTTTACGTGGTTTACCTGCTCGAATTTTTCTTCGAGTTTCTGTACGTCCTTCATTTCCATGTTTTCCACGACAACCATGGAGAACGCACCCATGCCGTATTCATCTACCAGAATGTCCTGTCCTTTTACAGTTTCCAGATGCTCCGGCAGATAGCTGAGCAGATCATAGTTTACTTTCGTTGCTGCCATTCCGATGACTGACGGAATAATCAGCAGAAATCCAATGATCAGCATCAGAATCCTGTGCTTGGCAATCCATTTGCCAACTTTAACCATTTTCATTCATCTCCTCTGATTCATTTTTAACTTGTTTTTCTAGTACCACATCTTACAACTTAAATGACTATTAGTCAATATTTGAAATGGCAAAAAATGAATTTTGGTCATTTTTTGTTTACTTTTACAAAAAATAACGGAAATCGGAAATGGGAATCGTTGATTTTTCTGCGCATCAAAAAAGAGTGCCTGGCTCCTTCGTCCTGACACTCTTTTTATGCATTTTTTTATTTCACTTCAACCAGCTCAATCTCAAAATTCAGCTCTTTTCCAGCCATCTCATGGTTGGCATCAAACGTGATATTGGTCTCGTCTTTTGCGGTAACTTTTACCGGGAACGGCTGGCCGTACTGGTTCTGCAGATAAACCTGCTGTCCGACCTCTACTTCCTCTGCTCCCGGAAGCTGTGCGATCGCAACGGTGAAAATTGCGTTCGGATCCGGCATTCCGTAAGCCTCCTCCGGCATCAGATGGATGTTGACTTTTTCGCCGACTTCCATCTCTGCAACGGCTGCATCGAAGCCGCGGATCATCTGGCCCACACCGCAGATGAACTCGAGCGGTTCGCCGCGGTCGTAGGAAGAATCAAACTGGGTTCCATCGTTGAAGGTTCCTCTGTAGTGGGTACGGCAGGTTTTTCCGACATTCTTACCTTCCATAACCGGAGTCGGTGCACCGCATCCGCCGCCGCAGGTTCCGCAGGAACCGCCGCAGGAGCTCTCCTCTTCCTCATGGCTTCCGCAGTGGCCGCCGCAGGAATGGCCTTCCTCGTGATCGTGGTGATCGCAGGTTGCACCCGCAGATGTGAGCGTTCCGTTTAAGTAAGCTTCCACCGCTGCATCCACATCTCCCTCTGCTCCGGAGCAGAGCTCTACGCCTGCCTCAGCAAGAGCAGCCTGTGCACCGCCGCCGATGCCGCCGCAGATCAGAACATCCACGCCCTGCTCGGAAAGAAGGCCTGCCAGTGCGCCGTGGCCGGTTCCGTTGGATCCGATCACTTCGCTGGAAACCACCTGATTGTCTTCTACTTCGTAAACCTTAAAATTCTCTGTTTTTCCAAAATGCTGGAAAATATTCCCGTTATCGTATGTAACTGCAATTTTCATCTAACTAAATCCTCCGTAGTTTTTTTCTTACGCCTCTTTTTCCTGCATAAAGGCTTCAATCTGGTCTGGATCACGCATCAGATTCTCGGAAAGAACCTCGCATCCGTCCTCTGTAATCAGGATATCATCCTCGATCCGGATTCCGATCTCCCACTCGTCAATATAAAGACCCGGCTCATCGGTGATGATGGCGCCTGGACGCAGCTTGTCGTTCCATGCCGCGGTCACATCGTGTACATCAATGCCGAGGTGATGGGAAACGCCGTGCATGTAATAGGTTCCGACATCCTCTTTCTTCTCGATCAGACCAAGTTTCACACAGCCCTCGCCGAGAACATCCTTTGCGATATCGTCGAGCTCTTTTAATGTCATACCCGGTTTTGCTGCTTTTGCAACGGCGCGGTTTGCTGCCAGAACAACGTCGTAAACCTGTCTCTGACGGTCCGTATATTTTCCGTTGACTGGATACGTTCTGGTGATATCTGCGCAGTAGCCCTGGAATTTTGCTCCGAGGTCCATCAGAAGCAGGGTCTCATCCTCGCACACGTCACGGTTGGTATCGTAGTGCAGCATCGTTCCGTTTGCACCGCTTCCTGCGATCGTCGGGAATGCGGTTCCGTCTGCTCCCTCGTGGAAAATCTTGTACTCGAAATCAGCCTGTGCCTGATACTCGGTGCAGCCCGGTTTCAGATTCTTCATCACGAATTTCAGCGCGTCGTCGGTGATCTTGATTGCCTGGCGGACGAGAGCGATCTCATCCTCATCTTTCTGCATCCGCAGTGCTGCGATGACAGGAGCAATGTTTTTAATCGGTCTGCCTGGAAATTTCTTTGCGAACTCCTCTGCCTTTACCATGTTGTAATCCGGCAGATCCTCGACCTGATAGCGGTAGCAGTCGAAATACAGGGTTCCGATATCCTCGCGTGCCATCAGACGATTTACCATGCCCTCAAAGGAATCCAGGAAACGAACGTCATCGATTCCGGTGATCTCCTGTGCCTCGGATACGGTTACTTTTCTTCCAAACCATCTCTCCTGGTTCAGATCCGCTTCCTCGATAAACAGAATGGATTTCTCCTCTTTTGCGGTCTTTTTCATCATCAGGATCATGTGATCTCTGCGAAGGCCGGTCAGATAGAAAAAGTTGCGGTTTGCTTCAAACGGCAGATATTCGTCTGCGCTGACATGCAGCTCGATTCCGGAAAACAAAAGCAGTGCGGAATCCTGGTCCATTTTATCAAAAACCTGTTTTCTTCTTTCTGTAAAATTCATCTGTCTTTCCTCACTTTCTTTTAGAGCCTGCCAAGATCTGTTTTCGGCTCCTCTACTAAGATAACACGTTCGTGCTTTTTTTCCTACCTTTTTCCTGCTTTTCTGTGAAAATTCTTATTTTATTCCGCACTTTCCAGTCCTTTGACAACTTCCAACGCTTTTTCGAGCTGCACATCGCTCGTCGCGTCATCCGGCAGCTCCACCTCGACATCCGGCGTAATGCCGACCTTGTGGATGTCGTTTCCGAGCGGCGTGTAATAATGGGCAATCGTCAGCTTCACCACGCTGCCGTCCGAGAGCTGGAATGTATTCTGGACAATGCCTTTTCCGAATGTCGTCGTTCCGACAATCGTTCCGATGCCGTAATCTTTGACTGCTCCCGTGAAGATTTCTGCCGCACTTGCCGTATTTTCATTGACCAGCACGACGAGTGGAATCGAGATCGGGGTATCGCCGTCGCAGGTATACTCTTCCCGTTTTCCATTTTTATCCTCGGTATACACGATGAGTCCCTCCGGCAGGATCTGGCGCAGGGTGTCACAGACTGCCGTCACGAGGCCGCCCGGATTGCCGCGCAGATCGATGATCAGGCGCTCCATGCCCTGATCCTGCAGTGACTGGTATGCTTTCTGGAACTGCTCGGAGGTAAGCCCTGTAAACTCGCTGATGGCCAGATAGCCGATCTTGTCGTCCAGCATTTTACCGTCTGCCACAATCGCCGCAAGCTTCTCTTTTTCGACTTCCGTTTCAATCAGATCCGCCTCGCCTTCCCGCTCGATGGAAAGCGTCACGGTGTCGTTCTCGCTGTTTTTCAGAAGACCGACCGCATCGTTGAGGTTTAAGCCTTCGAGTGTCTGCCCGTCAATCTTCACAATACGGTCATCCGCCTGAATACCGGCCTTCGCCGCCGGGGTATCGTCCTGTACGCCGGTGACCTGCAGCTTATCGCCGTCCAGCGTCACCGTAACACCGATGCCCTGATAGTAACCCTCCTGCGCTGTCTTGATCGCTTCGTATTCCTCTTTCGTGTAATACGTAGAATACTTGTCGCCGAGGCCGCTGATCATCCCTTTATACATCGCATTCGACAGCTCTGTGTCATCCACATCGCCCGCGTAAAGCTGGCTGATCATCGCTTTGATCGCCGCCGTCTTCCGCCACGACCAGAAGCCGCCGGGGTGGTCCGCACTGCTTCCCGGCCAAAGAAACGTTGTTCCGACAAGCACGATCATTACAAGCGCCAGCATGGAAATCATGCCCGCAAAGTAGCTCTTCCGCATCTCATTTTTTCGGTTTTTCTTTCTGTTTCTGCGCTTTTTCGGTTTTTCCTGCTCTGCCGCTTTTATGCCCTCTTTTTCTTCCTTCATCAGTTCTTCCAAAATATGCCTCCCAATCGAAAGATCCCGGAATCTTTTGACGGATTCCGGGACTTATTTTTACTTTATTATATTGTCTAATCCTATCAGACTTTCAAGTGTTTTCGAATCGTAAAGATACTGCCGACAAGTCCGATTCCCATACCGAGAATGAGTCCGACCGGAAGCAGAATCCGGAATACGGCCGATACCGGCATGAATGCCATAAAGTTCGACAGTACGCTGAACTCCGTCATAACGTAGCTGATGACTCTGTTGTATACAACGTACAGCAGCCCCAGCGGAATCGCTGCTCCGACAAGACCGATCAGGATACCCTCGATCAGGAACGGAGCCCTTACAAACAGGTTCGTCGCACCGATCAGCTTCATGATACCGATCTCCTCTTTCCGGACCGAAATACCGATCGTGACGGTATTGCTGATCAGGAAAACAGATACGGCAAGAAGAATCAGGATGATCGCGATGGAAACGTAGCCAATGACACGGTTCATCGTCGTCAACGTTGTTGTTGCACCCTCGGCCTGTTTAACCTCACGGACACCGTCCAGCGAGCGGATATACTCAGCCAGTGCATCCTGCGTCTCTACCTGGTATACGTAAACCTCGTAGTGAGCAGAAGTTGCGAGCGGGTTGTCGTTTGGCTTAAAGCCGTCCTTGTATTCCTCTTTTCCTTCGAAATACTGTTTTGCAAAGTTTTCCCACGTCTCATCCGCGGAAACATACTTACATTCCTTGACCACATCGGTCTTGGCCTTGATCTCCGTTCCGATCTCATCGATCGTCGCCTGATCCACATCTTCGTTGAAGAAGACGGTCATGGATACATCTGTCTCGGCATTTTTTACGATGTAGTTAAAGTTGATGACAACCGCAAAGAAGATACCGAAAAGAAAGATACAGGCTCCCATGGTTGCGATGGATGCCAGCGAAAACATCTTGTTTCTCCAGATGTTTTTGACACCCTGTTTGATGCTGTAGCCCAGTGTACTAAACCTCATGGTACTCGCCCTCCTTCTCATCGCTGACTACCACGCCTTTTCGCATGGTAATAACGCGTTTTTTCATGGAGTTGACGATCTCACGGTTGTGGGTTACCACAAGAACGGTCGTTCCTCTGTTGTTGATTTCCTCCAGGAGCTTCATAATCTCCATGGAGTTTCCCGGGTCCAGGTTTCCGGTCGGCTCGTCCGCCAGAAGAATGTCAGGCCGGTTGACAATGGCTCTTGCCACGGCAACTCGCTGCTGCTCTCCTCCGGAAAGCTCCTTCGGGAAGGATTTGTACTTCTCTGCCAGTCCGACCAGCGTCAGGACTTCCGGCACGCGCTTTTTGATGACGCGGTTCGGTTTCTCGATGACACGCTGTGCGAATGCTACGTTTTCATAGACATTCCGGTCTTTTAAAAGGCGGAAATCCTGGAATACGACGCCGACACCGCGGCGGTATTTCGGCACTCTCCAGCGTTTCATTTTATTTAAGATCTGTCCGTTTACCTTAATGGTACCGGATGTGGGCTCGAGTTCTTTCAAAAGGAGCTTGATCAGCGTCGATTTTCCAGAACCGCTGTTTCCCACGATAAAGACGAATTCCCCCTTCTCGATGTGTAAGGATACGTTGTTGACGGCCGGCTGGCCTTTCGCGTAACTCTTACTTACACTATCCAATGTTATCATGCAATTCCTCCTTCAAGGGTTCTCGCTTAATAATCGAGCGTTTCCATGTATTTCATGTACTGCACAACCATAAGCGCAATCTTGAATGTGATCGCATCTTCAAAAACTCTAAGATCGAGTCCCGTGCTCTTCTGCAGCTTATCCAGCCGATAGACAAGGGTATTTCGGTGTATATAAAGCTGTCTCGAGGTTTCCGAGACATTCAGAGAATTTTCAAAGAATTTATTGATCGTTGTCAGTGTCTCTTCATCAAAGTCATCCGGCGATTTGTTGCCAAAAATCTCTTTGATGAACATTTTGCACAGTGGGATCGGAAGCTGGTAAATCAGACGGCCGATACCCAGTGAGCTGTATGCATAGATATCATTCTCAGCGGAGAAGATTTTTCCGACGTCCATCGCCATTCTGGCTTCTTTGTAGGAACGCGATACTTCTTTGATCTCCTTGACAATGGTACCGTAAGCAACGTGGGTTTTCCCCTCCTCATCTCTTCCTGCTGCTTCCAGAATGGTGGCTGCCACTTTGTTCATCTGGGCATAATCCTCACCTGGAGCAAGTTCTTTTACGATGATGATGTTTTTCTCATCAACTGCAGTTATAAAGTCACCGGATTTGGTACCGAGCAGACTCTTGACGCTCTCGAGCGCCCCGCTGTTCTTATCCGGATTTGTCTCAAGAATAAATACAAGGCGGCGTGCTTCCACTTCAATATGTAACTTCTTCGCCCTGTTGTAGATGTCGACCAGCAGCAGGTTGTCGAGCAGCAGGTTCTTGATAAAGTTGTCCTTATCAAAGCGCTCCTTGTAGGCGGTTAAAAGACCCTGGATCTGGAAGGTAACCATTTTTCCGATCAGGTGAATGTCATCGTTTCCGCCTTTTACAACCAGAATGTACTCCAGCTGGTGTTCATCGTATACTTTAAAAAACTGATAATTTTTCATGGTCTGGGAATCTGCCTGAGACTGCGCAAACGTTACAATATCATTTTGGCTGATCTCAACCTCCGGAAAAGTTGTTACCAGAACTTTTCCTTCTATATCAGTCACGCAGAGTTCGACACGCGAAATGTTTTTGATTCCCTCAATGGTACTCTGTAAAATCTGATTTGAAATCATATTTTCTTCCCTCTTTCATCCTATAGTTTGTCTCCGGCTGCACCCGCTTTCATTGCCAGGCATATCCACACCCCCATGGTTCTGCTCCTGATGCAAAGTACCTCACAGATATACTTATTTTAATACAAAATAGACAAAAAAGGAAGAGAAAACACAACATTTATACCACAAAATACGTAAAAAGGTCAGGAGAAATCCGTCTGGAAGCCCTCTCCTAAGACCTCTCTTGCATCCGACACAACGACAAACGCGTCCGGATCGATCGTTCCTACGATCTGTTTGAGCTGCGGGATCTGTTTTTTGCCCACAACACAGAATACCATCATACGCTCTTCGCCCGTGTACATTCCCTTGATGTGGATGCCGGACGCGCCGCGGTCGAGTTCTTCCATGAGCTCATCGGCTACCTGCTCCGGATGCGCGGTAATGATAAACGCGGATTTCGCATAATTCATACCTTCCATCAGGGCATCCGTCATTTTCGTCGTCACGTAGATTGCCACGATCGCATAGAGCGAAGCGTGGATACCGAAGACAAAAATACCGGCGATGACGATGATTCCATCAAGCACCTGCATAACCTGTGCAACGGAATAGTGGCGCAGCTTTCTCTGGATCAGAGCCGCCATCATATCCGTTCCGCCCGTCGTACCGTTTCCGATGAAGACGAGGCCGATGCCTGCTCCCATCAGAACGCCGCCAAAAAGTGCGGAGAGCATCCTGTCATCCGGCACCAGCTGCAGAACCGGGAGAACGGCAAACCAGAACGTGTTCATCAGGGTTCCAAAAATGGTTTTCACAAGAAAATCACGGCTCATGCGGATTCCAAAAAGAAAGAGCGGAATGTTCAGCACAAGGTTCGTCACCCAGAGCGGAACTCCTTTTCCGAACAGCATCTGGCTCAGTTGTTTGATGACGATTGCAAGACCGGAAAATCCTCCGGTAACAAGCCCCGCCGGGTCGTAAATCGAGCTGGTCGCAACCGCCATGACCGCGGTTCCCAGCGTAATCAGCAGATAATCTCTCCACTGCTGTTTGTTCCGTATCCAGTTCATGAACTTCAACCGTCCTTTTCGCTGTTATATTTTGTTACCATCCACTTGAACGTATTCTTCTTTAGCAGAGTTCCCCACCAGCTCGTTTTTATACCGGCCTCGTTCTGCAGTGTTGAGTGTTCGCCAAGGCTCAGCCAGATTTTCGCGCTGATTTTGCTGCTGTTTTCCAGAACGAAACGATCCTGCCGCGTTCCTGCAAGGCCGCTCACAATCACGTCCGTCGTCTGGCTGTTGATCTCGTTGACCAGGCTGTCAAACGCGGATTCCTCCAGCGTCTCGACGACAGCACCGCCTCCGATCTCAATGCCGGGATACGTTTCTGTCAGATATTTCTGCAGTGTCTGCAGTTCTTCCCCAGTGTCGCCCAGTACGAAAATCCGGCTTTTTTTCTGAATCAGTCCCCAGAAAAAGCGTGCGATGAACTCGTTCGTCTCCACTTCCTCATAGGACGGCGTCTCCGGGTCGATTCCTGCTGCCTCCAGCACTTCGGTTTCCCCGATGACCGTCAGATCCAGATCTTCGATATACTGTTTCCACGTCGGTTCCTTGCTCGCCTGCATCAGCATCTGCATCGTCACAATCCCGATGGTGTTCAGCTTATCATTCGAGAGGTATTCCTCCACAATCTCCATCGCCGCATCAACGTGGTAATGTTTCAGCTTCACACCTAAAATTTCCAGTTCTGCATTCATAGTTCTGTATACTTCTGTTTTCCTTCGAAATCCAGAAGCGTTTCCTCCATGTTTTCCTGCCGTTTCTTCCGGCAGCGCTGTCCGCCCTTTTCTTCTGGCAACAGCTAATCCCCATTATACTAAAAAAAGAGGCTGTTGTCAAAAACAGCCTCTTTTTCTGCCCTGTTTTCACAGAATTTTTACAATTTAGCGGATCGTCTGCGGATTGTTTCAACTCACAGTCGGTATTTTCACGGAGTCTGACATGTCGAAAATAGTTCGACTGTGACTTGCCTCATGTCAGTGGAGGATACCGATTTCTCTCCGCCCGCCACTGCCGTTGTGTTTCTTTTAACAATTCATCCCACCGCTTTAGAAGTGGGAGACTTCTTGTCTACTAGGGTTAAACCTCAAACATCAGATCGCCGTAGGACGGCATCGGCCACATCTCTTTGTCTACGATCATTTCCAGTTTGTCAACCGGTGCACGGAGTGCCTCCATAGCCGGAGCAACTTTCTCGTACTAGTATTTTGCTTTTGCTTCGCCGTCTTCCATCTCGCATCCTGCATTCTCGATTGCGATCAGCTCGTCGAGTGCTTTCTGGGTCTCCTCAAGCAGTGCACTTGTCTCGTTCAGCAGATTCTTCTGTACACCAACTGCCGTAACACCTGCTGCGGTGATGGTGTTGATGGATCCAGCCAGGGAAGTCGCATATTTGATGACTGCCGGGATGATCTGTTTGCTTGCCATGTCGATCATGGTCTTTGCTTCGATGTTGATGGTCTTTGCATAGTTCTCGAATTTAACTTCTGCACGGGATACCAGCTCTGCCTCGGTGAATACTTTGAAATCGCCGAACAGTTTGATTGCGGTATCAGTGGTCAGTGCCGGGATTGCGTACACCATGGATTTGATGTTCGGAAGTCCTCTTCTCTCTGCCTCAGCTAACCACTCATCTGCATATCCGTCGCCATTGAAGATGATTCTCTGATGCTCACTTAAGTTCTTCTTGATCAGATCATGGACAGCGTCCTCAAAGTTTTCAGCGCCTTCCAGTACATCGCATGCATCGCGGAATGCTTCTGCAACGATGGTGTTCAGTACGATGTTCGGAGCTGCAACGGAGTCACGGGAACCAACCATACGGAACTCGAATTTGTTTCCGGTGAAGGCGAACGGTGAGGTTCTGTTACGGTCGGTAGCGTCTTTCTTGAGATCCGGAAGCGTCTTAACACCAGTCTCCAGAACGCCCTCTTTTTTACTCTTGGTTGCATTTCCGGTGCTGATCAGCTGCTCAACAACGTCCTCCAGCTGCTCGCCAAGGAATACGGAAATGATGGCCGGCGGCGCCTCGTTGGCTCCCAGTCTGTGATCGTTTCCTGGATCGGCTGCGGACTCACGGAGCAGATCTGCGTGAACATCAACAGCTTTCAGGACGCAGCTTAACACAAGCAGGAACTGAATGTTCTCGTGCGGTGTTTTGCCCGGCTCAAGAAGGTTGATGCCGTCATCTGTGGTGATGGACCAGTTGTTATGTTTTCCGGAACCGTTGACACCTGCGAACGGTTTCTCATGCAGCAGGCATTTCAGTCCGTGCTGGCATGCAACTCTCTTTAAGGTCTGCATTACGAGCTGGTTGTTGTCGACTGCTACGTTTGCCTCGGAATAGATGGAAGCCAGCTCATGCTGTGCCGGTGCAACCTCATTGTGCTGTGTCTTTGCGGTAACGCCCATCTTCCACAGCTCAATGTTGACCTCCTTCATAAAGGAAGCAATTCTCTGACGGATGGTTCCGAAATAGTGATCGTCCATCTCCTGTCCTTTTGGAGGCATTGCGCCGAACAGGGTACGGCCGGTGT
>ERZ824575.1683-NODE-1683-length-19828-cov-10.080767_pt1 | contig 19828 bp, 20 predicted proteins | sample MGYA00519470_ERZ824575 | MGnify/ENA primary metagenome ERZ824575 (study PRJEB31778, sample SAMEA3449170) | human gut metagenome | biome: human gut; feature: human-associated habitat; material: faeces | place: United Kingdom | collected 2010/2012 ...
GTTATCCGGTGTGTCATAGCCGATTGCAAAGCAGGGACGCTGCCGGTTATAAAAGGCAACATACAGCCTTTGTCCTGCGGCTGGGAAAACAGTATACGGGTGGCAAAAGCCTCTGGACGGAGAACCACCTGAAATGGCTGCGCGGACTCGATCTTACGCTGTTAGAAAAAGAAACACTTCAGGAATATCTGATTACATACGACTATCTGACGGACAAGCTGGAGCGTCTGGACGCGAGGATTGAGGAACTGGCGAGGAATGAACGGTATGGAGAGCGGGTACACCGCCTGGGCTGCTTCATCGGGATCAAACCGCATACGGCACTGTCACTTTTGGTGGAGGTCGGGGACTTCCGAAGATTTGAGAAAGCGCCGAACTTTGCAGGATTTCTCGGCCTTGTCCCCGGCGAAGATTCCAGCGGCGGGGGCAGAAACCGCCTTGCCATCACGAAAGCGGGCAACAGTCATTTGAGACGGCTTTTGGTAGAATCATCACAGAGCTATTCCAGAGGAACGATAGGCTTCAAGTCAAAGGAACTGAAGAAACGGCAGGAGGGGAACCCACCGGAGGTGGTCGCCTACGCAGACAGGGCGAATGAGAGATTGCGCCGCCGGTATTATCGGATGACGCTAAAAAACGGAGCGAAGCGGAACGACGCCATTGTAGCCGTGGCGAGAGAGTTGGCGTGTTTTATCTGGGGGATGATGACAGATGAGATTGCATAGCATGGTGTTTTAATGTCCCTGGCAAGGCTGCTCTGCACTGCCTGTGGCAGCAGGGCTTTGACGGAGCTGACGAAATACCACAGAAGGCAGATGAGCGGATAGAACCGCCAAAGCCGGATCTCATCCACAGGAAAGCAGGTGTGAGGGCAGGGTCTCAGATACCATTCAGGGTCTGGATGATCTGCGGGCTTGCTGTGCCGACATTGCTTGATTGCTTTGATTCGCGTGAATAGATGGCAGAATCCACGGCGGACCATTGACCTGCGGTATCCAATCCGCGTATAACAGAGTGGCCAATGCCGGGAAACTGTTATACTGAGGCTCTGCCCTCACGCCTGAAAAAATATTTTGTGATCTTATTTTTGCTCTTGACAAGAGGTCACTTCATAACAGCAAGCAAATCCGGTGAGTACCCACACCGAAAAAACAGAGCGCTCCGGCTGACCGCCGAAACGCTCTGTTTTCATTTTTGGGATAGTCCCAAACCCTTTGTAGTTACTTTTGAATATTGGATGTCATCATCCCAGACGGAGCTAAACCGGTACAAGCCTGTTCCAAAAAAGCAGTCACAGCTGCGCCGGTATTTCGGGGCATAAAGCAGGTATGCCCGGTGTCCAACATCTCTATCTGTTGCATTTCCTTTTCGGAAAGTACAAAATCAAAAATATCCAGATTTTCTTTCATCCGCTTGGGATTCGAGGACTTGACCAGCGGTACAATATCACGCTGTGTCAGCCAGCGCAGAACCACTTGCGCCGGGGACTTCCCGTGTGCGGTGCCAATGTCGCGGAGCGTCTTATTATGGAACAGATCATTCTGCCCTGCGGACAGCGGCGACCACGCCTGCATCTGAATCCCCTGCGCTTTCAGATAGGACATCTCGTCCTCTCGCTGAAAAAGCGGATTGCATTCCAATAGATTTACGGCGGGCTTTACTTTGTTCCAGAACAGGAAGTCCGCCAAATGGTCTTGGGTGAAGTTATCCACACCGATCGCCCGAACCCTGCCCTCTGCATACAATTCTTCCATCGCCCGCCATGCGCCGAATACATCGTGATAGGGCTGGTGAATCACATAAAGATCAAGGTAGTCCAATCCCAGCTTTTGCATAGACTCTGCGAACCCGCGCTTTGCGCCCTCATAGCTGATGTCTGGTACCCACAGCTTGGTAGTGATAAACAGTTTCTCTCTGGCAACCCCGCAGCGACGGATCGCCCGACCAACCGCCTCTTCATTACCATAGGCGGCTGCGGTATCAATCAGACGATAGCCCGCCTGAATTGCCTGAACGACAGCATCTTCACAAACAGCCTGATCCGTCATGCGGAACACGCCATAGCCGATTTTCGGCATGGTCACACCATTATTCAGCGTCACGATATTTTCACTCATAACAGTTCCTCCTTATGCTTTTGCAAAAAATAATCCAGGCAATCAATCTGCCTCTGACATACATGAAGTTGGTTTATACCAGCTTCTTCCGCAATCCGGCGCCGCTGTTGCTGAAGCTCAGCCGGTATCTGGAGGAGGACGCGGATTTTTACCGCACGCTGGTCCGCGCCAACGGCTCGGAGATCTTTATGGAAAAGCTGAAAAAGGCGTTCACAAGTTATATGCTCAACAGCAGCGACATTCCGGAGGATATGCGCCATTCCAAAATGGTCAGCCTCCGCGTGTGCTATTTCGCGGGCGGCATCGTGAACCTCTATAAGCAGTGGTTCCGGGGCGATCTGGACTGTTCGCTCAACGATATTGCCATGGAGGTCAGCAAGCTGCTGCAGCTGGAAGCACAGGAACTGTTCGGGGACTGACCGACCGCTCCTGCGCGCTTTTGCGCAGACCCGCCGCAAGGCGAATAAAGGAGCACCTCTTTCGGGAAACCGAAAGAGGTGCTCCTTTCATGCTTCAAGCCTACTGTGCCCCCTGCTGCTTCTGATATCCCTCACCCCACGCCCACATGGAGTCCAGGATGGGCTTCAGGCTTCTGCCCAGGTCGGTCAGGGAATACTCCACCCGCGGCGGCACCTCGGCATAGACCTGCCGGTGGACAAAACCATTTTCCTCCATGGCGCGAAGCTGGGCCGTCAGCACCTTCTGTGACACATTGCCTATGGACTTTTTCAGTTCGCCGAACCGCTTTGTCCCCGGCATCAGGTCCCGCAGGATCAGCACCTTCCATTTGTCCCCGATCAGGGTCAGTGTGGTCTCCACCGGGCAGGCGGGCAGTTCGTTTTTGACGGCTTTTTCCATGATATCCTCCAATCGTATCCTTTTGGTAACTACGGCACAATATTGTGCTTACTTTACGAATAGGCTCTATGGCGTTATTATAATGCCAACGAAAGAAAAAAGCAACCTTTCGGCATCAAACACCATTTGGAGGTACTTATCATGAACAAAGTCGTAGAATTTCTGAACGCCAACCCTGTGCAGTATCTGGCCACCGTGGGCCGTGACGGCAAGGCCAAGTGCCGCCCACGGCATCATCGCCGACTTCTCCGGCAACCCGCCCTACGAATTCTGATCGACGCGGCGGCAAACGCGTGATAAAATGATGCAGAGGTGATACAGCGTGAACCAGAGTGAAAAGCGGCTGTTTCTGATCCGATCATTATTGAAAGAGCAGCCGGAGTACCGGGATATAGCCATACCAACCGATACGAACAGCCAGCGCCAGCTCCTGCGGGGACTGATGAACCTTCGCAGACCGGCGCGCATCGGCGCGGAGTTCCTGCAAATGCAGGACGCATATCTGCAAGGCGAGACCGCCGCAAAGGGTGTTACCGATGCTGCCGACCTGACCCCCATCCAGCCGGGACTGTATCTCTGGCAGGGCGATATCACCACGCTGAAATGCGACGCCATCGTCAACGCCGCCAACAGCGGCATGACCGGCTGCTATATCCCCAACCACCGCTGCATCGACAACGCCATTCACACCTATGCGGGCGTGGAGCTGCGGCTGGCCTGCGAGGCGCTGATGGAAAAGCAGGGCTCTCCGGAGCCCACCGGACAGGCGAAGATCACCCCGGCGTTCAATCTGCCCTGCCGGTATGTGCTGCACACCGTTGGCCCCATCATCCACGGACGGGTGAGCCGGCAGGACGAGAAGCTGTTGGCTTCGTGCTACCGCTCCTGCCTGGAGCTGGCAGCGGAGAACGGTCTGGAGAGCGTGGCGCTCTGCTGCATTTCCGCGGGGGAGTTTCGCTTTCCCAATGAACCGGCGGCGGAGATCGCGGTCCGGACAGTCAAAGAATTTCTGCAAAAGCAAACCAGTGTCAGGAAGGTGATCTTCAATGTTTTCAAGGATCTGGACAAAGCCATCTATGAAAAGCTGCTCCGGGCAGATTGACCGGCTGCGGACAGCTTTACGGGACTGCGACGCCGTGGTGATCGGAGCGGGCTCCGGCCTGTCCACGGCGGCGGGCTTCACCTACACCGGCGAGCGGTTTGAACAGCACTTCTCCGATTTTGCCCGGAAATACGGTATCCGGGATATGTACAGCGGCGGCTTCTATCCCTTCCCCACACAAGAGGAATTCTGGGCCTACTGGAGCCGCTATATCTTCATCAACCGCTATCAGGACGCGCCCAAACCGGTCTACGATGACCTTTTGAAGCTGGTACAGGACAAAGATTATTTTGTCATCACCACCAACGTTGACCACTGCTTTCAGAAGGCTGGCTTTGACAAGAAGCGGCTGTTCTACACACAGGGGGATTACGGTCTGTTTCAGTGTAGTGAGCCTTGCTGTCAGGAGACCTTTGATAACGAGGACGTGATCCGTGAAATGGTCAAGCGACAGGAGAACATGAAAATCCCGACCGAGCTTCTTCCAACCTGTCCCCACTGCGGCAGGCCTATGACCATGAACCTCCGCTGCGACGATACCTTCGTACAGGACGAGGGCTGGCACCGGGCGGCAGAGCGGTATGAGAATTTCCTCCGCACCCGTGAGGGGCAGAAGCTCTTATTCCTGGAGCTGGGTGTGGGCTATAACACCCCTGTTATTATCAAATACCCCTTCTGGCAGATGACGGCGAAGAACCCCAACGCCATTTACGCATGTATCAATCAGGGCCAGGCGGCTTGCCTGCGGGAGATCGAAGGTCAGTCGATCTGTCTGGATACGGACATCGGCAGCGTTTTGCAGCAGCAATAAGGGGTACAAAAAACGTGGGGCACTTTGATTCCGAATTCCCGCCCGGCGATTTTTGCGCCGCCTGCTGTCGGGATTGCCCCTTTGCACAAATTCCACAAACAGACATTTGTCTGCGCCGGAAGGATTCTACACCCGGCCGACCGCCACGCCGCAAAATCGTTTGATGTACCAAATGTGTATGCGGTTTGGCTGGATATTTTGTAGAGTTATGGCGATTGACAAACCTCAAATTTACGCTTATGATAAAGCGCAACACAAAGGCGTGTGACCGGGATAGCCCGGACACACGCCTTTTCTGTTTATTAGACCAAAATCAAAACAAGGAGGGCATTCTGATGAAAATGAAAAAAGTTATTGCGTTGCTGTTGGCCTGCTGCCTGGCCTTCAGTCTTGTCGCCTGCGGCGGCAGCTCCGGAAATGACGCCGCATCTGACGGTGCCGCATCCGGCGGCAGCGACACCATTACCCTTGGCTTGATCGGCCCGCTGACCGGCAGCCTGGCCGTTTACGGCACCCACAATGAAAACGGCGCCAAGCTGGCCATTGAGGAGATCAACGCCGCCGGCGGTGTGATGCTCAGCGACGGCGCACATCAGCTGGCGCTGGAGGTCAAGGACGACCAGGGCGATTCCACCGAGTGCGTCAACGCCATGAACGCGCTGATCTCCGACGGTATCCAGTTGGTGGTGGGCTCCGCCACCTCCGGCTGCACCTCTGCCATCACCGCCATCGCCAATTCCGAGGGCGTGGTCCTGATCACCCCCACCGGTACGGCGGACTCCCTGACGACCACCATGGACTATGTGTTCCGTACCTGCTTCCGTGATTCCTTCCAGGGTGAGCTGGCCGCCCAGTACGCGCTGGACGAGGGCTATACCAAGGTCGGCGTGGTCTACTGCTCCGCCGATACCTACTCCGCCGGTCTGCGTGACGCCTTTATCGCGGCCTGCCAGAGCAAGGGTTTGGAGGTAGTGGCTGAGGAGTCCGTGGCCACCATGACCGAGGTGGACTACAGCAACCAGTTCAACAAGATGGTCTCCGCCGGTGCCGAGCTGGTATTTACCCCGTTCTACTATGACGTGATGGGCCCCTATCTGGTGCCCCAGGCCCGCAGCGCAGGCTTTACCGGCATCCTGCTGGGTGCCGACGGTGTGGACAGCACCGAGACCACCATTCCCGCCGGTGCGGATCTGTCCGTCTACAACAATGTGTATTTCGTGAACCACTACTCCACGGAGCTGGCCACCAGCGATGTCTCCAAGAACTTCGTTGCCGCCTACGAGGCCAAGTACGGCGAGACCCCCAACAACTTTGACGCGTTGGCTTACGACGCCGTGTATGTCTACAAGGCCGCCATGGAGGCCTGCGGCGCTTCTGACGCTGCCAGCGTGCAGGCTGCTCTGGCCGATACCAGCGTTGCCTATGACAGCACCTGCGGTACCTTCTCCTTCGATGAGACCGGTACGCCCATCAAGGGCGGCGTTCTGATGGGCTACACCTACACGGACGGCGATGCCGCCGTGACCAAGATCACTGTCAAGGATCTGAGCCTGAACTGACCGTATCAAACGCGGACAACGCGCCATAGGGGAGGGAGGCGCCTGCGCCTCCCTCCTGATTTTCAAGGTACCCGCACTGTATCTCACCCTGTCGGTTTACCGGCGAAGCAAGGTGTGCCTATTTCTGATCTGCTTCCGAGAGGGGGAACTTTTTCCATGATCACATTCATTCAATTCCTGATAACCGGGCTGCGTCTGGGAAGCGTGTACGCCCTGATCGCCCTGGGCTATACCATGGTCTACGGCATCATCAAGCTCATCAACTTCGCCCATGGCGACTTCATCATGGTGGGCGGCTATTCCCTGTTCTTCACCATTCCCGTGCTGATGGCAGCGGGGATCCCCGGATGGCTGGCCGTGGTGCCCGCCATCATCATCTGCGCCTGCGTGGGTATGCTGGTGGAGCTGCTGGCCTACCGGCCCGTCCGTAAGACCGGCAACAACCTGACCTGCCTCATCACCGCCATCGCCATGAGCTTTGTGCTGGAGAATCTGGCCCAGGCCATTCCAGCCATCGGCCCGGATCCCAAGGTGCCCTATACCCTGTTCGCCAAGACCTTCACCATCGGCGGCGTGTCCGTCAGCCATGCTACCATCATCACCGTGGCGGTGTCTGCCGTTATCATGGTGGCTCTGTACCTGTTTACCCAGAAGGCCAAGGTGGGCTGCGCCATGCGGTGCGTGGCCGAGGATAAGGAGGCCGCCACACTGATGGGCATCAACGTGAACCACACCATCCTGACCACCTTCGGCATCGGCGCGGGCCTTGCCGCCGTGGCGGCCCTGATGTACATCGCCCAGTACCCCAAGGTGTACACCACCATGGGTGCGACGCTGGGCATCTACGCCTTTGTGGCGGCGGTGCTGGGCGGCATCGGCTCCCTGCCCGGCGCCATGCTGGGCGGCCTGCTGATCGGCATTGTCCAGTCCGGCGCCAATACCTATATCAATTCCTCCATGTCGGACACCTTTGTGTATCTGATCCTCATTGTGGTGCTGATGATCCGGCCCGCCGGTATTCTGGGAAAGAATGTGGGTGAAAAAGTATGAAAAACACGAAACTGCGTTATCTGATAAACTTTATCGCGCTGGTGATCCTGTTTGCCGCCGTGACCCTGATGGGCCAGCTGGGCGGCGGCACCATGAAGCTGAAGATCACCCCGTCCATCTGGCAGTGCAGCTACCTGATCATCATGGCGGCGTCGCTGAATCTGGTGCTGGGCTTTCTGGGGCAGCTGTCCCTGGGGCATTGCGGCTTCATGGCCGTCGGCGCCTATACGGCGGCGCTGATCTCCCTGGCGTTCCAGCGTGCGGGCATCTATGCGGAGAAATCCGGCCCCATCTTTCTGCTGGTGCTGCTGCTGAGCGTGCTGGCCGCTGGGGCGGCCGCCGCTCTGCTGGGCCTGCTGGTGGGTATTCCGGCCCTGCGGCTGAAGGGCGACTATCTGGCCATCATCACCCTGGGCTTCGGCATGATCATCGTCAACCTGATCAACAACCTGCCCTTCTGCGGGCAGCAGGGTCTTGCCCAGGGCTCCGCCTCCTCGTCGCTGTATGCCACCGGCCTGGGCTTTTCCAACGATGAGAAGATGCGGTATCTGTGGGTGGCGGCGCTGGCCATCATCCTCTGCATGACCTGCATGTTCATGTTCGTCCGCTCCAAGTACGGCCGCAGCATCCGGGCCATCCGGGACAACGAGATCGCCGCCGCCGCTTCCGGCATCAATGTCAGCTACTACAAGATGCTGACCTTTACCATCTCCGCGTTCTTCGCCGGGATCACCGGTGCCCTGTACGCCTGCTGCAACGCGGCTCTTTCCACCACGTCCTTTGCCTTCACCAACGGCTCCATCCTGAACTCCGTGTTCATCGTGGTCATGGTGGTGGTGGGCGGCATGGGCTCTCTCACTGGCTCTGTCATCGCCGCCGTGGTGCTGTTTCTGCTGAACTATACCATCAAAAACGGCGCGTGGGTGTCCGCGCTGCCTGCTCTGCTGCAGAATGTGTTCACCTATCCCATGCTGGTGTACTCCATCGCGCTGGTCATCGTGATCATGTTCCGTCCCCGCGGCATCATGGGCAGCAAGGAATTCGCCCTGTGCGATATTCCCCGGTGGCCCGCAAAGCTCCGGGCGTGGCGCACTGCCCGCTCCGAGGGCAGATCCGTACAGAAGGAGGCCAGGCATCATGTCTGAAACAACAAAAACGCCGGTGCTGGAGACCAAGCATCTGGGTATCTCCTTCGGCGGCCTGCACGCCGTGCAGAATTTTAATCTCTCCATCTATCCCGGTGAGCTGGTGGGCCTCATCGGCCCCAACGGTGCGGGCAAGACCACCGTTTTCAACCTGCTCACCGGCGTGTACGTCCCCACAGAGGGCACCGTCCTGCTGGACGGCGTTCCCCTGAACGGGAAAAAGGTCCACCAGTTCGTGGAGGCCGGTATCGCCAGGACCTTTCAGAACATCCGTCTGTTTACGGACATGACGGTGATCGAAAACGTGAAGGTGGCCTGCACCAAGGATCTGCACTATAACCTGCTGGACGCCACGTTCCGCACACCGAAATTCTGGAAGGCGGAGCGTGAGGCCACGGAAAAGGCCCTGGAGCTGCTGGAGATCTGCGGACTGCGGGACAAGGCGGACGTCGCCGCCGCCAGCCTGCCCTACGGCCAGCAGCGCAAGCTGGAGATCGCCCGCGCCCTGGCCACCAACATGAAGGTTTTGCTGCTGGATGAGCCCGCCGCCGGCATGAACCCCACGGAAACGGCGGAGCTTCTGTCCTGCATCAACACCATCCGGGACCGGTTCGGCGTCGCGATTTTGCTGATCGAGCACGATATGTCGCTGGTGATGAACGTATGCCAGCGGATCCAGGTCATCGACTACGGCCAGACCATCGCGTCCGGCCTGCCCCAGGAGATCGCCGCCAACCCCCGGGTCATCACGGCCTATCTGGGCGAATAAGGGAGGGAACACATATGCTGGAAATCAAAGATCTGCATGTATTTTACGGCGCGATCCACGCCCTCAAGGGTATCTCCCTGACGGTGGGCGACGGCGAGCTGGTGTCCCTCATCGGCGCCAACGGCGCGGGCAAGACCACCACACTGCACGCCATCTCCGGACTGCTGCGCGCCGCCTCTGGCTCCATCACGCTGGACGGCACGGATCTCCAGTCCGTCCCCGCCAACTCCATCATCCGGCTGGGCCTGGCCCATGTGCCGGAGGGCTGCCATGTGTTCGCCCAGATGACCGTGGAGGAAAACCTGAAAATGGGCGCCTATTCCATTTCGGACACCAAGCGTGTGGCGGAGAACATGGAACGGGTCTACGGCCACTTCCCCCGGCTGAAGGAGCGCCGCCGCCAACTGGCGGGTACCCTCTCCGGCGGCGAGCAGCAGATGCTGGCCACGGGCCGTGCGCTGATGACCAATCCCCGCATCGTTCTGATGGATGAGCCCTCCATGGGTCTGAGCCCCCTGCTGGTAAAGGAGATCTTCGCCATCATTGAGGAGCTGCATAAAAGCGGCATCACCATTCTGCTGGTGGAGCAGAACGCCAAGATGACTCTGGCCGTCAGCGACCGGGCCTATGTGCTGGAGACCGGCACCATCTCCATGGAGGGCGCGGCGTCGGAGCTGGCGGAGGACGACCGGGTCCGCAAAGCCTATCTGGGCGCGTAAGGGAGGAACATATATGGATCATTTTGTCATTACAGTCGCCCGTGAGACCGGCAGCGGCGGCCACGACATTACCCGCAAGCTGTCCGAAAAGCTGAATATCCCCTACTATGACCGCGATCTGCTGCGCAAGGCCTCGGAGGTCAGCGGCATCCACGAGCGCCTTTTCGGCGCGGCGGACGAACGCATCGGCTGGAAGGAGATGCTCTCCGCCGCGGAAAAGGTCTACACCGGAGAGACCCTGCCGCCGGACAGCAACGATTTCATCTCCACCCGGAACCTGTTCAGCTTTCAGGCGAAGATCATCAAGGAGCTGGCCGCCACGGAGGACTGCATCATTCTGGGCCGGTGCGCCAACTATCTTCTGATGGACCAGCCCAATGTCAGACTGCTGCGGCTGTTTGTCCACGCGCCGCTGGAGGCCCGCTTGGCCCGTGTGGCGTCCTATTCCCTGGCCTGGAGCGGCCGCGAGGTGGCGAAGTACGTCCGCACTGAGGATAAGCGCCGCGCCGCCTATTACCGCTACTATACCGGCGAGGAATGGCGGGACGCCGCAGGGTACGACCTGTCGCTGGACTCCGAGCAGTTGGGCGAGGACGGCTGCGTGGAGCTTATCCAGAAGCTCCTGCCGCTGTTTACCTGATGCAGGCTGCCGCGCACCCTGCGTGACGCTTCACCGGCCAGTGCTCTGACGCCGCAAAAATGCAGCAATGTGCAAAAAAAGACTGACACGCAAGCGTGTCAGTCTTTTTTACGTCTATCTCCCCCGATGCGGCCTCCGGTACAGGAAAGCAGAGGGGAAAGCAAGCCGAAAGAGCGCCTGCTCCTTCGCTACTTCATGGTCCGGCTGTTCTGCAGCACCAGGGTGCTGTACAAAAACAGCACATCCTCGCTGCCGTCGAAGCTCAGAAACCGCCCCACCATCTGGCTGGAGAGGTATCGGATATCCACCGCGTAGATGGTGCGGTAGCTCTCCGCCAGCAGCGGGATCAGGCTGCTGCCGAAGGAGTCCCGGAACACCACCAGCGTTCTGTCGGTGGCGGACAGCGGGCTGTCGATCCGCAGAAGCGACCGGCTGCCCTGCAAATAGAGATCGTAGGGCGTGTCCGTGTCCACGGCGGCCAGGTCGTACAGCGGCTCCCGGGCGTCCGTCTCATAGTCATAGACGGTGCAGGCGTCCAGCACCTCGCCGGTGAGATACCGCAGGGTATCCGCCGCCAGCGGCTCTCCCGCCTTCTCTGCGTAAGCGCCGTAGAAGGGCACGTCGATGGCGTTCTCCTGAAAATCACCCGCCAGCGGTACATCCATGGCCTGGGCCAGCGTCTGCGCCGTGGCGACTAGGCACTCCTGCCGCCAATGGGGATCGGTGCGGTAGTAGTCCTCCAGCGTCAGTCCCGGCGCGATGTCCACATACTGCACGAAGTCCAACTGCGCCAGCAGGGTGTCCGCCGTCTCCTGGGCGGAGGCGGGGGTGTAGCCCTCCGGCGGCGCGGTAAAGCTGCCCTTATCGGGGACGACGGACAGATAGATGTGTCCGTCATTGCCGGTCAGGTAGCTGTCATAGAGCTGCTGGAACTTCAAAGCGGCGTAGTCCAGGGACTTCTGATCATATCCCGCCTCGGTGGTGACGGCGTAGCCCTGGTACACATACACGTCAGGAAGCGCCGCACTCGGCGCTTCCTGTGTGGGGATCCATTTCGCCGCGCCGAACACGACGGCGCAGGCCAGCAGCACAAAGACTACCCCTTTTACAATGGCGTTTCTCACGCCTGGACGGCCTCGTCGTAGGCCAGCGCCATACCGAAGATGCCGCTGAGACGGCCGGCAAAGGCGTCCACCAGATCCTCGGCGCCGAAGGCCACGGCCACATACTCGCCGCGGACGGCTACCACCACCTTATCGGGGAAGCCGCACATCCAGCGGTTGGCCTGGACGGCGTCACGCAGCTCCGTGGCCAGCGCCTGGGCGTCGCCGGTGGCGTGATAGGCCGCGGCGGTGAAGGTGTTGGCGTTCAGCATGTGGATCAGGGACGCGGCCTCATCCACCTCCGCCGTCTCCGGCAGCACCAGATGGTACTCCGCCAGGGAGCGGTCGCTCAGGTCGAAGACGCCGGGGGCGCCGTCCACCATCTGCTCCGCGTCGGGGCCGCCGCCCACCACGGAGAACTTCTCGTCGTCGCTGTAGTCGTTCCACACGGTCTCCAGCAGGCTCAGAGCGCTGGTGATCTCAGCGGCCTGATCGCCGGACGGCTCGTCGGTCTTGGTGTCGTTACCGCCGCAGGCCACAAGGGACAGGGCCATCACAGCGGCCAGCAGCAGGGCAAAAAGCTTTTTCATGAAACATATCCTCCTTGATCTCCGCAATTCATGCGGGTCTGCCTCTTTAGACGTGCGTTTTCACCATTTTGTTCCCGGAAAGTTGTGGAAAACGCACTGAAAATTATAACCAGGTTTGGTCAAATCCATAAGGCAGCAGCTCCTTCAGGGCGAACTTCTTCGCGTCGCCCGCCTTGTTGATGCAGATGACCTCCATCTGCGGGGCGAACTCCATCATCACCTGGCGGCAGGTGCCGCAGGGCACACAGTAGTCGTCGCTGCGGCCGGCGATGGCGATGCGGACAAAGTCCCGGTGCCCCTCGCTGACGGCCTTGAAGATGGCGGTGCGTTCGGCGCAGATGGTGGCGCCGTAGGCGGCGTTTTCGATGTTGCAGCCGGTGTAGACCGTGCCGTCGCTGCACTCCAGTGCCGCGCCTACGGGGAAGTGGGAATAGGGGATATACGCCATATCCAGCATGTCGATGGCCTTTTGGCAAAGCTCTTTCTCTGTCATGATCGTCTCTCCTTTTTTAACTCAATTTTGCCTGGCCGGTATAGAGCTGATAGTACCGGCCCTTCTCTTCCAGAAGCTGGGCGTGGTCGCCCCGCTCGATGATCTGTCCGTTCTCCAGTACCAGGATGGCCTGGGCGTTGCGGACGGTGGACAGGCGGTGGGCGATGACGAACACCGTCCGGCCCTCCATCAGGGAATCCATGCCCCGCTCGATCAGCGTCTCGGTGCGGGTGTCGATGGAGCTGGTGGCCTCGTCCAGGATCAGCACCGGGGGATCGGACACGGCGGCCCGGGCGATGGCCAGCAGCTGGCGTTCACCCTGGCTCAGGCCCGCGCCGTCGCCGGTGATGACGGTGTCGTAGCCCTGGGGCAGGTGGCGGATGAAGCCGTCGGCGTTGGCCAGTCTGGCGGCGGCACGGATCTCCTCGTCGGTGGCGTCCAGCTTGCCGTAGCGGATGTTGTCGGCGATGGTGCCGGTGAACAGGTGGGTATCCTGCAGCACCATGCCCAGGGAGCGGCGGAGGGAATCCTTGGCGATGTCCTTCACGTCGATGCCGTCGTAGGTGATGGTGCCCTCCTGGATGTCGTAAAACCGGTTGATGAGGTTGGTGATGGTGGTCTTGCCCGCGCCGGTGGAGCCTACGAAGGCGATCTTCTGGCCGGGCTTGGCGAACAGGGACACATCGTGCAGCACCGTCTTTTCCCCGTCGTAGGAGAAGGTCACATGGTCGAACCGCACGTCGCCCTTCAGCTCCACCAGCGTGCCGTCGGGCTTCTTCCAGGCCCAGCGGCCGGTGCGCTGAGCGGTCTCGGTCAGGGTGTCACCGTCCTTTTCCACCCGGACGATGACGGTCTTGCCCTCGTCGGTCTCCGGCTGGGCATCCATGACGGCGAAGATGCGCTCCGCGCCTGCCGCCGCGGCCAGCAGCGTGTTCACCTGCTGGCTGATCTGGCCGATAGGCTGGCTCACCTGCTTGACGTACAGCAGGTACGCGCCCAGGGAGCCCACGTCGAACATGCCGCCGATGGCCAGCAGTCCGCCCACGCAGCAGGTGACGGCGTAGTTGATCTTGCTGAGGTTGCCCATGGCGGGCATCATCATACCGGCATAGGCCTGGGCCGCCGTGGCGGCCTGGCGGTACTCGTCGTTGAGACCGGTGAACCGGTCGATGGCCTGCTTCTCGTGGTTGAAGACCTTGATGACCTTCTGGCCCTCGATCATCTCCTCAATATAGCCGTTCACCGCGCCCAGGGCCGCCTGCTGCCGCTGGAAGTTCACCCGGCTGCGGCCACCGATGACCTTCACCACGCCGCCCATCAGGGCCAGGAAGCCGAAGGTGATCAGCGTCAGCCACGGGTTCAGGATGATCATCATCAGCACCGTGCCCACAAAGGTCAGCACGTTGGAGATGATGCTGGCGAAGCTGCTGTTGAGCATCTCCGACACGGTGTCGATGTCGTTGGTAAAGCGGCTCATCAGGTCGCCGGACTGGTGCTGATCATAGTAGCGGATGGGCAGGGCCTGCAGCCGGTCAAACAGATCCTGCCGGATGGCGGCTACCGTCCGCTGGGCCACATGCACCATGATACGGGCGTAGGCGTAGGAGCATCCGGCGCTGAGGGCGAACAGGCCGCCCATCAGCACCAGCATTTTCAGCAGGCTGGGGAAATCGCCGGGCAGGATATAGTCGTTCAGCAGCGGCTTGAGCATATAGCTGGAGGCCACGCTGCCCACGGTGCTGAGGATCAGGCACACTGCCACCAGCACCAGCGCTGCCTTATAGCGGCCCACATACCGCATCAGCTTCCGGAAGGTGCCCTTCATGTCCTTGGGCCGCTGGAAGCCGTGTCCGTTGGGGCCGTGACCGTGGCCGCCGCCCCGGGGTGCTCTCGTTTTGTTGTCAGCCATCAATGCTCACTCCTTCCTGCTGGGATTCATAGACCTCGCGGTAGATATCGCAGCTTTCCATCAACTGCGCGTGGGTGCCCTGGCCCACGATGCGGCCGTCGTCCAGCACCAGGATCATGTCCGCGTCCATCACGGAGGTGACGCGCTGGGCGATGATCAGCTTGGTGGCGCCGGGCAGGGCCTCCTTCAGGGCGGCGCGGATCTTCGCGTCGGTGGCGGTATCCACGGCGGAGGTGCTGTCGTCCATGATCAGCACCCTGGGCCGCCGCAGGATGGCCCGTGCGATGCACAGGCGCTGCTTCTGGCCGCCGGACACGTTGGTGCCGCCCTGCTCGATGTGGGTGTCGTAGCCGTCGGGCATTTTCTCGATAAACTCGTCGGCGCAGGCCATGCGGCAGGCGTCGGCGATCTCCTGGTCGGTGGCGTCGGCCCGGCCCCACCGCAGGTTCTCCCGGATGGTACCGGAGAACAGGGTGTTCTTCTGCAGCACCATGGCGCAGCCGTCGCGCAGTGCCTCCATGGTGTAGTCCTTTACGTTGTGGCCGCCCACATAGACGGCGCCCTCGTTGACCTCGTACAGACGGGGGATCATGCTGACCAGCGTGGACTTGGCGCTGCCGGTGCCGCCCAGGATGCCCACTGTCATGCCGCTTTCGATGTGCAGGTCGATGTCGTTCAGGTTCCATGCCTCCGCCGTGGGATGGTACTTGAAGAAGACATGCTCAAAGCGGATGTCGCCGTTTTCCACGGTCAGGCTGCTGTCGGCCCGGTCGTCGGTGATCTCCGGCTGCTCCTCCAGCACCTCCTTGATACGCTTGCCGCAGGCGATGGCACGGGTCAGGATCATCAGCACCATGGACACCATCATCAGGGACATCAGGATCTCGCTGGAATAGGTGAAGAAGGCCATCAGGTCGCCGGACAGGAGGGTGCCCTCCGCCACGTCGTGGCCGCCCAGCCACATGACCGACACGATGGTGCCGCCCATCAGCAGGATCATGATGGGCATGAACATCACCACAAAGCCGAAGGCACGCTCGGCGGTGTCCCGCAGCTTGTCGTTGCGCTGGCGGAACTTCTCGGTCTCCTCGTCCTCCCGGACAAAGGACTTCACCACCCGCACAGCGTTGAGGTTCTCCTGCACCACCAGGTTCACGTCGTCGGTGGCGCTTTGCAGCGCGGTGAAGAAGGGGCCCACATAGCGAATGACGATCACCACCGTGATCACCAGCAGGGGCACCACCACCAGGAACACCTGGCTCAGGTCAAGGCTGATCTCCACGGCCTTGATGATGGCGGTGATCAGCATCACCGGGGCGCGGATGCACATGCGCATGCCCATAAACAGCGTCATCTGTACCGATGACACGTCGTTGGTCAGGCGGGTGATGAGGCTGGCTGTGGAAAAATGCTCGATATTGGCGAAGGAGAAGCGCTGTACCTGCTCATACTCCGCCTGGCGCACCTGTGCGCCAAAGCCCATGGACGCCTTGGCGGCGAACACCGCCGCGCCTACGCCGCCCAGCAGTGCCAGCAGCGCCAGCACCAGCATCTTCAGGCCCATCATCATGATATAGCGCCGGTCGCCGCTGGCAATGCCCACATCCACGATGTCGCTCATGACCTGGGGCAGCTCCAGCTCCAGCACCGCCTCGGCGATGGAGCAGGCTACGCCCAGCAGGATCCATTGGCGATAGCCCTTGGTAAAGGGGAAAAAGGTTTTCATTCTGTGTCCTCCTGAGTTTCGCTGAGATTGTCCGCGATCCGCAGCAGCAGCCGCCGCAGCGTGTCGCGCTCCTCCGGGGAGAAGCCCTGCCCCGCCTGGGCGTTCACCTGGTCGGCGATGGCGCAGAACTGGGCATAGAACTGCCGTCCCGCGTCGGTCAGGGCCAGGATGCGGCACCGTCCGTCGCTGCGGCTGGTCTGGCGGCGCACCAGGCCCTTCTCCTCCAGCCGGCCCACGATGCCGCTGGCGGTGGAGGGCTTCACCATCAGATGCTCCTCCAGCATCCGCTGGTTCACCTCGCCCTCGGCCTCCTGCAAAAAGGTCAGTGTCCGGCACTGCATGGGGGATACGTCGTACTGCCGCAGCATCCGGGTCATCAGCCGGTGCATCTGGTGGTCGCAATAGCCCATCAGCATGCCGATCTGCGTAGCATCGTGAATATCCCGGCATCCCATGGCGATCCCTCCTTTACGAATATGATTTTAAATATTTAGCATGCTAAAAATTAGCACGCTAAATACTACCACAACCATTTTTAATCGTCAAGAGGAAGTATCCCAAGGCCCTGTGAACAATTTGTGAATTCTTTGTCATACTCGTTGACTTCCGCCCCTTGCTGTTGTATAGTAGCATCAGACAAAGAAAGTATCGTTTTTCACATTGTTATTCTCTCTCTCCTTTCATAAAAAAGCAGAGGCTGCTTGCGGCCTCTGCTTTTTTGCGTCATTCTGCCTTTTCGATCCCGAAAGCGCCGTGCAGCACCAGATACGTCTGGGGCGCGTCCCGCATCAGGCTCCACAGGCCCACCCCCTGTAATCTGTTGTCCGCCGCCAGGCGGAATTTGGCCAGGCTGGAGCGGGCGTCCTCAAACCACACCTCATGGAGGGTGCCGTTCTCCGCTGTGTACCGGAACCATGGGGCCTGGGCCGTTTCGTCGTACTGGATCTCCGCGCCGTACCGCCGTGCCAGGGCCAGCGCCTGCTGGGGCGACAGGGAGGGCGCCCGGGTGATGCCCTGCCGGAAGGGCAGCGGCCAGTCGTAGCCGTAGGTGGGCACCCCCAGGAAGATCTTCTCCGGCGGGATCTCCGTCAGGGCGTAGTCCAGCACCCGCCGCACCTGGGGCAGGGGCGCCACCGCCATAGGCGGCCCGGCGGTATAGCCCCACTCATAGGTCATCAGCAGCACGCTGTCAGCCGCCCGGCCCAGCGCGGCGTAGTCGTGGCCCTCATAGAGCAGGCCCTTCTGCCCGGCACCGGATTTTGGGGCCAGTGCCACCGTCACCGGCCAGCCCAGGGGATCCAGCCGCTGCCGCAGGGCTTCGATGAAGGCGGCATAGGCCGCCGCCTGACGGCCCTCCAGATACTCGAAATCCACGTCCAGCCCCCGGTAGCCCTTGGCGGTCATGTTGGCCACAATGGCGTCGATCAGCCGGGCCTGCGCCGCTTCGTTTTCCAGCAGCGCGCCGCCCAGGCGGCTGTCGAAGCTGCCCGCCTCCGTTAGGGTGGACAGGTGCATCCACGGCTGGGCCCGGTATTCCGCCGCCGCGGCCACCAGCCACGCGTCATCGGGGATCACCAGGCCGCCCTCCGCCGTGATACCGTAGGTAAAGGGCGTCAGATATGTCATGTAGGGCAGCACCGCGTGCAGCAGCGTCCGGGGAATGAAGGGATAGGCGTAGCCGTTGACCGCCAGCGTGCCGGATCGCTCCCCCTTCAGGGCGATGATCAGCTCCTCGTCCGGCAGGACGCTGGGCTGTCCGCCCAGGAAGTAGTTGTTCTGATACAGGGACAGCACCGTCACGCCCTCCCGGCGGGCGATGCCCGCCAGCGTTTCGCCGGGCCGCACCACATGCACCTGCTCCGGCTCATAGATCACCAGCGTCTGGCCCACCGCCAGCGCGCCGCCCACCGGCACCTGATTCAGCCGCCCCAGCAGCGTCACGCTGACGCCGTACTGCCGCGCGACGCCGTACAGCGTTTCTCTCGCCCGCACCACATGGATCTGCATACATATCACCTCATGCCAGCATATGCCGCTTCTGCCGCGGGCAGAACGGCAAAGGGGCGGAGGCATCCGCTGTCCCCCACCCCTTTTTCCTTATGACCAGCAGCTGTTTTCGCCGTCCAGCAAAAAGCCGTCCGTGTCATGGACGAAGCCGTTTTCCAGCATCTGCCGCCAGGTGGCGGTGCCGCTGGCACCCCGGTTCCCGGTCATGGTGTCATACACCGTGGGCGGAAACTGCTGGGCGTCCCGCTGCAGCTCCTCGCCCGCGCCGCCGAAGGTGCTGCCGTGGTTGTCGTTGAAGGCCTTGTCGTTGCCGTTGTCACGGTACCGGGCGCCGCCGCTGCGGCTGGTGCCGTTATCCGCCGCGCCGTTGCTGTCGGTGACACCGTCGTCCACCGTGCCGCCGTTATTGTTGGCGGTGCCGTTGTTGGTGGTGTTGTTGCTGTCGCTGCCGGGGCGGTTGGTGTTTGCCTTGTTTTCGCCGCAGCCCGCCAGGGCCAGCGCCAGCAGCATCGCCATCAGCAGGGCCGTCGCTTTTTTTGCCATGCTCCCATCCTCCTTTTTTCATCAAGCTTTCGGCACACGCTTGCGTCATTGTGCCGTGTCTACCATCGAATGACAAGGGCAAACACGCCTGACAGCGTGTCTTTTCGGTGCTTTTTGCCCTTTTCGCCTTAGCGGGCGCCAGCCCGCCTGCGTCTCAAAAACCAAAAACCACTCGAAAATCCATCGCTGGCAGGTGCCTTGCAGTATGGGCGCATTTCTGGCCGTCAAAACCGTGTCTGCCCTTGTCATTCGATGGTAGTATGGTCGCTTTTCGGCGAAACTACTGCCTGCAACTTCTCCCAGCGTTGCATTTTTCCGCAAGCTGTGGTAAAATAATATTCCACATCATTTGAAACAAATACAATTCGTAATATCAAACATATTTACAACGCTTTGTTATCGCTTGGAGGTGCGTTATGCAAAAACTGGAAAAGCAGTTTCACATCCGCTGTGTAGAGGGCGACGTGGGCCGCTATGTGATCCTGCCCGGCGATCCCGGCCGGTGCGAGAAGATCGCCGCGCTGTTTGACGATGCCCATTTTGTGTCCCAGAACCGGGAATATACCATCTATACCGGCACGCTGCTGGGGGAGAAGGTCTCCGTGTGCTCCACCGGCATCGGCGGCCCGTCGGCCTCCATCGCCATGGAGGAGCTGCACAACATCGGCGCGGATACCTTCATCCGCG
>ERZ824575.1691-NODE-1691-length-19797-cov-5.078563_pt1 | contig 19797 bp, 8 predicted proteins | sample MGYA00519470_ERZ824575 | MGnify/ENA primary metagenome ERZ824575 (study PRJEB31778, sample SAMEA3449170) | human gut metagenome | biome: human gut; feature: human-associated habitat; material: faeces | place: United Kingdom | collected 2010/2012 ...
CGGACTGAGCTATTTTTGAAAGAAGATATTCATATACATCTCCTCTGACATCTGCTGTCTGGATTTCATTCATAAGTTTGTAAATTTCATCCAGAGAATCCACCACTTTGGATAAAAGGAGTGGTGTCGGAAGCTTAAAGATCGCATCGTCCATATATTTGGAATATGCACTGTTTTTATCATTATGAAGATTTTTTATAAACGGAAATACCCATTCCTGCATGATCATATACATTCTGTCTGCCGGAAAATCATGGAATACGGACCATTTCAGCTGACTTCCGTCAATTGTTCTCTCACCTATTTTTACTTCTCCGGAAAAAATACTCTGAAATGGCAAGCCAAGCATTGCACTTTCTCTTGCACGCATATTATCGGAATCATCCAGATCATGAATAAACATCAGATAGGTGATCTGTTCAATGACCGTGAGGGGATTGGTCATGCCGGAAGACCAGAATATATCCCAAATGCCGTCGATCTTGTTTTTCAGTTCGCCAGTAACCATGTCAGTTCGCTCCTTCGTGCTATTGATTCACTTATGAAAAGTGGAATTGATTATTCCAATTCTAATTATAGTCAAAATTTTGGCCTTTGCAAGGTGTTTTGCGCCATAACAGAATATGAAATCGTTGAAATTGCGCGGAGGCTCTATGACAGGTGGTATTCCATGTCCATTTGTGAAGCTTTCAGTATGCTGCCTATAACGGGCAGCACAATCGCGAACCACGATTTTCTGAAGAAATTGTTTTTTCTCCGTATTCGACCATATGGCGGACAGATTGGTATTACGTCGTAGGCTGGTCTGACGCGCTTATCGTCTTGATAAAATATAAATTCCCTGTTTCGTAGATGCGGAAGCGGTCAAGAAGCCGCTTGATTTTCACCCTTCTGATTATGTGGCATCTTATCTTTCTCATGCAAATGTTTATCAGAAAACAGCCGTTACGCTGGAATGCGAAAATAGCATGATGAACTATGTAATTGATCAATTTCGTGAACATTTCCCATACAGGCATATAGACAATACGCATTTTCAGACGACGATTCCTGTGAAACTCACAAGAGCGCAGCATGGAAGCCACCGACAGCAAAGACGTGCTGACCGCATTCCCTGAAATCGGCTTGCAGAACAAAACCGTGCTGATTTTGAAAAAGCCGAAAACGCGCGCCAGCATCCGGAAAATTTTTCTTCCCAAGACGGTTGCTGAAAACCTGACGAAGTGGAAAATGGAGCAGGATTTGCTGATTGAGCAGCTGGGTGCAGAGTACCACGACTACAACCTCGTCATCGCGGGAAGCCGTGGTCAGCCGGTGGAATCGAACATCATCCGCAAGAGTATGCGGCAGCTGATTGAGGCAAACGAGCTTCCGCAAGTCTGCTTCCATAGTCTGCGGCACTCCAGCATCACCTACAAACTCAAGCTGAATGGCGGCGATATTAAGGCGGTGCAGGGGGATTCCGGTCATGCGCAGGCGACAATGGTAACGGATCAGTATTCGCACATTCTGGACGAGAGCCGCAGAAACAATGCGCAGCTGTTTGAGCAGGCGTTTTATGGCGGAAAGGGCGTGAAAATCGTGCCGGAAGCGCAGGATAAAGCCGTGGAAGAGCAAGTGCAGCAGGCGGGGCTTAATTCAGAAGTGCTGCTCAAAATTTTCAGCAATCCGGATATGGTCGCTATGCTGAAAATGCTCGCCAAGACACTGGGATAATCACGAACACCACAATATCCTCAAAAGCTCTGCGAAAATCTCCCGCAGAGTTTTTTGCTGCCATCAAAAGCGTCAGGCAGTTTGCATTCCAGCACACGGCTGCTTCTTTGTCTAACCGCATCCAACATAGCGAAACAGGGCATGAGAAGAGTTGATAATTCGATGCACAGGAAGTCAAGACGATTACTAAAAAATATTGTTATTTTGCCTGTTGAGAATCCATCCCATCATGCAGATAATGCCAAAAAATGTGGAGCGCAGAAAATTGCTGACACGCTGCGCACGCGAATGTTAGGCAAATCGCCCGTTTGCCAGAACAGCGGTGTTGGCAAAAAAGGCGAAATGTTGGAAAACTGCCATCAACGCCAGCAGCGGAGCAAAACATAGATTTCCAATAGAAGGCAAAAAATTCTTTCCAGCCGATGTCCTTCGCGCGTTTGCCAACACGCACGCGAGAACGTCAACCAGAAAGATTTATTTATTTGGTAATGAGCCCAGTGGGAGTCGAACCCACGACCGACTGCTTAGGAGGACGAAAGACTGTTCGCCTTTGCGTGCCTTCGAGTGCCCTGGAATGCCTTATTTTACTGGATTTCTAACGAATGTGGGTGTTCGCATTTCCCTTGAATATACCCCGCAAATCCCGGGTTGCCGTTAGCAGAATGTTAGCAGTGCTAAAAAATGTGGCGGGACAAAAAACCAGCCGCCACCGAAATTAGCAGGAAAAATGGCGCAATATTTTGCGATAAAAACATAATTGTTTGCCGTGTTGGCGCATGCAACAATTTACATAAAATGGGGGCCAATGAATAAACTACATCCTACTGTGGGCCCTGTTTATTTTGTACCGAGAAAGAGAATCGCTTGCTATCAAGCCGATAATGCGATAAAATGAAAGTGGAGAGTTATAAGCATATGGCTTTGAGAATCAATGCGCCGCGGGAAAAGGAGGTCGCATATGGATAAAAAGATGTTGCCGGTCGGTCTGGATAGCTTTGAGAAGATTCGTCGACTCGGATACTATTATATGGATAAGACGCTACTCATCCAAGATGTACTGACCAACCGAGGCGACGTGAACCTGTTCACCCGTCCCCGCCGGTTTGGCAAGACGCTGAATATGAGCATGCTTTGGAGCTTCTTTGAGATCGGCTCGGACAAGTCACTTTTCAATGGACTTGCGATTAGCGAGGAGAAGCAGCTTTGCGAGGAATATCAGGCGAGGCATCCCGTCGTTTTCCTTTCGCTCAAGGGCGTGGAAGGGTTGACGTATGAGGAAGCCATTGCGCGATTGGTCACGCTGATCTCCACTGAATGCAAGCGACTGGATTATCTTGAGAAAGCACCTGATGTCAAAGAAGATGATCGGAAGATCTTCCGTAACCTTATGGCTCGGCAACCCGAGGAAGATGAACTGCAAGATGCCCTCGTAACCTTAATGCGGATGCTCCACGCGCACTACGGCGAGCAGGTGATTTTGCTGATCGATGAATACGACGTTCCGCTGGACAAGGCTCACATCAATGGGTACTACGACCAGATGGTAGCCTTCCTGCGGGGCTTCTTCGGCGAAGCGTTCAAAACCAACCCGGATTTGTTCTTCGCGGTGGTGACAGGCTGCCTGCGCATCTCGAAGGAGAGCATCTTCACGGGGATCAACAACCTCAAGGTGGATACCATCACGGATACGCGCTATGACGAATATTTCGGCTTTACGGAAGCGGATGTAAAGAAGCTGCTGGCCGACTATGGCATGGAGTATGCCTTGGAGGACATGCGGGCGTGGTACGACGGCTATCACTTCGGCAATGCGGACGTCTATTGCCCGTGGGATGTAGTCAATCACTGCGACAAGCTGCTGGATAATCCAAAGGCCAGACCAAAGCCCTACTGGAATAACACCTCGTCCAACGCGCTGGTGAAGCAGTTTATCGACATGGCGGACGCGACGACGCGTGGCGAGATCGAGCAGCTTGTGGCGGGAAAGACGATTCGCAAAAAGATCGTGGAGACGCTGACCTATGGTGAATTGACAGAGAGCATCGACAATCTATGGAGTGTGCTGTTCCTGACGGGATACCTGACGGTGGACAAGAACGCGCCCGAGGATGAGGATGACTACACCAGCCTCGTCATCCCCAACCGCGAAGTGAGGGAAATCTTTATCGAGAAGATCCAGAAGTGGTTCGCGGAGAAAGTTGTCACACAGAAGAACAGTATGGAAAAGCTGTGTCGCGCACTGGAAAGTGGGGACGCGGAACAGGTGGAAACGATGCTGAATGAGCAGCTTCGTGGGACGATCAGCTATTATGATAGCTATGAGGGCTTCTATCACGGCTTTCTGCTGGGACTATTGAAGGGAAAAAGCGACTGGACGATCCTCTCCAACCGTGAGGCGGGCATGGGAAGAAGTGACATCCAGATCGAGAATGCCACTGGAGAGCTTGGGATGATCATTGAAACCAAACGAGCCAAGAGCAGGAACGACATGGAGGCGCAATGTGATGCGGCGTTGAAGCAAATTCTCGAACGGGAATATGCTGAACCGCTGATTGATGATGGAGCGAATGAAGTATGGTCTTACGGAATTGCTTTTTTTAAGAAGAAATGTTCCGTAAAATCCGTGAAGATTCATGGCTGATAAGCTGTTGCCCTCCGCGGAAATTGTCTGCTATCGAACCTGGAGCTAATGGGCTAAAATAGTAGTGTGAAGTGATAAGCGTATGGCTTTGAGAAAAGAGGCGTTAACAATCAAAAGGATCATTCAAACGGAGGGGAGTAAAGCATTTGAATCAGAAATAATGCAAAGAGAAAAGGAATCAGCCGAGCTTTGCAGGCAATTCTTCCGTATTTCAAAAAGATAAGGCAACTCGGTGGAGTCTCTACGGAGACGCCACCTTTTTGTGTTTAACTCATCAATACTATGATGCATTTGCTTACTGTTTGGAAGATGAATAAATGGAAGCAAATATGGCTAAAAAGATATGGACCGTAACGCTCGCCGATGATCTGATAAATTCCTTGCGTTTTGACAGTGCGAACGTCTTGAGGCGGATCATCATAGGAAAAGGGTTGAACGAAGCTCAATCCCGGCAGCGGTGGCAAGCGGCGGTTCGACCAAGAAATTTCCTTCGCGGTGATGAAAATCGAAAATGGAGGCTGGAACGTCGAGAAGGTTGTGCTTCCAAACGGATAGATGGCAGCTTCTGCTTCCATAAAACCACTTCATTTCGGACAAGCTAATTCCGAAATGAGGTATTTTTTATGCCCGCAGCAGCGAGAAAAGCGGCCATCAGCTTTGGAATGGTGCATATTCCGGTGTCCCTCTACACCGCCGTTCAGGAAAAGGGTGTCGGCTTCAACCAACTCACTCGGGACGGCGTGCGCGTCCGTCAGAAGAAGGTGCGTGAGGACACCGGCGCGGAGGTGCAGGCCGACCAGATCGTCAAGGGCTACGAGTATGCCAAAGGCCAATATGTCATACTCACGGACGACGAGCTGGAGCGAATCAAGACCGAACGCGACAGGACCATCCGCATCCTGCACTTTGCCCCGCCCGAATCCATTCCATCCGTCTACTTCGACAAGTCCTATCTCTGCGCGCCGGATGGCAGCGACAAGGCTTACGAACTGCTGCGCCGGTCGATGCTGGATGAGGGCGTAATCGGCATCGGCCAATGCGTGCTCTGGAGCAAGCAGACCATGCTGGCGCTGATTCCGGAGCCGGAGGGCATCCGCATGCAGACGCTGTTCTATCGGGATCAGATCAAGCGCCTGCCCGTGCAGCCCCGACAGGGCGAGGTCTCAGACGCAGAAATGCGGATGGGGCGCATGCTCGTCCACGCCATGATTCAGCCCTACGCGTCGGAGAAGTACCGCGACGAGTACGAAGAGAAGCTCGTCTCCGCCATCCAGCGCAAGATCGAGGGCCAGGAGATCATCGCCGCCGCCGAGCCGCAGGGCAATGTGATCAACCTCATGGAGGCACTGGAGCGGAGCCTCGCCCAGCAGCAGCCTCAGCTGGCGGGTGTGCATTGATGGAGCTCTTTGAAGACCGGAGCGTCCGCCCCATGCTGCTGACCGAGCGCCATGAACCCATTGAATCGGACGAATGGCTGAATGAACTGAAGCTGGACGGCATCCGCTGCGTCGCCTACCTGCGCCCCGGCGAAACTGACCTGCGCAACAAGCGGAACCTGCGGCTGCTGCCCAGTTTTCCAGAGCTTGCGGGCTTGCATGAGGCAGTCGCTGGAACGTGCATCCTGGATGGCGAACTCATCATCGCGGACACGAACGGCAAGCCGGATTTTGAAGCTCTGCAGGCGCGCAGTATGATGACCGGCACTGTGCGCATCCGCTTGAAATCGGCGCAGACGCCCGCTAACTTTGTCGCCTTTGACATCCTGTATCGTGACGGCGAGGATTTGACGAACCGGCCATTGATCGACCGCAAGGCTATCCTGCGGGAGACGGCTTTTGATCGCGGGCGGCTGGCGGTATCCAGAACCATCGCAGGCAACGCAAAGGCCCTGTTTGATCAAACGACCGAGCAGGGCCTTGAGGGAATCGTACAAAAGAAAAAGGACAGCCCCTATCGCATGGGCAAGCGCTCCCGCGACTGGGTGAAGGTGAAGAAACTTGTGGACGAAGACTTTCTGGCCTGCGGGTACATCGCCAAGGGCGAACAGATCACCAGTCTGGTGCTCGGCTCCATGGATGCTCCTTTGCGCTATATGGGGCACGTCACGCTGGGCGTATCGAGGAATGTGGCATGCCGCTTTCCAACAACACCAAGCTGCCCTTTCGACATGCTACCTTCGGGAAATGAAGGCGCCGTTTGGTATAAAAATCCGCCCATCTGTATCATCACCTATATGGAACGAACCAGCGCGGGCGGCATGCGGCAACCAAGATTCAATGGCTTCCGAGAGGATTAAGGTTCTCTTGCGGAGTCTATTTTTATCGCTTATTCCGATTGTTGATGACACCATTACCGCACCTCTTGTTCTAAATCGTAAAACAATTCGAGCAAAATTCCTGAAGTCTTGCGTATTGCTCTGCGAAAAGCATATAGCCGCCCCGTTTGCCCACGCGGCACGGAAATTAATTTCAAATTTCCATTGACAAGTTAATACAAATTGAATATAGTGTAAATAGGAATTATTTCATGCTTTATTTGTGCTCTTTATCGCTTATTTGATTGGGTAGTTATCCCTTTATTTTGTCTCTTTATTTTAATGTTTATCAATACTGACAGATTTCAGGAGGAGTACAGCATGAACCTGAAGCGTATCGTTTCCCTGATCCTCGCGCTTATGCTGGCGGTGAACCCCCCCGCCGCACTTGCCGCGGACGCGCATGCCGGCGCTGCAGATGGTCTGCGCAGGCACACGGTCACGCTGACCGCGGATACGCTTACAGGAAAACTGCTGCCATTGGAGAGCGCGCCCTCTTCCATGAAAGATCAAGGGGATTATCTGCGCAATGCCGAAGGCGTTGTAGACGCCCAGATTCAGGGCACATATTATGCCAATCAAAAGCTGGCCTCTGTATCTTTAGCAGGGACCAGCTTTTCGTTTGCGCCGCTGATGCTGGACGACTATTATCCGCAGCCCAGCGAATCGCCCGAACCATCGGAATCGCCCGAACCCAGCGAATCGCCCGTGCCCTCCGAATCTCCGCTACTAAGTGAATCGCCGTTGCCCAGCGAATCTCCAGCCCTGACGGATTCTCCTGATCCCAGCGGCTCGCCCGAGCTGTCCGAAACACCGGCTGTCGAAGCAACTCCGGAGATCCGCCTGACCGTCGGCTATGCCAAAACAATGGCCCGAGCTGACGTATATGCTTCCGCTACAAGCGGCGATGCGTTGGGGAACTTGAATCGAGGCGCTGTGGTATACGTTTGCTCTGTGCCCAGTGAGCGCCGCGCGAAAATCGTATTTGACACGCCGCTTGGCCTTGTTGACGGCTTTGTTTCGATTAGGCATCTGGAAAACCTGAGCGAGCAGGAGCGCCTGCAAGCCGTCCGGGACGCTGAATCCCAGGACGAGGTTCGTTCTTATGAAGGAAATGTTCTTCCCCGGACAGATGGATATACGCCTGTAGAACGGCCCACAGATACGCCTGCGCCCACTCCAAGTCTTGAACCTACCGCATCCTCCGACCCCAACGCAACGCCCACGCCGGAGGAAACGACTCAGCCGACAGTGGAGCCGACTGCCGAGCCAACGACTGAGCCAACAACCAAACCGACAACAGAGGTAACAACTGAGCCAACGGCTGGGCCGACCGTCGAACCGACAGCTGAGCCAACAGCCGAACCAACAACCGAGCCAACGGCTGAACCTACGGCTGCGCCGACCGCCGAGCCAACGGCCGCTCCAACCGCCGAGCCAACAGCCAACCCCACCGAGGCGCCCACCGCGCCTCCCACGCAGGAACCTGAACCCGATCCGGAACCCGTTCAAGAACCGGAGCCTGTGCCCGAACCGGAAGCATCGGATGACGCGGAAGAACTGGGTATAAGCGTCGCTCTGCTGCGCCTGCTTTTCTCATCCGCATACGCCGAGGACAGCCGTCCTTCCAGCATCACCGGCCAGCGCATCGGCGGAAGGGCGCGTTCCGCGTCAGGCGGCGTCAGCGCCGTTGTGTATCCCGGCCTGTTTGACGCGGTGACGGATGTACGTCTATCCGCCCTGACCACCGGCGTGAAGGAGGACGTCATCGTCCGCCAGTACACCGGCAACCATGTGTACGCCTATCGTCTGTCCACCCAGGGATTGACCGCGCGCCAGTCCGGCCAGGAAATCCTTCTCTACAACGAGGATGGTCAGGCGCTGGCCAAGCTCGAAGCGCCGCATATGACCGACGCGGCGGGGAATTACAGCACGGATATTTCCGTGTCTCTGGAAGGCGGCGGCGGAAGCTATACCGTAACCTATGCGCCCAACGACGCCTGGATGCAGACTGCCTCGTATCCCGTGACCATCGACCCAACCGGCAGCTACTTCAATGACTTGGCCACCGGTATCGGCGACGTGTATGTGTCCAGCGCCAACCCGGGCAAGCATTATGATCATACGGTAGATCGGGGAAGCCCCCAGCGAAACCACAATCTGGAGGGCACTAACCTCTATGCCGGCAACAACGGCAGCGACAACATCGCCTTAATCATTCCGTCGCTTACCGGCTTTGCGGGCAGCGATGGGAACGTCTCAGAATTCCCCACGGGAACGGATCTGCTCATTGAAAGCGCCATGTGGAACGTCTATGTTCATGAGGTAGGCGGCAATGGACAATTCAAAATTTCTCTGGTAACGGGCAGCTGGAATACATCCACCGTGACCTATAACAGCCGCCCCTCGCTCTCCAGTGAAATCAGCATAGACGTTTCCCTTCACACCGGCTGGAACAGCCTGGATGTGACCAGGCTCTTTTCTGCGTGGTTTAACGCGGCGGATCAAAAACAAAACTATGGCATTGCCGTAACATCTGGCAGCGCATGGGCGCGCATCTGTTCTTCGGATGTGCTGCCCCGCAACGAACGCATGAATTTCTCTGCCACCTATGTGACCGGCATTGGCACACCCACCCTGACAGCCACACCCCATGGCTATGGAACCAACAGCGAAAGCGGCTGGGTAGACCTGAGCTGGAACAAGGTGAGCGGGGCAAGCGGGTATACCATCGGCATCTACAACGGACAAAAGTATGAATATCAGTTTGTGGGCAATACCACCAGCTTCACCACCAAAGGGAAAAATCTCTGGCCCACCGACGAGGAGATCGCCGCGGGCAAGTATGCCCTGCATTGGGACGGCGCCGGTCAGGAGCTGCCCAATATTCCGCGGCTCGGTCAGAGCGACCTGAATTATTATTTCAGGGTCATGCCCACCAACGCGTATGGCCAGACGGCCGGCAGCGCTACCGCCGCCACGGTATCGGCTCTCCTGCCGGATACCACGCCGCCCAGCCAGCCCGCCACGGTCAGCGTCAGCCCTGCTGACTGGTCGAGTACCGGGACGCATACCATCACCTGGGCGGGTATCACGGATCAGCCGGGAAACGCCTCCACACTGGGCACGGGCCATGTGCAATACGTTGTCAATCCAGCCGAAACGGACGCGGCGGCCTGGGCGTGGCAAAACACCGCCTACAATACCGCCAACGGCTCCTTCACGCTGGACACCTCCGCTTTCGCGGACGGCTCCCATGCCGTGTATGTGCGCGGCACGGACAGCGCGGGCAACTACGGCGCGCCCAAGGGCGTACAGCTGTATGTGGACAAAACGCCGCCCACCGCGCCCGACGTGTCCATTTTGCCGGACGAATGGACAAAGGACGACAGCGCCAGCCTCACATGGACAGGCATTTCGGATATCAACGATCTGCTGCGGGTGGAATATGCCATAGACGGCGGGGCGTATCTCACGACGAATCTCGCGGATAAGACCTGCGCGGGCTTTCCGCTGGACATTTCCGCTCTTACAGACGGCGAGCATACCTACGCCGTGCGCGGCGTGGACGTCGCGGGCAATGAAGGCGCGGCAGGAACCGCCACCGTGAGGATCGACCGCGGCGCGCCCACGCTTCTTGCTTCCTCGATTGACCCCGTGGGCTGGGCGGACACGGAAAGCGTAACCCTCAGTTGGGAGGGCGCGGCGGATGCTTATAGCGGCCTCGCGCAGATGGACTATGCCATCGACGGCGGTGAATTCGTGCCCCTTGAGGTCGCGGAAACCGGCAGCAAGGAGATCGACATCACCGCGCTGGCGGACGGCGAGCACACGATCACCCTGCATCTGACGGACGCGTTGGGCAACAGCGCCTCCTGGGAGCACAAGTTCTATGTGGACGTCACCCCGCCCCAGGTGGAGCTGCTCACCCCGCCGGACGGTACGGTGGTCACGGGCGTGCTGGATATCTGGGGCAATGTTACAGACATTTCCCTGCTGGATTGGACGCTGACCGCCACCGGCTCCTCCGGCAAGGTCATAACGGTCTGGACGGATACCGCGGAGAAGACCGCCGAGCAGCTGGGCGTGCTGGATACCGGCGAGTTTGCGGACGGGGAAACCATCGAAATCGCGCTCGTCGCTCACGATCAGGCAGGCCATGAGAGCACCGCCCGCGGCGTGTTCATCAAGGCGGATCATTCCGCGCAGCCCGTGGTCGCGGACGTGACCGTCACCGCGCCCGCTCAGGGCGAGATCATCACCACGGCCCACACGCAGGCCGCGTACACCCGCGAGTATGCCGGCAGCGAGTCGGACAGCCGCGTGATCTTTGACGGGCAGTCCGCCGGCAGCGCTTCCAGCCAGAAGTTTGATCTGTATCCCATTCTTTATCCCGAGGGCTCGACCCATTCCCTCTCCGTCATTTCCAGGGACGGCGGCGATGTGCTGCACTATGCCAGGGGCATGGCGTCGCTGCTGATCCTCAGCGATATCTGGAAGGACGAAAGCAAGGTCGCCAGCCACAGCGGCGTGGAGCTTACGCCCATGGGCGCGGTATGCGCGGGCGATTCCGGCCAGCTAACCTCCGTGGCGTTCTCTGCCGCGCAGAGCGTGCAGGCCATTCGCCTCCATACCCTGGCGCAGGGCTCCGTAACCTATGAATACAGCATCGACGGCGGCGCGTCCTGGCATGCGATCCGGGACGGTCGCGACGCCTGGTTTGACGTGCCCCAGCGCAGCGTTCAGATTCGCGCAAACCTCTCCGGCGCGGGAACCATCCTTCAGGGCCTGGACGTAACCGGCGTCTATGAGATGAACCCCGTGCGCTTCAAGGTGCAGCTGCTGCGCCCAGTTACCTCCTTCCATCTCACCGGCGGCAGTGAGTTCACCGAGGCGATGCCTGCCATCGAGACGGATTGTCCGGCGGAGCTGACCACCCGCAGGCTGTACATGGACGGTGCGTGGAACAGCAATACCTTTACCGCGAACCTCCTGCCCTGCGAGGACGGAAGCGTGCATACCGTCACGGCGCTGGGGCTGGATGCCTCTGGACGTCTGTACGGCAGCGGCGCGAAGACCTCCCTGCTTCTGCGCACAGCGCCGGGAGCAAAGGGCGTCTACGAGAGCGGCAGGCTGACCCTGAATGGGGACGCCTACGCCATCCGTCTGGAAACCCTCTGTCAGGATGATTCCGGTAAGGTCGTCACCTCCGGCCTGTACGCCTATTCGTATGACGGAAAGACATGGACGGACTTTGAACTGAATGATTATGCTTTCCTTCCGCAAGCAGCGCGCACGCTCTATGTGCGCGCCATGCTGCCCGAGGGCGTAACGCTTCGCGCCCTGCATCTGGAAGGCGTGACGGCTGCCGGCAAGGCGATCTCCACCAGCCTGATCAAAGCGCCCGCCAACGTGCAGGCGGCAGATTACGGCGACTATTATGAAAACGAGAAGCTCCGCCGTTACGTGATTACCTGGTCGGACGCCAATCGGGACGACCCGTCGCTGGCCAACGAAATCTACTTTGATATTTATCGCGACGGAAAGCGAATCGCCACCACGCGGAGCACGCGCTATGAGGACTACGATTACGTCAGCGGCGCGGTGTATCATGTGGCCGCTCGCCGGGTATACGACGATCCGCAGGATGGGCTTGCCTCCGAGCTGACCCGCACAAGCGCCCGCGTGAAGGCCAAGTCCGTTTACATTCCCAGGGAAGAGCGCGTCGAGGGCGTAGCGCACAATGTGGAGGATTTCACCCAATCCGAATACCTCAACGACCTCTACGGCGGGAATTATACCTTCTCCGCCGAGCCGAACCCGCCCAGTCACGAGTTCGCGCTGGATCAGAGCCTGCTGGGGCCGCACCGCTTCTGCTCGCTGGGCTTTGAGCCGCTGAACTTCAACACGGGCAACTTCTTCCTGCAAACGCAGGATCTGCGCCTGGCCGACCTGGGCGGAAGCGCGCTGGAGATCATCCGCACCTACAACAGCCAGAGCGCGGAAACGGACGGCCCCTTCGGCGCGAAGTGGGCGACGGAATACGGCCAGCATCTGCGCCTGTTTAACGACGGGAGCGTAGGCTACCGCCGCGCGGACGGCAGCGAGATCATCTTCTACATCCAGCCGGACGGAACGTTTACCAGCAACTCCACGGAATACGAAAGCCTGGCCTATGACGACGCACGCACGGAATACCGCATTGCGCTGACGGACGGCACGGTGTACGCCTTCGCCTCCGGCGGCCTGCTCTCCCGCATCGAGGAGGACGGCGGCCAGCACGTCACCCAGATCGTGCGCGACGAGGATGGCCTCATCACAAAAATTATCGCGCCCAGCCAGGAAGAATTGCTGGTCGAGATGGATGAGAATGGTCACATCGTCAAGCTCACCACGCCGAGCGGCGCGGAACTGACCTATGGGTACAAGGGAAGGAATCTGGTTTCCTTCACCGACGCGAACGGCGAAACGACCAAATACCAATATGACAGTCAGGGCCGCATGACCGCATGGTACGACGCCAGCGGCAAGCGCCAGGTGCAAAACCAGTACGATAAGCAGTCCCGCGTGACCGCGCAGACGGACGCGAACGGCGGACGGTATAAGATTCAGTATGAGGACGGATATACCGTTACAACCGACGCGGAAGGCAACGTCGTTACCTATTATTACGACGAGTGGAAGCGCACCACGCGCATTGTGGACGCCCTGGGCGGCGAGACCACGTTCACCTATGGACAGCAGGGTGAAATCGTGTCCATGACCGACCCGCTGGGGAACGTCACGACATACGAATACAACGAAAACGGCGACAAGATTGCCGAGGTCGATCCCCGCGGCGCGGCGGTGGTCATGGAGTGGGATGACAACCATCATCTGCTCAGCATGACAGATCAGAATGGCCATATCACCGCATATACCTATGACACAAACGGCAATCTGCTGACGGAAACCGCGCCGGATGGCGGCGTGACGGTCTACACCTATGACAGCAAGGGACGCATGGTGGAAAAGACCGATGCGCTGGGTGGCGTGACTGCCTATGAATACGTGAACGGGTTGCTGGCTAAGGTTACCGATCCCGAAGGAAACGAGACTGCCTATACCTATGACGCCCACGGCTATCTGTCTGCCATGACGGATGCGCTGGGAAACGTGACGCAATATGAATATGATGCCAGCGGAAACTTGCTGCGGCTGACATTTGCAGATGGCACGTCTGTTTCCTATATCTACGACGCGCTGGGCCGCCAGACTTCCATGACCAATCCCAAGGGCGGCGTGACGAAGTACGCCTATGACGCACTGGGCAACCTGATAAAGACCACGCTTCCGGACGGAACGGTGCAGACCGCCGCTTACACGAAAAACGGCCAGCAAAAGAGCATTGCCGACGCGCTGGGCAACAAGACCAGCTATACCTACGACGGAAACGGCAACCGCTTGACTGTTACCGACCCCGCCGGAAACGAGACCCTCAGCGAGTACGACGCGGCAGGCCATCTCCTGCGGGAAACCAACGCGCTGGGTGGCGTCACCGAATACACCTATGACGAGGTAGGTCTGCCCCTGACCGTGACCGACCCCACCGGCGCAGTCCAGACCATGACCTATGATCTGGCGGGCAATCTGCTCACCCGCACGCTGCCCGGCGGCGCCGTCATCTCCGTGGAATACGACAGCATGAACCGCCCCATCCGGCAGATAAACGCCCTGGGCGGCGTGACGGCCATCGAGTATGATCTGCTTGGACGCATCACAAGCGTGACCGACCCGCTGGGCGCGAAAACGACTTATACCTATGACTTAAACGGCAACCTGTTCACTATGACGGATGCGCTGGGCAATGTTACCGCCTACGCCTACGATGCGCTGAACCGCATCATCTCTGAAACCGCGCCAACCGATGCTGTTACCCGCTATGCCTATGACAGCGTGGGCAACCTGGTTGCCGTCACCGATGCGCTGGGCGGCGTCACCCGCTACCAGTATGACGAAAACGGCAATCTGGCTGGGATGACGGACGCCCTGGGTCAGACGGTAAGCCTTGAGTACGACAAAAACGGCAACGCCACCACGGCCATCCAGAAAAATGGCGGCGTGCTGGTTACCGGCTATGACAGAGCCGGGCGCGTCGCCGCCGAGACGGACGCAAACGGAAACACCACCAAATACAGCTACAACAAAAACGGGCTCGTCTCCAAGGTCACGGACGCGCTGGGCCAGCAGGCTTCCTTCTCCTATGACGCGCTGGGCAACATCGTGAAGATCACCGCGCCGGGCAGCGCCGTCACGCTCTATGAGTACGACAGCGCAGGCCGCGCCCTGACCATGACCGACCCCGAGGGCTGCGTCACGGCCTACGGCTACAACGAAAACAGCCAAATCGCAAGCCTGACGGTGAACGGCAACGCCACGCTGTACGAATATGACGCTGCGGGCAACATCGCCGCCGTAACCGATGCGGAAGACCGCACAGTGGCATTTGCCTATGACCTGAACGGAAACCTGACCGGGATTGTTTATCCGGACGGAACAAAGGACACAACCCAATACGACGCCCTTGGCCGGGTGATACTTTCCACCCCGCGCACAGGGCTGGCGACTGCATACGAATATGACGCCATGGGCAACGTGCTCAGCGTCACGCAGGGCGAGCAGGTTACAAGATATGAGTATGATCTGCTGGGGCGGCTGGTAAAACAGATCTCCGCAGACGGAACGGAAACGACATACGCCTATGACGCGCTGGGCAATCTCGTCGGGCAAACCGACCCGTTGGGCAATGAAACGCGCTTCTCCTATACGGCGGAAAGCCTGTTGGAAAAGGTGACGTATGCCAACAGGGCAAGCCAGAACCTCACCTACGACCCGGCGGGCAACGTGATTGCGGAGACGGACGCGGAAGGCAACACGAAGCAGTATCAGTATGACAAGGTGAACCGGCTGACAGCCGTGATTGATGAGCTGGGCAACAAGACCAGCTACAAATATGACGCGCTAGACAACATCGCCCAGGTAACGGATGCATTGAAGCACATCACCCGGTATACCTACGACAAGAATGGCAATCTGCTCACTGAAACCGACGCGCTGGGCAACAGGGTGCAGTATGCCTACACGCCGGAGGGGTGGCTGGAAAGCATCACCAAGGCAGACGGAACCGTCCTCACATTTGAATATGACAAAACCGGCAGCCTGCTCGTCCAAAACGTGGGCGACGGCCAGACGGTGGAAAGCAGCTACAACGAAATCGGCATGGTGACGGAGGTTTCCAGTGCCGAGGGAACGATTGTTTACCAGTACAACGGGCAGGGATATCTGGTTTCCGTGACGAATGTGAACGGCGACAAGGTTTCCTACACCTACGATGCGTACGGCAACAGGACGTCCATGACCTACCCGGACGGCCGCATGGTGAGCTATACCTATGACGCTATGAACCGCATGACCAGTGTCACAGGACTGGACGGGGATGTCTTAGATTATCATATCAAGTGCAACACCGCGCCAAAAAAGGAAAGACATTGCGTGCGCTTTGTGTTAGAATGAAGCTACCACACACCAACTAACAGGAGGCGCAGACAATGTCTTACCACCAGTTTACATCAGATGAGCGGAAATGTCTATGGGAACTTCACAGGAAAAACCTCAGCATTCGAAAGATTGCTGATGCGCTGGGAAGAGCTCCTTCCTCTGTTTCTCGTGAATTGCGGCGGAATCGCAGTGAGAAAGGAACGTGGCATCCTTTCCCTGCCCACAAAAAGGCAAAGGCACGGCGCAGACATCTCCGCAACTCTTCTCTCCAGACTGACCTTGAGCTGAGAGCGTATGTCATTGATGGTCTCAACCATTTTTGGACTCCTGAGGAAATTGCGGGACGCTGGTCGCTTGCTCATCCTGACCGCCCGGTCAGTTTCGCCACCATTTACCGCCACATTAAGCGAAAACTGCTTCCCGGAATTGAACCGAAGACCCATCTTCGCCGCCGTGGCAAGCGGAAAGTCAACCGCAATGCCAACTTCAACACCATTCATCCTGACCGCATTATCCCTGACTGGCCTGATGAAATTAAGAACAGGTTACGCATCGGAGATTGGGAAGGCGATTCCATCGTCGGAGCGAAGGGCAAAGGCGCGGCTGTCACGCTTGTTGACCGCTGTTCAGGGTTCATCACGGGCCGCCTTGTTGCCACACGCTCGGCCGCTGAAACTCGGCAAGCCATTCTCGATGCCTTGGAAGGACTGCCTGTTTGCTCTCTTTCTTTAGACAACGGTTCTGAGTTCGCTGAGTTTCGCCAGTTGGAAGAAGCGCTCGAAGCTCCCATTTTCTTTGCGGAACCGCACAAGCCTTGGCAGCGCGGCTGCAACGAAAATGGCAATGGCCTTCTTCGCTTCTTTTTCCCTAAGGAGAGCCGTTTCTTTCCCGGTTTCGATAATAAAACACACTTGTATTGCAAAAAGTTTTTATCCGTAGTGATTTTAGTATATTTTAATAATTCGAGATTTCTTCTACGGGAGGAGGCATAGGGGTATCGGTATCATCGTCTATCCAAATAGCCAATGTGAGCCAATATAACAATAGTGCGATAGCTATGCCTACACCTATCGCAGTCCAGATTTTTTGTCGTTTTTTCTCCATACTATATTAGTTATTCGAAAGAATAACATCGGTCGGGAGATAAAAGTTCTTTTTAGAAGGGTATATCGTTATTGGACGAACCGGGGGGATTCAGGAAATCGGGGTTCCCAGACAGTGGCGTTGCCGATGGTGTGCTCGTGTCGGGAGTATTGAACTTCGAGGTTACCGGTGCACTGAAATCGGTCAGTCGGGTGTCTTCGTCGTAATTTTGGAATCGAGCCAGATAAGAGACGAATTTCATATTCACGGTATCGGTCGCACCGCTACGGTGTTTGGCTATGATAAATTCTGCCAAGCCTTCGATACTGTTTCCATTGGCATCTTCCTTAGACCGAGTATAATATTCGGGACGGTGTATAAAGCAAACCATATCAGCATCTTGCTCGATAGCTCCCGATTCACGCAAGTCGGAAAGTTGCGGGCGTTTCCCTTCTTTACCGTCTTTGTCGTTACCCCGGGATTCCACGCTACGATTTAACTGTGACAGGGCGATGATAGGTATTTGAAGCTCTTTTGCCAATTGTTTGAGCGAACGGGATATGGTGCTGACTTCTTGTTCTCGGCTCCCGAAGGACATACCGCTGGCGTTCATCAGTTGCAAGTAGTCTATGATGATGATTTTGATTCCGTGCTCGCGAACCAATCGGCGGGCTTTTGTCCTAAGTTCAAAAACGGAAAGGCTGGGGGTATCGTCTATATATATAGGAGCGTTCCTCAGTATTTCGATACGAGACATGAGCCGTTCCCATTCGAACGGGGCCAACTGTCCGCTTTTGATTTTATCGCCGGGGATTTCACAAGTGTTGATGATGAGACGATTGACAAGCTGGACATTGGACATTTCGAGCGAGAAGATAGCCACCGGCGTGTTGTAGCTGACAGCCATGTTCTTTGCCATAGAAAGGACGAATGCCGTTTTTCCCATAGCGGGACGGGCGGCGATAATGATGAGGTCGGAATTTTGCCAACCGGAAGTAATTTTGTCGATGTCGTGAAACCCGGTTTGCAGTCCGCTCAATCCGTCACTTCGATTGGCTGCTATTTGAATTTGTCTGATAGCTTCGCTCAGTACCGGGTCTATTTGAGTAACGTCTTTTTTCAGGTTACGTTGGGAAATTTCAAAGAGTTTCCCCTCGGCTTCCTGCATAAGGTCATCTACGTCGTTGGTCTCGTCAAAGGCCTTGTTGAGTATTTCGCTGGAAAATTCGATCAATTCCCGAGCCAAATATTTTTGGGCTACGATGCGGGCATGGTATTCGATGTGCGCCGCCGATGCCACACGTCCTGTGAGTTCGGAAATACGGAGGGCTCCGCCGACTTCATCGAGCTTTCCGTCGAGTCGCAGTTGCTCGGTGACGGTGAGCATGTCGATGGGGCGTTGTTGTGCTCCCAACCGGGATATTGCACTATAAATGAGCTGGTTGGTCGGCTCATAGAAACACTCTGGCTTTAAGATGTCGCAAACGGTGGTATAGGCATCTTTTTCGAGCATGAGAGCTCCCAACACGGCTTCTTCGAGCTCTTTGTCCTGAGGTTGTAGCTTGCCTTGTTCCGAAACTTTCGGAGCGTAGGCTTTTTTCTGGCGAGTGTAATTTCTTCGAGTTTCCATGCAGCAATTCTTTCCCGTTACAAAAGTAGTCAATCTTTCTGCTATCGGGAAATTTGGTGAGCGAATCTTATAATGAACTTTTCAACAGGCAGATATTTCCGATTAATTACAGGGCCGGTGTCGTATCGGGGTATTTTGCCATTTGCTTTTCACAATATTTTTGGAATAGCTCCCAATCGTAATAAGGTGCATATTCCGAATCGATGGGTAATTTTATTTCTTGTTCATTGAACAATACTTTCACGAGTATTTTCCCATCGGTATTTTTATAAAGTATCCATTGGATATTCGTCGCCATAGGATTGTATTTGAAGTCCTGCCAAACCTCGGCTACTTTTTCGGGATCGGCTTCTACAACGGCTGCATTCTCAATACCTAACAGGGCGAGTAAAGGAATTGTATTTTCACCGTGTGCAAAACGTAAATTGGCTTCGACACCGTTTCCGTCGATCGCCGCTTGCGATGTAACCAACATGTCTTTTAACAGAGGTTTCGCAATGGCGACAGGGAGTCCTTTTCCGGGAATGGAGTTGGCTTTACGCAGGTATTGCGATAGATTGTTCGCACTCCATAAATCGAATTTTTCTTCTTCTGTGAACCACGGATATAGGGATATGTCGTAGTCGGTATTCGGCAATATGATGGTTAACGCGTATAGGTGGGTCATGAATGTAATAGGATCGGGTATGATTTGTTCCCACTCTTTCTTGAATATACGGTCGATAAGCCTTGTGGGTGTGTGCTTTTCCTGATAGGCTCGGAGTATCTTTTTCCATGAGCCTTTCGAGAGATATTGTTGGTATTCTTTTCCTTTGAAGAATCGCAGGGTATTGTCATATCCGTTGCTGGGATCCATAGAAAACTCCGCAGTGGGGG
>ERZ824575.1695-NODE-1695-length-19673-cov-4.600877_pt1 | contig 19673 bp, 17 predicted proteins | sample MGYA00519470_ERZ824575 | MGnify/ENA primary metagenome ERZ824575 (study PRJEB31778, sample SAMEA3449170) | human gut metagenome | biome: human gut; feature: human-associated habitat; material: faeces | place: United Kingdom | collected 2010/2012 ...
GGCCCGTGGGTTATACCCTAAGAGCAAACCACCCTTTTTAAGGGTGGTTCTGATTTCACGTCACCTTGTCTCAAATGCGGCCCGCTCGCTGTCCGTTCTCTACCTGCGGCGTCGTCTTGCTCCGAATGCGGCTCGCTCGCTGTCGTTGCCGAAACATCGGCGTTGCCGGACTAGTCATTGGGGACGTTCATAAATGACTACTCAGGAATGAGCGTGGATAATCTCCCGTTTTTGGCCTGTGTGCAGGCTCAAAGTGGGAGATTATCCACGCTCGCTTTAATTTGCCTGGGTTGCGATGCCTATCTAATCGGCTCGGCGTCTTCCCTGAGAATCGAAAGATACTCTTCATACCCGTACTGCCGGTATCTCTGTCTTGACTCGTCGAGCGGACGGAGGATACCCAATTCTTCAAATGATTTGACGAGCGAGCTCGCGGTACTTCTGCCGATATCGAGTTGGGCAGCGATGAATGCGGTGTCGACGATGGGGTGCTCTTCAAGAATGCCCAACAGCCTTTGCCCGTTTGCAGCAGTCCTTCCGAGATTTTCGGTAATGGTTGCTGTGGAACGGTTATGGAGGTCAACAAGGTTTTTTAAAGACCCTACCGAGTCCTTCGCACTTTCGAGAAGACTGTTGCAGAAAAACTCTATCCATTCCTCGTAAGTGCCTCTCTCCCTTACGGATGTGAGTTGCCGGTAGTACTCGCTTCGATTTTTCTTGAACTGGAACGATGGATAGAACAAGCAAGAATGAAGAACGCCATCATTGATGAGCATAAGTGTAATGAGAAGCCTGCCCAGGCGACCGTTTCCGTCTAGGAATGGATGGGCAGTTTCAAATTGGTAATGGACGAGCGCCGCCCGCACAATCGGATCCATTTCGACTTGAGGCTCATTGATAAAGCGTTCGAGGTCCTGGAGCGTGTTACTCAAATCTTCAATGTTTGGAGGGACAAACGATGCGGTTGCAATGGCGCAGCCTGAGGGGCCAATCCAGTTTTGTGAGGAGCGCAGCTCGCCTGGATTCTTCTCCGTTCCGCGCACTCCGTCCAGCAGGACCGCATGAACTTGCCTAAGAAGTCTCGTGCACAAGGGCATCTTTTTGAGCAGTTCTACGCCGCGGTCGACAGCACGGACGTAATTCACGACGTCTGCGACATCTTTATGATGGAGTTGTGTTTGCGATGGACTAAGTAGGTCGTCAAACGTGCACTGGGTTCCCTCAATTTGCGAAGAAAGGAGTGCTTCTTTGCGCACGTACATTGTCAGATACATATCGGCGTTGGGAACAAAGTAGAGCATGCCTTCAAGCTCTCCAAGCTTTCGTGAGCATGCGGAAAGCGTGCGATAGGTTTCCTCGGTGAGGTTTAGCTGCCTCAATGATTGCAAGGGCGTTGGAAAAAACGAATAGTAAGCCAATTTCCCCGATAGATTATTGCGGAGCGTTCCCTGGCCGTTCTCCTCGATTTGCATCGCGCCCTCCATATCTTTAGTGCCGGAAACTCGTTATTAGGCCAATCATATCAATTCTAATAACGAGTTTAAGGATTAAATAGTTATTAGAATTGATGTAAACAATCTAATGATGAGAAGTCGTTATTACTTGACCATGGAGCTCGGCTTGGTACAAGGGGGGGGGTTATCCAAAATGAGAGCGGATAATCTCCCGTTTTTGGCTCGGTGACGGCCTCAAAGTGGGAGATTATCCACGCTCGTTAGTTAAGCGTCCGAAAATCCACACTCGCCAAACCTACCAAAAAGGGACAGGTTTATTTTGGCACGTTTCGGTCGGTATCAGGAAGTGTCAGGGACGGGGCGGCGGCAGGACTCGAGAGCGAAAAGAAGTATCGGGTTTGGCGTGCCCGCTTCTGCCCATCCCGCGCGTGGGCGATACTCGGCTTATCGAACCGCGATGCAAAGGAGATGCTCATCCCACGAGCACTACCGAGAAGGGCTTGCGATTCGAGTCCCCACCTTAGCATTTGAACCATTTGGCACTATAATTACCGTAGGCATGCGCACAACGTTGCGCTTAATCAAGAGGAGAAAACGTATGGGTCTGTTTGATATGTTCAAGAAGAAGGCTGAGCCCGCGGCTGCCGCTGCTCCGGCCTCCATCTCTGCTTCTGCCGGCGCCGACGTGCTGTGCTCGCCCGTCAAGGGCAAGGTCATCAAGATGGCCGACGTGCCCGATCCCGTCTTTGGTGGCGAGGTTCTGGGCAAGGGCTGTGCCGTGTGGCCCGAGGACGATCTGGTCTACGCTCCCTGCGACGGTAAGGTGACCGTCACCATGGGTCACGCCGTGGGTCTGCAGTCCGATAGCGGCATCGAGGTTCTGGTGCACGTTGGCGTCGATACCGTCAACATGAACGGCGATGGCTTCGAGGGCTTCGTCAAGGCCGACGACGTTGTGAAGGCCGGCCAGCCCATACTCAAGATCGACCGCGCCAAGATCGCCGCTGCCGGTTACAAGGACTGCGTCGTGGTGGCCGTGTCCAACACCGCCGAGTTTGCCGACGTCGAGCTCACCGTTGAGGCAGAGTCCGCCGTCGCCGCCGGTGACGCCATCGTTAAGGTCGTTCGCAAGTAAACTGCGGCGTTCAAAGGATGTGCAAGGGTGGTCGGGTTTTCCGGCCACCTTTTTTATTGCACCGTGGGGAAGCGTTTTATTGCGCGTTGGGCGGGCTTGCAAACCGTTCGGACGCTAAAACGAACCGACCGCACCTTCGCGTTGCCGAGGGTGTTCATAAGTGGATAGTATGGGCTTACTTATTACAACGTGTGCCGCGTCCGGGAAGCGCGGTGCCGCTCATTGGGAGGAACAACATGAAAAAGAAGCTGCTGCTTGCGCCCCTCATGGCCGTCTTGGTTGCATGCGTGGTCGTGCTTTCCGGCTGTGGAGGTCCTTCGGTTGAGGAGCTCATCACCGAGGATCTTACGACGCAGTTTGACGAGGTCAAGAACGGTGGCGACGACTTCCTTTCTGGTCTGGAGGAAGCTTCGGGCGACGAGTTCGAGCAGCTGGGTATCGATCCCAAGGAGTATGCCAAGACCTATCTCGAGGGCTTTGACTACAAGATCGGCGACGTGACGGTCGACGAGGGCAAGGGTGTCGCGACCGCCGAGGTCTCTATCACCTGCAAGTCTATGAACAAGATCGTCGAGGACTTCTCCACCCAGTATCAGGAGAAGGTCGCCGCGCTTGACACGGTTCCTTCCGATGACGAGCTGTACAAGATGGCCGGTCAGGTTATGGTCGATGTGACCAAGGCCACCGAGCCCAGGAAGACCACGGTTATCTTCAAGTACACCTGCAACGACGACGGCGAGTGGTCTGCCGACGACTCCGTCAACTCCGAGATGATGGATGCAATGCTGAGCTAGTTCGTTGCGCGGTAGTTCGTTACGGCGTTTTACCAAACGCCGTAACTGCTCGACGCTGCAAACGCCCCTAAGCGGCAATCTGACGTTCAATTTCAAGGGCGCGACCAGAAGGTCAGCGCCCTTTCATTTCACGTCACCTTGCTCGCTTAGGGGCGTTTTCGCTGTCCGTTCTCTACCTGCGGCGTTGCCATGGTGGTCATTGGGGCGGCACTTGGGGACGTTTCTTTTCTGCCGGCAGTTGGGGACACTCCTTGTGCCAGCGTTGCATCGAGTGCTTGGGAAACCGCGACCCGGTTTTTGGCCGAATAGTGGGTCGCATTTTCCGGATGGGGTGGGTTGCGGAAAGTGCGACCCGGAATATTGCTCTGAAACGGGATGCGGTTTCCCTGATGTGCCTCAAACGGAAAGCGCATCCCATTCCGGAGCTCCAAAACGGGATGCGCTTTCTGCGCGGAAGAATTGTCGCAGCTGCGTTAAGCAGTGTCGCTCGTTACTCGCCCAGGATTAGCGCTGCGAGCTCGCCCTGGGTGTCCACCACGTAGTCGGCGCCGGCGGCTTCCAGCTCTGCGCGGCCGCGGAAACCCCAGCTGACGCCCGCACTCTTAAGGCCGGCGTTGTGGCCGGTCAGGATATCGACATTGGAATCGCCTACGTAGAGCGTGGTCGCCGGGTCGGCGCCTAGCTCTTCCATCACATGCAGCGTGACGGGTGCTTCGGGCTTGGGCGGAAACGCATCGACACGGCCCTGCACCAGCGCAAAGCGCTCGGAACCAAAATACTTTTCGATAAGCGGAGCCGCCGAGACGTGGTCCTTGTTAGTGAGCACGGCAAGCTGAACGCCCGCGGCGCGCAAGCGGTCGAGCATCTCGATCGTGCCGGCATAGGGAACGGTGTGGTCTTCCTTGTGCTCGCCGTAGTAAGCCCTAAACTCGGCAAGCGTCTGCTCAAACATGCGGCCGTCGCCCGCATACTCGGCAGGCATAAAGCGCTCAACCAGCTTGAGCATGCCGTTTCCCACCTTGTAGCGGTACTCGTCAACGGCAAACGTGGGCCAGCCGTGCGCCTCGCAGGTATGGTTGCCGGCGGCCGCCAGGTCCTCGAGCGTGTTGAGAATGGTGCCGTCCAGGTCAAAGATCACATGGGAAAAAGCTGCTGTCATGGGTGCTCCTGCCGCTTGAGTTGTAAAACGCACCCCATGATACTGGGCATGCGTGCCGGGCATGTTTGGAATCTGAATATCTTTAATAGCCCTGAGCCTTTGTCGTTAGCAAATTCTCGGCAGCTGCTCTCCTACGAGCATGTCGAGGATGCGGGTCGAGCCCCAGCCGGTGCGCACGCGCACGGCGGGATGGGCGCCCTCGGCAAGTGGCAGCACGCGGCCGATGATGGCGGCATTCTCGCCGTAGCGGGCGGCGCGCATGGCGCTCAGCGCGGCATCGGCTTGCTCGGCCGGCACGACGGCAACCATCTTGCCCTCGTTTGCCACCTGCAGCACATCGTAGCCGAGCATCTCGCAGGCGGCCTGCACGTCGGGACGCACGGGCACGGCATCCTCGTCGATCTCCATGGCAACGCCGCTGGCCTGCGCAAACTCGTTGAGCGTCGAGGCCAGGCCACCGCGCGTGGGGTCGCGGAAGCAGCGTGTGTCGGGTGCTGCGGAAAGCACATCGGCAATCAGGTGGTTGAGCGGCGCGGCGTCGCTTTCGATGGTGCTCGAAAACGCCAGACCCTCGCGTTGGCTCATGATAGCGATGCCGTGGTCGCCCAGTGTACCCGAGACCAGGATGACATCGCCGGGCTGGCAGTTTGCGCCGCTGAGCGCCACGCCCGCAGGCACCTCGCCCACGCCGGCGGTATTGATATAGACGCCGTCGGCCCCGCCGCGCTCGACCACCTTGGTGTCGCCCGTGATTATGGACACGCCCGCCTCGTGCGCCGTCTCGGCCATCGTCTGCACAATCTGGCGGAGCCTATCCATGGGATAGCCCTCTTCGAGGATAAAGCCGCACGACAGGTAGCGCACGTTGGCGCCCGAGGTCGCGACGTCGTTGACGGTTCCGCACACGGCGAGGCGGCCGATGTTGCCACCGGGGAAGAACTGCGGCGAGACTACAAAGCTGTCGGTCGACATGGCGATGCGCCCGCTCGCGGGCAGCGCGGCGACGCCGGCATCGTTGCCTTCGAGCAGCTCGGGCGACCCAAAGGCATCCAAAAAGACCTCATCGATGATGCGTTTCATCATCTGGCCGCCGGAGCCGTGGCCCAGCAGGACGGTGCTATCGGTAACGCTATGGGACATATCGAAAACTCCAATCGTGGGTGGTGCCGGTGTGCGGGTGTGCCCGGGCTAGTCGCGGTAGCGGTAGTACGCCGCGCAGCTGCCCTCGGAGCTCACCATGCACGGGCCGACGGGGTGCTCGGGCGTGCAGGTGCGGCCAAAGAGCGGGCAGCTGCTCGGCGCAATGGCCCCGCGCAGCACGTCGCCGCAGCGGCACCCGCGCGGCTCGACCGTCGCCTCAACGGGCACGTCAAAGCGAGCGCGGGCATCAAAGCGCGAGAACTCGGGGCGGATGGAAAGGCCCGAGTTGGCAATCAGCCCCAGCCCGCGCCATGTGGTATCGCACGGCTCAAACACCTGCTCGACCAGCTGGCGCGCCACGGGATTGCCGTCTGCGTTGACGCCACGGCGGTAGGCGTTGTCAATCACCGGCCTGTCCTCGACAACCATCTGGACCAGCATGCAGATGCCCTGCAGGATATCGACCGGTTCAAATCCCGTGACCACGCCCGGGGTATTGAATTCGTCGACCAAAAAGCTAAAGGGCGCCAAGCCCGTGATGGTGGCGACGTGGCCCGGCAGGATAAAGCCGTCGATGGTGGTCTCGGGGTCGTTGGCGATGGCGCGCAACGCCGGCGGCGTGGCCTTGTGGGCGCAATAGACCGAGAAGTTCAAAAGCCCGCGCGCCTCGGCCTCCAAGATGGCGGCGGCGATGGTGGGCGTCGTAGTCTCAAAGCCCACGCCCATAAAAATGACCGGGCGATCAGGGTTTTGCTCGGCAATGTCGAGCGCGTCGAGCGGGGAATAGACGATACGGATATCGCGCCCCGCCGCCTTTTGCGCAGCGAGCGAGGTGGATGATCCGGGCACGCGCATCATGTCGCCAAAGGTGGTGATGATGGCGCCGTCTATGTTGGCGAGCGCGATTGCGTGGTCGATGTCGCGGTTGGCGGTGACGCAGACGGGGCAGCCCGGGCCGCTCAGCAGCTTGAGCCCGGCCGGCATAATGGAGCGAAAGCCATAGCGCCCGATGCTCACGGTATGCGTGCCGCAGACTTCCATAAGGTTGATGGTGCGGTCGCCGACAAGCTCATGAATGCGCTCGATGAGCTCGCGAGCCAGCTTGGGATCGCGGAATGCCGAGAAATCGATACCGGAGCGCGCCGGCTGCTCGGGCGCCACTAGTAAGCCTCCGCCGGGTTGGTGGTCAGCTGGTCTTCTTCGACCAGCTCGGACATGGCATTAACAAGCTCGAGCGTTTCCTGTGCTTCCTGCTCGTCGACAATCTGGATGCCAAAGCCGGCGTGTACGAGAATATAGTCGCCAACCTGCGCCGTCGGCACGAGTCGCAGCGACACGGGGCGCTCGATGCCCATCATGTCGACGGTGGCCTTGAGGTCGTCGTCGCGTTTGACTACTTTACCGGGAACGGCAAGGCACATATTGTTCCCCTTTTATACGCTTTGCGCTGGACGGGCGCTCAATAATCCATCAGTTGATGGTAGCGCTCGCGGGCGCTGCGGGCAAACGCGCTACACCTGTGAGACGGCGGCTTGCGGGCTGGCCGAACAGCCTATTGTGGCGCGACCTGTGCGAGGCGAGTGCGTGCGACTGCTGCCTGACCGTAGGCGATGCAGCCGTCATTGACGGGTACGGTGTGGGGGACAAGGACAGTAAAGCCTGCGCTTTTGAGCTCGCGGGTGAGAAGCTGAAGCAGAAGTCGGTTCATGAACACGCCGCCCGAGAGCGCGACGGTGTCGATGCCCTCGTGCACGCAGATATCGCTGGCGATGCGCGCCGAGGAGCGCGCGACGGCGACATGGAAATCGAGTGCGAGCCTGTCGGCGGGCGCTCCGGCTTCAATTCCTCCCAAAAGTGCCTCAAAGAGCGCTTTCTGGTCCAGAACATAGGGGCCGTCCAGCCACGATGGGCCAGATGCGAAATAGCCGGCGTTGTCGTCGGGAAAATGGGCGATTTCGTTGTCGAGCGCGCGCCAGGCGGCGGCTTCGAGTTCTATGGCGGGTTCGCCCTCGTAGGTTGCCTTGTCGCAGATGCCCAGAATTGCTGCCGCGGCATCAAAGAGACGCCCCATGCTGCTGGTACGCGGGCTGTTGATGCCGCGCTCGATCATGGTGGCTGTCACGCTGCGCGTTTGTTCGTCGAGGCTGCCCAAAAGCCGAGCGGCACCTGGGTGCTCGAGCAGGCCGAGCTCACTGAGCAGGGCAAAGGCGTTGCGGCGGGCGTCGCGCACGGAGGCCGCCCCGCCGGGGAGCGCCCAGGTGCGCAAATGCGCGGCGCGTTCAAAGCCGCCAAGGCTGGCAACAAGAAACTCGCCGCCCCAAATGGTCCCATCGGTGCCGGCGCCGGTGCCGTCAAAGGCGATGCCAAGGACGCGCGCGTCGGTTGTAAGCTGGCCCGCGGCGATGGCCTCGGCCATTACGCTCGCGATATGCGCATGATGGTGCTGCACCTCGACGAGCGGCAGATTGCATTTTCGCGCCTGCTCGCGCGCCCACTGGCCCGATAGATAGCTGGGGTGTACATCGCAGGCCAAGGCGGCGGGCGCCAAATCAAAGAGATCTTCCAAGCGCGTGCGCGCGGCGTTCCAGGCATCGAAGGTCCCGCCGTTTTCAACATCGCCGATATGCTGCGACACAAAACAGGGCGCCTCGCCGTTCGTCCCTTCACGTGTGAGCGCAATCGTGGCCTTTTGTTGTGGCCCGCAGGCGAGCACGCAGGACGGAGCGCCGTCGAGCGCCGGCAACGGCAGCGGCTGGGGTGCATATCCCCGAGCGCGGCGCACGGGCATAACGGCGCCGTCGACCATGCGCACCACGGAATCGTCATAGCGCGAGAGAATCGCGCGGTCGTTACCGAGCAACGCGTCGGCGATGCCGGCGGCAACGAGGTGTTCCCAGGCAAGGTCGTCGTCGGTCTCGATGGGTTCTTCGCTCAGGTTTCCGCTGGTCATGACGAGCGCGTGCATACCGCAGACTTCTGCCGCGGCAAGCAACAGATGTTGAAGCGGCGTATAGGGGAGCATGACGCCGAGCTCGGGCAGGTCGTGCGCGACAGATGGCGCGAGGGCGAGGATGTCGGGGGAACCGTCGTTGTCCTCGCTAACAGTGCGCCGGCGCAGCAGCACGATGGGGCGGATACTGCCAGCGAGCAGATCGCGTTCAGCATCGTCGATATGACACAGGCGCTCGGTATCAGCAAGACTACGTACCATGACGGCAAGTGGTTTGTTGCTGCGGCGTTTGCGACGGCGCAACTCGGCCACCGCCTGCTCGTTGGCAGCGTCACAGGCTAGATGGAATCCGCCCAGGCCCTTGATGGCGACGATGCCACCGCTGGCCAGCAGCTCAACGCAGCGCTCGATGATAGCGTCGCTGGCCTCGCGTGTGGTGCCGACGGCCGGTGTCGCGGACGAATTCCCGCACGCATTGCCGTTTACAGCCTCGCGCCACGTAATATGCGGCCCGCAATCAAAGCAGGCATCGGGCTGCGCGTGAAAACGCCGGTCGAGTGGGTCGACATACTCCGCAGCGCACTTGGGACACATGGGAAAACAATCCATCGACGTGGCCGCTCGGTCATAAGGCAGCGATCGGATGATGGTAAAGCGTGGGCCGCAGTTAGTGCAGTTGATAAAGGGGTAGTGATAGCGTCGGTCGGCGGGATCGAACAACTCGCGCAGGCAATCGTCACAGGTGGCGATATCGGGCGAGACGAGCGTCGTGTGCGCGGTCTGGTCCTGCGACGCCACAATGTGAAAGCCCTGCTCATCGGCAGCGCTCCAGCCGCCAGGCTCCAAATCCGCAATATCGACTCGCTCAACGCGAGCTGCCGCAGGCGCATGCTCAGAAAGCGCGGCAACAAAAGCATCGAGCGCATCGGCCAAAGCGTGCGCCTCGATATGCACGCCGTCGCCCGCATTGAGCACCCATCCACAAATGCCATGTGCCATGGCCTCGCGATACACAAACGGTCGCATGCCAACGCCCTGCACAATGCCCGTCACATGAATATGCACATGCCGCATGCGACACCCCTCATCAAAACCGACCAAAAAGGGACAGGTTTATTTTGGTAGGTAAAACTTCTAAACCTGCCAAAACAAACCTGTCCCTATTTGGCAGGTGCGCTGCGGGAAATCCCGCTACAGCCCCAGGCTCTGCTTGGTGGCGGCGCACGTGAGCTCGCCGTGCTTAACGCCGCGCAGGCCCAGCAGGCGGTCGGCTAGTTCGTAGACGCGCTCGCCGCGACCCTTGAGTGCCAGGATTTCCAAGCAGTTGTGGTGATCCAGATGCACGTGCATCGTCGATACGATCTCGTCGGTGTAGTCGTGCTGCACCTCGTCCAGGCGGCGCGTCAGATCGCCGGTGTGATGGTCGTAGATCATGGTGAGCGACCCGATAACGTGCTCATCGGGCGTGCGCATCTGCTCTTTGGCGATCGAGGCGCGAATCAAATCGCGCACGGCCTCGGAGCGGTTGGCCACGTCGCCGCGGCGCGCGATCTGCTCGTCAAAACGGCGCAGCAGGTCGTCGGGTGCGGTAACCGAAAAACGGACCAGCTCGGAGCCGGAGCCACTACAGTGGCAGCCCGCGTCACCGTCCGCCCCGTGCGGATGCTCGTGCTCGTACTCGCAACAGTGCTCGTGTTCGGCCACCTTACACCAGCTTCACGGAGCCGACGGAGTTGTGGTCGGCCTCGATGGCTTCCTCGTAGCCCTCGAGCGCGTCATGCGCCTCGTGGAGCGCGGCCATGGCGGCCTCGAGCTTGGCGCCGATGCGCTCCATGTCAAAATTCTCGGTCGCATGCAGCAGCTGATGGCTCCACTCGTGAGCGAGCTCGATGGTGTCGTCGACCTGCTTGACGCTCATGGCAAGCTGGCTCATGTTCATTCCAACATCATGCATGGGAAATCTCCTTTTGTATGGGGCAGTTCAGTGGTTCAGATTTTACTACGCCCGCTCTGCGCGCAGCTGCATAAGAAAACGGGTACGAGTCTGTGCGACCCGCACCCGTTCACTGGGGGCTGTTTGTGACTACCATACTATCCGTGGTTGCACTCGGTGCATTCAGAAGTCCGGCGAGCGGCGTAAAAGCGCTCATGGACGGCAGGCAGACGGCAACATGTAACAAGCGTATTACAGATGCTTCTCCAGCAGCGCCTGCAGCCTCGCCTTGGGCAGAGCGCCAACCGAGCGGTCAATCTCCTCGCCGTTCTTAAACACAATCAGCGTGGGGATGCTCATGACGCCATACTTCATGGCCAGGTCCTGGTTGTCGTCGACGTTGCATTTGGCAACGGCAAGCTTGCCCGCCAGCTCATCGGCAACCTCGTCAACGATGGGCGAGAGGGATCGACAGGGCCCGCACCACGGTGCCCAAAAATCGACCAGCACGGGCAGGCTGTCGTTAACGATGGAATCGAAGTTCTCGGGGGTAATCTGATTAATGTCAGCCATGGTGACCTCCATAATGCGACGCGGCTCGGCCGCGTAAAACTCAGTACGACCGTGCTTATACCCAGCCGCCCGCAAAGCAACCACTCGCGGGCGGCTCTTTTATATAATGGTGGGCACGCAAACGATTGGAGAGCGCATGCCCACGTCACAAAGCCAGAAAAAAGAAGCCATCGCCCAGGCGACCGAGCAGGAGCTCGCATCGCTCGCGGTCCGTGGCGTGCGTATTGCGGGCAACGCGTGCTCGCCGATCGTGCTGGTCAAAGGCGATTTGGACGAGGCCGAGCGTTCGGGTGGCGAGCTTGCCGCCGGCCCGGATGGCGCGGCGTTGCGCAAGGCGCTTGGGGCCATCGGCTACGCGCCCGAGGATTTTTGCGTGCTGGCAAGCGTCGCCGGCGTGGGTGACGGAGCGGTCGCGGTGGGCGAGACTCTGCCGTGCGAGCTGTTCCGTGAGGCGCTTGAGGCTTTGGACCCCGAGGCGGTGCTACTGCTCGACAACAACGCGGCTGACGCCATGCGCGAGACCTACGCCGATATGCTCGTGGCGATCGATGACTTCGACACCGCCATGCTCAAGCCCGGCTTGGTCGCCCATGTGCAGGGTCGCCGCGTGCTCGCGCTCGACGGTTTTGAGGCGGCGCTCACTGACAAAGCCGCCAAGCAGCGCATGTGGGCATACATCAAGCAGCTGACCCCGGCGGCCGCTCCGCTGTAGCGGATTGGCGCCGGTGAGCGATTGCCTGGCGGGCAAGACACGCCGCGAGATCGGCGCCGCACTTCTACATCACAGCGCGCAGCTCAAACCGATCGTCGTTAATGCGGAACTGACAGTTGCCGTTCATGCGCTCCACGGCAAGTTTGATGCTCTTGGTGCCAAAGCCGTGGCCCGCATGCCGGGTCACGGGCATGCCGTCGACCATGCGCGGCGCGCGGTCAAACGTGTTGGAAACTAACAGCAGCAGCTGGCCGTCCTCTAATCGCAGGTCAAAGTCGACGAATCGCTTTCCCTGGGGCGCGGCGCTCGCGGCGGTGATAGCGTTTTCCAAGGCATTTGAGAGCACGCTAAACAGGTCGGCGTCACCTACGTGGATGGTTTCGGGTACGGCGGCGCGCAGGTTGGCGGTAATGCCGTTTCTATTGATATCCGAGTTAAATGACGAAAGCGCGATGTTTACGGTCTCGTTGGCGCAGAAGCGGCGTACGGCGGTGCGATCGCCGGCTTCGCAGAGTTCATCGATGCGTTTGAGCGCCTCGTCGGTGTGGCCCTCCTCAATTAAAGCGGCCAGGCCGCGTAGGAAGTGGCGCATATCGTGGCGAAGAATCGACAGCTCGCGCCCAGATTGACGCCAAGCCTCGAGCTCTTTGATGGCGGCGCTGTCGCGGGTTTCGAGCATCCAGCGCTCTCGCTCGGCGGTTTCCTTTTCTTCGTATTCGCGCAGGTAAACGGCAAGAAACATAAGATAGAAGGCACAGAGCGCAAATGCCAAAAACTCAACCGTTACCACCGAGCCCGAGTGGAACAGCGTGGTGTAGACGTTGGTGGCATAGTCAAAGACGTAATAGACGAGCGGCAGGATTAAAAGGATGCCCAGCTCGGTGGTGCTTTTAATCGCCAAGCGTGGACCGATGTCGCCGGCCCAATGCAACAGGACGGCAAAGACGGCGAGTGTGGTCGCGATGCGCGCCAGATAGTACGCGATCTGCGAATCGGTTGCGGCAAAGGCGGCGATGCCCATCCAATTGCTGAACTGGCAGCTCAGATAAGCACTCGTAATGCCGAGCGCGGCAAGCAGCGGGCTCAGGCGGTAGCGCGCACACAAATAGATGATGAGCGGCAGATGCACGACGAGCGGATATACCTGGCGGGCGAAAAGCTCTCCGCCGACGGCATTGGCGAGGCCAAATGCGCATCCGGTTACGGCACCGACCAGCACCAGTTCAAGCGCATGACGCCGGTTGATCTCGACACCGCACAGCGCCGCCGAGGCAAAGACGCCAAAGAGCAGCGTCGTGGCGTGGTGGATTGCCCAAAGGACCATTTCGACCGAGGAGACCATCAGTGTCTCCCACCCTCAAAGCGCACCGCAAAGTAGGCGTCTTGGAATCCCTGCTTGCAACTGCGCGAAAGCGGGATGCACGCGCCCGAGCGCATGACGATGCCCGTGCGGTCAAAGTGATCGATATTGCGCAGGTTGACCTGGTAGCTGCGGTGGCATTTAAAGAAGACTGCGTTTTGCTCCAAGCGGTCCTCGACGCTGCGGAACGACTCGAGTGCCTCGATATCGCGTCCGTCGCGCAGGTGGAAGACCACGTGCTTGTTGCGCGCCTCGGCATATTCGATGTCGGACAGGCGCAGGGCGTGGTAGCCAAAGGAAGTTTTGATCACGAGCTCGTCGGTTGCCGCCGGGCGCATGCTCGAAAGCTCGTCGAGTAACTGCGCCAGGCGTTCGTAAGTCACGGGCTTGAGCAGATAGTCGAAGGCGCGGACCTCGTAGGATTCCAGCGCGAACTCGGGCGACGAGGTGAGGAACACCAGGCGCACGGCGGTGTCGGCCTGACGCAGTTCGCGTGCGGTGTCCATGCCGTTGACGAGCGGCATGATCATGTCGAGCAGAATGATGTCGGCGCGCGATGCGGCATGGCGGGCCAGCAGGTCCTCGCCGCGTGTGACGAGCGCAACATCGACCGCCGTGCCCGTCTCGGTCGACCAACGGTCGATCATCCGGTGCAGTCTATCTAGAAAAGCGACATCATCGTCGCAGGCAATAATCTTGAGCATTCGGCCCCCTTAAGTAGTTCGATTTTGCCACATCGGGTACGCGCCGCTTGCGGGGGTGCGGACCGTTTGCGCCCCACGGCGTGCAACTCGCGCCAAGCGGTATTGCGGTGGCGAAAGATGCCTCCTGCGCCATCGAGAGCTCAGCTATCCTCAGCTTGCCAGTTCGAATATGGACCTGCCACATGATTGAATCTTTATTTCAACTTTACACCTAGGTTTACAGCTGTCTTGTCAGCTGTAAACCTAGGTGTCATACTAAAGCCCCAAGATTCGCCAAAAGAGAGGGGCCTTGATGGCACAGAGCGCGAACATGGATGCGTCGGAGCTTGCACGCGATATCGCGGCCGGCCTGGCATCGGCAACGACGGCAACGGAGCGCGCGGCACTGGTGCCCGCAGAGCTCGTCGAGGCCATTCATCAACTAAAAACCCAACGTGACGCAGTGATCCTGGCGCACTATTATGTGGCGCCCGAGGTCCAAGCCGTTGCCGATTACGTCGGCGACAGCTTTTACCTGGCAAAGCTCGCCAAGAGCTTGCCGCAGCAGACTATCGTGCTGTGCGGCGTGGAGTTTATGGGCGAGAGCGCCAAGCTGCTCAACCCCACCAAGACCGTGCTGCTGCCCGAGCCGGGCGCGGACTGTCCCATGGCACACATGGTCAAGCGCGAGACGGTCGACGCGGCGCGCGCCGAGTATGGCGACGACCTGGCCGTGGTGTGCTACGTCAACTCGACGGTCGAGATCAAGAGCTGGAGTGACGTGTGCGTTACCAGCTCTAACGCCGTCAAGATCGTCTCCGAGCTGCCGCAGCAGCATATCTTGTTCATTCCCGACCAAAACCTGGGCCGCTTTGTGGCCGAGCAGGTGCCCCAAAAGCATGTCATCCTCAACAACGGCTACTGCCCGCGTCATCACATCATCACCGTCGAGCAGATCGTCGACGCGCAGGAGGCGCACCCCGACGCGCTCGTGCTGGCGCACCCCGAGTGCAAGGCCGACGTCCTGGCCGAGGCCGACTACATCGGCTCCACCGCTGGCATCATCAAGTATGCCGAGGAGTCGGACGCGAGCGAGTTCATCATCGTGACGGTCCGCGGCGTGCTCTACGAGCTCGAGCGCCGCCGCCAGGGCACCGGCAAGAAGTTCTACTTCCCTGCGGTGCAGCCCACCTGCGTCAACATGGATCTCATTACGCTCGAAAAGCTCGTGCACTGCCTGGAGACGGGCGAGGGCGAGGTGCAGATTGGCGTGTCGGACGAGGCCGCCGATCAGGCCAAGCTCACGCTCGACCGCATGCTCGAGTACGCGGCGCGCTAAGCCAATGTGACATGAGGGATCATCCCTTATGCCACATTACAAGGGAGAGGATTCCTGTGGAAACCAAACAATACCCCGACATGGAGTGCGACGTCGTCATTGCCGGTTGCGGCGTGGCGGGCCTGTACGCGGCCCTCAATCTGCCGACGAGCACGCGCGTGATCATGCTTTCCAAGGGTGCTGTCGACGAGTGCGACTCGATGCTCGCACAGGGCGGCATCTGCGTGCTGCCCGAAGGCTCGGACTACGATGCCTTCTTTGAGGACACCATGCACGCCGGCCATTACGAGAACCGCCGCGAGAGTGTTGACATCATGATTCGCTCGAGCCGTTCGGTCATCAACGACCTGCTGGCCATGGGCGTGGACTTTGAGCGCAAGGCCGACGGCAGCCTCGACTTTACCCGCGAGGGCGCGCACAGCCGCCCGCGCATCGCCTTCCATGCCGATATTACGGGCAAGGAGATTACGACCAAGTTGCTCCAGGCTGTCCGCAAGCTGGACAACGTGCAGATTCTCGAACACGTTGCCATGACCGACATCCTGACCGCCGAGCGCGATGACGCCACGGTGTGCACCGGCGTCGTCGCCGTCGCCGTGGATGAGGACAACTCGGTTCGTCCCGCCGACGAGCTGGCAAACGCCGCCGAGGGCGTGCATGCCGGCGAGCCGTTTAAGATCCATGCCCGCCACACGCTGTGGGCTACGGGCGGTATCGGCGGCGTGTACGACCATTCGACTAACTACCCGCAGCTCACGGGCGATGCCTGCTACATCGCGCAGGAGCACGGCATCACGATGGAGCACCTGGACTACGTGCAGATTCACCCCACGGGACTGTTCTCGCCGCAGCCGGGCCGCACCTTCCTGATCAGCGAGAGCTGCCGCGGTGAGGGCGCGATTCTGCTCAATGCCGCCGGCAAGCGTTTTACCGACGAGCTGCAGCCGCGCGACGTTGTCGCCGCCGCCATCCGCGAGCAGATGAAGCAGGACGGCACCGAGCACGAGTGGCTGAGCTTTGCCCCCGTCGAGTGCGACGTGGTGACCGGGCACTTTGCCAATATCCGCGCGCGCTGCCTGGAGGACGGCCGCGATATCTTGGACGAGCCCATTCCCGTTACGCCCACGCAGCACTACTTTATGGGCGGCGTATGGGTCGACAAGGACGGCCGCACCTCGATGCCCGAGCTCTACGCCGCCGGCGAGACGGCCTGCAATGGCGTGCACGGCAAGAACCGCCTGGCTTCCAACAGCCTGCTCGAGTCCCTAGTCTGGGGTCGCCGCGCCGCGTGGTACATGCGCACCGGCAAGTCGCTGGCCGTGGAGCAGGCCGGTGAGCCCGCGCTTGACGGGCGTCACCGCGCCCTGAGCGCCGATGCCCTGGCAATCGATGATTTGGCCCGTGCCGCCGGCACGCAGGCAGTGGAGGAGTAGACCATGAATCCCATTACCATGAAGCTCGTCGTCGATGATCTGATTCTGCAGGCTTTGCGCGAGGACATCACGTTTGAGGACGTGAGCACGGCGAGCGTGTGCCCCACGGCGCGTCCCGCCACGGTGGAGCTTATCGCCAAGGCCGATGGCATCATCGCGGGCTTGGATGTGTTCGCTCGCACCTTTGAGCTGCTGGATCCGCAGAGCTCCGTGTTGTTTGATGTCGCGGACGGCGACGAGGTGCACGCTGGCGATCACGTGGGCCAGGTGCGCGGAGACGCGCGCGTGCTGCTTTCGGGCGAGCGTGTGGCGCTCAACTACCTGCAGCGCATGAGCGGCATCGCTACTTACACGCATCGGATGGCGGCTGCGCTCGAGGGCACCAAGACCGTGCTTGTCGACACACGCAAGACCACGCCGGGCATGCGCGTCTTCGAGAAAGCCGCGGTCGAGATCGGCGGCGGCAGCAATCACCGTTACAACCTGTCGACGGCCGTTATGCTCAAGGACAACCACATTGACGCTGCCGGTGGCGTGGCACGCGCGATTGAGATGGCGCGCGCCCATGCGTCGTTTACCACGACGGTCGAGATTGAGTGCGAGAACCTGGACATGGTGCGCGAGGCCGTGGAGGCCGGCGCCGATATCATCATGTTCGACAACATGACCCACGACGACATGGCTGCCGCGATCGAGCTTATCGCCGGCCGCGCCAAGACCGAGTGCTCGGGCAATGTGGACGCCAGCAATGTCCGCGCGCTTGCCGACCTGGGCGTTGACTTTATTAGCTCGGGGGCGTTGACGCACTCTGCGCCGATCCTCGACCTCTCGCTCAAGCACCTGCGTCTGCTGGACGGTAAATAATGGACGCCCGCGAGCGTCGCCGTGCCATCTTGGCCGTGCTCGAGGGAGCCAAAGATCCCGTCTCGGGCAGTGCGCTTGCCCACGAGGTGGGCGTGAGCCGTCAGGTCGTGGTGCAGGACATCGCCCTGCTGCGCGCCGACGGGCACGATATCGTCGCCACCAATCGTGGCTATGTACTACAGGAGGCGCCGAGCAGCCCGGCTGTGCCCACGCGTCTGGTCAAGGTACGCCATGGCGTGGAACAGGCGGGCGATGAGCTCACGAGCATCGTCGACGCGGGCGGTGCCGTGCTCAACGTGATCGTCAACCACCGCGTGTACGGCAAGATCACGGCCGACCTGGACATCCGCAATCGTCGCGATGTTGAGCGCTACCTGCACGATATCGAGAGCGGCAAGAGCTTTCCGCTGCTGACGGTAACCAGCGGCTATCACTTCCATCGCATTGCGGCAGAAGACGAGCAAACTCTCGACGAGATCGAGACCATGCTCAAGGAGAAAGGTTACTTGGCGGACCTAATGCCCTACGAGGACGATTTGTCCTAGTCGACGCCGCATCTATAAGTTGCGGTGAAATAGTTCCTAAAATCGGCATCCAAGCCATAAAACAGGAACTATTCCACCGCAACTGCCAAGGGTCCCGCTTCAAATTAGCTGCCCACACATGCAAAAGGAGGCCTCCGCGGCGATGCGGAGGCCTCCTTTTTTGTGCACGGTGTACTTGTGAGTGTGCAAGTGGGGGAGTTGTTACTCCTCGACGATCTCGGTGATCGCGCCGGCGGGGCAAGCGTCCTGGCAAGCGCCACAGGCGACGCAGGAATCCTCGTCAGCGACGGTAGCGACGTCCTGGAGCTCCAGAACGCCAGCGGGGCAGGAGTCGACGCAAACGCCACAAGCGATGCACTCGTCGGCATCAATTACGGGATGAGCCATGGTAGTTTCCTCTCTGTTGACCGACGCTACAGGCGATGCGCGTCGGTTTGATTCGGGCAAAAACATACCACGGGAGCGACCGTTTGCAATACCCTCTGACCGGCATCTTCATACCGTTCGCCGAGTATGCCGCGGCTTACTAAAAAACATGCAGGTGAGGCCGTTGAGCTGCGCAAATGTTAGCTATAGGTGACTTGAAATATAGGGCGATTGAGCGTGCTTGCGGAAACCGCATCCCGTAATCCACGTCCAAAACGGGACACGGCTTCAGACCCGCACCTCAGTCAACTCTACATAGATCTCAATAGATCTGCCGAGAACTCAATTAGCGCATCTACCTGCGCATTTGAGAACCTAAACTCTCAGAGATAAGAAATCTTATATGAATTGACTTAGATTTTGTATATTCCGGCCCATAAGGGGATACACTACATCCTGAAAGACAAGCCGAAGCGCCGCGCGACAGACCGTCGAGGCGGCGCGAACGCAAAAGAGAGAGGGAATTTCTAATGAGTAAGATTCTTGGTATCGACCTTGGTACTACTAACTCCGCTATGGCCGTTCTCGAGGGCGGTTCTCCGACCATTATCGTGAACGCCGAGGGCGACCGCACCACCCCGTCCGTCGTGGGCTTCCGTGCTGACGGCGACCGCGTCGTGGGTAAGGCCGCTAAGAACCAGGCTGTCACCAACCCCAAGAACACCGTGTTCTCCATCAAGCGTTTCATGGGCCGCAAGTACTCCGAGTGCACCTCCGAGATCAAGACTGTGCCGTACGAGGTCAAGGAGGGCCAGGGTGGCCGTGCCGTCGTCGACATCGAGGGCAAGGATTACACCGCCGAGCAGGTGAGCGCCATGACGCTCGCAAAGATGAAGGCCGACGCCGAGAAGTATCTGGGCGAGACCGTCACCGACGCCGTCATCACCGTCCCGGCCTACTTCAACGACGCCCAGCGTCAGGCCACCAAGGACGCCGGCAAGATCGCCGGTCTGGACGTGAAGCGTATCATCAACGAGCCCACCGCCGCGGCTCTGGCCTACGGCGTGGACAAGGAGCAGGCGCAGAAGATCATGGTCTACGACCTGGGCGGCGGCACCTTCGATGTGTCCATCCTGGAGATCGACGACGGCGTGATCGAGGTGCTGGCCACCGCCGGCAACAACCGTCTGGGCGGCGACGACTTCGACAAGTGCATTATGGACTGGATGGTGG
>ERZ824575.1698-NODE-1698-length-19651-cov-14.554807_pt1 | contig 19651 bp, 19 predicted proteins | sample MGYA00519470_ERZ824575 | MGnify/ENA primary metagenome ERZ824575 (study PRJEB31778, sample SAMEA3449170) | human gut metagenome | biome: human gut; feature: human-associated habitat; material: faeces | place: United Kingdom | collected 2010/2012 ...
GACACGGGAACGATATGGTGTACCTCCTCAACAGGATTGAGCCGACCCTCTTTCAAACAAATCTCGCACAGTGGGTGAGCCGTTGCATACCGCTTTCGTATCTCACGCCATGCTCTGCCGTACTTTTTGTTGCTGTCGGCAGGGCGGACGAATTTATTATAGCGGCGGTTCATCTGCTTTGAGTGTTCCTCGCAGTACTGTCCGTCACATCTGTTGGGACAGCCGGGGTAGGAACAGGGGCGCTGTGGTCGTCTGGGCATTTGGGTCATCTCTTTTCTTTTTTGCTGATTATATCATACCACAAAGGGGCCACTGTAAAATAGTTGATTTTACTGTAAAGTTTCCGGAACAACAATCTCTCGCATTGCTTTGTGGTGCATTTTGTAGATATTATCTATACCGTATCCCATCTGAACGGCTATCTGCTCCCAGGTCTTGAAACACAGATACCGCAGTTCAAGTAAGGTCTGATATTCGAGATTTGAAACACCGCGAATCACTCCGGCAATCTCCTTTTTGAGGTCAACCAGGTTGTCAATGTCAGCGTTTATCTCACTCTCCATATCTACAATTTTGATTATGACGTCCTCCATACGGTGGATATTGCGGGTGGAGTTGCCGGGCATATCGTTGAAAACCGTGGTAGCTTTCTGCGCAAGCAGGTTCAGCGAAGCTATCTGCTCCATCTTGCTGTTGATACGCTGATCTATTCTGTATGCCTGTCCGAGATATTCCTTTGCCGTCATGCCGAAACCTCCTCTTTGAGCTTTTTCAGAAGCAATTCTCCGTTCAAATCCGAAAGTATCGAAAACCAGTTTGAACGGAAGAATTTCTCTATGCTCCGCTTATCATGCTGCGCCGATTTATCGTCCGGTGTATATCTAAGACGCTCCACAGCATCTCGGTAATCCTTGACTGCCTGTACGATTATGGCATTTGCCAGTTCCTTGTATGGGTTCATTTATGTACCTCCGCTTTCACTGCGGTGATAAGCGCCGCCTGCGTTGTGTCCTTTGTTTTCAGAGCTTTCATTATCTGCTCGTCAATAGTGCCTTTTGTGATTATGTGCTGAATGACCACTGTATCTGCGGTCTGACCCTGCCGCCACAAGCGTGCATTTGTCTGCTGATACAGTTCAAGACTCCATGTAAGTCCGAACCAAACCAGAGTCGAACCGCCGTTCTGCAGGTTCAATCCGTGTCCCGCAGAAGCGGGGTGGACAAGAGCCACGGGGATTTTTCCGCTGTTCCAGTCGGAAATGTCCTCGCTTGACTTAATCTCTCGGATTTCAAACCGTTTCTTGATACGCTCCAAATCGTGCTTGAACCAGTAAGCAACAAGCAGTGGCTTGCCGTTCATGCTTTCGATTATATCCTCCAATGCTTCCAACTTGCGGTCGTGTATTTGTATTACCGACTCGTCATCGGAATACACCGCACCGTTAGCCATCTGCGACAGCTTATTTGAGAGAGAAGCGGCATTTGCCGCAGTAACCTCATTGTCCTCGGTGGAGAGAATGAGGTCTTTCTTCAAACGGTCGTATTTCTCCTTTTCCTTTTCGGAAAGCTGAACCATGTATTCCGCACTTATGAGTTCGGGCATTTTGAGGTGGTCGGCGGCTTTCATGGAAATCGTGATATCCGAGATTTTGTCGTATATCTGCTGTTCGGCATTGGGCAGAGGCTTGTAACTGTAAATCACCATTCCGTTGCGCTTGTCCGGCTGAAAGTAGGCGTTTCTGTACTGCCCGATAAGCCTGCCGAGCCGCTCACCCATGTCCAGCAGTTTGAATTCTGCAAATAAGTCCATCAGACCGTTTCCGGCGGGAGTACCAGTAAGCCCGACTATCCGTTTCAGCTTTGGACGGACTTTCATAAAAGCTCTGAACCGCTTCGACTGATGGTTTTTGAATGAACTTAGTTCGTCAATTACCGCCATATCGAAGTCGAAAGGCAGTCCACTTTCTTCTACAAGCCACTGAATATTCTCTCGATTGATGATGTAGATATCCGCAGGAGTTGAGAGCGCCGAAATCCGCTCCTGCGCCGTTCCGACAACTACGCTGTACCGCAGATTCTTCAAATGCTCCCACTTTTCGATTTCAGCCGACCAGGTATCACGAGCCACACGCAGCGGCGCTACTACCAGGACCTTATGCACTTCAAAGCTGTCGAAAAGCAGGTCGTTTATCGCCGTCAGCGTAATTGAAGTCTTGCCAAGGCCCATATCCAGCAGAAGCGCCGAAATGGGGTGGGTGATTATGAACTCGGCGGCATACCGCTGATAATCATGAGGACTGTATTTCATCAAGTATCACTCCAATCTGCTCAACGCTGTCAATGATGTACACACGAAAACCAAGTTTCATCAATACTTTGTGCCTTGCGATTTGCAGGGGACGCGGCTTTTTGCCGGGCGCTTTCAGTTCGGCAAAAGCAATCTTACCGCCCGGGAAAAGTATCAGCCTGTCCGGCATTCCATCAAAATTTGATGACACGAATTTAAGACACATACCGCCGCTTTTTCTGACCGCCTGCGCCAGCTTCTGTTCTATCTGTTTCTCACGCATTTTCTGCTCCTTGTTCTTCAATGGTGCAGGTCGGTGAACCTCATTTCACAAAACTCTCTATAAGGTATTTTTTGTCATTAAAACTGCCCTAAAGGGGATTTTATACTAAGACCTTCACCGACCTGCACCCTTATGGTTTTAATCTGTCATAAAGTCAGGTTTCAAGCGGATTCCGTAGACCATAATGCCTGTTTTGGATTTTCGTTTTTCAAACCCTGCGGTATCAAGTCCGGTGTAGAAATCTGTGGTGCTTCTCGTGTATTCTCCTGTCCTTGCACAGTATGCACGGTACTCTTGGTAAAGCTCGCCAGACTTCTGCGTATATGATGTATCAATCTCACAGCAGTCCTCAATGAACATGGAAAGCCAGTCGTTATTTTCCCGATAGTGAGATATTGCTTCACTTACGCACTGCGGAATTTTCAGCTTGAAATTGCATTCGATCACCTTTTTTGCTCCCTCAATGATCCATGAAAGCACAGCGCCGCCTGCCTTTTCTGAAAGGTAGTCCGCATAATTTTTGATGTCGGAATTGCCCTCGATTTTCGCATTGAACGGTATAACTATAAGCCTGCGCCATGTACCTTCGTCATTTGCTCCGACCCTCGGAAGATGATTTGTGTACAGCACAAGCGTGTGCGTGGGAGTATATCTGAATGGGTCGCGGTACTTCTTTTCTGCGGAAACCTCATCGGTGGAACACAACTGCTTTACCACCGAAGTATTCAGCCGCATACCCTCTTCCAGTTCTGCGGCTATGACCAGCCGTTTTCCCTTTAGTTCAGCCATCTCAGGCTTGACATTTCGCTTACAGCCAACCGTGAGTGCATCGGCGGATATACTCCCGCTGTACGAACCGAGAACCCTCGCAATTGTGTTCCAAAACGTACTCTTACCGTTGCGACCCTCACCGTAGGAAATAATAAGAGCCTCCATGTACACTTTTCCGATTGCCGCAAGCCCGACTATCTGCTGAACATACTCGATAAGTTCGTCATTGCCGCAGAAAAAGCTGTTCACGGCTTCAAGCCAGATATCCATACCATCATCACCGGGAGATACAGCAGTCACCTTTGTTATGAGATCGTCTGCGGAGTGCTCCGAGCTTGTCCCGGTTCGCAAATCGTATGTAGCCGCCGGAGTATTCAGCAGGAATTCCGGCGAATCGAAATCCTTAATATCCCGCAACAGCATAGGCTTTGCCGCCTGCAATGCGGAAGTGATATACTTCATATCCCTGCGTTTCATTACGAATGACTTATACACAAGTGCCGTCATGTATTCAGCAAAGGCTTTCTCGCTTTTCTCATCTATCGCCTTTTCGAGAGCCTTGCCGCCCGAAAGCACAGTTTCCTTGTCTATTCCGGATTTCATAAGAGCCTGCTGTGCCTTTTCCAAAGCGGTTTTAGCTTCATCAAGCTGTTTGTCAAGAAAATCCTTGCAAGCGCCAACAGCAAGCTGTTTTGACTCTGCCCAGCGGACTCCGTCATAACGCATATAGTCGGTGGCGTCCGTGAATACAAGTTCGCCGCTGTACTCTCGTGCGAGGACTTTAGCCTGTCCGATGTCAGAATAGTCTTCGGGTTTCAGATTAAATCCCGAATTATACTGCTCGGGAGGAATATAGCCGTCCTGCTTTGCGACCTTTCTTCCGAATTTGACGGCACTGTTCCAAATTGTCTGAAGTTCCGAATCGTCAAGCGGAGGGTCGCACTTTTCAGCCTGTTTCAGATACTGCAGATATGCTTCGTCGGTATTTCCGAGCCGCTTTATAATGCGCCCCGCATAATGCGACATAGTGCTGTTGCGGCTGCCCTCGGGTACACTCGCACTGTCACTATCCCACTTCTCAAAATCCGCATTGTCGAGGAAGTCTACGACAGACATATCTCCGTTGTATATTTCAACCTGCGGGTTCGTAACTCCGAAAAGCAGTCTTGCACTGTCAAGCGCATTCTTGTCGAAATACGGGAATTCCGCCGCAATGCGCTTTTTCAAGGCTGTGTATTCTGCGCTGTCCGTAATCTGTGGAATAGGAAAGTACACATGAAACCTCGGTCGAGGCGATTTGCCGCTTTTCGGGAGCATATTATTGCGGCTGTACACGACCACGAACTCCACTCCAGGAAAAGCCATAGCCACCTCAAGCGGAGTTACCCAGTCGCTTGGATCATCGGAGTGATCGTTGTCGCAGTCCATCGGTATATTATCGGAAGAAAGAAAATCCGAATTGCTGCGGTGATTGTTTGTATATTCAGCTGCAACGTGGTCAAATGACACGGCTGTTTTCATGGAATCTTCGTCTGTTATGACACACTTGTGTGGGTATATGCTGTTAGGCAGACTGCCTACGCAATCTGCCGTGTATATCGTGAATTTCATTATTATCCTCCATCCTTTAAATTCTAACGGCTGATAGAGCCGTCAATAATATATGGAAACTTATTATACAAATGGTCCACTATATTTCAGTCCTTTTTATAAAAACTGCATTCATAACCGTCAGCTCTCAACGGCAGCCCCTCTGCCCATGGCAGAGTTCTTCCCATCATCTCGCAGATTTCAGATACATTCGTATCTATCGGGCATTCGATAATAAGTTCATCATGAACATGACCGCAAATCCGATAATTCCGCAGCGTTCGCATAGCATAGCAGAGAATATCCCGGCTGACCGCCTGAACGATGTTCTCCACGAATTTCGGACCATAGCTTTCAATGCGCTCCCACTTCTTCGTTGCGCCAACGCCCTCATAAGTGATGGATTCACCGCCGAACTTATTCTCACCGATACGGGGCTTGACATAGGAAAGCCGTCTGCCACTCGGCAGCGTGATGAACAGCATTCCGCTCTGATATTCAAACTGAATGCCATGTGTGTCTGTGCGGAGCCTTTGTCGTATTGTATCCTTCACGCAGTGGTCGACTTCCCACCAGAAACGGACGATGTTAGGGTTGGAACTGCGCCACATATCCACAAGCGGCTGAAGTTCGTCCTCCGTCAGACCCATCTCCAATGCGCCCATAGCTTTCAGCGCGCCAACTGAGCCGCCGTAGCCGAGCGCCAGTTCCGCAATTTTACCTTTCTGTCGCAGATGACCGTTAACGCCGTGTTTCTCAACAGAAACACGGAACATTTGACTTGCTGATGCGCAATAAATATCTCCACCACTTCTGAAAACATCAAGCCGCCAACGCTCACCGGCAAACCAGGACAGCACCCTCGCTTCAATTGCCGAAAAGTCAGATACCACAAATTTCATTCCCGATTTCGGAACAAATGCTGTGCGGATAAGCTGCGAAAGCGTGTCTGGAATATCATCGTATAGCAGTTCCATGGCTTCGTAGTTTCCGCTTTTCACAAGCTCACGAGCCTGTTCGAGGTCGGGGATATGGTTCTGCGGGAGGTTCTGTAACTGTATCAGCCGACCCGCCCATCTGCCGGAACGGTTTGCACCATAGAACTGAAACATTCCGTGCGCCCTTCCATCGGAGCAGACAGCGTTCCTCATAGCTTGGTACTTTTTCACCGATGATTTGGCAAGCTGCTGACGGAGTTCCAAAACCCCTGCAAGTTGCGGCGGTGCAGTTTTCAGCATTGCTGTGACTTCCTTTTTTCCAAGACTGTCAACCTCCAGTCCGTTCTCCGAAAGCCACTGTTTCATCTGCTGTACAGAGTTCGGGTTTTCAAGAGCGGTGATTTCCTGCATTTTTGACAAGAGAAGCGCTTTTGAGCGTTCATCAAATTTTATTGCATTCTCCACGACAGCCATATCCAGAGCAATCCCGCGATCGTTTATCTGCTGGTCAAAGCTGTATTCCGCCCACACGAAATCCGGCACGGGGAATTTGCGGAGCTTGTCCTGTATCGACATTTCAACCTCGACATCGCGCTTGTTGTACGCCTTGAATTGCGCCCATTTCTCCGGAGCGTGTTCGGGAAGATTTCTTGTTCTGCCGCCATTCGCTTTGGTAGCTGCGCAGGGGACGCAGAAATACTTGATGAGGTCTTTGCCCTCTTTCAGCTTCTGTTCCGATAAGCCAAGAACAGCACCTGCGCCGGCAAGCGACAACGGAAGTCCCATATATGCAGACCACACCATCGAACATCTCCACGAAGTCGGGTCAAGATACTCTCCGGACGGCAAACCGAGATATTTTGACAGGCACACTCTTTCAAAGGTTGCATTGAACGCCCATTTGATAACGCTAGTATCGGTCAGGGCAGTGAGAATTTCTGCGGGAATTTTCTCGCCCTGCGCAATGTCGTACACCACAACATCGCCGCCGTTCACTGAAACTCCGAAAAGTAGTATCTCAAATGCGGGTGATTCAATATATCTGTACACACCACATTTGGCAAGGTCAACATTGCTGAATGTTTCCAAGTCGATACTTAAGGTTTTTATCTTTTCCATAGTTCACCTCAAAAAGGGCGGTAAAGTTTATCTACCGCCCTATTAGTTCTCAGATGCACAGCAATCTGAATGTTTCCTTGCCCTTTGGAGTTATCATCGTCTGAGTATCTGTGTATCCGGTCTTGTCATTGACGAACTCCTTCATTTCAAACAAACCACTGTCAACGTATGTAGCATACGGCCTTAGCTTGCCTTTTTTGGTGCGGAAAAGATACCCCTTGTCAAGCAAAAAACGCACAAAATCGTTCTGCCTTACACCGAGTTCCTTTGCCGTGTCACGAATACCTGTGAGCAGGTTTCTGTCAACAAGCATATCGAAATATTCAGCTTTCGGCTGCATGATCTGATTGGAAACGGTAAGCTGTGCGTTTTTCGCCTTTTCAGTTTTCAGTCTGGTAGCCAGTTCAATGAGAAAATCCGGAGAGGCAAGCGCCTGTTCCAGAACATCTTCCGTCATATACGCACCGTGCTTGCGGATAGAGGGCAGGATCTCATCAAACACCCATCTCTCAAAGCGTTCTGCGCTGGGCAGTTTACTGTGCGCAATAAGGCGGTAAATATCACCCTCCGTAATGAACTTCGTGTTCTGAACTCCTCCCGCAGAAGGGGTCGGTAAAACGCAGACCCCTTTGCAATGTGCTGAGATTGCGTCTGCAGGTCTTGCGTAACCGAGCGCTCTTGCAATATCTGAGCCACAGAACAGCACCTTGTCTTCTTTTTGAATTGTACGGATTTCTCCGAATTCCGAGTCGTTAAAAGTTGAAATATCCATAAAAACCTCCATAAGGGACCTACCCACCCACCCGACAGTAAGACTGCCAATATTACTTGTGATTAGTCTTGCGGCGCTGCTTGATTGCTGCTGACAGCGAACCGATAACGGTGATGAGATTGCCGATGACCGTACCTACCGAAATGCCGAAACAAGCGGCAAGCATAATGCTTTCAAACTCTGTCATGTTGCACCTCACGAAAGGAAATCATCGTCATCATCTGTTGCAAAATCGTCCTCGGCGCGGGTCCTGCCGCCGAGTGGTTCGCCATCGCGAATCTTCTGCAGGTTGTTCAGACCGCAGGCGATACCCTTATTACCGTTGGAATTGAATGCGTAGAATGAGATGGACGCTCTGCCGTACACGCCGCTGTAAACCTCGCTGCGCTCCAGAATGGGGCTGCAATTAGCGTCAACGATACCGGGAGCGGTCGCAGAATTAGCGTTGATGAAATAGCTGTTTGCGTATGCTTCATCATCGGGGCGTTCTGTATCGCCGTCACGGAGCGGATTCTTGATTGCGGAAAGCGCAGGAACGGAGCGCCCGTTGCCCTTGAGCTTGGACTCGCCCTCCTTGTAAGCCGCTTCGATAGCCGCCTTGATTTTCTCGACCGTCTTGGTATCCGACTTCGGAATGATAAGGCTCACACTGAACTTCGGTGCGCCGCCGTTGATGGACTTTGCTTCCCAGATGTTTGCGTAGCTCCATCTTGTATCGGGTCCTGTGATTACCTTTGTGGGATTGATAAACTTCGGCATATTATTTTTCCTCCTTGAAATCTTCGTTTGCTGTATGGATTGCCGGACGCTTGTCCGACATTGGTACTAAGGTTGGCTTGCCCTGCGGCTTTTCGATAAGCCCGCCGAGCAATTCGTTGAACTTTTTCTTACCGAGCAGAGCGGTCATCGCCGTAATGCCGAGAACGCTGTGTTCAAATGGGTCATATCCTGCGGATTTGACGGCTTCAACAACTGCGTTTTCATCTGTGTACTTGCGATTGGAGCGTCCCTCGACTACCTTAAAGCCCTCGTATGAAACACCGCTGAGTGCCTGCCGCAGAGCGTATTCTTTTACATCGGTCACCCAAGATACAAGCTCGTCCGCTTTTGCGAGGATAGCAGCGATTTCGATATTATCAAGCGTAGCAGGCGGTTCAAAATCGTAACGAGCGAGTGAAAGATTATATTCTGCGAGTTTTCGGCAGGTCGCTCTGACCTTGCAGAAACGGCAGTGCTCACCAGCCTTAAAATCTCCCTCGCCATTTGCGGCAAGCTGCGCTGTCGGTGAGAGAACCTCATTCGCCCAACGGAGCAGTTTTTCTTTTGAAATGGCATACTCGCTGATGTTGTCACGCCTTGGCTGGAATATTGCCATGCTCACTGCGGAGATGTCGTATATTCCGTCAAATAATTCAAGAGCGCCGAGAGCATACAACATCATCTGAGAGTTGTTCTCTGCGAGGACTTCCACGCCCTTGCCGTACTTGAAATCGATTATGGACAGTGTACCATCGGCAACGATAACACAGTCACCAGTGCCGAAGCCATCTGGGACCCACCTGGAAAAATCCAGTTTCTGTTCGATAAGGACGATGGGGTCATTGCAGGCTACTTTTGCTTTCTCGACCTGCTCATAAGCGTATGTAGCGTACTCGACAGCGCAGCGCTCCATCTCCTCGTTGTAATAGGTGAGGTTTTCTGTTGGATCGGTGGTTTCTCTGCCGAGCAAGGCTTTCAGCCTGTGTTCGCAGAGGGCATGAGCGTCCGTGCCCTCCTGCGCATACTCGCTTGATGTATCCGGCAGTTCGGCACAGAGTTTAGCAGACGGCGGACATTCAAGCCATCGGTGGCTTGATGATGCCGAGAGAATCGCATGATTAGTCGGCATTGCCAAGCACCTCCACCTCTGCGAGGACTGCTGCATATTCCTCCGGCTTGATTGCGGAAAGCTTGTCCGCACCGTGCTTTGTGATGATTGACTTTACCTCTGCTGTGAACCCGGCACGGGATTTTTCGGCGCAGACGGCTCTTACTTCTTCAAGGGTAAGTTGCTTCTGTGTCTCTGCTGAACCGGTATTATGCTCCTGTACCTTGTCGGCAGAGAAGAGCTCGTACAGCCAATTTGCGGTATCATTCAACAATGATGCAGCATCTCGCAGTTCTCTGATGACCTGTTCCACTTCGTTTATTTTGCTCATGATTTGTCGCTCCTTCCATAGATTTTTTCTGCTGTTCAAGCTGAATCAAGTTTCTTGCCAGGCGCTTTGAAACAACACTGATTGCCGTAAGCACGCCGATAAGTTCCTCATCAGTTGCAGATTCGTTGATTTTAGGCTTGTTCATTGGGAAATCTCCTTTCCGAGGTGATTTGTTTTTGCTGTCCTCAATATCCACTGGAGGGATTATGCCAAAGTGGTCCACTGTCAGAAAAAAATTTTCTCCGGCTGCAAAACTGCAACCGGATTGATAATTGAAAATGTCAGAAATAGTAATCCTTGAGCTTGTCCCGCAGTTCGTCACGTATCTTTGCCCAGTGCCGTTTGAAAGTAGAGCGCGCCATACCCATAATTTCGGCGGACTCTCTCTCGGAATGGTACATCATCAATTCGCAAATACGCTTTCCTTCCGGATCAAGACGGTCGAGTTCTTCGTATAATGCCTCAAGTAGTTCTTTTTCAATGATGATTGACTCAATGGTCTGCGAATCGTCCCTCAAAGTATCGCCAAGGGTGAGTTCATCGTTTTCGCCACCGATAGCGGTGTCGAGAGATACTTTTTTGCCAGCTGTGTAGAACGGGCAACCTGGGCATACGCCATCGCATTTCCACAGCTGAGCTTTGGTGCAGCAACACTCGCCGTTCTTCCGGGCATGATAGCGGGTGTTCCATATGGGTCGGTAATACGCACGATATAGTTCCTCGCTTACCTCTACAAGTTCTCCTTTGACTGGGATAAAATACTTCTTTGCTTCGTTTGACATAAAAATTTCCTCCGTTGATTTGCTCGAAACGGAGGAAACCTCTAGGGTCAGCTGCAAAATGGGCATAACAAAAGCGCCACAGTCCAAACGAAGTTCTCCGTTTCGGATTGCAGCTAACCCGCTCAAAAGGCAGCTACGTTATTTACTTGTGCCATCAAACATCGTTGAGCCACCGTTGATCAGACGATGCGGTGCTTGACGGTGAGCAGTTTTATGCCATGCCCAAGGCAACTTGTTAGTTGAGATCAGCTTCGATAGCGTATAACTCACTGAAAAGGACTTCAAGTGTGTTCATAGTTGCTTCTTCAATATTTCTCACACAGTGTCTCTTAAAAACAGACTCGATAATTTCATCAGCTGAATCCGAACGAAACTCTATGAGAGCAATACTGTTTTCGATTCCAACAATTAGATCCTGTTTGTCATAAGTATTCATTTTTTCCTCCTATGTCGTATTCAGCTTCATCCCGAATGTTGGTTAGCTTTCATTGATCCGAAGGTCTATGATTATTGTACTTCTTTTAATCTATCAGTGAAATAGTTCGGATACGGGACAAATATGGACGGATTATGGGGACAATATGGAACGGCAAAAAAATAAGTCCCACGATTTCAAAATCGGAGACGCAATGCAAGTATTAAATGCCTAATGCAACTAAGTCTATAATGATGTATTAGATAGCTGATTCAAGAGAATATGCTTTTGGGTGCACTGATAACCATTAGCAAACCATACCCCAAAACGCTTAATAGCATAGATTTATAGAAAATACCTTGAAAATTATGTCAAACCGTGCTATAATAAAAAGGTAACTTAATGAGGCACTCTTATGACAGATATAACAAGTTATAAATATTGAAAAGGTCGCAGAATATCTTGGGACAAACCTGCTACTATCTGTGACTGGATTGATAAAGGAAAAGGTATACCAGCACAAAAGATAGAAAAGCAGTGGAAATTTAAATGCTCTGGAATAGACGAATAGATCAAGAGTGAAAAAGCGCTATTGAATAAATGACATGAGAAATATGTGATGGATGTAATTGATTTGTTTGCTGGCTGGACGATCTCTCCAAAGTTTTTTGTCATGCCTTGTGTAACATACGAAGGTGATATGCCACTGAAGTTTGTCAGCGTCAGCACAGATGACTGGATTGAGTGTTCAACTGAAGCCGGTCCTAGGCATCCTGCTTGATACAAAGCACATCATGCAGACCTATACTCGTCACAATGGAATAGAAATCCTTAATATGTCTCAGATGATTTTGAATTCTATCCAAACATATCGTCAAGAGAACGATTAACACCAATTTAGGCTAAAAAGCGAAAGGAACAGAGATTAATGAAGAAGCTGTGCTTTGGAACACTCCTCAACTTGATTTATCAAGCCAAAGGGCAAAATGTTACATACAAGAGCATTTGCGATGCAGTTTTCACCGCCTATGGTTGCGATGACACAGCGCATAGGGATAAGTCTTTGCCTTCGCATCTAAAAAGCGGGCATGACAATGTTCCACCAGATGTTATCAATACAGCAAGGAATATTGAATATGAGGCTGCAGTCAGAGGCTTTGAGGAATGCGTGGTTAGTTTAATAGCCGATGCAAATGCCAAACAGTTTATCTATGCTATTAAAGCGGTTCTTCGAGAGGATGATATCTCTGGTGACACCATCATTGGCAATGTGCCTGGATTTGAAAAGAAATCTATTCTTATAGCCGATAAATTTATAATGGCTTCATTGCTTGCATGCCTCTTCAAATATGCCATAGTTGACGTGTCAAATGTGGATTGTGCCACCAATCTGAAAGATTTTGAAAAAAACTATCTGACTTCCGTTGATTCAAGCAAGCAGATATTTATTGATCCGCTAGCTTCAGAGGATGAAGCTGAAGATGAAGAAAGCACTCCGTTGCAGAGAACAATTAATGATAGCACCTTTGGAAGAACTTTCAAGAAGATATCTTCCATGGTAGTTTCCGGTATAACGCATCCTTCCACAGCAAATATTTACTGTGCGGATCTCAACAATGGGAAAATGCGTTTTGGTAAAATCAAGGAGTTTCTTGCCGACAATATTGGTACATATGTTTTCTCAAGATCTAAAGTAGACAGTTTCAAGAACAGACCTATCGGTGCTATTGGCACACAGGCACTCATTGAGTTCAAAAAAGCTTATGGAGCAAGTGCCGACACTGTACTCGGAGAATTGATACTATATGTTTTTCTTGAGCAGGAATTGAATGCTCCTAAAATTATGTCGAAAATTGAGTTCACTCAACATACCGGACTTGCGAGTAAAAGCGATGGTATACATCTTCTTGCAACAACGGAGCATGGTCGTCAGTTTAATCAGCTTGTTTTCGGTGCATCCAATATTGAGGGCGATTTAAAGGCTTCTGTTGATCGGGCTTTTGAAAGGATTGTGTCTATTGAACAGAACGCTGACAGCGAGTTTGAAACCGTGGAGAATACAGCATATGGACTGATGTTCGACAGTAGTACTATTGAGTATATGAAAGATGTGATGATTCCGAGAAAGCAGTTTAAGTACAAGCCCGATATGGCTTTTGGATTATTCCTTGGATATACGCTAAAAATCGATCCCGCTATCACCGACAGTGCATTATACAGAGTGGCTGCCGAGGAGCAGCTCAAGCGTGATATCGCGTCCATAAAGGATTATATTGCTAATACTATAAAGCAGAACGAACTGGGGGGATATACATTTTATTGTTATGTTCTTCCATTTAACGACGCACCTACAGAAAAGACAAGTTTGATTGATGAAATGCTGGAGGGTCGATGATGAAATATATACCTACAACAGCCACGCTGGATGAATCGATTTATCGAGATATAGATAAAAACTCATATCTAAATGAAATATATGAAGCACTGCTGTATAACTATTCGATAGACTTGTTTGGCCTTGACCGCCCGCAGAAACAAATTCAAATCAAAGATGCGCTTCGTTTTGCTGATTTACTTTCAAAATCTACTTATGCGCCCACCGCAGAACGCGACCATCAGTGGGGTCAAGAAATTGCCACGCTCCTTCATCTCGTATATCCGCAGGATGAGGCTGTAAAGTATTATCTTGGTTCTGTCTTATCTGCAGTAGGAAATTACAGAGGACTTAGGTCTCCCACAATCGAAGGATATAAAAGTGCAGATATCTTAGATGGCATTTTTTATGAATTCGATAAGGACAACCATCTCATCCCTGGTCGAACGGACGAGTACTTTTTTCACGATCAAAAAAAGGTATATGACAGATTAGGTGACTCTTTCTTCAGCTACTCAGGTCCTACCTCAATGGGTAAATCTTTTGTCGTACAGACATACATAAAGGAACAGATAGAAAAAGGTGCTACTGATAATTTTGCCATTCTTGTTCCCACAAAAGCGCTGATTAACGAAGTCCGTAGCAATATGTTCGATGGGTTAAAAGATGAACTAACAGCCAAGAACTATAGAATCGTAAGTGCAATAGGAGAAATTTACCTTCAGCAAAATCATCATTTTATTTTCATTATGACCCCAGAACGTATGCATCACCTTCTTATTGAGCGTTCCGATTTGAGCATAGACTTTGTATTCATAGATGAAGCTCATAAGATTTCCGAGCGTGGTGGACGTAGCAGTTATTACTATAAGGTCATTTCACAGTTGAGATGCTTAGAATCATGTCCAAGAATCATTTTTGCTTCTCCCAATATACCGAATCCCGAAATATATCTTCGCACGATTCCAGGAGTGCAACCTGACAAATTACATCGTTTGGTGTCACGTTTTACACCCGTTAGTCAATTTAAATTCTATATGGATCTTCCAAATAATAAAATGTGTATCTATAATGAGCACAAAAAGACTCTTGAAAGTGTTTACCGAGTTCCTGCAGATATGACACTTTCAAAAATAATACACAGAGTCGGAAGATACAAGCAGAATGTTGTTTATTGCAGTTCACGACAGAAGGTTATTGATTATGCCATGGCGTATGCCAAAGATTTACAACCAACAAATAATCCCAATCTTAAAAAGTTGGCAAATGACATAAAAAAAGATGTCCACAAAGAGTGTTACCTTGCTGAAATCATAGAAAAAGGCGTTGCTTACCATGTTGGATATCTTCCGGCTAATATTCGCCTACGCATTGAGCAAAGCTTTGAAAACGGTGATTTACGAACAATTTTTTGTACTAGCACCCTTGTGGAAGGTGTCAATTTGCCTGCTGACAACCTTTTCGTGACAAGTTACCGTAATGGTTTACCCAAAATGGATGAAGTGGAATTCAGGAACCTAATCGGACGTGTCGGACGTATTAAATATAATCTATTTGGAAATGTATTTCTTCTCCGAATGGATACAAGCCTTACGGAAAAGCAATATGAAAAGTTTTTGAATAATGATGTTCCAAATCAAGAACTCTCTTTTGATCTTGAAGAGAATAAGTTACATATTCCTGCGTTAGTTAATGATCTTGTAAAAGGCGATATTGAAATGACCACATGCCATGAAGAGGCTAAGGACAAGGATTTTGATGCTCTTCGCAAGTTTGCGCTTATCATAATGAACGATTATGCTTCTGGGGTTGAATCTCCGCTTACAGGAATGTTCGATGAATTTGTTACTCCGAGTCAGAAGACTGCCATAATAAGCAACTTCCCGCCGGAAAAGACTAGTAATGACATTACCCTCTCCTACGATCAAGCATTTACTCTTTCCGAGGTGATAAAGCATGGAGCAAAATATCCCGAATTGAAAGGCGAGAATGACGAGGTAGATTTTGAAGAACTGGTCAGATTTCTCTCTGTGCTTAGCAGAGTGTTTAAATGGGATAAATATGAGCCTGAAACCCTCGGGAAATCGTTTAGCGCATTGAAGTGGTATGCTGTCATATTGCTTCGTTGGATTCGAGGGTATGGTCTTAGCTCAATTATAAATTCAGCAATAAGGCACAAAGCTGAAAATCCCCATACAGGGGTATGGCTCGGAAATCAAAACATAGCCAATTGGTATAATGGATCCCGGAGCCATAAAAACTACATTATTGCAGAAACGCTTGGTGTAATTGAAAATGTATTGCTATTCAGTATATCAAATTACTTCCGCAAATTCTCCCATGAGTATAAGGCGTATCATAATATCGAACATTTTGACAACGATTGGTATGAGTATGTGGAATACGGAACTACAAACGAGCTTACCATATTCCTGCAGAGAGTTGGATTTACTCGCGATTCAGCGACATTTCTTGAACAACCGAGTAATCGTGCTAAATATATAGCTGTTGTGGATGGTGAAATCCGCGTAAAAAAGGAAGCAATAACCTGCGGAAACGCAAGTGTCAGAATTGACGCGAACGAGATACAGTTCAATATGCCCGAGTTGTTTATTGATTGACGCTTATGATGCCCAACGGCAAATTAACCTAAAAGGTAAAGGAATCACGAATGAATATTGCAGTTTTTGGCAATCAATTTTCACCTAAGACAGGGAGCCTTGTGTACAGTTATGTAAAGCAGAAAACACCGAACAGATACAACTACATGTGCAACTTGTTAAATAGTGTGGTATACGGAGAGGTTTGAATGATGGATTTATTAGATGATGTGATTATTCGCTGTGGTAGATGCGGAAAAATAATAGGAATTCATAAGGAAGATATTGAATTTGAATCCTATATTTATGACCATGGTGAAAATGGCATGGGGGAAGAAATTGAATATTGGCATGATGGATACATAGTATGTGATCATTGTGGTAATAAAATATCATTTAGGATATCAGGTTATGAATATCCGATTGGTGCTTTTAATTATGAGGACTTTAAAATAGTTGGGGGCAGCTTTGAAAAAAATCCACATATGTGTGTCATTTATAGTCGAGACGAGTTTGATCCAGATTATGCTTATCCGGAGTATACACGTGTTGAACAGATGATTATGGGAATCGCTCAGAATCCAGAGATGATTTATAGCATCTCCCCGCGAGAGTTTGAGGAGGTCATAGAACAGGTACTGCAGGATCAAGGGTTTGAAACCACATTGACACAACAAACTAGAGATGATGGCAGAGATATCATAGCTACAAAGTACGAAATGGGAAAGCCTGTGGTTTTCTACATCGAATGCAAAAGATACGGAAGGCGGAATTCTGTCGGTGTGAGTATAGTGCGGTCTCTATATGGCGTTCAGTCTGCAGACCAAATCAACAAGTCAATTCTTGTGACCACTGGGCGTGTCACTAGTGGTGCGAGAAAATTTGTTGAAAAGCAAAACACGATGATGAGTGTGATAGATGTCAATGAAATTCATGATTTGATTCAGCAGAGTGCAAGAAAGTACAGAGAGTATTGAATCTTGTAATTTATCTCATTTTGGCGAAAGAAATGAAGTGCCTATTATAGAAAAGCACAGAAAATATTGGTGTGAAAACTCTTATATGGAATGTCCTTGAGTATTAATTTTATATAAGTGAGGTGAAAGACTGTGCCAAATGATACCAAAGCAAAATACCACCATCTCATTCCTCAAACATATATGTCAGCATGGGAGAAGGAAAATGGAACGCTTAAGGTGGAATTCCTTAACAACCCTGGAGCTGTTTGCAAAAAGAATAAGCAAAACATTGCTGGTATTACAGATTATCATTCCATAAAAGCGGGTATGCCAATCTGTACACAAGCTGATGCAGAGCAAATCTTTGCAGTACTTAAACCCTTCCATGTAGAGTATGATTCAAAACCCATCAAAAGCCCTCTTGAAATGAACCGTTTGTTTTATGATTTTGAAAAATGGCATATTACACGTTCTGATGGAAGCAATGTAAGTAAGAAGCGTCTTCTTAGTGAAATCCTAAAGGTAAAAATCAAAGATATTGAAGCAAACTGGTCGAGTAAATATGAAAACGGATGGGCGATGCAAGTAGCGGTTATTGAACAATGTATCCTCAATGCCACTACTGACTCTGTCCAAACATTTGACCGTGAGTACATAATGAAATTTTTTACTGCTCTTGACTGGAGAGGGTTCAATTCCAATGCACAGTTTGAAAAAGCAGTGACCTGGTTTTGTAATGATATTGTACCATTTGCCAAACTGGATATCCCTAAAGAAGAGCGCCTGATTTCTTCAATAACCACAGCCGAGGAAGAGATACGACACAATTTGTTACTCAAATATTATCGGCAGTTCTTAAATGACACAGGTATTATTTATCAAAATGCCATGGCAAACCTAAAAAATACATCATTTCATTATTTTGTCGCAGATGGTCCGTCTTTCTTTATTACAAGTGATACACCAGCATTTGTTCACAAGCGCCCTGATGCTTCATTAGTTGGGCTGCTACCGATAACACCACGTATTTTATTGGTACAGGGTAGAAAAAACGACCAGAAAAATGTTTATTATATAAGTCATATTACTGAAAATGAAGTACAGCAATATAATGCAATTATTCGAGAAAACGCTGAAGAATTTGTTATCCTCAACTGGTAATAGTACACTTTTTAATAATCTCTATACCTTTTAACGAAAAGTATGCGGGGTGTGCAAATTGTATCAAAGTAGGTCACTGCTTTCATAAAAGGGCTACAAAATAGATGAAGCCCGTGAAAACCCCGATAAAATCGGGGTTTTCACCGTTTATACGGCAAAATTTCCGCGAACCGTTTTGACAGATATAAAAATGATGTTTTCCCTTTGTTGGATGTCTTGAACTCTCACACAACCGAATAATGATACGCAAGGCAGATAGAAATCAAAAATCTATCTGCCTTTTTTATTACCCTCAAAAAAGGAGATCACAGATATGCTACAGAAAGAATTAGCCAAACGGCTCAAGGCTCGGTACGACACCAAGATGGACGGAAGCGGATGGTTAGAAGTGTCCTCGGACGGCATCCCCCTCTGCCGGATAAAACACAACGGTCAATTTCTAAGCAACGCCGACCAAAACCTCTCGGATGAATACCGCAGTAAAATTGCAGATATTCAGGATGAGATCTCTACGGTGCGGGAATATGTCGGACTCTACGAACACGCACCGCAGATGAAAGCTGCCGATGTCTCCGATTACAGACAGCTTGCCGCCTTCGGAGATACCGTGTTGGCGGCGACCTACAGCGAAAAGAACGGCTTTATGTTCTGCACATGGAAGCAGAATACAGACGGCAACTCGGTGTTTTGGGGAGATTACTCGCCGAACTATGAATCTGTCATGTCCACGGTACTTTCTCGTCTCAATGCATTTCTGGACTCGGAACTGGAGCAGGTGCTTTGCTTCGACAGCGCCATCGATGCAGAGAAGTTTGCTTCTGAAAAGTCTGCCATCTTTCTCATTCTTCCGGAGGAGGACACCACCAAAAACTTCATGGCGGGCTTGATGATTCAAAATCTGAGCCGTGAACTGTTTGCTGTGGCGGATGAAAACGGAGGGAAGCTGCAAAACCGTGCGGTACTGTATTGTGATGAGTTCGGCACTATGCCGCCCTTCGATGTCCTTCCGCTGTTCTCCGCAGGCCGTTCCCGCCGCCTGACGCTGGTGCCGATCATTCAGTCCTTAGCGCAGCTTGAAAAGAACTACGGAAAAGAAGGAAGCGAAATTATTCAGGACAACTGCCAGGACACCATCTTCGGTGGCTTCGCACCAAATAGTCAAACGGCGGAGGTGTTGTCCAAGGCACTCGGAAACCGTACTGTTCTGTCTGGATCGGTGAGCCGTGGGAAAAACGATCCAAGCCAAAGCCTGCAGATGATGGAGCGTCCACTACTGACGCCAGATGAGCTGAAGTCTATTCCCAAGGGAAATTTTATTGTCCAAAAGACGGGACAGCATCCCATGCGTACCCGCCTGCGGCTTTTTCTGGAATGGGGTATCACCTTCGAGGAGCCTTATATCG
>ERZ824575.1706-NODE-1706-length-19567-cov-4.631611_pt1 | contig 19567 bp, 19 predicted proteins | sample MGYA00519470_ERZ824575 | MGnify/ENA primary metagenome ERZ824575 (study PRJEB31778, sample SAMEA3449170) | human gut metagenome | biome: human gut; feature: human-associated habitat; material: faeces | place: United Kingdom | collected 2010/2012 ...
TCCTGCGTATGCTGCTGGGCATCCCGCTGCCCCGGCTGCTGGTCATCTTTTACGCTGTCATCTTCCTTCTGGCTGCATTTGTGCCGAAAGAGTTTCTGGCCGTGGCCTTCGACTCCGGCGGCGTCACCACCGGCCCCATGACCGTGCCGTTCATCATGGCGCTGGGCGTGGGCGTGTGTGCCGTGCGAAGCGACAAGCAGGCAGGGGGCGACAGCTTCGGCCTGGTGGCGCTGTGCTCTATCGGGCCGATCATCACGGTGCTGATCCTTGGATTGCTGTATAAGCCGGACGGAAGCGCCTACACCGCGGCGGTCATGCCGGATGCCAAGGACACGGTGGAGATGTTCGATCTGTATCTCAGCGAGATACCTCACTATCTGAAGGAGACGGCATCGGCGCTGCTGCCTATCGGCGCTTTCCTGATCCTGTTCCAGATGGTGACCCGCAGACTCAAGCGCAAGGAGATACTGCACATGGTCATCGGTCTGGTGTATGTGTACATAGGATTGACCATCTTCCTGATGGGCGTGAACGTGGGCTTTATGCCCGTGGGCAGCTTTTTGGGCGGCAGCATCGCCAGCCATACCTATAATTGGATACTTATCCCCATTGCTATGGTCATCGGTTATTTCATCGTACAGGCGGAGCCGGCTGTCCATGTGCTGAACAAGCAGGTGGAGGAGATCACCGCCGGTTCCATCCCGGCTCACGCCATGAACCTGGCGCTGTCTGTGGGCGTGGCCATCTCGCTGGGGCTGGCTATGATCCGGGTGCTGACGGGTATCTCCATCATGTGGTTCCTGGTGCCGGGCTATGTGCTGAGTCTGGCGCTGAGCTTCGTGGTGCCGCAGATCTTTACGTCCGTGGCCTTCGACTCCGGCGGCGTGGCCTCCGGACCCATGACGGCTACGTTCCTGCTGCCCTTCGCCCTGGGCGCCTGCGACGCTGTGGGCGGCAATCTGGTGACGGACGCTTTCGGTGTGGTGGCGATGGTGGCCATGACGCCGCTGGTGACCATACAGCTGCTGGGCCTGAGCTATCAGAGAAAGCTGCGCCGCGCACCTGCTCCTGCCGCGCCTGTGGCGGTGGAGGAGCTTATCGAGCTGTGCTGAGGAGGTGGAGATATGTCTGAAACAACCAAGAACCGTCTGTATCTGATGATCACCATCACCAACCGGGTCATGGGCGCCACGCATTTTCTGGATTTCTACCGGGCTTTCGGCGCGCCGGTGGTGTTCACCGCCCTGGGACGGGGCACCGCCAGCAACGACGTGCTGAGCTATCTGGGTCTGGAGGCTACGGAGAAGTCCGTGATGTTCTCCGTGGTGACGCCGGCTGTCAAGGAGGTGCTGATGCGGGAGCTGGTGGACACCATGCGGATCGACCGGCCCGGCAGCGGTATCGCCGTGTGCCTGCACCTGAGCAGCGTGGGCGGAAGGACGGCGCTGAACTATCTGATCTCCGGCAAAAGCGACGCGCAGCCGGATATGACTGTGAAGGAGGAAGAGCAGATGAACGAGAACGCGTATCAGCTGATCGTGGCGATCACCAATACCGGGTACACCGACGCGGTGATGGAGGCGGCCTCCGCCGCCGGCGCGCGGGGCGGTACGGTCATTCACGCCCGGGCTACCGACGCGGGGAACACCAACAAGTTCTTCGGCATGGCCATCTCGGAGGAACGGGAGATGATCTTCCTGGTGACCTCCGCCGATAAGCGGGCGGCCATCATGCAGTCCATCATGGAGAAGGCCGGCGCCCACACTGAGGCGCAGACGGTGACGTTCTCCGTGCCGCTGGACGACGCAGCGGGGCTGTACAGCGCCGACAGCAACTGAAAAGCAAGGTCTCCGGCTTGGCCGGAGGCGGAGAATGAGCCTCCCCCGGCGAAACCGGGGGAGGCTTTTGTGTGAAAGGAACCGCCGGAGGGCGGCTTGTTCAGCGGTTATTGGGGGGATGCAAGATGACGCTTCAGGGCCTGGAAGGTAGCGTCACTGATGACGTGCTCCATGCGGCAGGCGTCCTCGGCAGCGCTGGCCTCGTCCACACCCAGGCGGCGGAGAAAGTCCGTGAGGACCGTGTGGCGCTCGTAGATCTTTTCGGCTACCTCGCGCCCGGCGGCGGTGAGGGTGATGTAGCCGCCGTTGTCTACGTCGATATACTGCCCGGCCTTCAGCAGGCCTACGGCGCGGCTGACGCTGGGCTTGGAGTAGCCCATATAGTCCACGATGTCGATGGAACGGACGGCCTTCCCCTGACGAATCAGGACCAGGATGCTCTCCAGATACATCTCGCCGGATTCCTGTAATACCACGGCGGTACCTCCCTTGACACTTAGAGTACTCTAACTGAAGTATAACACACGACTGGCGTAAAAGCAAGTGACAGTTAAATATATTTAACTGTCGTTACAATGGCGGGTGTTTCTTGACAGAGCGGTTAGCCTGTGCTAACATCATACCACACAATACAGATAGGCTGTTGAGGTAACGCACTATGACACTGAATGAACTGAAGATCGGCGACAGCGGCGTCATCACCGCTGTGGGCGGGGAGGGCGCACTGCGCTGCCGTCTGCTGGATATGGGACTGACGCCACGGACGCTGGTGACACTGCGGAAGGTGGCCCCTATGGGGGATCCCATCGAGATACACGTGCGGGGCTATGAGTTGACGCTGCGGGTGGAGGACGCCCGACAGATCACCGTGGAAAAGAGGGATCGCGTATGATCTTTGCATTGGCGGGCAACCAAAACTGCGGCAAGACTACATTGTTCAATGCTTTGACCGGCTCCAACCAGCACGTGGGGAATTTCCCCGGCGTGACGGTGGACCAGAAATCCGGAGAGGTGCGGGAGCACAAGGACTGCACCGTAGTGGACCTGCCGGGTATCTACTCCCTGCGTACCTATACCCAGGAGGAGATCGTCACGCGGGACTACATACTGAACCAGAAGCCGGACGGCATCATCAATATCGTGGATGCCACCAACATCGAGCGCAACCTGTACCTGACACTGCAGCTGCTGGAGCTGCGGGTGCCTATGGTGCTGGCATTGAACATGATGGACGAGGTGCGCGCCAACGGCGGCACCATCGACGTGCAGAAGCTGTCCGACGACCTGGGCATTCCCGTGGTGCCCATTACCGCCGCCAAGGGCGAGGGTGTGTCCGAGCTGATGGACCGGGCGGTGGAGACGGCGAAAAACCGGGTGCTGCCCAAGGTCTATGACTTCTGCGCGGCGAATTCGCCGGTGCACCGGTGCGTCCATGCGGTGGTGCATCTGATCGAGGACCACGCTGAGCGGCTGGGTCTGCCGCCCCGGTTCTGCGCCACGAAGCTCATTGAGGGCGACAGGGATATGGCGGACCGGCTGGTGCTGGATCAGAACGAGAGGGAGCTGCTGGAGCACTGCATCGTGCAGATGGAGACGGAGAACGGATTGGACCGCAACGCCTCGCTGGCGGATATGCGGTATACGTTCATCGAGCAGGTCACCGCCGACGCGGTGGTCAAGTGCCATGAGAGCAAGGAGCACAAGCGCAGCGTGGCCTGGGACAGGGTACTGACGGGGAAATACACGGCGCTGCCGGTATTCTTCGGCGTGATGCTGCTGATCTTCTGGCTGACGTTCGATGTTATTGGCCAGGGGCTAAGCGATCTGCTGGCGCTGGGTATCGACTACGTGACCGCCGGCGTGGACGGGGCGCTGACCGCCTACGGCATCAACCCGGTGGTGCACAGCCTTATTATTGACGGTATCTTCGCCGGTGTGGGCAGCGTGCTGTCATTCCTGCCCATTATCGTGACGCTGTTTTTCTTCCTGTCCATTCTGGAGGACACCGGCTATATGGCACGGGTGGCCTTCGTGATGGACAAGCTGCTGCGCAAGATCGGCCTGTCCGGGCGCAGCATCGTGCCGCTGCTGATCGGCTTCGGCTGCTCGGTGCCGGCTATCATGGCTACCCGCACGGTGTCCTCGGACCGGGATCGGAAGATGACCATTCTGCTGACGCCCTATATGAGCTGCTCGGCCAAGATCCCCATCTATGGCTTTTTTACCGCCGCGTTCTTCACCGACCACAAGGCGCTGGTGATGATCTCCCTGTATGTGCTGGGTATCGTGGTGGGTATTCTGGCAGCGCTGGTGATGAAGGGGACCGCCTTCAGGGGCAAGCCTGTGCCCTTTGTCATGGAGCTGCCCAACTACCGTATGCCCTCCGCTAAAAGCGTGGGGCTGCTGCTGTGGGAGAAGGCCAAGGACTTTTTGCAGCGGGCCTTCACCGTGATCTTCCTGGCCACGGTGGTCATCTGGTTCCTGCAGAGCTTCGACACGCGGCTCAATGTGGTCACGGACAGCGCGGACAGCCTGCTGGCGCTGATCGGCCAGTGGCTGGCGGTGCTGTTCAGGCCGCTGGGCTTTGGTGACTGGCGCTGTGCCACGGCGCTGATCTCCGGCTTTATCGCCAAGGAGTCGGTGGTCAGTACGCTGCAGGTGCTGCTGGGGAACGCGGCCATCACGTCGCTGTTCACCACGCGCAGCGCCATCAGCTTTCTGGTGTTCACGCTGCTGTATACACCCTGCATTGCGGCGGTGGCCACCATACGGCGTGAGCTGGGCTCCCGCATCAAAACGGTGGGCGTGGTGCTGCTGCAATGCGTAGTGGCGTGGCTGGCGGCGTACATCGCTTACGCTGTGGGAGGGCTGCTGCTATGAGCTGGATGGACTGGGTGCTACTGGCACTGGTGGCGCTGTGCGGTGTGCTGGCCCTGCGTAGTGCGCGGCGGGCGCGAAAAAACGGCGGATGCGCCGGCTGCTCCGGCTGCGGCGGGAGCTGCGGTGATTGTACCGGAAAAAGAGAATAAAAAACAAGGCCCGCGGGGGCCTTGTTTTTTTACAGCAGGAGACCATATTTGGCGCACAGGGGCAGGAGCGTGTCCTCCGGCAGGGCGCCGTCGTACAGGGCGCGGCCCTGATAGGCCCGGAGGGCGGCCTCCAGCAGCTGGGTGTCGTCGCAGACGAAGCACACCGGCTTGGTGAGCATATACTGGTAGTCCGCCAGGGCCTGTACATCGTCCCAGGAGGCGATACGCAGGGCCAGGACCGTCTCACCGCTGTCCAGCGCGGCGGTGAGCGTATCCTCCGCGTCGCCGGTCAGGTCGATGACGGTGTGCCAGGCGACATCGACAGGCAGGGGGAAGGGCAGCTTCTCCGTGGCGGCGGGCAGCTCGTTCGTGTGCTGCGGCGCCGGCGGCGTGATGACCGCGCCGTCCAGTGCCCGGGCCAGGGCGGCGATATGCGCGGCGGTGGTGCCGCAGCAGCCGCCGAACACGGCCACGCCGGCGGCCAGAAATTCCGGCACCAGGGCGGTGAATTCCTCGCCGGTGCAGCGGTAGACCGTCTCGCCATTCTCGATGATGGGCATTCCGGCATTGGGCTTGGCGATCAGGGGCACCCGGGCATATTCCCGCAGGCGCTTCAGCTGGAGAAGCATCTGCTCCGGGCCGGCGGAGCAGTTCAGGCCAAAGGCGTCGATGCCCATGCCCTGCAGGACCACCAGCGCCGCTGTGATGTCGGTGCCGGAGACGCTGCGGCCGTTTTCGTCACAGGTGAAGGTGACGAAGATAGGCTTGTCGCTGACGCTGCGGACGGCCAGCACCGCCGCACGGGCGTCGGAGAGGGTCATCATGGTCTCGATGACGAACAGGTCTACGCCGGCGCGTTCCAGACCGGCGGCCTGCTCGGTGTAGATGTCCACCAGCTCCTCGAAGGACACGTCGCCCAGCGGGGCGAGGAACGCGCCGGTGGGGGACATATCGCCTGCCCGCAGGGCCTTGCCCTGCACCGCCTGGGCGGACAGTTCCGCCAGACGGCGGTTGTAGTCGGCGGTGCAGTTGAATAGGCCGGACTCCTCCAGCTTGCGGCGGTTGGCACCGAAGGTGGGGGTGTAGACCACCTGGCTGCCGGCGGCCACATAGCCGCGCTGGATGTCGATGATGGCGTCCGGATGGTCCAGCGTCCACTGCTCGGCGCAGACGTCGCCTGTATAGCCGCGCTTTTGCAGCTCGGTGCCGGTGGCACCGTCCAGAATCAGAGGGAAACGAAGCTCCATAGGTGTTACCTCCATTGCATGGGTCTTAGGGGAATGTTTTTGGCAAAGGCGTCGGCGAAGTCGGGACGCCCGGAGAGCTCGAGATAGGTGAGACGGTTGACGATGCCGTCCGCGGCGGACATATCACCCCGCAGGGCCAGCTGTGCCGCGCCGGAGAGGGCGGCGTTGCCTACGCTGTGGAGCTTGGTGGCGGGGAGACGGGGGAGCATACCGATGGCCGCGGCGCTGGCGGGGTCAAGGTACATCCCAAAGCCGCCGGATAGGTACAGACCGTCCAGCGCGGAAAGGGTCAGCCCCTGCTGCGCCAGCAGTATCTGCACGCCGGCGGCCACCGCTGCCTTGGCCAGCTGCAGCGCCCGGACATCAGCGGCGGTGAGATACACCCGGTCGGTCAAGTGGAAGACGCTGCAGCCGTTTTCGTCACGGGTCAAATAGCGGCGGAACGCCTCAGGCGCGTCTTCCGGCGGTAGGAGACGGCCGCCTTCGTCAATGACGCCCAGGCGCAGCAGGAGGGCCGTCAGGTCGATGAGACCAGAGCCGCAGAGACCGACTGCCTCGCCGCCACCGATGACGTTCATCTTGAAGGCGTCGCTGTACCGGACGCGGCTGACCGCACCGTCCACGCCCAGCATACCGCAGGCGATGCCCGCGCCCTCGAAGGCGGGGCCGGCGGCCACGGCGCAGCAGGTGAAGCCATCCATGCCGCCCAGGGCCATCTCGCCGTTGGTGCCGATGTCCAGAAACAGGAAATGGCCCGCGCGTCGGGCAAGGCCGGAGGCCAGCAGGCCGGCGGTGATATCGCCGCCCACGAAGCCCGCCGCGCAGGGGACGCAGTACAGCGGCGCGTCCAGCAGCGTGAGGCCGGAGCTCTGACGGAAGAAGGTCTCCGGGCAGAAGGGGGCGGCGGCCAGCGGGCGGACGGATACACCGGCGAGCAGGCTCTGCATGACGGTGTTGCCGGCGGTCACGGTGCGCTTCAGCTCGGCGGGCTGCCGCCCGGCCTGGGAGAGTGCCCGGGTGAGCAGGGCCTTCAGCTGCTGGCGGAGTAGGGAGGACAGGCGGGTGAGCCCGTCCTGGTGGTCGATGGTATACTGGATGCGTGTGATGACATCCGCGCCGTAGGGGGCCAGAGCCGTCCAGTCGGCGCAGGTGGCCAGGGCGTGGCCGGTGGCCAGGTCGTACAGCCGCAGCGCCGTGGTGGTAGAGCCCAGGTCGATGGCGGCGGCGCAGCCTGTCTCGCCGGTGGGGACGGCGGGGGGATCCAGCGTCTCGGTGAGGATGCGCCCGCCGGCGGCGGGAGGGAGGACGATCTCGTCGCCGTCCTCCGGCACCACACGGCAGGCCAGACGCGGCACGCCGTTGACGCTGACGCGGCATTTGCCGCAGCGGCCGTGGCCGCCGCAGGCGGCGGGCAGGGTACAGCCGGCGCGGCGCAGCAGAGCCAGCAGGGTATCGGTATCATTGCAGGGGAGGCGAAAAACATCTCCGCCGCGGGTCACGCGGATACTTGACACGGGCAACACCCCTTTTTATAATAATTCCACTACTACTTTTATCAGCCCGGGGCGGCTTTGTCAAGAGGATTTGCCATGAGAACAAAACTGATGACGCTGGCGGCGGAAAACGGGTTCTCCCACGCCGCGCCGGTGGACATGAACGCGCTGACGCCCCGGCGGGAGGTGCGGGAGATGTGCCGGGCGGACCGGTGCGGACAGTGGAACGCCAACTGGGCTTGTCCGCCCGGCTGCGGGACGCTGGAGGATGCCGCGGCGGCCATGGGATGCTTTGACGCCGGGGTGCTGGTGCAGACCACCGGTACACTGACGGATGACTTCGACTACGAGGAGATGGAGGCGATCCAGCGGCGGCACAAGCGGGCCTTTGCGGACTTTGTGCGGCAGGCGCGGCTGCTGCTGCCGGACTGCCTGCCTCTGTCAGCAGGGGCATGCACCGTGTGCCGACGGTGTACCTGTCCGGACCGGCCCTGCCGGTTTCCGGACAAGCGGATGTCCTCCATGGAGGCCTATGGCCTGCTGGTGGGGGACGTGTGTCTGCGGTCCGGGCTGTCATATAACTACGGACCGCGAACCATGACGTATACATCGTGCCTACTCTATACCGAAGAGGTGAAATGATATGATGACGCCCAAGGAGAACTTTCTGGAGCTGCTGAAGCCCAATGGCCAGCCGGATCGCCAGCTGTGCCAGTATGAGGCGCTGCACATGTGCCTGAACGATCCCATCAACACCTATCTGCGGGGAAACCGGAAGCGGGGGACCGTCAGCAAAGACCGCTGGGGCACCACCATCAGCTTTCCCGCCGACGCGCCGGGGCCTATGCCCGTTACCACGGACGGCCTGGCGGTGTGCCCGGACATCACCCATTGGCGGGAGACGGTGCACGCGCCGAACATCGCCGCCTGCACGGAGGGCTGGGAGACGTGCCGCGCCGCGGCACGGGCGGCCTGCGGGGAGGAGAAGCTGCTGGCGGGGTTTATGGGTACCGGTATCTTCGAGCAGTGCCACTTCCTCATGGGCTTTGAGGACACGCTGACGAATCTCTACGAGCACCCCGACGAGATGCGCCAGCTCATCGAATACATCACTGAGTACCGGCTGCGCTATGTGCAGCTGCTCATTGACCGTTTGCAGCCGGATGTGATCTTCTCCCACGACGACTGGGGCACCAAGGACGCGCTGTTCATGCACCCGGACATGTGGCGGGAATTTTTCAAGGAGCCGTACCGCCGGTTTTACGGCTATATTCGCTCCCGGGGCGTCATCGCCATCCACCACGCGGATTCCTATTTGGTGCCCATTGTGGAGGACATGGCGGAGATCGGCATTCAGGTGTGGCAGGGCGTGCTGCCGGAGAATGACATCCCGTCTCTGCAGCGGCAGCTGAACGGGCGGCTGGTGCTGATGGGCGGCATGGGCGCCGCCATCGACCGGGCGGATGCCGCGCCGGAGGAGATCTACGGTTATGCCATGGATACCCTGCGGCGGTGCTGCCCGGGGGGACACTATATCCCCTCCATCACCTACGGTCTGCCGGGGGCGGTGTATCCCCATGTGGACGAGTACATCGACCGGGCCATAGCGGACTACAACCGGGCGCTGCACGTGCCGCGGTTCGATCTGCCGTCGGTGCCACGCCGGGTGCGGGCTGTCGCTGTGCGGCAGGCGGCGGGCGCCGCTGTCGAGAACGGCGACGTACTGGCCCGCCTGGCCGCAGCGCTGGAAAAGGGACAGCAGAAAAAGGTGCTGGCGCTGTGCCGGGAGGCGCTGGAGCAGGGTCGGACGCCGCAAGAGATCCTGTCCGGCGGGCTGATCCGCGGCATGAACGATCTGGGTGAGGCATTCTCCGCCAATCGGGCCTTCGTGCCGGAGATGCTGATGGCCGCCCGGTGCATGACGGCGGCGCTGGGGGAGCTGAAGCCGCTGATGACCGGAGGAAATGCCAAGACGGTGGGCCGGGCGTGTATCGGCACCGTCCGGGGCGATATGCACGACATCGGCAAGAACCTGGTGAAGATCATGCTGGAGGGCAGCGGCGTAGAGGTCATTGACCTGGGCGTGGACGTGACGCCGGAGCAGTTCGTAGAGACGGCGAAGCGGCAGCGCTGCGGCGTGATCGCCTGCTCATCCCTGCTGACCACCACCATGGGCGAGATGCGTCGGGTGGTGACGCTGGCCCGGGAGGCAGGTATCCGGGACCAGGTGAAGATATTTGTGGGCGGCGCGCCCATCAGCCAGAGCTTCTGCGATGAGATCGGCGCGGACGTATACACCGAGGACGCGGCGGCAGCCGCACGGGCGGCGGTATCGGCGCTGAAGGGATAAATCAGCAGTCATAAAAAGCGACAGACCCGCAGGCATTGCCTGCGGGTCTGCCGCTTTGTTGGTCGTAGTTGGGGAGAAAATAATATGGTACGGAACAGATATGTGCGGTAGGGGGGAGATCACATGGCTATGATGGACAGCTTCCTACATACGGTCCGGTTGACTGCCTGCTTTCAATAAACACAGTTGACTTGCGCCCTCTATGTCAAAACGCGCGACGCTGCATCAGCATCCGCACCAGCGTGACAACGGCGAGGACAGCGATGACAGCCGCCGACGCGATGCTCACGAAGGAGAGCAGCGCACCGTGGGCGGGCGGCATCAGGAATGCGGCCACAGCGGAGGCGAGGCACAGGATGACCAGAGAGGTGATGAGCTTCGTTCTATCCATAGTAGTTGTTCTCCTTTCATGGTGTGGGAATATTCGTTTCCTTCTGTGCTTACAGCATACCATATATAGTGGTACGCATCTTTACAGAAAAGCTACGAACCGGTGGAAAGACGGATACAAAATGGTTACAAAGTGGTCGGAACGGTGACAATGGGTGTAGACTTTCCGGCCGGTTTCTGCTATAATGCAGGAAAGCTGTCATTTTATCTCTCGGAGGCGCTGCTGTTGCAATATTTGACAAATCTTTGGAACGCGCTGGACTTCGGCTCGCTGGAGAGCATACTGCTCCGCGTGGCGTCCGTGTTCCTGTGCCTGACCATACACGAGACGTGCCACGGCCTGGCGGCCTATGCGCTGGGCGACCCTACGGCCAAGCGGGCGCATCGGCTGAGCCTGAACCCACTGCGGCACATCGACTGGCTGGGCCTTATCATGATGGTGGCGGCTGGCTTTGGCTGGGCCAAGCCGGTGCCGGTGGATCCGCATTATTTCAAAAAGCCAAAGCAGGGCATGGCGCTGACGGCGCTGGCCGGGCCGGTATCCAACTTCCTGCTGGCGCTTTTGCTGCTGCTGATCGCCCGGGGCGAGTTCCTGCGGGCGGTGACCACGGGGAGCTTCAGCGGTACATGGTTTTCCTTCCTGGTGGATACGGCGTCGCTGTCCGTGGGCCTGGGGCTGTTCAACCTGGTGCCTATCCCACCGCTGGACGGCTCAAAGGTGCTGGCGGTGCTGCTGCCGGACCGGGCGTACAACTGGCTCATGCGCTATGAGCGCTTCGGTATGCTGGTGCTGCTGGTAGTTATCTCCGTGGGTGTCGGCAGCAACGCGCTGAACAGCGCCATACGCTGGACATTTACCCTGCTGTGCAGGCTGGTCGGTTTTGAGGTGTAAATTTGGACGATCCTATTTTTAAACTGGAAAAGGTGGTACAGACGCGGGGCGACGAGCCGCTGGAGGATTTCGAGGGGCCGCTGGATCTGATACTGTACCTGCTGGGAAAAAATAAGATAGAGATACAGGATATCCCCATCGCACTGATACTGGAGCAGTATCAGGATTATCTGGAAAAGCGCAAGCGGATGGATCTGGAGGTGGCCAGCGAGTTTATCACCATGGCCGCCCAGCTGATGTTCATCAAGACCCGTATGCTGCTGAACCTGGAGGACGAGGAAGCCCAGAGCGAGATGGACGCCCTCATCAAGTCGCTGGAGGAGCGCAAGCGGGGCGAGGCCTATGCCCGGGTGCGTATGCTGTCGGAACGGCTGGCACCCCTGAGCGAGTTCGGGCGGAACATTCTGACCCGGCCGCCGGAGCCTATGGAGCGCGGGAAGATCTATGAGTACGACCAGGAGCCGGCGGATCTGGTGCTGACCATGCAGGAGGTCACGGACCGGCAGGGCGCGCCGGAGGCACCGCCTATCCGGGCCTTTGACGAGATCGTGAAGCGGGAGCCGTATCCTGTGGAGACAAAGGCGAAGGAGATCCTGCGGCGGCTGCGGGGTGTGGGCATTACGCGCTTTTTGCTGCTGTTCCGCGGCAGCAAGACACGCAGTGAGCTGGTGGCCACGTTCATGGCGGTTCTGGAGCTGTGCCGGAACAATCTGATCAAGCTGGCCGGCGCGGCCAGCGACTGCACCGTCACCGCAGAGGGCGACGCGCCCGAAGAACTGATGTAAGGGGAGACCTATGGATACACTGGAAATGAAGGATATTGAGGCCGCCGTAGAGGGCATACTGTTTGCCTCCGGTGAGCCGGTGGCGGTGGATCGCATCTGCGTGGCGCTGAACATGGACCGCCCCACGGTGGAGCTGGTACTGCAGCATTTGCAGGACTATTACAGCTATGAGCGACGGGGCGTGCGGCTGCTGCGGATGGAGGACAGCTGGCAGCTGTGCTCCGCGCCGGAGTACGGCGATGTGATACGTAAGGCGTTTGAGATTCGTAAGCCCGCCAAGCTCAGCCAGCCGGCGCTGGAGGTGCTGACCATCATCGCGTACTATCAGCCCACCACCCGGGCCTATGTGGACCAGATACGGGGCGTGGACAGCTCGTACACGGTGGGCCTGCTGCTGGATCGCCATTTGATCGAGGAGTGCGGACGGCTGCAGGTGCCGGGGCGGCCGCGGCTGTACCGGACGACACAGGCGTTTTTGCGGGCGTTTCATCTGAATTCGCTGGAGGAGCTGCCTCAACTGCCGGGAATGGAGGCCGACGGACAGCTGCGGCTGGACGACGATACGGTACCGGCGGACGGGGAGAACGGCGCGGAGGCGCTGTAAGTATACGGGAGAGATAACGCGGGAGGAGGGAGCACGATGACGGCGGTGTACATCATACTGGGCATTCTGCTGTTTTTCTTCCTGCTGTCACTGCTGCGTATCGGCGTGCGGGCGGACTTCGCGGGCGACCTTGCGGACACAAGCGTCACGGTGATCGCGGGGCCGGCGCGGATACAGATGCTTCCCAAACCGGATAAACCGGAGAAGCCCAAAAAGCCCAAGAAAGAAAAGAAGAAAAAGACACCGCAGGAGGAGAGCGCCAAGGGGAAGGAAAAGAAAAAGCCGTCTCTGTCGGCGCAGGATATCAAGACGCTTCTGCCGGCGGTGTGGGCGTCCCTGAAGGGCGGACTGCGAAAGACGCGGCAGCGGCTGCTGATCGACCCGCTGGAGCTGTCGGCGGTGCTGCCGGGGGCGATGGACCCGGCGGGGGCGGCGGAGCTGTACGGCTATATCAACGCCGGAATGTGGACGGTAATGCCGCAGCTGGAGCAGTTGACGCGGATACCGGACCCCGGCCTCCACGTGGAGGTGGACTTTGACAGCGAGCAGCTGCGGCTCACAGGCCGGCTGGGCGTGAGTTTGCAGATACGGGATCTGTTCGCCATCGGCTGGGCCTTCGCCAAGCCGGTGATACGGTGGCTCCTGGCCATGCGGAAGCGGCAGAGCGCCGCGGAGAAGGCGAAGGCGGCGCAGAGCGCCGCGAAGCAGCACGAAACAGTACACACAGCGCCGGACGGCGCGGGACATACGACCACATCAACTTCGACAAAGGAGAGCTGACAATGGAAATGACCGAGAAGAAAAATGACCTAAAGAGCATGATGGTGGAGTCTATGGAGAAGGTCAAGGAGATGGTGGACGCCAACAATATCGTGGGCGAACCTATCACCACGCCGGACGGCGTGACGCTGATCCCTATCTCCCGGCTGAGCTACGGCTTCGGCTGCGGCGGCGGTGACTACGGCAAGAACAAGGAGCATTCCGGCGCCGGCTGCGGCGCGGGCGTGCGGGTGGAGCCCATGGCCTTCCTGGTGGTCAAGGGCGGCGTGACCCGTATGCTGCCGGTGGGTGCGCCGGCCATCACCACCGTGGACCGGGTCATCGAGATGGTGCCGGAGCTGCTGGATCGGGTCGAGGGCTTCGTGGATAAGAAGCGGAACAAGGATTTCTGATACCAGACAAGAAGACAAGCAGCGCGGGAATAGACTGAGAGCATCCTGTGACGAGGAGGGCTTTCTGTGACCCGAGGGATCTTGGCGGCGCTGTGCGCCGCACTGGCCGTGCTGACATGCATACCCGCTGTGGCGGAGGCTGTGGAGGTCTCCGCCACGGCTTGCGTCCTGATGGACGCGGACACGGGGCAGGTGCTGTATGAAAAGAACGGGGACAAGCGGATGCTCATCGCCAGCACCACCAAGCTGATGACGGCGCTGGTGGCCCTGGAGCTGGGGACGCCGTCGCAGGTCATCACCGTAACTGCCGCACACATGGCGGAGGGGTCGTCCATGTACCTGCGGCCGGGGGAGAAGCTGACGCTGGAGGAGCTGCTGTACGGGCTGCTGTTGTGTTCGGGCAACGACGCGGCACTGGCGCTGACGGAGTGTGCCGGGGGTGTGGCGCCCTTTGTGGAACGGATGAACGAAAAGGCCGCCGCGCTGGGCATGAGGAACAGCCATTTTGCCAACCCCAACGGACTGGACGACGAGGCACACTATTCCACCGCCTATGACATGGCGCTGCTGGGGTGCGCGGCGGTGAACGAGCCGACGCTGCGGCGGATGGCCTCTACACGGACGGCGGTCATCGGCGGGCGGACGCTGACCAACCACAACAAGTTGCTGAGCCGCCTGGACGGGTGCGTGGGGCTGAAGACCGGGTACACGAAGGCGGCAGGGCGGACGCTGGTGTCCTGCGCGGAGCAGGCGGGACATCGGCTGGTGGCGGTGACACTGCGGGACGGGGACGATTGGAACGACCACGAGGCACTGTACCGCTGGGGGTTCCTGCTGACAGGCATACAGGAGACGCTGGAGACGCGCCTGCTTGGCGCACTGGGAAACGGGAGAGAGGTAACGCCATGACCGAGCGCATACAGAAGCTGCTGGCCGCCGCGGGGCTGTGCTCCCGCCGGACGGCGGAAGAGTGGATCGCCGCCGGACGCGTGACCGTCAACGGACGGCGGAGCCGTGTAGGCGACAAGGCGGATCCGGAGACGGACGATATCCGGGTGGATGGACGGCCCCTGCGGGGCGCGGCACAGCATGTGTATCTGATGCTGCACAAGCCGCGGGGCTATGTGACCACCCTCTCTGACGAACGGGGCCGCCCTACGGCGGCATCGCTGGTCAGGGGCTGCGGCGCACGGGTGTATCCCGTGGGACGGCTGGACCTGGACTCGGAGGGATTACTGCTGTTTACCAACGACGGGGCGCTGACCCATGCGCTGCTGCACCCCAGCCACCAGGTGGACAAGACGTATATCGTTACGGTCACTGGCGCGGCGGCGGACAGCGCACGGCAGCTGTCGGCGGTGGACAGACTGGACGGACAGCCCATCGTGCCGGCGGCGGTGACGGAGCTGTATCGGAAGGATGGTACGGCGAAATACCGGGTGGTGATCCACCAGGGTAAGAAGCGGCAGATCCGGCGGATGTGTGCCGCAGTGGGGTTGACGGTCACGCGGCTGTGCCGTGTGGCGGAGGGCAGTATCGCCCTGGGTGACCTGCCGCCGGGAAAGTGGCGGTATCTGACAGCGGAGGAGCTGCAATCTATCAAAGGAAGCCATCAACATGAATGAAAACGTGCTACAGACCATCCGGGCCGGGATGGATACCTTTTCGAAGGGACAGAAGCGCATCGCAGCGTTTATACTGGACAATTATGACCGCGCGGCGTTTATGACCGCCGCGCGGCTGGGCGAGACGGCCTCTGTCAGTGAGTCCACGGTGGTGCGCTTTGCCGCCCAGCTGGGCTACGACGGCTATCCGGAGATGCAGAAGGCGCTGCAGGAGCTGATCCGCGGCAAGCTGACGTCCATTCAGCGGATACAGGTGTCCCGCGACCAGATGTCCGGTGCGGACATTCTGGGCAGCGTGATGCAGCGGGACATGAACAGCATCCACGACATCATCGAGGAGTTGGACCGCGACGAGTTCGAGCGGGTGGTGGACAAGCTGCTCCACGCCAAGCACATCTATATACTGGGCGTTCGTTCGTCCTCGTTTCTGGCGGGCTATCTCAACTTCTATATGCACCTGATTTTTGAGAACGTAACGCTGGTACAGAGCAGCGCGGCGGGTGAGATCTACGAGCAGCTGGTACACATCGGGCCGGGAGACGTGCTGCTGAGCATCTGCTTCCCCCGGTACTCCAAGATGGCCATCCATGCGGTGCAGTTTGCCTGCTCCCGCAAGGCGGATGTCATCGCCATCACCGACAGCCCCATGTCGCCCATGTACCAGATGGCCACGCTGTCGCTGCTGGCGCCCAGCGACATGATCTCCTTTGTGGATTCCATGGCGGCGCCGCTGAGTCTGCTGAATGCGCTGATCCTGGCCGTAGGCCGCCAGCGCAGAGAGGAGCTGTCCGCCACGCTGGCGGATATGGAGCAGGTGTGGTCGAAGTACAGTATCTTCGGGAAAGAGGACGATGAGTGAGATCATAGTGATCGGCGGGGGAGCTGCCGGTATGATGGCGGCCATCACCGCCGCCCGACGGGGCGCGGGTGTGACGCTGCTGGAGCCCAACGAGCGGTTAGGCAAGAAACTGAATATTACCGGCAAGGGCCGCTGCAACGTGACCAACGACTGCGATCAGGAGACGCTGATGGCCAACATCCCCGGCAACGGGCGGTTCCTGTACAGCGCCCTGACCCGGTTCACGCCCCAGGACGCCATGGCGTTTTTCGAGGCGTTGGGCGTGCCGCTGAAGGTGGAGCGGGGGAACCGTGTGTTCCCCGTGTCTGACCGCTCCTTTGACATCTCCGGCGCGCTGGAGCGGGAGCTGCGGCGGCTACGCGTCCGCATCCTGCGGGAGCGGGCGGCGGAGATCACCGCGGAGGACGGCCGCGTCACCGGCGTGCAAACCGACAGGCAGCACCATCCGGCGGACGCGGTGGTGCTGGCTACCGGCGGCGTGTCCTATCCGGGCACCGGCTCCACCGGCGACGGCTACGCCATGGCGGCGGCGCTGGGGCACACCATCGTGCCGCCCAGAGGCTCGCTGGTGCCGCTGGAGAGCGGCGATGCCGACTGCGCCGCCATGCAGGGCCTGAGCCTGCGGAACGTGGAGGCCACGGTGATCAACGGAAAGAACAAGCCGGTATTCCGGGAGTTCGGCGAGATGCTGTTTACCCATTTCGGCGTGTCCGGGCCGCTGATGCTGTCCGCCAGCGCCCACCTGCGCCGCTGGGACAAGGAGCAGTACCGCCTGTCCATCGACCTGAAGCCGGCGCTGGACCAGCAGAAGCTGGACAGCCGCATCCTGCGGGACATCGGGGAGAACCCCAACCGGGACATGGCCAACATCCTGTCCGGACTGGTACACCGGAGCATGGTGCCGGTGCTGCTGCGCCGTCTGGCGCTGCCGGAGGGGGAGAAGGCCAACAGTCTGACAAAGGAGCAGCGCCGTGCGCTGGTGCAGGAGCTGAAGCACTTCACGGTATCGCTCACCGGCCCGCGCCCCGTGGCGGAGGCCATCGTCACCGCAGGCGGCGTGAAGGTGGGGGACGTGGTGCCCGGCACCATGGCCTCCAAGCTGGCGGAGGGACTGTACTTCGCCGGGGAAATACTGGACGTAGACGCCTACACGGGAGGGTTCAACCTCCAGATCGCGTGGGCCACCGGATATCTGGCGGGTCTTTCCGCCGCAGAGCAGCGAGGATGAAGCATATGAACGAAAGACGATACGCCGTGGCCGTAGACGGGCCCGCCGGCGCGGGCAAGAGCACACTGGCCAAGGCGGCGGCGGAGCGGCTGGGCATCCTGTATGTGGACACCGGCGCCATTTACCGCACCATCGGTCTGTATGTGCAGCGACGGGGCATCGACCCCCAAGACACGGCGGCGGTGCTGGCCGCACTGCCGGACATCCACATCGCCATGGAGCACGACGGCGACGGCCTGCAGCGCATGCTGCTGAACGGGGAGGATGTGTCGGCGGACATCCGCCTGCCGGAGATATCCATGTACGCCTCCGCCGTCTCCGCCATCCAGGGTGTGCGGGACTTCCTGATGGAGATGCAGCGCTCGCTGGCGCGGGAGCACAGCGTCATCATGGACGGCCGGGATATCGGCACGGTGGTGCTGCCCGACGCGGACGTGAAAATTTTCCTCTACGCCGACGTGGAGGTGCGGGCAAAGCGCCGGGAGCTGGAGCTGCAGCAGCGGGGTACGCCCAAGCCCTACGCCGAGGTGCTGCGGGAGATGGAGGAGCGGGACTACAACGACACCCACCGCGCCGCCGCGCCGCTGCGGGCGGCGGACGACGCCATCATGGTGGACACCAGCTCCATGGATTTCAACGCCAGCCTCGAGCTGCTGCTGGACGTGATACGGGGGAGTGTATCGAATTGAGGAACAAGTTTTATGCCAGAGCGTGGCGCATCCTGCGGCCAATCGTGCTGTTTTTCCTGCCGGTGGAGCTGCGCGGCACGGAAAATCTGGAGGATGAAGCCGCGATCCTGTGCGCCAACCACTCCAGCGCGTGGGACCCCATTTTGCTGGTGCTTTCCATGCCCCAGAGCTTCAGCCTGCGGATCATGGCGAAAAAACAGCTGTTTTCCATCCCACTGGTGCGCTGGTTCCTGCGGAACATGGGTGTTTTTCCGGTGGATCGCGGCAACAGCGATATCGGCGCGGTAAAGACCGCCATCACCAGCCTGCGGGATAACTGGAACCTGCTGATTTTCCCGGAGGGTACACGGGTGAAGCGGCCCGGACAGGTGACGCCCAAGAGCGGCGCCGGCATGATGGCCATTCGCGCCGGCGTGAAGATGGTGCCGGTGTTCATTGGCACGAAAAAACGCTTGTTCCGCAAGACGCCCATCATTTTCGGCAAGCCCTTTACGCCTGCCTACACCGGACGGAAGGGTACAGCGGAGGAGTATCAGGCCAATACGGACGAGGTCATGCGCCGGGTCTACGAGTTAGGCGGTGTGCCATGCCTGTGATATTGGCCAAATCTGCCGGGTTCTGCTACGGCGTGGAGCGGGCGGTGAAGCTGGCGGAGCAGACCGCCCGGGAGAAGGGCGGCTGCGTCATGCTGGGCAGCATCATCCACAACGCGCATGTGGTGCGGGAGCTGGAGGCGCTGGGCGCACGGCAGGCGGACGATGTGCCCCAGATACAGCCGGGGGAGACGGTGATTATCCGTTCCCACGGCGAGAGAAAGCAGGTCTACGAGGCATTGGCGGCTATCGGCGCGGACATCGTGGACGCCACCTGTCCTAACGTGCGGCGCATCCAGCGGCTGGTGGCCCGGGCCGGGGAGGAGGGGCGCATCCCCCTCGTCATCGGCGAGCAGCACCATCCGGAGGTTATAGGCGCGGCCAGCTGGGCGGCGGATTCCGTCATCGTGGACGGGCCGCAGGCGCTGGAAAAATGGCTTGCTGAAAGGCCGGAGCGGCGCACGGCGCCCCTGATGGCGGCGGCGCAGACCACCTGTATCCGCAGTCTCTGGGAGAACTGCGTAAAAATTTTAAAAAAACAGTGTACAAACGCAGAAATCTTTGATACAATATGTGATGCTACGCATAAGCGTCAGTCAGAAGCGGCGGAAATCGCCGCCATGGCGGACGTGATGGTCGTGGTCGGAGATCGTAAGAGTGCCAACACCAAACATTTAACGGAGATTTGCAGCGAGAGGTGCCCCGTCGTCTATCAGATCGAACGGGCGGATGAACTCAAGGGTGACTTTCTTAACGGATGTTCTGTGGCGGGG
>ERZ824575.1719-NODE-1719-length-19424-cov-5.358356_pt1 | contig 19424 bp, 18 predicted proteins | sample MGYA00519470_ERZ824575 | MGnify/ENA primary metagenome ERZ824575 (study PRJEB31778, sample SAMEA3449170) | human gut metagenome | biome: human gut; feature: human-associated habitat; material: faeces | place: United Kingdom | collected 2010/2012 ...
CAGGCTGTCATTACAGCTATTCCTGACAAGGTGAAAATAAATAATATTTTATATTAAAAAAAGACTAATTTTTATAAATTAAAATTAGTCTTTTTATAAAAATTTTTTTAAAATTTTCATTTACATTTCTTGCTTTTCTCCCATATACCTTGATTCTCCCCACTTTCCGTGATATAATCTTTGACGGTATCGTTTTATGTAACTTTAACATGACAATTGTCTATAAAGGAGGTTTAGTTTTATGGCTAACGTTACCGTTATTGTTGGAACTCAATGGGGAAACGAAGGAAAAGGACGGATTGCCCACCAAGTTTCTAAGGAGTGCATTGCAGTTCGTGGAACAGGTAGTAGTAAAGCTGGTCACACCGTAATGATCGGTGGTCAAAAGTTTACTTTGCACTTGCTTCCTGCGGCAATTGTATTGCCAAACACTCAATGTATTATCGGTCCAGGCGTCGTAATTGACTTATCTATCCTTGCCACAGAAATAAAAACTCTACAGGCAATGGGTGTTAAAGTCTCTCCCGAACGTCTAATTATCAGTCCTCGGGCTCACATCATTCTGCCATACCACATTAGCATGGATAAAATGCACGAAGAATTGAAGGGCTCCAATAAATTAGGTACTACCCTAAGTGGAGTTGGCCCTTGTTATTCTGATAAGGTAAACCGAATCGGCATTCGCATGATAGATTTTGCTAGTTTGAGTATTCAGGAGCTTATCACTCGTATTTCTCACATTATCAAGATTGACAATGTGATTTTGAATGCATTTTCTCCTGAAAACACAATCACAAAAATCCATGCCCTTATCGATGACAGCATTTTAAGTTATCGCAGTTTGATTGTTCCCTACATTCGTGATGAACGACCTATACTTAATTCTGCACTTTTCAACGATGATAAAATAGTAGTTGAGGGTTCACAGTCTTTTTACTTGGATGTAGACCAGGGTGACTACCCTTATGTTACCTCTTCGAGTCCGAGTACTTCTGGAACTTTGGCAGCTGCTGGAATAGGTCCTGTCTACGTCCGCGATGTGTTGGGGGTTGCAAAAGCCTATTGTTCTCGCGCCGGCGAAGGTCCTTTTAACACAGAGCAATTTGGTAGCACCGCTAATGCAATACGCAAAATAGGCCACGAATTTAATGCTGATGGAAGCCCTCGTAGAGTTGGTTGGCTCGACTTGGTCCGTCTTAAAAATGCAGTCATCCAAGATGGTATCACCGAATTGTGTTTAATGCACATGGATGACCTTGGAAAAATCGGCTGGAAATTGGGTGAAATTAAAGTATGTACTTCGTATGTATATAATCAACCCCACAATTGGCCGATAACAATTGACTATGTTCCCATTGACTCGGAGAATTGTGAACCTATTTACAAAAGTTTTAAGCAAGGTTGGGATACTTCTGGTTGTACAGATTACAACTCTCTGCCTCAGCCCGCTAAAAATTTTATCGAATTCATTGAAGAATACTTGGAGATTCCTGTTATGTATATTGGAATCGGCCCTGATGTTCATGACATCATCATCAAATAACACATACCACTACGTTGCATAAAACCATACCGAGGAGGCAAATTTTGCCTCCTTCTTTATACTTTATAAACTTATTTGTATAAACTCAAACATTTGCTTGACTATAAGACTAAATTCTACTTTTAGAACTAAACTAGAATTTACTTTTTGAATTAACTATACAAACATTTTTCTACGGATTCTAATTGTTTTTAATTATCCGGTATGGTATAATTTATACAGTTATAAAATTTAATTGAAAGGAAAATCAGGTATTGTATACTGGTTAAACATATAATATGATAGTAAAAAATCCTAAATTTGAAATTTCAGCAGTGAAGCCTTCTCAATATCCTCAAAACGATATGCCTCAAATTGTTTTAGTTGGGAAATCTAATGTTGGCAAATCTAGCTTTATAAACACAATGTTAAATAGAAAAAAATTAGCAAGAACAAGCTCAGAGCCTGGCAAAACAAGACAAATAAACTTCTACAATGTAGATAATAACTTTTATTTCGTTGATTTACCCGGATATGGATATAGTAAAATGTCTAAACAAGAGCAAGTAAAAGTAGGAAATTTTATTGAAGAATACTTATCAAAGTGTACAAAAATTTCATTAATAGTATTTTTAATAGACATACGTCATTCTCCAACTGAAAATGATAGGTTAATGTACCAATATATTATAAATACAAATTCACCTTGTTTAATAGTAGCAAGCAAAGCTGATAAAATAGCAGTTACTAAAGTTTCTGGGGTTCTAGAAGATTTACAACAAGAATTAAACCCATTAAAAGATTTAACATTCTTGCCTTTTTCAGCAGAAAGAAAAATATACAGTGAAAATGTGTGGAATTATATTGAAAATTATATTTAGATTTTTGGGATAATTATTACGCATTAAGGTTAGTATATTTTATTTATAATACTAATCTTATTTTTATTTGAATAAATCTGAGAAAAAATGCATTTTTTGTTGAATTTTGTCGAATTCCGTGATATAATACAGCAATATTAACTCCTCTTTGAGGAGATTTTGAAAGGGGATTCTTATGACTCTGAATCGGAAAATGCCTCGTGAAACTCGAAAGGTCCTTTTCGCAAATTCAACACTCAGAGATGTTGCCATGAAGGCACTTGAAACCAAGTACCCCGATGTGCACATTCAGAAGGTTGACCACAATGCTATCCTTATCAATCTGACGGACAGCAAGATTTACGACCTTCACGTAAACAAGAGCGTTGAAGACTTGGGTGGCTCTTTTATGCCTATCACGGCATAAGCCCATCTAAGATGAGTGCTAATATAGCGCTTTAGTTACCAACGCGTACTCCCTTCTCCCCCTCCGGATGCATTTGCATTTCGGCGGGGGATTTTTTTATTTCCAAATAAATTATTTCCTATACAAACTTTTATTACAAAAAAACTAATTTCAATTTTAAAAATGAGGTCAAGCTCGCCTTTTAATGAGTCCAAAATAGCTCCAATCATGAGCACTGTGCCGTAATTTTTATAAATTGAAATTAGTCTTTTTTTATATTATTTTGTTATTAATTCTATTCTCTTTTCCACATTAGCTTTACCCAAAACATGCATTATTTCATACAAGTCTGGAGTGTTTCTTCTTCTTGTTATTGCAACTCTTAGTACTGTACTAATATCTCCAACATGTCCTGGCCATTTTTCTGGCTCTTTCTTGTATTCTTTAACTTCTCTTGCATATCCTAACTCTTCAGCCATGTCTTTCATCTTTCCAAACCAAGTTTGTTGGTCATCTGCTTCATCATAATATTTTGACATATATAAATTTAAAATCTTTTTTATTTCTTCTTTATCATTTATCTTGTCAAATTCGTATTCATCATTGCTTGCAAAGAATTTATCATCATACATGTATTCTATGCAATGTTTAACATCTGACCATTTTGCAATATCTCTACGAGGTTTAGCTTTGCCACGTTCAATGTTTAGAACTTTAATAGAATATTCTTTGTTGTTCAAAAGTTCTAATAGCTCATTGTCGTAAGTCTCAGCCCATTCATATGCCTCATTGTAAACCTGCTCAGCTGTATATTTAGATATAACATTTTTTCCTATGTCTAAAAGCTTAACCATATCGAATAAAGCTCCACTAACACTCATTTTTGTTAATTGGAAGTCAAATTCTTTTATCGATTTATCTGGATTTTGTTTTCTCCAAATTTCGAAATTTGAATTTGCAATGTTTAGTAAATATTCCTTTACAGCCTCAACTGGAATACCAATTTCTTTGTAGTAATTTGCTGATGCCTCTGGATCCTTTCTCTTGCTTATCTTTCTCTTATTTCCATTATCATTTTTAAGTATTGTTGCAGTGTGTGCATATTTAGGAGCCTTAAATCCTAACATTTGGAATAATTGAACATGAATTGGAACAGAAGATAACCATTCGTCTCCTCTTATTACATGTGTTGTATGCATTAAGTGGTCATCAACAGCATGCGCAAAATGGTAAGTTGGAAGTCCATCAGCCTTTATTATTACTATATCTTGGTCATTTTCTGGGAATATAACATTTCCCTTTATAACATCGTGAACCTTAATCTTTCTCTCTTCGCTTCCATTTGATCTTAAACGAATTATATAGTGTTCACCATTCTTTATTTTTTCTGCTGCTTCTTCAACAGTTAAATTTCTATACTTAGCCCAAACTCCATAATATCCAGGTTTAACACCAGCAACCTCTTGAGTTTTTCTCATTTCTTCAAGCTCTTCTGCAGTAGCAAAACATGGGTATGCCTTTCCATGCTCTAGCAAATATTTAGCATAAGCTTGGTAAATCTCTCTTCTCATAGATTGTCTATAAGGTCCATATTCTCCATGCCAAGTTGTTTCTGTATCCATTCCCTCATCTGGAAAAACATCAAAATATTTTAAAGAATCAATTATATCTTTAATTCCATTTTCAACTTCTCTTTTTTGGTCTGTATCCTCAACTCTCATAAAGAACACTCCATTAGTTTTATCTGCAATAGTTCTTGCAAGTAAAGCTTGGTAAATAGTTCCAATATGAACAGAACCAGTTGGGCTAGGTCCAATTCTTACAACCATAGCACCTTCAGGTAAATTTCTCTCTGGATATTTCTCTTCGTAAAACTCTATTGGTTTTGCATCTGGGAAAATCAAATCCGCTAAATCCTTATAATCCATAATCTTACTCCTTTTATTTTTATTAAAAGAAGCTTTCAAGGCTTTTACTTTAAAAGCTTCTTTTCTAATTTTCCTCGTTCAACCTATTAAACTTCCATTATTATTGGTAATATCATTGGGTCTCTCTTTGTTTTTTGGAATATATAGTCTCTTAAATCATCTTTTAATGTTGATTTTATTGTTGACCAATCTGTTATATGTCTTTGTTCAAATCCTGCAACTTCTTGTTTTATAACGTTTTTAACATCCTCCATTAAGTTTTCAGATTCTCTTACATAAACGAACCCACGTGAAATTACATCTGGTCCAGATACTATTTCACCTGTTGATGAATCCATTGTTAATACTATAACAATTAATCCATCTTGAGATAAATGTTGTCTGTCTCTTAATACAATGTTTCCAACGTCTCCAACACCTAATCCGTCTACTAAAACTTTTCCTGATGGTACTGATGTTGTGAATTTTGCTTCGTCTTTATTTAACTCTAATATTCTACCATTGTGTGTTATGAATATATTTTGTGCAGGTATTCCCAGTTCTTTAGCAGTTTCTGCATGTGCCATTAATTGTCTATACTCACCATGAACTGGTATGAAGTATTGTGGTCTTGCTAAAGATAATATCAATTTTTGCTCTTCTTGGCAAGCATGTCCAGATACGTGAACATCAGCTAATGCACTGTATACAACTTCTGCACCAATCTTCATTAAATCATCTATAACTTTAGAAACAAGCTTCTCATTTCCTGGTATTGCATTTGCAGAAATTATTACTAAATCATTTGGTGTAATAGTAACCTTTTTATGCTCTCCTGCAGCCATTCTTGTTAAGGCTGACATTGTTTCTCCTTGGCTACCTGTTGTAATTATTACTAATTGCTCATCATTGTAATTACGTATCAAATCGATATCTATGAAAATATCTTCTGGAGCATTTATATAACCTAGAGCTCTTGCGTTTTCAATCATATTTATCATGCTTCTACCACAAACCGCAATCTTTCTGCCATATTTAACAGCCGAATCCACAATTTGTTGAACTCTGTGGACATTTGATGCAAATGTTGCTACTACAATTCTCTTTTTGCAGTTCATAAATAACTTGTCGAAAACTGCTCCAACAGACTTTTCTGACATTGTAAATCCTTTTCTCTCAGAGTTTGTACTATCAGACATAAGTGCCAATATTCCCTTATTTCCAAGTTCTGCAATTCTACCTAAATCCATTGGCTTTCCATCGATTGGAGTATAATCTATTTTAAAATCTCCAGTGTGAAGTATTGTTCCTGCGGTAGTTGTAATTGCAAGCATTACAGAGTCTGGAATGCTATGGCAACTTCTAATAAACTCAACCGAAAATTTTCCTAATTTAATTGTTTGACCAGCATCAACTTCTACAAGCTTTGTAGACCTTAATAAATGATGCTCTTCTAGCTTCCCTTTAATCAATCCACAAGTTAATTTTGTCGCATAAATTGGCATATTAATTTGTTGTAATACATATGGAATTGATCCAATGTGATCCTCGTGTCCGTGAGTAATTACCATTCCTCTAACCTTTTCCTTATTCTTTACCAAATAAGTAACATCTGGAATTACTAAATCTATTCCAAGCATATCATCTGTTGGGAATTCAAGTCCACAATCAACAACTATAATATCATCTTCATACTCGAAAACTGTAATATTCTTTCCAATCTCTTCTATACCACCTAATGGAATTATTTTTATTGATGGTTTCTTAAATCTAAAATCTTCTCTCTTGGTAATTGACCTTTCGCTTCTCTTTGCAATTGCTCTTTCTGGTCTTTTTGCTATTGCTCTATTCTCTACCTTAACAAGACCTCCTTCATGTCTTCTTGTTTTTACAAGCTTTGTGTTCTCATTTTCTTGGCTTGTTATATTTTTTTCTAATATTTCGTTACTTTCTGCAGAAGCATTCTCATTTCTGTTTTCTCTACTTCTACGTGGTCTTCTACTTCCTTTTGTATTTTCTGCTGTCTCTGTTGTAGTTCTTCTAGTACTATTTTTACTTGTGCCTTCTCTTCTATTGTAATTTCTATGGCGTCCTTCTCTTCTCTTTACGCCAGTATCAGAAACATTGTTTTCAGTTCCAACGTTTCCATCTTTATTTAAATTCTCATCTGTCATTAAAAAAAATCTCCTTCTTTCATAGTCTTTATATGTTGTTACTCTCATACTTTTAACTTGATCCGTACATAAAATTTCTAAATTTATATATTTTATGGGAATACGAAAAATACATATATCTATTATCTCTTAGATATATTATTTTAAACATCCTATAAACCTACTATACAAAAAAATTCCGCCCTAACGTATAGTATATATAATAAAATCAAATCTCTTCTTTACCTTTTTCAGGTAACAACTGTTTACAATTATACCCTAAATTTAAGAAATTGTCAAATTTTACTTGACAACTCTTTTCTATTTTGATATTATATTAATTGCTTGTTAATAAGCATCTTAAATATCCTTATTAGTAGATAATTTAAAATGCAGGTATAGTTTAGTGGTAAAACATAACCTTGCCAAGGTTAAGTTACGGGTCCGATTCCCGTTACCTGCTCCATAAAATTTGCAATATGTAATTACAATAGCCTTCTAATATTATTGGAAGGCTATTTTTTTACCTACAAATTTTATTTTAAAACCACTTGCCAAACATAAAAATCTATGCTATACTAGTTAAGTATTGAATAAATACAACATATATTACCAATAAAAATAAATTTAACATTGCTTAAATTTATTATAAATGAAGTCTGGTTTCTATTTTATTATTGGTAATATTTACACTTTTAAAGCATATATTATATTAAGATGGCACCTTAGCCAAGTGGTAAGGCAGAAGTCTGCAAAACTTTCATCCTCAGTTCGATTCTGAGAGGTGCCTCCAAAAATAAAAGAGAAAATGTTGGAATATAAACGTTTTCTCTTTTTTATATGTTTCAGGCTAAAATTAAATACCTTCAGGAAATAAAAATATTATATTAAAACATATCGTAAATTTATTTGTAAACTTTACAATGTTTGCTTGTTTTTTTTAGAAAAATGTTGTAATATAATTATCATAGAAGATGAGATAAAAGCAGATGTGAGTGTTACCTTTAATTCCTCAACTATAGTTGAGAGATTGGAGGTGGTGTTTATATGTTAGATTTTTTAATGTTCTTAATAATAGGATTTATGATTTCAATAACTATAAACGTTGCCTTATTAAGTATTATATACATAATACTATCAAATAAGCAACAATAAAAATACACCACATACGCTTTCGCAGAGCTAGTGGTGTATACTTAATCTTTTAGGTAACACTCATTATTTGTGTTCTCATTTTCTATCTATATTATACACATATTTTTATAGAAAGTCAAATGTTTATATAGAATTACTGTGTTTATTCTATGCTATGCAAAAGGAGAATAACTATGATTATACTTTTAGATGCAATGGGTGGAGATAATGCACCCGACGCTAATATTAAAGGAGCCGTCGCAGCAATAAATCAAATTAATGCTGAACTATGGCTTATTGGAAAAGAAGAAATAATTAAAGCAAAATTAAAGGAATTTTATAACAAAACAGCCGAGGAGATTTCTCCAAGACTAAAAATTTATAATGCTACAGAAACAATAGAAATGGAAGATACCCCTACACTTGCAATTAAACACAAGAAAGATTCTTCTATGGTTGTTGGTTTCAATCTTTTAAAAGAAGGAAAAGGTGACGTATTTATTTCAGCTGGCAACTCTGGTGCACTTCTTACAGGAGCTACTTTATTAGTTGGCAGAATTAAAGGTGTTGACAGACCTGCACTTGCCGGAATTCTTCCATCATATCATAAGAGATTGGTTTTAATGGATTGCGGTTCTAATACAAATTGTAAGCCTATTAATTTATTACAATTTGCACAAATGTCTACTATTTACATACGCGATGCCTTAGGAGTTGAAAATCCTGCAATTGGCCTTTTAAACATTGGTACAGAAGAGACTAAAGGAAATGAATTAGTACGTGAAAGCTACAATTTACTAAAAGAAAAATCACCAGAATTAGGAATTAATTTTGTTGGAAATGTTGAAGGAAGAGATGCATTCTCTGGAAAAATCGATGCAATTATAGCCGATGGATTTACTGGAAATATTTTCTTAAAAACTGTTGAAGGAATGGGAAAATTCATAAAAAGATCTTTAAGCGAGAGCCTAAAGAAAAACTTCTTATCCATGTTAGGATCTATTCCAGCACTCCCTTCACTTAATAGATTTAAGAAAATGATGGATTATAAAGAATACGGTGGTGCATTGTTCTTAGGAGTAAAAAAACCAGTCGTAAAAGCACATGGAAGCAGTGATGCCAAATTATTTGAATTTACTGTAAAACAAGCAGAACAATTCGTAAATAATAAAACTGTAGAAAAATTAACTACAGAATTTGAAAAAATGTCAAAAGAAAAAATCGCCCAATAAGACGATTTTTTCTTTTTATAATCAATATATATTTTTTCTGTTACCAAAGTGCATATTTTCTATTTTGCTAGTGGTACATATCCGCCAGCACTTACAGCCCTTTTTCCTTCTTCTGTTTTTAACCAATTTACTAATTTTATTACATTGCTGTTTTGCGCTTCGTCTTTTCTATATACCGCATACACAACTTTTGTTAATGGATAACTCCTATTAGCTATTGTTTCATCTGTTGGTTTTACTCCATTAATAGCTAAAAATTTAACATTATCTTTTACGTATTGTTCTTTAGCATATAAATAAATTGAATATCCAATTGAATTTTTACTATTTGAATATGATGCTATTCCATCTATCAATCCTGACATAGAACCTATCATCAAATTAGTATTTTCAGGCTTCTTCATTTTTAATCCTTGCATTACCATTTTTTCCATAAGATTTTGACTTCCAGAATTAGCTTCTCTTTGGTAAGCAATAATTTCTGCATCTTCTCCACCAAGACTACTCCAATTTGTAATCTCTCCTGTATATATTTTTTGTATTTGTTCTAGTGTCAACGAATCTACTTTATTCTCTTTATTTACCAAAAATACGAATCCATCAAGACCTATTCCAACCATCTCAAACTCAACATTATTATCTTCTGCAGATTTTAAAATATCGTCAGATGGTTCTGAAACAAATATTAAATCTTTTTCTTTGTTTATTAAGCTAGCATATACTTTTGCAGTTTTTCCATGTGTATTTTCATCTAAATATTTTTGAGCTTTCTCGTCCGAATAGTTTAAAACAGACTTTGTAATCTCTCCTATCATCGGAAGCATTGCTGTTGCGCCATCTACTTTAGGAAACTCACTTTCAGTCATAGTAAATTCTCTAACAGTATTTGCTACATTATTATTTTTTGTACTTGAATTATCTATATTTGATATTTCATTATTTATAGGATTTGTAGTTTGTTTATTCATAAAGAATATGCAATACACTATCGCACACATAATAAAAATTATTATAAGTATAATTGGAATTATTACTCCAGCAATAGATTTTCTTTCATTCATAAATATATCCCCCTAGTTATTTTTTCTCTTCATAATGTTTATTTCTAATATAATTAAACAAATTACAATCATTATTCCAATTATTGCTAACACAATAACATCTTTAGTAGTTATACTAAATGATTTCTTTTCTTCTTGTAAATTACTATTAATATCTTCTCCAGAATCATTTTTTATAATCGCATAGTTTATTTCATTTTCAGCATCTGATTTTATTTTTTCATTTTTTAGTTCGTTTATTTTTATTAAGTTTTGTGCTGTATTATCAGCAATTGCTTCCTTTATAGATCCCAAACCATTAGATTTTCCAAACTTAAAAAACTCTATTACATATTTACCATCTTCTTGAATCCTAAAGCCAACACATTGAGCTATAGTTGGTACAAGACATTTTTCGTTAATAATATCATTTGAAAATAGTTTAGTTGTAACATTATAAAATTGATCACTATAATAATTTTCATCTGTATATTCATCTTTTAATGTTACATACTGTTTAGCCACATTCTTTTGTTTTTCATTATAATAGCCTATCATAATAGGAATATAACCTTCTACAGTTTGCTGAACTTGTTTTCCTTTATCGTCAGTCGTAATATATGTATATGTTGTTTTAGCATTGTCATCAAAAATTACTTTTCTGATATATAAATCTGGGTTTATCATATTTATATATTCAATTTTTTCCTCTTCTGTTGCATCTATTTTTTCTCCAGTTATCCCAATACCAACATAAATAATTTTTTCCCCAGTCTCAGGTCTTTCTGACCAATTTGATTTATCTTTTGTTCTTAATATGTTCCATTCACTTGTTTCTATAGTATCCATCTGCATATTTTCTTCCAATTCGCCTGAAACATTTTTCTTAATATATAATGTTTTATTTTCTTCAGATTCCACATAATCTATACATATCTTTTTATCTTTGAGGGTATAAATTTCATTAGAACTATTCTCTATAATATAATCCTTCGTTAGAACATAATTCCAATCTTCCTCATTATAAAAAGTATAAAAAATAGATGTCTGCAAGTCACTTTCTCCATTTATTGATAACTGTCTATTTAATGTATATTCCATAATCGAGCTAGCAACGTTTGAAGTTTCCGATATATTTTCGTTAATTTTTAATAAATCTTTAAATATATCTTCTGTACTAACTATTTTGATATTTTTATCCTTTAAGTAGTTTGAATTTTCAGTAGTATATTTATTATAATCTAAATAAATTCCATTATTTATCCAATCTTTTGCATTCTTTATTATAGCAATTTCATTATCAGAAAAACTATTTTCTCTTCCATATAGCAAATCTTTATATGTTTCTTTTTCTATAATTACATCTTGAGTTAAAGCGTTAACATTAAAATTATAATATTCAGCAATAATAGTATCATTCTCAAATTCATAGCATTGAGGATAAATATTTTTTACAAGTGGAACATCTTCACTTGGCAATTTTATATTTATTTTAAACGCATTAATTTTTTTCCACTTAGATTTTTGTAAGCTGTATTTTATTACTTTTGCCTCATTTAAATTATTGTTAGTTTGATATTTAGCAACAACCTTCTTAGCTTCTCCTGCGGGAATAGTTATATTAAAAATATAGTTTCCATTATATTTTCTAAAGTTATTTATATAAGTGTCATTGACATTCACACTTACATTACTAACTGAAATTCCTAAATCTTCATCTTCTAGTTTAATTGCTGCCAAAGTATTTATACTTTCATTTGTGGTGTTCTTTATAATTATAGTATTCTCTACACTAGAATTTCCTACATCAATATTTACTTCGTTTAACAATACTTCTGTTCCAGTATAATTTTGTAAATTTAAAATCTCTCCGTAAAAATAAGTTACATCACTTTGCGAATACACATTATGTGTTAACCCACATAAAATTGCAAAAATTATGATGATATATACTAAAATTTTATTTTTCATTTGTCCTCCTCTATTTCCTTTGTATGATTCATATTTTATATTACCACAATTTAAAAGTCAAGATATAGAAATTGTTATATATTATACTATAATTCATATAGTCCAATATAACAATAACTATTTTTTACAAGTTACATGTCACTCATAAAATATTTTATTATATCAATTTAGCCAAAATAATTAGTTTGTACATGACTTTTTATTTATGTTTATAATACGAAAAAACTAGGTGTTAAAATATCACCTAGTTTTTTCATTATATTTATTGAAACAATTATTGTAATTCTACAGTTGCTCCAACTTCAGCAAATTTAGCTTTTAATGCTTCTGCATCATCTTTAGAAACGTTCTCTTTTATTGTTTTTGGAGCTCCGTCAACTAAATCTTTAGCTTCTTTTAATCCTAATCCTGTTGCATCTCTAACAACTTTGATAACTTGGATTTTGTTTGCTCCAGCTTCCTTTAATACTACGTTGAATGAAGATTTTTCTTCAGCTACTGCTGCTGCTCCAGCTGCTGGTGCTGCAACTGCTGCTGCAGATACTCCATATTTCTCTTCTATTCCTTTAACTAATTCAGCAAGTTCTGCTACTGATAAAGCATCAATGCTCTCTAATAATTCATCTATTTTTGCCATTTTAAATTTCCTCCTTATATATTTTTTATTTTCTGAACTTTACGTTCTTATTTTCACGGCAATGTGAATTTAATTTTTGATAAAGATTTTTATCAAAGTTCTTTCTAAAATTAATTAGAAACAAGTATAACAAGGCAACCAAGTCAAAAATACCGGAAACGTACTATGTGTACGTTGAGGATTTTTTGATGCAGGTTAACGCAGTTAGACGACGTTTATAATTAATTTTAAGCGTTAGCTTTTTGGTCTTTAACCTGATCCAATGCAACTGCAAGTTTTGTAATATTTCCAAGCAATGCTCCAGCAAGTTTTGCAAGTAATTCTTGTCTTGATGGTAATTTTGCTAGTGTTATTATTTCTTCTGCAGTCATAACTTTACCTTCTATAACTCCACCCTTTATTTTGTAGAAGTCATGATCCTTTGTAAAGTTATATATTACTTTAGATGGTTCTAAGTAATCTTCGTTTCCAATTACTAATGCTACTGGTCCTTCTAAAGCTTCGTCTAATGCTGATTCTCCGTTTGCATCTAATGCTCTTTTTATAATGTTATTTTTTATAACTTTATATTCTGCATTTGCATTTCTTAAATCAGCTCTTAATTTTGTTACGTCTGTAACTGTAATTCCTCTGTAATCTGTTAATAATACAACTTTAGCATCTTTTAATACTTTTGCTAATTCGTCAACTTGTGCTTGTTTTTTTGCTATTGTTTTCTCATTTGCCATTTTATAATTCACCTCCTAAAAGTAAAATCCAATCCGTATAGCATCTCGAGGCTATAAGAATTGGATTTATTTCCGCTCTTATGCCTCGGTAGGTCTTACTTTATGCCTACTGTCTTTGGCTATATTTCATAAATTATTTTTGGTCAATATACATACTTGGACCCATTGTTGTAGATATTGCTACACTCTTTATATATTGTCCTTTTGCAGCAGCTGGTTTAGCTTTGATTATAGCGTTTATAATAACGTCATAGTTTTCAGCTAATTTTTCTGCTCCAAAAGATACTTTACCAAATCCTAAGTGAATTATATTACTCTTATCAAGTCTATATTCAACTTTTCCTGATTTGATTTCTTTGATTGCTTTTGTAACATCCATTGTTACAGTTCCTGATTTAGGGTTTGGCATTAATCCTTTTGGTCCTAATACCTTTCCTAATCTTCCTACAACACCCATCATATCTGGAGTTGCAACGATTACATCATAATCAAACCAATTTTCTTTTTCTATTTTTGGTATTAATTCTTCTGCTCCTACGAAGTCTGCTCCTGCTTTTAAAGCTTCGTCAGCCTTTGGTCCTTTAGCAAATACTAAAACTCTTTGTGTTTTACCTGTTCCATTTGGAAGTACTGTTGTACCTCTAACTTGTTGGTCAGCATGTTTTGAGTCAACACCTAATTTAACATGTAATTCAACTGTTTCGTCAAATTTAGCCTTTGGCATTTTTTCAATAAGTTCTAGTGCTTCTTTTGCAGAATAAAGTTTTGTTCTATCTACTAATTTTGCACTTTCTGCGTATCTTTTTCCTTGTGCCATTTTCTTTCCTCCTTTTGGTAATTTCGAATATTTTAAATATTCTCCCAATTTTTATTTTATATTTCTATAAAACTAGTCTGCTACTACTACACCCATAGAACGAGCTGTTCCTTTTACCATACTCATAGCTGCCTCTAATGATGCTGCGTTTAAGTCTGGCATTTTTTGTTTAGCAATCTCTTCTACTTGTGCCATTGTTATAGTTGCAACTTTTTCTCTGTTTGGCTTTCCTGAAGCCTTTTCAATTTTAGCAGCTTTCTTTATTAATACTGCCATTGGTGGTTCCTTTGTTATGAAAGTATAAGTTTTATCTTTGTATACTGTTATAACAACTGGGATAATTAATCCAGCTTGTTTTGCTGTTCTATCATTGAATTCTTTAACGAATTGCATGATGTTAACACCACTTCCACCTAGAGCTGGTCCTACTGGTGGAGCTGGTGTAGCTTTACCTGCAGGTATTTGTAACTTAATTATTGTTGAGATTTCTTTCTCTGCCATTTTTTGCACCTCCTTTTAGAATGTATATTAACAAAATAATTTATTAAAATGAATTTAAAATAATTTAAATTCTGTTTTAAACTTTTTTATTTGACTTTTTGTACTTGAGATAATTCCAAGTCGACTGGAGTTTCTCTTCCAAACATTGAAATCAATACTTTAACTTTATGTTTTTCCTTGTTTATTTCTTGTACAACGCCAACATAGTCTTTAAATGGTCCATCGATTATTTCTATTGAATCATTTACATCATAATCTACATTTATTTCTGATATTTCAAATCCCATCTTTCTGATTTCATCCTCAGTAAGTGGAATTGGGTCTGTTCCAGAACCAACAAAACCTGTAACACCTCTAGTATTTCTTACAATGTACCAAGTTTGTTCTGTAACAATCATTTTAATCAAAACATATCCAGGGAAGACTTTTTTTAAGTTGGTTTTTCTTTTTCCATCTTTTATTTCTATTTGTTCTTCCATAGGCACAACAATATCAAAGAAATATTCTTCCATTTCTTGATTTTTTACCTTTTGTTCAAGATCTGCTTTTACTTTATTTTCATATCCAGAATATGTATGAATTACATACCACTTTGGTTCTAAGTCTACTTTTTCTTGAGACATGTTCTAGCCTCCTTCATAAAATTATTCAGCATTATCTGAATTATCTGTATTTTCTTCACTTGAAGTATCTTCACTTACTGTTTCAGATTCCTCATTTGAACCTTCTGCTTCACTGTTTGTATTTTTTGCATTAGATTCTGTATTTGAATTATCTACAGTGTTTTGGTCAGCTTCTTCATTTTGTGAAGATTGAACAATAGTCTTTAATTTTTCAACTCCAAAAGTATTAATCTTTTCAAAGCAAAGATCTAATAGAAATACTATTACTCCAACTATTAAAACAGAAGCAATAACTGCTAATGTATTATTTAACAATTGCTTTGGAGTAGGCCAAATTACTTTTTTAAGTTCAGCTTTAACATCTTTAAAAAAATGTCTCTTATCTTTATTGCTGGCTTTTTTGTTAGTATTGTCCTTCATCTTTTTTTCTTTCTTTTTTGCTTCTTTAGCCATTGTCTTTCCCCCTTAAGGATTTTTATTTTGTTTCCTTATGTGTAGTACGTTTATGACAGAATTTGCAGTACTTTGTTATTTCTAATCTTTCTGTATTGTTCTTCTTATTTTTTTCTGTCATGTATGTTCTTCTTTTACATTCTGTACATTCCAATGTTATTGGTTCTCTTGCTCCCTTTGCAGCCATTTTATACACCTCCAGCCATTATTTAGCTTTATTATAATTCATATAAGCGTATGCTTTCCACATACGCTTAATTATTTTACCATGAATTCTCTTATATGTCAATTGTTTGAAGCTATTTTTTTATCCTTTTTATTAAAATTTTCATTGACTTTTATATTGTCAAGTGATATTATTTACGAATAATTCACCCTTTAACATAAGGAGGTATTTATTATGACATTGGTAGAAGAGATCCGGAATCAACTGAGTAAGGTCTTTACTCCCAACGGCGATGTTAAAGTGTGTGGGCGTGATGAGTGTCGCAAGGCAATTCAAATTGCCTCCGAGATTTGTCCCGGAGTCGATTTTGGAAATCTTGAGACAGGCGTCATGAATCTCCAAACTTTTCATGATTGCTTTTTCTGTGATAAAGAGCTGAAAAAGCAGTTGTTTAAGGTTTTCGACACACAAGGAACTTTGTTGCCTATCAACCATGCTGATTGCAGAAAGCTGATTCTCATGGCTGAGTATTTCTATCCGGGTTATTACTTTGGAAGGGAAGAGATTGGTTGTGTCAGCCTTGACGCATTTCACAAACTGTTCTTTGCATACAGAGGCTAAAAAGTTACTATTTTTGCCAGATATTTTACGTATTTGGCTCTTATCCTCTATGTGTTGACACTTAACATTCTCGCCAAAAAGAGCCCTATTCATTGAGTAGGGCTCTTTTTTCTTAGTCATTTATTTAATTTTATTCTTCGTTCTTTTTGCATTAATCTTTGAATTTTTAGCAGTTTTACTCTTTTTCTGTACTGAATATCCAAATTTTCCAATTTTGCTCTCTAAAGGGTAATATCCTCCATTCGCATAAGCAATTAAATCACATTTGCTTATATCAAATGCACCTTTTTCGTCTATATATTTTTCATCTGCGTCAATTGCAACAATTTCAGCCACAAACATATCATGACTGCCTAATGGAACTATTTCCTTAACCTTGCATTCTACTGATACAGGACATTCTTTTATAAGAGGTGCCTTTATAATATTTGCTCTTTCTTTTGTTAATTTCATCTCTTTAAATTTATCAACATCTCTCCCACTCTTCACACCACACCAATCAGTTGCATAAGTAAGTTGTCTAGTAGTTAAATTTATTGCAAATTCGCCATTTTCTTTAATTATATCATGCGAATATCTCTCTGGTCTTACAGAAATATAGCACATTGCGGGATTTGTATTTAAAATTCCTGTCCACGCAACAGTAATTATATTTGACTTTTCCATTGTTCCGCATGAAACCATCACAGCAGGAATTGGATATATAAAGGTTCCACCCTTCCATTGAACTTTTGACATTTATAATACTTCCTTATATTTTCTATTTAGATTTTTTTAAGGTTTTATCTATAAACCATCATTTTCAAAATCAACTGACTCTATCTTCCATCATTGCCATTCTTACTTTGCTGATTGTTTTCTTTTTGGTTATCTTTTATTTGTTTTCCATCATGTGAGCTTATTTTTGATTCTTCCTCTATTCTTTTCAAATGTTCTTGCCACTTTTGACATATAGAAATATCATCAACATTAAAATCAACATTTCCGTTTGAATTAAGTATTCCTATATAGGCTGACAAATACTTCATTCCCATATCAATATTACAGTCTGACAATAATTCATTCACTATCATTTTACTATATTCGGGATCATCTTGTAATCTTGCATAATCTATATTCGAAAACACACTGTACTCAACAACTTTACCATCCTGTTTTTGTTTGATAACCTTATATTCTTTTACTTCATTTTCATTAGGAATAATAAATGATCCGTATTCTATAGTTCCAACATGAGATAGACTTATGTTTCTATAATTTTTTTCATTATAATCATAAAAATTAAAAATCCAGGGCTGTTTTCTATCTAATTTAGAAGCTTTGCCAATATCTGATGCTTTTTCTTTTGCACATTGTGCTAATTGGATATATTCACTTTTTCTTTCGGCTTCATTTAAATTCAAATTATATTGTTCTCTATCATTTACCGATTTAATTTTAGAATAGGCCCAATCATACTTTTTCATTCTCAATAATGTTTCCATAAGTTCTTCCAGTGATTTTGTATCTGTTTGCTTCATTGCAAGCACATAAGCTGAATATGTATTTTCTGCAATTTTACTGTTTAGTCCATATGTTTCTAATGAACTAACCCCAATAGTTTGATATGCATTTTTTCCATTTTGTCTATTAGCGGAATCAACAGAAATAAGTTCATCATCAATATTAGTTTTATCTGTTAAGTTATATGCTTTTCTTTTCTCTGCATTTATAATTTTCATATATGAAACTATAACTCTAACAGTAGCAGAAACGCCATCTCCTATCTTCTTTACTTTTTCCTCAGTACTAATATCGTTACTATTTATAATTTGATTTATTTGTTCTATACTTGATAGCACAATTGTTTTTACTTTATTCATTATTTTTTCATTGGCAGAATGTTCATCCATTTCATTATCTATATGTGACATTATTCCTAAAATTTGATATGCATTCATTTAAAGTATTAATCTCCTTTTATAATCTTTCATTAATATATATATATTTCATAAAGCTATAAATTGCTTAATAGAAATTTATAAAAAATAGTTGTAATATATGTAATTTAAAATTGCACATATTACAACTATTTTACCACAAATCTATATATAATGTCAAAAAATTGCATAAAAAAACTGGCGACAACCTATCTTTCCAGCAAGGTAACTCGCAGGTATTGTCGGCACTTGAGAGCTTGACTTCTGTGTTCGGAATGGGAACAGGTATTTCCTCTCAGTAATAATCACCAGAAAAGTTTTGTATACTTTACTAAATAAAGCACACTCAAAAATACATAGAAGAATTATTTGTAAACCTCTTTTTATATTAGTGGTTAAGCCCTCGATTTATTAGTATTGGTCAGCTCAATGTATCGCTACACTTACACCTCCAACCTATCAACCACATAGTCTTTATGGAATCTTACTACCTTACGATATGAGATATCTTATCTTAGAGTTGGCTTCACACTTAGATGCTTTCAGCGTTTATCCAATCCATACTTAGCTACTCAGCCGTGCCTCTGGTGAGACAACTGATACACCATTGGTATGTCCATCCTGGTCCTCTCGTACTAAGGACAGCACTCTTCAAATATCTTACGCCTGCGATAGATAAGGACCGAACTGTCTCACGACGTTCTGAACCCAGCTCGCGTACCGCTTTAATGGGC
>ERZ824575.1725-NODE-1725-length-19388-cov-3.132933_pt1 | contig 19388 bp, 17 predicted proteins | sample MGYA00519470_ERZ824575 | MGnify/ENA primary metagenome ERZ824575 (study PRJEB31778, sample SAMEA3449170) | human gut metagenome | biome: human gut; feature: human-associated habitat; material: faeces | place: United Kingdom | collected 2010/2012 ...
CCTGCAGGAGCAGCACGAGACACCGCGCCATGTGCGCCTCCCCCTCCTTTTTGCCTCAATCCAGGTCCGCCGTGACGTTCTTGAGCATGTCGATGATCTCGATGTGCTGCGGGCAGGCCGCCATGCACGCGCCGCACTCGACGCAGTTCTTCGGGGATTTTCCGGCCTCCACGAGCTTCTTGTAGTCGGCGTTGCCCTTTTCCAGGCCGCCGTAGAGGGAGGCGTTGTTCCAGGCCGAGAACGCGCCGGGGATGTCCACGCCCTGCGGGCAGGGCATGCAGTAGGCGCAGCCCGTGCAGCCGACCTTGGTGCGGCTGCGGTACGCCTCGCGCACGCGGTCCATGAGGTCGAGCTCGCTTTCGCTCATCGCGCCCGGCTCCACCGCGTCGAAGATTCGCAGGTTGTCGCGCACCTGCTCCACGCTCGTGCAGCCGGAGAGGACGAGGACGGTGGCAAGGCCGGATTCCATGCCCGCGATGACGTCGGTGTCCATCCGGTCACCGACCATGGCCGGCCTCTTCGGAGTGGACACCCAGCAGATGCAGGCCCGTGCGCATCATGAGCGGGTTCGGCTTGCCCATAAAATAGGCCTTCCGGCCCGTCGCCAGCTCAATGGGCGCGACGAGCGACCGGCAGGCGGGCGCAATGCCGAACTCCGTCGGCCCCGTGAGGTCGGAATTCGTGGCGATCAGCCGCGCGCCGTTCAGAACCAGCCGGACGGCCTTGGTGATGACCTCGTAATTATAGCTTGCCGTCTCGCCGACGATCACATAATCCGGGTCCACGTCGTTCATCGTGACGCCCACGTCATACAGCGCGTTCAGAAGCCCCGGCGCGCCGATCACAAATGCGGTGCAGCCCGGCGCCTGCTTTTTGAGAAACGCGGCGGTCGCAAGCGCGCTGGTGTAGAAATGCTCCTCGCCGATATCCAGTCCCATGCGCTGCAGCTTCTGCTGTAGCTCCTTGGGCGAACGCTCGGACGAGTTCGTCAGGAACAGAAACTTCTTGTCGTTTTCGTTCAGCCAGCTTACAAATTCCCGCACGCCCGGCAGCAGCTGGCTGCCGAGATAGATCACGCCGTCCATGTCGCAGATAAAGCCCTTCCGGGCGCGTAATTTTTCCAGATTCATCTCTTTGACTCCTCTCCTCCCGCTCCTGCGGCGGGGTATCTCTTTTCATTCGCTTACAGGCTCAGTATATGGGATAAGATCTGGAAAAACAAGATAATTTGCACAGATTTAACGAAGATTTGTTGTGGATTTTACCGAAGCAGGTCAACGCAGGAAGCCCTCGAGAATTTTCTCCTCTGCCTCCTCCGGCGTCAGGCCGAGCGTTTCGAGCTTCAGCAGCTGCTCGCCTGCGATCTTGCCGATGGCGGCTTCATGCATAAGCGTCGCGTCGACGTGGTTGCAGGAAATTTCGGGGATGGAGCGCACCTTTGCCGCGCCCATGATGATCGAGTCGCACGACACATGGCCGAAGCAGGGGGCGTTGCCCTGTACGCGCGGGTAGAAGACCTGCGTGGACTGCTCCTTCGCGACAGACCGGGAGACAACGCGTGTGCGCGCGCCCGCACCGTTCAGGATCACGTCCATTTCGCTGACAGCGTGCTGATCGCCCGCCGTCAGGAGCTTTTCGTTGATCTGCACCTCGGAATTCGCGCCGTTGGCCTCGCACTTTGTATAGCGCTTCGTATCGTCCACGCCGCCGATCTGGCTGGTGTCCATGACGATGGACGCGCCCTCTTCGAGATATACGATGGTCTGCGGGTTCAGAATGCGCTTGCCCGTACCCTCGCCCTCGCCGTAGTGCTTTTCGATATAGTGAACCTTCGCGTTTTTGCCGATGTAGAAGGTATGGATGCCGTCATGCTCGGAGTCGCAGTCGCCGCAGTTGTGGATGCCGCACCCGGCCACGATGGTCACGTCTGCACCCTCGCCGACAAAGAAGTCGTTATAGACCATGTCGTGGAACCCGGCTCTGCTCAGTACGACAGGGATATGCACGTTTTCGCTCTTGGTAAAGGGCGCGATCCTGATGTCGATGCCGTCCTTGTCGGTCTTGGAGACGATCTGGATATGCTCGGAGTTCTGGCGGAACGCCTTCTGTCCGTCGAGACGGATGTTCACCGCGCCGTCCGGGATGCCTGTCATATCCGAGACGGTCTTGAGAATGCTTTTCTGAATGTCGTTCAGCATATTCCGTTCACCTCCAGCAGATTGCAGCCCGCAACGGTCTGCGACAGCAGCTTCGGATAAAGCTCGTCCGCCGTGCCGCGTCCGGCGATCTCGCCGTTCGCGATCAGGATGATCTCGTCGGCCAGACGGATGATGCGCTCCTGATGGGAAATGATGAGGATCGTGCGGCCGCCCTTTTCGTGCAGCTCGCGGAATGTTTCCGTCAGCCGGGCGAACGACCACAGATCGATGCCTGCCTCCGGCTCGTCAAAGATCATAAGCCGGGAATTTTTGGCCAGCAGGGTCGCAATCTCGATGCGCTTGACCTCGCCGCCGGACAGGCTTGTGTCCACGTCGCGGTTCAGATAGTCGCGCGCGCACAGACCCACCTGCGTCAGATAGGAACAGGCCTCGTCATGGGAAAGCGCCTTGCCCGCCGCGATGGTGAGAAGGTCGGAGACCTTCATGCCCTTGAACCGGGGCGGCTGCTGAAAGGAATACGAAATGCCGCGCTTTGCGCGGTCGGTGATGGAAAGGTCGGTGATGTCCTCGCCGTCCAGAAAAATCTGGCCGCCGGTGGGGGTCGCAAGGCCCATGATGAGCTTGGCCAGCGTCGTCTTGCCGCCGCCGTTCGGGCCGGTAATGACAAGGAATTTTCCGTCTTCTACGTCCAGAGAGACGTTTTTGACAATGTCCGCGCGTCCCTGCGCGTCAGCCGCTGTCAGGCTGAGATTCTTGAGTGTCAGCATAGTTGCTCCTCTTTGTTTTTCTGATAATCTGTGGGTATTCTATCATAGTTTGTTCATTTGTGCAATGAATAGCCCGTTTTTCCAGAAAACTTTCTCTGTTTTTCCGTGAAAATTCCGCGCGGCTTTCTGTACAAACAGCATAATCTCTGCTATAATAGCCACAAAGGGCGCACTGTGTGCGCTCACGTGCCATTGGCACGAGACTTTTGCTTTGCAAAAGTCTTTGTGTTGCTGTTACAGCGACAATAAAAATCGGCGATGCCGATTTTTTGCACGGCTGCGCCGTGCATACAGCGCTCAGCGCTGTAATTGTGCTATAATACAGGCAGAATGTCTATCGGTGAAGGAGCGTGGGTCTGTTGTCTGATTTGTCTGCCGTCGTCTTTGTGCCTGACGATACCGCGAAAACAGGTTTTTCCCGCCCGATGATGCTGCAGGCGATCATGGGGACGCCGCTGCTGTCGTGGCTGACGCGTTCTCTGGCCGCGGGCGGGGTCGGGCGTTTCTTTTTGGTCTGCCACGAGCGGTTCCTGTCCGAGGCGAAGCACTGCTTCCCGGACGGCTGTGAACTGAGCTGCGCGAAGCTCGAGGAAACTGCCGACCAGCTCCACGTCTTTTTGTCCACGGCCGACGAGCAGGAGGAGGACGTCATCGTCGTCACTGGCCCCGCCGTCATTGATCCGTTCGCCGTCGACGAGGAAGCGTTCTCCGGCGCACCGGTCGAAAGCGGCGTAAGCTCCGTGAGCCGTCAGGCGCTGATGGACGCGCTGGACGATACGTTCATCTTCACCGACTTCATGAAGGAGCACGGTATTCCCTATACCGACCGCGACGGCGTTTACGCCGTTTCGTCCATGCAGCAGCTGGCCGAGTGGAAGCCCGTGCTCAGCCGGGGCGTTCTGTACGATCTGGCCGCCGCAGGCGTGTCGATCTGGGACTATGACAACACCTATGTCGAGCCGACCGTCTTCGTCGGGGCCGGGGCAGAGCTGCTGCCCGGGACCGTGCTGCGCGGTACGACGTCCATCGCCGACGGCTGCATGATCGGCCCGAACAGCTATCTGGAAAACGTGAAGGTCGGAGAGAATACGCGTGTCAACGCCTCGCAGGTCTACGATTCCGAGATCGGCGCGGACACGACCGTCGGCCCCTTCGCCTACGTCCGTCCGGGTTCGCGTATCGGCTCGCACGTGCGCTGCGGCGATTTTGTGGAGGTCAAGAACTCCACCATCGGCGACGGCACGAAGATCTCCCACCTGACCTACATCGGCGACAGCGACGTAGGCAAAAACATCAACTTCGGCTGCGGCACGGTCACGGTCAACTATGACCGCGTGAAAAAGTCCCGCACCGTCATTGACGACGACGCGTTTATCGGCTGCAACGCCAATCTCATCGCGCCCGTGCACATCGGGCAGGGCGCATATATCGCCGCCGGGTCCACCGTGACCGACGACGTGCCGCCCGCAGCGCTCGCCATTGCCCGCGCCCGCCAGCAGAACAAGCGCGACTGGGCGAACCGGCATAAGCTGAAAGAAAAGTGATTGCAGGACCTTTGTTTTCCCGGCGGCGCGTGCCGCCTCCAAATACATACAGAACAACACAGAACAGAGCGAATCACACAAGAGAGAGGGTAATTTCATATGATTTCTCATGGTAAGAACGTCAAGGTATTCTGTGCCAATGCCAACCGTCCGTTTGCCGAGGGCGTCTGCCGCAAGCTGTGGCTGCCGCTGGGCGACTGCACCGTAACGACCTTTGCCGACGGCGAGGTTTCCCTGACGATCAATGAATCTGTCCGCGGCAGCGACGTGTTTCTGGTACAGTCGACCTGCAAGCCGGTCAACAACAACCTGATGGAGCTGCTCATCATGATCGACGCCTGCCGCCGTGCCTCGGCCGGCCGCATCACCGCCGTCATCCCGTACTTCGGCTACGCCCGTCAGGATCGCAAGGCCAAGGGCCGCGACCCCATCTCCGCAAAGCTGGTCGCCAACATGATCGAGGCCGCAGGCGCCGACCGCGTGCTGACCATGGATCTGCACGCGTCCCAGATCCAGGGCTTCTTTGACATCCCCGTTGACAACCTGCTCTCCAATCCCGTCTTCGTGAAATATTACATGTCCAAGTTCGAGCATCCGGAGGAGATGGTCGTTGTCTCTCCGGACGTCGGCTCCGTCGCCCGCAGCCGCACGTTTGCCAACAAGATGGGCATGAACCTCGCCATCGTTGACAAGCGCCGCGAAAAGGCCAACCAGTGCGAGGTCATGAACGTCATCGGCGACGTTGAGGGCAAGGAGTGCATCCTCTTCGACGACATGGTCGACACCGCTGGTTCCCTCTGCAACGCGGCCAAGGCCATCGTTGAGATCGGCGGCGCGACCGAGGTCTACGCCTGCGCGACCCACGGCGTGCTCTCCGGCCCGGCCAACGAGCGCATTGCCAACAGCTGCATCAAGGAGCTGACCTTCCTGAATACCATCCCGCCGCTTGAGGGTGCGTGCAGCAAGATCAAGTATCTGGACGTTTCCCCGATCTTTGCCGACGCCATCCAGAGAATCTACGAAGAAAACTCCATGTCCGTTCTGTTCTGATTTTATGCTGTTTCAAAAGCCAACCTATGACTGGCTGATTGCGGGACTCGGCAATCCAGGTCCTGAGTATGAGAAGACCCGTCACAATACCGGCTTCATGTCCCTTGACCTGCTGGCTGCGCGCCTGCAGGTCAAGGTTTCCAAGGAGCGCTTCAAGGCCCTCACCGCGCAGGCGGACTTCGACGGCCAGCGGCTGCTTCTCATGAAGCCGCAGACCTATATGAACGCCTCCGGCATCGCGATCGAGGCTGCCGCGCACTTTTATAAGATCCCGCCGGAGCGGGTGCTTGTCCTCTTTGACGACATTTCGCTCCCCGTCGGCAAGCTCCGCATCCGCAAAAACGGCTCTGCCGGCGGCCACAACGGCCTGAAATCCATCATCTCCTGCCTCGGCTCCGACCAGTTCCCGCGCGTCAAGATCGGCGTCGGCGCGAAGCCGCACCCCGATTACGATCTGGCCGACTGGGTGCTGTCTACCGTCTCCAAGACCGAATGGCCCGACTATCAGGAGGCTATGTCCCACGCCGGCGACGCGGCCCTCTGCATCGTCAAAAACGGCTGCGAAAAGGCCGCGGCGGAGTATAACGGGAAGATGTTCTGAGCGCACCCTAAGGCATCGGCCCCTACAGGGTGCTGTGCAAATTCCCTCCCCATCTCACTTTCAATACCCACACCCCCTACGCATAGGAGACTCTCTCCTATGCGCGTTGCCTGTTGGGCAAAAAACTGTTTTTAGGAGAATCCCATGAACGTTCTGCTTTCGCTTCTGCAAAAGAGCACCGATTATAACCAGCTGCTGAAGGCCGTGGAGGCGAAGCAGGCCGTCGCTGTGTCGGGACTGAGTCAGGCCCCGCGCAGCCATGTGCTTGCCGCCGCGCACGAGCAGTCCGGCAGACCCCTCGTTGCCGTGTGCCAGGACGATATGGCCGCGAAGCGGCTGGCTTCCGAGCTGGGGGCATTCTTAGGCGAAGAGCCGCCCGTGCTGCCGTCGCGTGAGCTGACGCTGGCCGGGGCCATCGGCGTGTCCCGGCAGTGGGAGCAGCAGCGGCTGCGGCTTTTGTACGCGCTGGCGCAGGGACGCGTCCCGGTGCTGGTGGCAAGTCTGGACGCGCTGCTGCTGCGCACGCTCCCGCGGCAGACGCTCTTTTCCGCGTCCGTGACGCTCCGGGTCGGTGCGGAATACAGTATGCCGGAGCTGATCGAACGCCTGACCCGCGCGGGCTATTCCCGCGCAAGTCTGGTCGAGGGCGTGGGACAGTTCGCGCTGCGCGGCGGCATTCTGGACGTGTATTCGCCTGCGCAGGAAAAGCCGCTGCGCGCGGAGTTTTTCGGCGACGAGCTGGACACCATGGGCTATTTTGACCCCATCACGCAGCGGCGCACGGAAAACGTTGACGAGGCCGTCCTCCTGCCCGTGGCCGAGACGGAGCCGCACCTGCACCCGCAGGGGATATCCGGCCTGTGCGAGGACCTGCGCGCCATCATCGCGCGCCAGCAGCGGCGCAAAACGCCCAATCAGGCGCTCATTGAAACGCTGCAGAAGGACTGCGAGGCGCTCGAAAACGAGACGCTTTTCGCCAGCGCCGACCGGTATATGGCGCTGATCTACCCGGAATTCACGACTGCCGCCTCGTATCTGCCGCAGGAGGCCATCGTCGCCTTCTGCGACCACGGCAATCTCCAGCGCGGGGAAAAGGATCGTGCGGAGGAGTTCGGCCTTCTGCTCGATTCGTTTTTGACCTCCGGCACGCTCTTTGGAGAGCTGTGCGATTATTACGCCACGATGGACGATCTGGCCGCGTCACTGCGCGGCCGGGCTGTTATCTACTGCGACAGCTTCCTTGCCGCGCGGTACCCGGAGTCCCTGCCGCCCAAGCAGCTGCTTTCCTTTACGGCCCGGCAGCTGCCGGGCTATGGCGGAAGTCTGGAAACAGCGGCGGCTGACCTGAAAAATTACGCGTCGAACCAGTATGGCTCCATCGTCCTGTGCGGCGGACAGCGGCGCGGGGAAATTTTAAAGGAACTGCTTGCCAAAAGCGGCCTGAACGCGCTTTTGTCCTTCCCGCTGACGAAGCTCCCGCAGCCGGGGCAGATCCTTATTGCGGGCGGCTCGCTCCCGGCGGGGCTTGAATACCCGACGCTCAAATTTGCCATCTTAACAGAGGGACAGATCGCCGTCCGGCAGGAGCGTAAGCGCGTCCGTGCGCCGAAGAAAGCCACGAACCGCAAAAAACTCGATTCGTTCACCGATCTGACTCCCGGCGATCTCGTCGTACACGAGCACCACGGCATCGGCCGCTACGTCGGCATGGAGCAGCTGAAGGTCGGCGGCGTGACAAAGGATTATGTGAAGATCGCCTATCAGGGCACGGACTGCCTGTACGTGCCCGCAACGCAGCTCGATCTGGTCAGCAAGTATATCGGCGCCGGTGAGGATACGCCCGTCCGGCTCAACAAGCTCGGCGGCGACCAGTGGCAAAAGACAAAGGCGAAGGCCAAGGCTGCGGCCAAGGATCTGGCTGCGGGCCTCATCAAGCTCTATGCCGAGCGCAAGCGCCTGCCGGGCTTCGCCTTCGCGGCGGATTCGCCGTGGCAGCAGGAGTTTGAGGAGAGCTTTGAATACGCCGAAACGGACGATCAGCTGCGCTGCATCGACGAGATCAAGCGCGACATGGAATCCCCTGCGCCGATGGACCGTCTGCTCTGCGGCGACGTCGGCTTCGGCAAAACGGAGGTCGCGCTGCGTGCGGCCATGAAGTGTATGCTGGACGGCAAGCAGGTCGCGATCTTAGTCCCGACGACCGTTCTGGCCCAGCAGCATTATCTCACGGCCATGCGCCGCTTTGCGACCTTCCCGGTCACCATCGATGTGCTTTCCCGCTTCCGTACGCCTGCGCAGATCAAAAAAACGCTCTTCGATCTGCAGTCCGGCAAGATCGATCTGATCGTCGGCACGCACAAGCTGCTGCAGAAGGACATTCATTTTCACGATCTCGGCCTGCTCATCGTCGACGAGGAGCAGCGCTTCGGCGTGACGCATAAGGAGCGATTGAAGGAACTTTCGCGCGGCGTCGACGTCTTAACCCTATCCGCAACGCCCATCCCGCGCACGCTCAATATGGCGCTGTCGGGTCTGCGCGATATGTCTACCATCGAGCAGCCGCCGCAGGACCGCTATCCTGTGCAGACCTTCGTGCTCGAGCATCAGGACGGCATTCTCGACGAGGCCATGCGCCGCGAGCTGGCGCGCGGCGGGCAGGTCTATTATCTCCACAACCGCGTGGAATCCATCGACCAGTGCGCCGCGAAGATCAAGCAGCGCATTCCGGAGGCCGAGGTCGCCGTCGCCCACGGCAAGATGAATGAGGAGCAGCTCGGCGACGTCATGCAGTCGATGTCAAACGGTGAAATTCAAATTCTCGTCTGCACGACCATCATTGAAACCGGCATTGATATCCCGAACGTCAACACGCTCATCATCGAGGACGCCGACCGGCTGGGCCTTGCGCAGCTGCACCAGATCCGCGGCCGCGTGGGCCGTTCGAGCCGCCATGCGTATGCGTACCTCACGTTCCGCAAGGGGAAAGTCCTGTCCGAGATCGCGGAAAAGCGGCTCGACACCATCCGCGAATACGCGGAGTTCGGCTCCGGCTTCAAGATCGCCATGCGCGACCTGGAAATTCGCGGTGCGGGCGATCTGCTGGGCGCGGAACAGTCCGGCCATATGATGACCGTCGGCTACGATATGTACCTGAAGCTGCTTGAGGACGCCGTGCTCGAAGAGCGCGGCGAGGCGGCACAGAAGGAGCCAGAATGCACCGCAGACCTCACCGTCACGGCAAATATCAACAAGGACTACGTCGCCTCCGGCGAGCAGCGCATGGATCTCTACCGCCGCATGGCGGCCATCCGTACGCAGGAGGACGCAGATGAGCTGCTCGACGAGATCGTCGACCGCTTTGGCGACCCTCCGAAGGGCGTCATGAACCTCATCGCCATCGCGCTTCTGCGCGCAAGAGCTGCAGCGGCGGGCATCACGGAGATCACGCAGAAAGACGGTGCGGTTCTCCTGTCGCTTTCCACGATGGACTTTGCCGCCATCTCCGCCTGCTGCACCGAGGCGCAGTTCAAGGGCCGCATTTTCTTCTCGGCAGGCAAGGTGCCGATGCTGTCCGTCAAGCTCAAAAAGGCCGAAGACCCGTTAAAGCTCGCGACGCAGCTCGTCGGCGTCTACGCCGCATTGCGCGCACAGACGGCAGGGGCGTAAATTCAGCGCGAATACGCATGCAATTACTTACCCGACTGTAGGGGTCGATGCCCACATCGACCCGGCAGATTGCACCGTTTTCTATGAAAATCTTCGGCAAATTCGCAGCTGCCCAACGGGCCGATGTGGGCATCGGCCCCTACAGCGGCTATGCTTTTTGCCGCACGCATGTACCCCCCGAAAATGTTAATAGAAATTTCAGAAATCCGGGGGCTGTTCCTGTCGGGAATGCCGTTGCAAAAAGCGGTCGGTTTATGTATAATACAGACACAAAATAGAGTATGTCGCCTCTGCGGCTTTTGAATAGGAGGGATTCATATCAGAAAGAAAGGCAGATTTGAGGCCAGCCGTCCCGCGCACAAAACTGCGGCGGACAGAGCCGCCGCGCCGAAGAAGCAGCCGTCCGGCAATGCCGGGAAGAAGGCCGCGGTGATCGCGGGCTGCATCGTGCTGCTGGCGGTGCTCGGCGTGTGCACCTATGGATTTATATTAAAGGGAAGCGACACCATTTTCCCGAACGTCTATGTCGCCGGCGTGAACGTCGGCGGATTGAAGCGCGACGCCGCGATCAACGCTGTGACGCTTGCCGTCGAACAGGAGACGGCCACCGATACGCTCACCGTCGTCCTGCCAGACCGGACGATCGACTTCACCCCTGAGATCACCAACGTCGCCCTCAACCCGGACGAGGCGGCGGATGCCGCCATGAACTATGGCCGCGACGGCGGCCCGGTCAAGGCGCTCATCACCTATGAACGCGCGAAAAAGACCCGGCAGGACATTTCCCTCGAATCCGGGACGAATCTTGATACTGCGTATATCCGCGATCTGATCGACCAGACTGCCCGCGCCTGCGCGTCGGAAAAGGTCGACCCGACCGTCACGGTCGACGCGGACGCAAAAACGGTCACGGTCGTGACAGGTTCGCCGAAAATTTCGCTTGACGCGGACGCGCTCTATGACGCGGTCGTCGCCCGGTTCAACGCAGGCGACCTGTCCGAGCTGAAATTTGACTACGATACCGAGCCCTGCGCGCCGGTCGATCTGCAGCAGTATTACGACCAGTTTGCGACCGAGATGAAGGACGCGTACTACGACGAGGAAAAGAAGGAGCTGGTTGCGGAAAAGGTCGGCTTCGGCTTTGACGTGTCGTATTACACGCAGCAGCTTGCCATGGCCGATCCCGGCACGAAGATCGTCATTCAGGCCGAGGCAATCCAGCCGGAGGTCACGCTGGCCGAGCTGGAGAAGGAATACTTCTCCGATGTACTCGGTTCCTGCGACAGCCCGCATACCGCGCAGGCAGGCCGCACGAAGAATCTGGAGCTGGCCTGCAAGGCCATCGACGGCACCATCCTGAACCCCGGAGACGAGTTCTCGTTCAACAAGATCGTCGGTGAGCGCACGCCGGAGAAGGGCTATCAGTCCGCTATCGTCTACCAGACCGGCGGCAAGAGCGAGGCAGAGGCCGGCGGAGGCGTCTGTCAGGTCGCGTCCACGATCTATACCGCCTGCCTCTACGCCGATCTCAAGGTCACAGAGCGTGCGCCGCATATGTTCACCGTCACCTACGTCCAGCTCGGCATGGACGCGACGATCTACTGGGGCAGTCTCGATTATAAGTTCGTCAACAGCACCGACCATCCGCTGCGCATCGACGCGTCTGTCTCCGGCGGCTATGTCCACGTCAAGCTTGTGGGCACCGCGCCGAAGGACAAGGGCTACGACCATATCGTCCTGCGGCACGAGGTTGTCGCGACCATCCAGCCCAAGATGGAGATCGACGGCGACAAGACCATCATCACCGACGCCGGTACCGCCCTCGACGAAAACGGCAACACCGTCAACATCGTCGTTGACAAGGACGGCAACAAGTATGTGATCCATCCCATGGAGTCCATCAGCTTCCCGCCCAACGAGGGCCGCGGCCTGAAGAACGAGTCCGACAAGCCCGCCAAGATGCTGGTCATCATCAACTATCCCCAGGCTTGAGCCTCTCACTTTTTCAGAATCTGACTTTCACTGATTTCATTCAATATTAGGAGGAATTTACCATGGTCCCCGTTGAAAAGAGTTTTGTCAACAACATGTTCTCCGTGGAGGGCAAGGTTGCCCTGGTCACCGGCGGCGCACACGGCATCGGCTTCTCCATTGCCGAGGGCATGGCAAAGTGCGGCGCTACCGTCTGCTTCAACTGCTCCAACGAGGGCAGCCTGGAAAAGGGCCTGGCCGCTTACAAGGCTGCCGGCATCGACGCCCACGGCTATGTGGCCGACGTGACCGATGAGGCCGCTGTGAATGCCATGATCGCCCAGATCAAGGCCGACGTCGGCCCCGTGGACATTCTGGTGAACAACGCCGGCCTGATGAAGCGCATCCCCATGATCGAGATGAGCCACACTGATTTCATGCGGGTCATCGACGTGCATGTGGGCGGTGCCTTCAACTGCTCCAAGGCCGTTCTGCCCGACATGATCGCCAAGCGCGAGGGCAAGATCATCAACATCTGCTCCATGATGAGTGAGCTGGGCCGCGAGACCGTGTCTGCCTATGCTTCCGCCAAGGGCGCTCTGAAGATGCTCACCCGCAACATCGCTTCCGAGTACGGCGAGTACAACATCCAGTGCAACGGCATGGGCCCCGGCTACATTGCGACCGCCCAGACTGCTCCCCTGCGCGAGATCCAGCCCGATGGCAGCCGCCATCCCTTCGATACCTTCATCTGCGCCAAGACCCCCGCAGGCCGCTGGGGCACCCCCGAGGACATGGTCGGCCCCTGCGTGTTCCTGGCCTCCCATGCTTCCGACTTTGTCAACGGCCAGATCCTGTACGCTGATGGCGGCATCCTGGCTTACATCGGCAAGCAGCCCAAGTAAGTAAAGCACCTCGAAATAGAAAAGACCCTCTCCGTCATTGCTGCGCAATGCCGCCCCTCCCTTTTGGAGGTGCTGGCGGGCATCAGCAGGACGGAGAGGGTCTTTGTCATACTTTTCACACTTTTGTAAAGGATTTGTTATTGTATTCTTCGACACATCCTTGTATAATAGTTGCTTGTGGGCAACTTTTCACGAGAGCTGCCCACGAGAAAAGATTTTCGTCACGAACAAGGAGAGATTACACAATGAAACTCAAGAATGTTGCTGTTGTTGCCGCTGCTCTGGCACTGGCTGTTGGTATGACCGCTTGCGGCGGTTCTGCTTCTTCCACCACCGCTTCTTCCGCTGCTTCTTCTGTTGCTTCTTCCGCTGCCGCTTCCTCTGAGGCTGCAAGCTCTGAGGCAGCTTCCAGCGAGGCCGAGGTCGAGCCCGCCGAGTACACTGTCTACAACACCACCGGCGAGAACGTCACCGATCTGTACCTGTACGTTGCCGGCTCTGAGGACAAGGGCGAGAACCTGGCTGCTGACGGCCTGGCTGACGGCGACAGCGTTGTGTTGACCCTGCCCGAGGACGCTGACAAGAGCGCTGAGTATGTCCTGGAGTTCACCACCGAGAGCGGCGACACCCAGAGCTTCGACACCCTGAGCTACGAGGTTGCTCCCATCTCCCTGCTGAGCGTTGATGCTGCTGCAGGTGCTACCCCCATCAGCTTCACCGCTCCGGAGCAGTAAAAAAACGCAGGCCTGAGCCTGTAACATAAAAACTCCCCTGCACTCCATTTTACCGGAATGCAGGGGAGTTTTTTGCGTATCAAAGGTTTCGCAGCGGGCAGTGCGTTCGTACTGACAGAGAGATTTGCAGCCTGGCTGATAACTAAAAAATCAGTTGATAATTATTTTATTATTTGTGCGGTTTTGCCCTTTCCAACCGGGTTATAATGTGGTAAGATAAAAGCACAAAAAGCAGAGACGCTTAGGAGCTTTCCAAAGCGTCTCTGCTTTTTTTATCCGTTTTTTCTCAGGCCTGCGGTTTGTTCAGATAACGATAAATCGTAGGAACTGAAACCGAAAGCTGGTCTGCGATCTCTGCGACCGCGCCTTTCATCATCAGGATACCGTCTGCATCCAGCTTATGTACTACGCGGATCTTTTCCTGCATGGACATGTGGGCCGGGGCAGTGCCTTCCCTGCTGATGATCTCCGCAATGCGGGAGTGCATTACACTTTCCAGCGGGCTGCTCAGATCCTCAGAGGGCGAATCTTCCGGCGGGGCCGAGAGATTGAACCGATCCAACAGCGCGCGCAGAGCAAGATTCAGTTCCTGTGCAGCGGCAAGTTCCTTGTTGACACAGAGCATCCCAATGAGCCGTCCCTCGTTCTTGATGAAGTACGTCGAGGAGAGGAATTCCCCGCTCTTGGTCTTTCCTTTGTAGTTCAACAGGCATTCGGTATCAGCGTAAGTCCCCTTTTCCTGCAATTCCCGTGCAAGGTCGGTCATGGGGTCACCCAGCTCACGGCCAGAAATCCCGTTTCCAATGGCGATAATAGACTGTTCCGGGTTGGTCACATCATGGATGACGATCTCACACCCCGGTCCGCACACAGCCGCCAGAAACGGAACGAAATCCGTGTAGCACTTCAGCAATTCCTGATCTGTCACATCGTTGTCCTCCTGTTTCTCACCGTAATTATTCTATTATTATTTATTATATAGAATTTTGCGGCAGAGCGCAAGTTAGCAATCTGCACAATTTAGAGTGATAAAATTTTACTCACGATGATAAAAATATTTGTAAAAAAGTATTTACATTTGTGATGTGGTATTGTATAATCGCATCAACAAGTGATAAATAAATTATCACAGTGATTTCGGTATTCTTAAATTCAAAGGAGTTGTTTCTATCATGGCAAAGAATCAGGTATCTACCCCCGCAGCACCCGCAGCCATTGGTCCCTACTCTCAGGGCATCACCGCCACCGGCACAGCCGTCTATGTTTCCGGTCAGCTGCCCATTGATCCGGCAACCGGCGCATTTGCAGGCGATGACATCACCAGCCAGACCCGCCAGTCGCTGGAAAATGTCAAGGCAGTCCTCGCTGCAGCAGACTATGAGCTGTCCGATGTGGTCAAGACCACCGTCCTGCTCAAGGACATCGCAGATTTCGGCGCAATGAACGAAGTCTATGCTTCCTATTTTACCGGTGTATGCCCGGCCCGCAGCGCTTTCCAGGTGGCTGCACTACCTAAAGGTGCCCGGGTCGAGATCGAGGCCGTTGCAGTCAAGTAACATTCTGCACCCCCTGCCGATTTTCTCACTTTTCCCACAGGTCACAACGGTCACCTCAATAAACGGTGCCAAGAAAAGAGAGGTATTTCATTATGGAAGAAAAAGGCAAAAAACTAGGTCTTTGGAACATTATTGGTCTGGGCCTTGGCGGTGCCATCGGCACCGGTGTCTTCGTGCTGCTGGGCTACGGCGTTGCCTACACCGGCCGCTCCATTTCTCTGGTTGTTACCATCGGCTGCTTCTTCATGCTGCTGGCCTATTGGTATAATCTGATCATGCCTTCTATGTTCGTATTGAAGGGCGGTGATTACAGCATGAAGGCCATGCTGTTTAACCCGTTCATGAGCGGTGTCAGTGCCTGGATGATCCTGGTCAATGGTCTGGCAATGTCCAGCTATGCGGTAGCTCTGGCACAGTATTTGGCTATCGCTGTTCCAGCCCTGCAAAATCATCAGACACTCGTTGCTTTCATTGCAATCACGCTATTTTTCCTTTCCACCATCAAGGGTTCCCGCTTCATCACCATTCTGGAAAACATCATTACTCTGGTTCTGGTAGCTTCTCTTGCACTGTTTATTATTTTCGGCATTCCCAAGGTTGATTTTGCCAGCACCTTTACCAGCGCTGACGGCGGCTTCTTCCACGGCGGTTTCACTGGTTTCGTCTCCGCTTTGGCCGTGATGGGTTTTGCCTGCCAGGGCACTACGATGGCTCCCGTCTCTATGGCCGCTGTCACCAAGAATCCCAAGCGTACCATCCCTCTGGGCATCATCATCATTACCCTGCTGCTGGCCGTGATCTACGGTGCCATGGGCATCGTTGCCGGTGGTGTTCTCCCCTACGCTGAGACTGCTGGCCAGAACATCAGTGTGACCGCACGGGCCATCTTCCCCAATGCACTGTATGTATTCTTCGTGGTCGGCGGCGGCATCGGTGCCATTGCAAGCTCTGCTCTGGGCGGTCTGGGCATGTTCCGTTATCCCCTGCTGCAAGTGGCCAACGATGGTTGGCTGCCTTCCGTCTTTAAGAAAACCGATAAGAACGGCTACCCCTACGCCATTTATCTGCTGTTCTACGTCATTAGTGTCTTCCCCATCGTCACCGGCCGCAGCCTGGATGCCATCGTCTCTCAGGTGATGATTCCTGCCATGCTCATCAACATCTACATGAACCTGGCCTGCCTGACACTGCCCAAGAAATACCCGGAGCAGTGGGCACAGCGCAGCATCAAGATGCCCCTGTGGTTCTACAACATCTGCTGCGTGCTGGGTGCTTTCTGCGCCGGTGTAGTTGCCTACAACCTGTTCAAGGATCTGACCTTCAACGATGCTGTGTTCGCAGTGGTCATCGTGGTCGTTCTGTGCGCGCTGAGCATCCTGCGCCTGAAGCAGGGCGCTGTCAAGGCTGAAGATCTGGCCGCCAAGAAAGAGGAGATCGTCCGTCAGGCCATTGCAGATACCACTGCTGACGAGGCAAAAGCTGCCTGAGTTTTCTGATGTTTCGATGTTTGTTAGAAAGATTCAATCCCATACACACTGTAAGAAATCGGCATTTGCCGGAAAAGGAGAATTTACTATGAAGTACGATTTCACCTCTATCATGGATCGCCATGGCAAGGACGCAACCGCTATCGATGGTCTGGGCTCGATGCCCGGCTTCACCCCCGACCTGCCCAAGGAAGGCTATGATGCTATTCCCATGTGGGTGGCAGACATGAACTTCCCCACCGTGCCCACCATCCCGGAAGCCATCATCGAGCGTGCAAAGCACCCGGCCTACGGCTACTTCCAGCCCTCCGATGAATACTTCGACTCCATCATCAAGTGGCACGAGACCCGCAACAATGTCAAGGGCCTGACCAAAGAGTGCATCGGCTACGAAAACGGCGTTCTGGGCGGTGTTGTATCTGCACTGACCTGCTATGCCGCCCCCGGTGATGCCGTGCTGCTGCACAGCCCCACCTATATCGGCTTCACTATGTGCATTGAGAACAACGGCTATAAGATCGTTCACAGCCCGCTGGTCAAGGATGAAAACGGTATCTGGCGGATGGACTACGAGGATATGGATGCCAAGATCAAGGCAAACCACATCCACGTTGCTGTGTTCTGCAGCCCCCACAATCCCTGCGGCCGTGTCTGGGAACGCTGGGAGATCGAGAAGGCCATGGAAGTCTACAAGGCCAACGATTGTATCGTGATCTCTGACGAGATCTGGTCTGATATCATTCTGGAAGGCCACAAGCACATTCCCACCCAGTCTGTCAGCGAAGATGCACGGATGCGCACTGTCGCTGTCTATGCTCCCTCCAAGACCTTCAACCTGGCCGGTCTGGTGGGCAGCTACCATATCATCTATAACCCCACCATCCGTGACCGCGTGGTTGCCAAGAGCAGCAAGCCCCACTATAACGATATGAACGTCCTGTCCATGCACGCCCTGATCGGTGCCTACAAGCCCGAGGGCTACGAGTGGGTCGATGAGCTGCGTGAGACCATTACCGGCAATGTGGATTACGCCTGCGATTACATCACAAAGCACTTTGAGGGTGTAACCGTCTCCAAGCCTCAGGGCACTTACATGCTGTTCGTGGACTGCACCGAATGGTGCGAGAAGCACGGCAAGACCATTCAGGAACTGGAAAAAGCCTGCTGGAACGTGGGCGTTGCGATCCAGGATGGCCGGATGTTCCACGGCCCCTGCTCCATCCGCATGAACCTTGCACTGCCCCTGTCCCGCGTGAAGGAAGCCTTCGACCGTCTGGACAAGCATGTGTTCAATGGAGAGTGGGTGTGAGTTATGGCTGCTGAAACTGCTGCCCGCCTGACGGTGGGCGAGGTGATGCCCAACTTCATCTATGACACGCCTTTTGCAACTGGTCTGACACTGTCCGACACAGTGCAGAAGACCCCGAAGACCGCACTCCTCTTCCTACGCTACTACGGCTGCACCCTCTGCCAGTACGACATCCATCAGCTGGCCGAGAACTACCACCAGATCACCGATGTGGGCGGTCAGGTCATCGTTGTCCTGCAATCCGACCCCGCCGGGCTGGCGCAGGAGCTACAGCCCGATACCTTCCCCTTCTCCATCCTGTGTGATCCGAAAGCCGCTCTGTATGAACGCTTTGGCATCCAGCCCGCAGCCTCTATGGCCAAGATGGCTGATGCCGGGACGATGTTGAAGATTGCCAAAGCAACTGCCTCAGGCTACAAGCACGGTGCCTATGAGGGCAACGAGCTGCAGCTGCCCGCCTGCTTTGTGGTGGACAAGGAGCGGAAGATCCTCTACGCACACTACGGTAAGAGTGCCGGAAACACCCCCGATGCCCGCACCCTGGCCAGCCTCCTCAAATGACATTTCTCCCTTTTTACCAGCATAACCTCTGAGACCCTCTTCTATCAGCAAGACAAACGCCGCATGGCTTCCTCCCCGGAGCACATGCGGCGTTTGTCTTTTCTGTTATCTCAAAAAGAAAGGAATTTCAAGCTTAGACCTTCTCAATGGTGATGGTCCACTCGCTGGTCATGGCCTCATCGGGCTCCAGCACCTCGTGCTTGCCCTCTTCGTTCACGCTGTTGGCCCAGCCGTTCCAGGGCTCCATGCAGACGAAGTTTTCGGCATCCTGCTGCCACAGCACACCGTTGGTAAAGCTCTCATCGGCATCCACGGTGACCTTGTGGCCGTTGCCCTTATCCGTAAAGGTCATGGGGAACTCCACGCCGGTCATCAGGCGGATGGAGTTGTCAGAACCTTCCTTGCGGGTCAGGGTGATCTTCTCGGGTGCGGCAGGCTGCTCGCCCTTGGCATCCTCGGAGCAGGTGGCGCACCTGATGTCAAAGTCCACATTCTCCAGAGCAGAGGCCACAAAATAGGGATGATAACCAAAGCTGAAGGGCATCGGAACATCGCCCTCATTGATCACAGTCATGCTCAGGGAAGCGGTGTTGCCCTGCAGGTTGTAGTTCATCAGGACAGTGAAATCGAAGGGGTAGAGGAACTTGGTCAGGGGGCTGGACTCCAGGATCAGGGTCACGCCGTCGGGGCCGACGCTCTCCACTTCCCAGGGGCACAGGTCAGCCATGCCGTGGATCTCCATGGGATAGGCCTGGCCGTTGAAGATGTGCACGCCGTTGTCGGGCTTGCCGCAGTTGGGGAACAGCACAGGGATGCCGAAGCGGGGGCGGTTGCACTCGCTGAAGTTGGGGCGGCGGGTCCAGATGTACTCGTCGCCGTCCAGGGTAAAGCCGGTGACCATGCCGCCGCGCTCGGGGGTGATGGTCAGGGCAGTTTTTGCCACGGGGTCGGTGATGACATACTGCTCAAAGCATGCGCCGCCCTCGGTGACGTACTGGGTGGTGATCTGGTTCATAAGTTGTACCTCCATATCATTTGATACAAAAAGGCCGCCGTACGCGCAAAAAGCACGCACAGC
>ERZ824575.1727-NODE-1727-length-19362-cov-9.501468_pt1 | contig 19362 bp, 28 predicted proteins | sample MGYA00519470_ERZ824575 | MGnify/ENA primary metagenome ERZ824575 (study PRJEB31778, sample SAMEA3449170) | human gut metagenome | biome: human gut; feature: human-associated habitat; material: faeces | place: United Kingdom | collected 2010/2012 ...
GTATAAAGAAACACCCTGTATTATAAAATACAAGGTGTAACTATTCGTTAAACTTTTATTATTGCGAAGAGTTAAAGTATGATCTTCCCATTTACATCCAGAAAACTAGGTAAATCAGGAATAACGCCAGTAGCAGTAGCATCCAGCCATTCATGATACCATTTTCCAAGTTCTTCCTTTTCTTCGGCATCCAGCATATCATACCAGGCTTTCCCTCTATTAATAATAGAGAAGCATTCTTTTATTCTTTTAGATCTTATATTTTCTTGTTCTCTACTTGATAATGCAGAATGCTTAAAAAGCTTTTTGTCTCTATAAGAATATTTTAGATAATCTTTGAAGAAATCATCAGGAACAACTAATTCGTCAATTTCTATGTTGTGTTCATCCGGTTCCATATATAAAGAGTAGATAGAATATCCTATAACATTATCATTTTCATCTATTTGAATTATCATGTTATACCTCCTTTTAACAGATTCCATATATACCTGTTAGATTTCCATCACCTGATTTTCTACTGAAACGTAGGTTATTTCCTTCCTGAAAAACATTAGTACAATAAAAATATGCTTCATCTGATAGCATTGCGGTATTTCCAACACTTCCAGCTGATATTGTTGGATAGGCTGCATAACAAAGACCTGATGAAGTACCTGGAATACCCACGATAATGATACAAGAGAAACGCATACAATTTGAAATGGTAAAGCTTTGGGATGAGCCGCTCCATAAAAGAACAGATTTACAATTGACCCAACCAGGTAACGTTAAATTCCCATTTACATCAGCTGGGACAAATAATTTTGCTCCCGAATATTTTCCGCCTGTTTTTCTGTTATAATATATTCCGTTGCTTTGAACTGTGAACACGTCTGAAACGCCTTGAGATGGAATATAATTCCCCCATGTAAAACCGAAGTCATGCCCACTCCATCCGCCGTTTACTCCAAAGATACCAGCTTGTCCATTCGCCTTTTGAATAATCAGGTCTACCTTCTTATTCATAAGATCATTGATATTGGAAGCTGTTGTATCGTTCATAGTCGTACCCCAATTATTCGGTCCTGCCGGTCCCTGCGGCCCTTGCGGGCCTGTATCCCCTTTTGGTCCCTGAGGACCCGTAGCTCCTTTTGCGCCAGTCGCTCCTGTATCGCCTTTAGGCCCTTGTGCCCCGGTAGCTCCCTTTGGACCCTGAGGGCCTTGCGCCCCTGTAGCACCTCTGGATGGTTTCCCGGTATCAGTAGAACCTAAGAACCAATTTCCATTCGAGCCAATTGTTGGTGTGGTTCCTGCTGGTCCAGTAGCACCTCTTGCTCCAGTCGCTCCAGTATCCCCTTTAGGCCCTTGTGCCCCGGTATCTCCTTTTGGTCCCTGAGGTCCTTGCGCCCCTGTAGCACCCTTTTCACCTTGGGGGCCTTGCGGTCCCTGCGCCCCTACCACTTGCCCTAAATCTATATTCGCCATACTATCACCCCTTTAGTTTGTAAATAGAAAACCGAATAAAACAATGGCAGAATTAGAAGGAATATTCGCGTTTGATACAGGGCCTATAGAACTTGGCGTTCGTGCAGCGAAAATTAAAGTTGATCCACTTTCTTGGAGTCTTCCAGTGTAAGGCATCAATGAGCTACCAACTAATTGGAGTACATTGCTTTCACTAGTCAATGCAATTTCATTTTCTGTGTTGTTTGTTATATGTGCATATATATAAACCACCTTTCCCACTCTATACGCCAGATAGCTTGCCAGTTCCAGCCCCGTTTCCGGTACGATTTCCAGCACATATTCCTGAGGCTTCAGAGGATTCAGTTCTTCCAAATCGCTCTGGATTTCTGTAATTTCCCCATCAATTCTATCAATCTCAGAACCCAGTTCTTCAGATAGAGTTTCAATGGCCTGATTTAGCTTTTCCACTTCATCGTCCAGTCTTTCCCGCGTCACTTCCGGTGTGACATAGTTCCATTTATTATTATAAAATAGGAAGGAAGCAGAGCCATGAATAGTGATTTCACCAGATGACAAAGCAACAACGCCATTCCCACGGATGAGAGCAATGGTATTATTTTGAATGTTCTGATGAGGAAGCGTTACCGTTTCCCCATCGAACATAGTTACATAGAAGATGTTACCTTTGATAGATTCAAATTTCTGAATACTTGCCATTTTAGTTACCTCCTTAGACTTTATACTGTAAAGCTGTAGTTTTGCGCGTCTCTTCCGCCTGAGCCAGAATATTCCCCAGAATCAATGGTAATCACTACCGGATTCGAGCCCGTTTTGTTGTTTGTTGCCGCGATCCAGTCCGTAGTCCATGTTGCACCACCGCGCCAATTATTCTGATATACGATCAAATAATCATTTACCTTAGAAGCTCCATTTAGGGTAAGGGAACCGTAGACAGGGTAACCGTAGTATGTTTCTTGGGTTTTAACCTGTACTTCCAAATATGTCTTAAACATATAGTACAGGACACCGCTTTCTCGTTTTGACTGCACTTGGATATCCACTGTAATTGTTGGTGAGGAAGCGCTTGTACCCCAGTACGTCTCTCCTTGTGTAAGCTGAGTATAACCGCTTGCCGGGTAATCTTCGGTTCCCCCACCGGGAGTAAGGCCTGAGTACCCCGCGTTCTTCAAGCAATTGTAAATATATTCGGCCATAAAATCATTATCGTCCCATTGTACACGATTGAACGTAATGTTTCCGTTTTTATCGGCAGGTATATATTGAAGTGACTCTTCTAATTCGGTTCCTCCATTTCTTCTTCTGCTCCAAATTCTATTACCGGTGAACCAAAAAGCATCGATTGACTGTGTCGAACTAAAAAACGCACCGATAGTAGATCCAAAGTTTGTACCCTGCCAACCACCTACTATATCATACATTCCACTTGCACCGCTCGCCTGAGTTTCGATTTTGGAGATTTTAGCTGCAAGAAGACCATCAATATCATCAGCAGTATCATCGCTATAAGTTGGCGATAGATTGTTTGCCGAATTGGCTGTACCTCCATTCGTTTTTGCTCCCGCGAACGGCCCAGATTTTAACGCCTGAAGCTGTGTTGGCGTTACATCGGATGAAGTAATCTTACCATCACTTCCCACAATCGATACCGTATTCGGAGTTAAAGAACCGATTCTATCATCCTGTCCACCGCCACCACCGCCTTGCGTAATAGAGACAGAAACATTGTCGGACCCATTGAATGTGGTAGGAGACCCGTCTACATTGATAGTAAGAGTTCCTGCTGTGGACTTAGCTGGGCCGCCGGCAGTAGCGGAACCAGCGAATGGTCCGCCTGTTGGAAGACCGGATTCAATGGAATCTACTTCTGAAGAAATGGAATCAAGCTGGTTTTGTATGTTGCTTTTCGCTCCATCAAGATAATTTAGCTCTGTTGAAGAAATTGGAGAGGAAACAATCTTTCCAGACGAATCAACCTGAGCCGCTGTGTTCGGAGTCAATGTACCAATTTTGGTACTTAACTGATTCTCAACTTCTGTGGGAACCTGCGAGGAAACTTCACTCTCTACCATAGAAGGTAATTTTAGATTAATAACTCGTTCCACTTCATTAGGGATTGTTGTGCTGGTAATGGTATTTTGGAAGGTCGCCCACTGTGTTTTCAGATCAGAAATCTGAGAATTGATAGAAGCAGCGAATGTGTTCCAAGCAGAGGTTAAATCCTCTATCTTCCCATCAATCTGATTCTCAAAATCACTGATTTCCTGCTTCATCTGAGAAATCGCTTCATTGATGGTAGTCTGGAATTCTCCCCAATCTACCTTCATCTGTTCCCATTCTTCAAGAACTTCCTTGAATTTCCCTAAAATGGCATAGAGTAACTCAAGTTCTGTCATATCATCAGAAATCAGATAGGGCCAGTTTTTAAAGCACCATGCTCTAAAAGGTGTAAGACCATTCTTGTCGTATCCGTCCATTGTATACCTCCTTTATATAATGAGTCCCATGAAATTCTTTTTAAGATCCATGGTTATCATGCTATCAATATTATATATGATTTTCTGTGCTTCTGCAAGTACCGAAGGGATCGTAAAGAACCCACGTCTTCCCTGCACCTTTCTCCATTCATCCACGTTCCCATCTGTCTTTCGGTTTGCTGTCGTGTCCGTGTTCTTACTGGAAGTTCCAGAATCAGAACCGCTTGATGTTGTATCCGTGTTATCCGTCCCAGAAGTCGTACCGCTGGAATTTGAATTAGAATTGTTCTCCTCTTCATCCAGCATGGAAGCGTAATCCCTCGCGTAGGTTCCCGATGCAAAGTTGACTTGCGGTTCATCAGAATGAAGCTTGAAACCGTTGAAATCATTAGAGGAATTAGACTGTGCTTCTGAAGAGGAGGTTCCCTCCACCTTTCCGGTGTTCGAGAATTCACTTGAGGACGTTCCCTCTTCCTTGGTATTTCCTTTGTCGTCCCTTGTTTCATCGTACTTTCGATTGAAGATATCCGTGAAATCGGTATCATTGATCAGGTCCTCAATAGAGATCTCAGAAATTTCAGATAATTGAGTCAGAGCCAAGGCGTTATAATAGGGCATGATTCTGTTCAAATTCTCGTTAAGATGAAAGATCCAGCTCTGCACGGTTTGAAACCCGATTTCATATTCATAATAATATTGAAGAATCTTTTCACAAAGTGTTTGCCGATGAGACTCGTTCCATATCGGGAAGTCTCTGAAAATATAGGGAACTGCTTTGGTAATCTGTTTCCACATATCCGGTTCATCTGGATTATAGTACCGGATAATGTCGGAAACCTGCATTGTGAACGTTGCTCTACTCATCTTTTGAAGGAACATCGTCACTCCCTCCCTTCGATGGCTCAGGCTGACCTGAAATATAATATTCATCTGCATTGGTAATGCTGGAAAGAATTTCAGAATTGAACCGAACCTGAATATTCGTACCCGCCAGCTTATTAAACTTCTCCAGCATTCGTTCTCTTGGCTGTAAACGGGCATTTCTATAGATTTCAATCGGCTGTGTATTGGAATTAACTTCATCCACTACCATTCTTTCTTTCTTATCCTTATCACCGTTTTCGATACCAAGAATGGTAAAGATATCATTCCAATATTGATGCGACTGAATCTGAAGCTTGTCTACCACATAAGGCGCGTTGGTATTCAGTACATCAAATTGCTTCATGTCAAGGATCCCCTCCACACCCACAATCACGCTCATATTGGAATCAATTTGATCCACTGCATTTCTAACAGTCAACTCGTTTTCCTTGTCCGTCACCACAATGACAGGGGTCTTCTGTGCGTGAATGTTCACATCCATGGTTCGATAGAGGTCGGTAAGGCGTGGTATGTAGTCCATCAGAAGACCATACGTGGAAAGACCACGTTTCGATAAGTCATAACAGCATACCCCATTATCCGGTGTGACGTTGAAATTATAGCCATGAAACCCAATTGCCTTACCTGAGGTCGGCCATCCATACACATCATAATCTTTCCGGGATCCTCCAAGGCCGAGGATCATATCCCCATCCTTGAATAGCCATGCGAATCCATCATAGAATAGCTTGCGTTCAAAGAAATACGGATTAAATGTATCCGGTGCATTCTCATATATAAATGAATTGACGGCCAGTAATTCAATCATATTCTGAACGCGGTCGAACGTCCAGACGTTTGACCAATTGGCAATATCACGTAGCTTGTTCCTGTTCCTCGCCATGTCCTATCACATCCTCTCTGAATCCTTTTACGCTTGGCGAATTGTCAAACGAATAGTTGCCAACCTGAACAACCCCATCATTGACATGCCAGAACGTGATTCCGTTATCAAATATGCTTTTGATTTTTGCCGCGTCATTAAAAGGAAGAAAACCACCCAGCTTACATCCTTGCGTTTTGATGAAATTCCAATATTTCCTGCTATCCAGATTCGGCGTTTTAATTTCATTTACCGTGTACCCGTATGCCCATAGGAAGTCATCAATGATTTTTGCATACTCTCTAGATACAGTGTAATGATATACATTGAATCCCTTGATTGACAAAGAAATATTTGCAGAGCCTGAACCGGTTCCTCTTACTTGGTCGGCTTTTGTCTCAATTGCTGTCTTTTGAGCGAGAGCGGTTCTCGCATTATTCACAGAGCTTGCTGCTCCATAGGCGCCACCAAGCACACCGGACACGCTTCCACTTGTTAAAGAAAGAAGAGTGTTACCTATTGCTGTAATTGTAGATATCAAATTCTGCTGCTGTTGAATTTCATAAACCTCACCATGCATCGCTGTCCATGCCTTAAACGTATCAATGGTATACGCGCATTGAGGATAGTTGGATATGTTCATCTTTTCCTGATAATTTACATCCTGATTCTTATATCCAATAGGAACCATTGTAATAACAGGAGAAGCTGAACCACTCCCCCAACAGCCAAGATTTAGCTGTTTTTGATTTTCAAAAAACTCTACTTTTAGCGTAGCAGTTAGCCCTTCATTATTGGTGACTACCCAAAAGCTATAAGGATACGTGTACATCTTGTAGCATCTTGGCGTGTAGCCATCCAATGTTAAAGGGAGGTTCGCGGTTAAGTTGCTTACCGCAACACTACCCGCGTTAAATGTATTAGTAACAAACTTCGGACACATGAATATAGAAGCAATACCCTCAGATTTATTTTGTTTTGTGGCTTCATTTAAAAAGGTATTGAGAGCTGCAATCCCTTCCGTATCCGTGTCGAAAACACTGTAGTGAAGACCTGAATAGATATTGGAATACATTCCGCCTTTAGCATCCTCGAATGAACCGCTTCCAGCATCGAACGTAAAAGAAGACGCGACAACAATTGACATCTCATTGATAGCTGGATTCCAATCCCCATCCGCGTCTGAATATACAAAATCTCCTGTTTCCAGCTCCTCATCAATAATTGCATCACCCACAATATCCGTGGTTGTGTGTTCGCGCTCCACAAAGCAATCCCTAAGAAGCCATTCAAATTGCCAAGACTGCATAACGTCAATTTCGAACGTTACAAGCGTCATACTTGGGGATACATACTCCAAACCCGTTATGAAAGCAAACCACCATTTGTCATAGTAGTTCGCGTTCTTGAACATGATATAATTATATCTGCTCAATTCATCAGAATTGACAGGAACACGGATTGTATCCGTGTTCACTGTCCTGACTTCTGTAAAACCGTTAATAGTAATTCCACTTAGACCTTCAAAATAGGAATATTGCGCGGGCATATCTGTGAAACGCAAGGTATCCGTATATGAGTTGTCTAATGGAACTTGCAGAAACCTAACTTCTCCAATTGGAGTTTTTGGTTGAACGTTCATTTATGCTGGACCCCCCCCGCTTGGATTATTCCGGTGTGTATGGATTATCATAGTCCGCATATAGATGACCACCCTCAATGGAGAAAGTCGGACTAATACCATCCTTACCAGCTGGACCGGTTGCGCCAGTAGCGCCCCTTGCGCCCTGAGGACCCTGTGCACCTGTGTCACCTTTTGGCCCCTGAGCGCCCGTGTCGCCCTTTGCTCCTGCTGGACCCTGAGGACCAACAACCTGACCCAAATCTACTTTTGCCATTTCTTCTCCCTCCTTATAGAATGCTATTAAATGTCCGTTTTCCACATCAAGATGGTCAATCTGCTGATATTCAGAATTTGTGTTATATGTCACGATTAAATGCCCTTCTTCCAACACAGCTCCGGAAATATCCAGACTTCTCTAAGCCAGAGTAACAGACGCTGTCTTCGCGGTGGTTCCATCCTGATTTGCGACCGCTCGCACCGTAATAGTAGCCGCGTTTTCATCAGGCGCAATATATAATAGACCATTCTCGTTAATGTACGTGTTCGGGCTGTTCTCTCCGGAAATTTCCCAAGTTACACTCTTGTCAATGCCAACGCTTCCCGTAACCGTTGCGGTGAACTGATAAGACTGACCTTTCTTGTACTGAGTGACGGATGCCGGGTTAATTGTTACAGCGGTGACTGTCATTTCTGCTGTCGAGAAGGCAATCAGCATACCAAACGGCGAGTCGCTCATAATCTTATGATGATGGTACCAGAAGAACTGCATCATAGTTTCTCCGATATTCGCGGATTCAGACTCAATCACCGTATCCAGAACCATGAGCTTATCCTTACTCATCATCATGATGGAAATCGTATTGAGGAATGTTTCCTCATCCGACGTAAAACGACGATACCAATTCTTGTCGGTGAATAGCTGCTCCATTCGCTCGTATTCCTCTTCAGTAGGTACCAGACGGTCGAACCGTTTCTGGACACCGCTCCACTCTACCTTATTCAGGTTAAAGGCATTCGCCAGTACATTGACATTCTGCACGGCCTTAGCACGCGGTGTCATGATAACCCATTGTTCAGACTTTGGAAATGTTCTCAATACGCCAGCCGCGTTATAATCCCTGCTCATGAAGTCCAGATCATCAGAAATCGCAAGAATATCCTCGGCCACATCCAACGCATTATCTTTTGTGATCACGTCAATATGGTTAATCTTGGCGTGTCCGTCTACAATGTTTCGAGCGACAATGTAGCGCATTGCCAGATACTCATCATACTGTTCAGAAACTTCAGCGCGGGAGATCAAGTTGCTCAAAAGATCCTCAACGCCAGATGCATAGGAGAATGCCTTCCTCAGCTCGAACCTGCTGATGGGAATCTTATAGAAGGTCTTATAATTGATGAAATGCAGTGCTTCTTCTACCTTGGGCTTATCCCATGCAAAATACTCATCCGCTCCCGCATTCGGATTATATAGATGAGGCATTACAATCTCAACGAATGCTTCCCTTGCGATTTCACCGTATTCCATCGTACCGAGCTTTGCATCAGCCCATTCATTATAATAGATGGCTGATTTGATGATAGTTAAGCCGATGGCGTTTAACATTCCGACAAACTGATTGCGGATATCCGCGTTTCCAATAATTGCTGTTCCGATTCTCTGAAGGTTTGCATCACTTCCATCTGCAATCGGAACAGAAGTTGCATATCCGCCGCCTAACGAATTTCTAATTGCGTTTAGAATATCCGTAGACGTGGCGGACAATACTGTTGTGTCCCTTGACGGGATCATTGCCATTACAGATCACTCCTTTTTCCAAATAGATTTTGAATTGTGATTGTTTCTTCTTTGCTTGGTTCCTCTTCTTGAGGATCCACCTCTTTTTCTTCTTTTTCAAAGGACGTTCTACCCTTAAAAAGAAGATCCCTTCTTGCTTTTCTCTCGTCAGAAAGCTGTGTTGACAGCGACTCATATTCACTAATTCCCGCGTCAAAGCTTTCTCGCAAGGCTTGCAATTGAGCCAGTTCCTCATCATTCAAGCCTTCTCTTACAAAAGGCTCAAACTTGCTAAATAAATCCTTATCCATTATGACACCTCATCTTAACCTATCAAAACGCCGTAAGTAATACATCCAGTTCATTTTCTTCCCCATACCGGGACCGGGGCCGGGGGCGATATCGGGATGATACACGAACCCATTCAATGTGGAATCAGCACGCCAGATATAACCGTTAGAAGCATACAAACGTTCGGTATAAAAATACGTTCCGTTGTAAGCACTATTTGAAGTCACAATGCTGTTCACACTTCCATCCGCATTGTATTCAATTTCCTCCACAATAGCGACGTGTCCGCCGCCTTCATAGTCCCATGAAACATTAGCGCCCAATCGTGGAATCATAGGATCATGCTCATAGCCTGCTTCAATTCCCATCTGATACCAATCCTTACCATCGTTATATCTGGTAAAATTGAATGGTTCAGAGGACCCCTGAAGCTCATACCATCTACCTAACGCGTAGCATGTACAGTTAGGCATACCATAGCCGCTTTGGTAATAGACATTGTCTGCATACCAATACGGGTTATTGAGGATTCCCTCATCCGTGAGACGTGGTACAAAGTCTGGCATTACACACCACTCCCCAAAAGACTATTCCATGTTTCCACACCGCAAATACCGTCCAGCTTCAGATTGTTAGCGATCTGGAAAGCTTCCACTGCAGCCTGCGTGGAAGAACCGTATACGCCATCAATTCCATCCGGACCCAAGTCATAATCCAGCATATCCAGAATGAACTGAAGCATCAGAACCTGCTTCCCCTCATCTCCACTGCTGATTTCTTTTGGTTCAAACAGAATCTGAAGCATGGCATTCTTTTCGTCACCAATACCGCCATTCAATGCATACGTGCTTTCTTTCTCCATCACTGCACCTCCATTCTTTCATATAGCTTCGTAAGGATATTTGTGTTGTTATCAAGGCTCTCTTTTAACAACGCGATTTCTTCTTTATGCGCGTCTTTCTCGTCCATCAATGCGCGCCACATCAAAAGAAACGCGACAATAGGGAACCCGATTGTTGAAATTGACTGCATAATAGTATCCATTACTTCCATCAGCATCCCTCCTTCATGTTAATTTTACCATATTGACAATAAAAAAGCAAGCCCCACTGAATCAAAAGGGGCTTGCCATAAGGAAAAAAAAATGCTCATCTATAGAACAACTATATTATAACATGATTTATGATAGAGATCAATACCTTCTATTATATTTTTTCGCTGGCTTCTTTTCCTCTTCTTCTGAAGATGGAACTTTCGCGTTATGAATGAAGTCAAATTGTTCCGCGACAACTTTCGTGAATGTCCTTCGGTTCCCATTTTCGTCCTCATAATTGGAAACGTCAATTCTACCCTCAATTAAAACGCGGTCTCCCTTATGGGTGTAATGACCGAACACGTCTGCTCTCTGTCCAAACATGATACACGGCACGAAAATCGCGCTCTTCTCGCCCTCCCGCGCGTTATAATGGTCTACCGCAACCGTGAATCGGCAAATCACCGTGTCATTCGCGCCCGTTCTGTTGTCCGGGTCCGCCGTTAATCTTCCTTGTAAAATCACTTTGTTCATACTACATCCTCCTAAAATATTATTACCTTTGAAAGGTATCTTCATTATATCATACAACTTGCTAGTTGTAAATAGGTTTTAAATAAGTTGCAACTTTCTGATAATTTTAAGTCTCCATTCCTGTTTTGGGCGGAAGAATCCTCTTCTGTCTTGCATCTAATACATCCATCCCATAGAAATAGGCGATTGTGTTATCTGTGTAGAACGTTGGTTGTTTTAGGCTCACCGCGTCTTTATAGGCCGTTAGAATGAAATCTTTAGATACGGCGTTTCTGCTGATAATGTTTTCAAATTCGGGATTGATATAATATATGTATTTTGAAGATAAAGATCCGTTTCCGTCGTGGGTTACCACGTTGAACGTTTTTTTCCCATCCGTAAAAGAATGGACAAAATACATCTTGCCAGCCAGTGATACCCTAAAAAGAATAACATGTTTCAAATACTTATTCTTTAATAATAATTTGTATTGACTAAAGTCTATTAGAAATTCATCGTCTGCAAACTCGCCAGTAGTTGCGATTTCATTATGAGTTACCCGTAAGACCCTTGGAATTTCCTGCTCTGCTTCATAGCTCATTTCTGCATATTCGACACAAACCCTTGCTCCATCCGTGAAACCCGGTACCTGCAAATACCGAATATCCCCCGGTCGAATGTGCATCTTATCCACGTCAATCCCAAAATAATCAAAATATATATTATGCTTCTTTATGACATTTCCGATAAACCATACCCTGATAGAACGATGTCTACATATGGTAGACACGAGAGATAGAAGCAAGTTAATCTCATTCGGGAGATAATCTAGGTCGGATGCTGGTACAAATTCCTCAAACACTAAATTATCAAGCTTTGGGAAATTGGATGATTTATATTTATGCTGGTTAAATAACGAGAACGCAAAACCGACTGTTTCGTTTCCAATAAACCAATTTCCATGCTCATAGATGATTTCATTTCCTGTTATATCCTGAATGTAGTCTTTTACCCCACCCGGGAACCAATCATTCAATAAGGAAGCTTTCATATCGGATTCATATCTGCACACGCGACCGAACTGGATACCCTTGGTATACCAGTCATAAAATAATGCATCCTTACACACGCTATAAGACTTCCCGTTGGAACGTCCTCCAAAAATAAAATTGTACTCGCATCCGCTGTCATAGACTCTTTTGCAATTATAATACTTCATACAACATCTTCCTCCTTGCATTTTACTTCAAACTTATCTCGATACTCGAACCCATATCCTGAACCTGTTTTGTAGATCCATATCGGATAACAGGAACGCGGATCCACCCAACTATCCTTTTGAAACTTTAATAATTGATACAGAAACATTGAATTCAACTTGCTGTTGGTCGCTAAAATCGTATAATCAGCCCCTACCAGTTGGACCCCGCTATATTCATGGACCCATCCCAATGTACCATTTTTGTCGCATACCTCCTTATCAAATCTTGCGTTGCCATAGATAGAAGCTAACTTGCTCGTGACGTTTCTGTCTATTATAACATTCGGTCTGAAATAATTTTTGCATAATCGTTCAAAACTGTTATCACAATATGTATGATAGAAATATGTATACATTTTGCTCCCCGAACGTTTATTGACTCCTGATATCGTGCACTTTACAGAGTCTCCCTCTAATACAATATATTTCTTTGCACCCCATGTACAGAACCAATCATAGGATGGTTCCTCATCCATGGCCCCAATATTATACCATTCATCCAGACCCTTTACAAATCGCCTGAATAATTCATAACATTGTTTCATAACATTTCTTACCCCCTCTTCATCGCCGTGTACCTTCAAACTATCTGTATCCCAATAGATCACATACGCGTTTGTGTGCTGAAAGATACAATAGGTATAAATCGCCAGCGAAAGACGAGAGAACGCCGTGATATGAAGTCCTACAATAAAGTTGCGCATGATTCCCTTCTTTTTAATTTCATTGAAATCCGCTTCCTCAGAACTATACATCATACCCAGCTTGTCATCCCAATCCATATGAATATCATCTTTTAATATCTTTTCTACGTTAATACCATATTGTCCGTTAAGATGCCCTTTGGATTGCATGTATAATTCATGGATCTGTTCGGCAAACTCATCATAATTTGATTCTTGTAAACTCATCAGCACTTCGATGTTTTCCTCATTCATGATAGGCTTCCCATCCTTATAGAACTCTTTCCTGTCAATAGGCTTCCCTTCTTCTGTCTTCGCATGAATCGGTTTTAGGTTCGCCTTTAGGTTTAAGTATGCATAATTCGTGTTTCTAAGGTATTCATGAACCTTTCGTATTTGACTCGCCACGAACAAACGTTTGCAATCCTCAATTTCAAAATCGTAAAATAGCGAATAAGCAAGCAGATCCACTGCTGTTGCCTTTAATTCCAGACGCTTTGCAGAAAATACACGTCCATTGATCACCAACGTTTGAGAATGAATCCGTTCCCCCCATCCCATCTTTATGATGTCTGTTTTAGATTCTGATATCAAGGCCATCTGGTTAGACTTCTTATTTTTCCCGTCTTTCCCGTAAAACTTCTTAATCTTCACATCTTTCAATACAACATCCGCCATGAAATAGTACTGGACCGGCCTTCGCCAGTTCCTAAAGAGACCGTTCTCAATCTTTCCATACTTCATATTATAGGTTATATTTCTTTCGTGCAAGTCTCTTACGGTCTCTTTTAGTTCTGAATTATACTCCACAAAATGGTAAGGAAACTCCCGTTGTACTGTAGACGCTGGATAAGAGGATCCAAAATCAAATGACATGCAACCTTTTACTGGAACACCCACAAAAGACGGATTAGCCGCTACAAAGGCGCCGCAAAAGAGATCCTCTAACCATTCTACTGTTTCTTTAGAATCGGGAAGCTCTCTTCTACATTCCGCTAAATATAGCTTGCTCAATGAAGATTCTTTTCTCTGCTTTCCGCTTTTCAAAAATACCTTTTTATTAATTGTTTCTTCTTTTAAGTTATTCTTTCTTGTGAAGGACGTATATGTATACACACTTAAAGCATCCTCTAAAGAACAGATCCAGTCATATTTCTTATACTCTGAAACAATCGCTAAAAGCGTTAAGAAGCAATCTCTTCTATTGTATTCATATTCCACTTTTGGCAATTCAGAGAACCAAAAGTATTTCTCTGAATAGTCAATGTCAAGCTTCTTGTATCCAAGTCTTTCCCCTAACGCTCTCAAGGACGCGTTTAATAGTCTCGCTGAATCCCTAAATTCAATATTTCCACAAGCTATCTTCAAAGGTTTATTCGGTTCTGTATATAATGAATTATCATCATCATATGTAGTATGACAAAATACAGAATTTTTATAAAAGAAAGTCCATTCATAAGCCAAGTTATGAATAAAAATCACTGTTTTATAGCCACTATTATTTATATCTATCAGCATTTCATCAAGTTCATTATATGTTCTATAAAACCCATGAAACCGCGCTTTCTCTTCAATGTTTGAATAGTTGATATTTTTGAAATTATCTGATAAATTAATAGAAGCCATGCTTCCTAAATAAAGCACGGCCCCTTCTTCTATATCCGTTGTCTCTATGTCTGTTACATAGATATTCGGATTATATTCCAGCTTCCCCATTTATTTCATCTCCTATTGAAAGAATGGCGCGGATAATAGATCATCAATCAACTTAATCAAGGCTTCACCCGATTCCTTATCCGCTTCAGGAATCTTCCCTTCCCGAATAAAATCTCGAACTTGTCCGGACAATTCTCTAAAATAATCCTCTACTACTTGATCTGAAGGGCGATTATACTTGGCTCTTCTTAAGGCGTCCATTGCAGAAAATAAATCATCAACCACGTTAAAACCAAACCTTTCCGCCATCTCTCTGATCTGATTAAATGTTTTCATGTCAATCTTGTCCGTAAAAACACCCGACGCAAATATATTATAAGCTCTTGAAACTGCTTCTCTTCGCATTCCCTTAATACCGACAGGCTTCACACGCTCTTGTAACGCGTCTTGTAAATCCAGAACCATCTGTTTTCCAGAACGTCTGTTCGCTTTTAACATTTCCTCGGTCTGGCGAATATCCCGAATCCTTCCCTTAATCTCCTTTGTTTCTCGTTCAGAAAGAGATTCTTTCTCTAATACCTTTTGAAGTCTTCTTCTCGCGGCTCCCATGCTTTCCAACTGCTTATTCCTCAGCGCGTTTAAGCCCCGCTTTACAGCTGGATCCCTTAAATCCAATTCGAATAATTTTGACAGGTTCTTTCTTAAATCCACACTCCATGAGTTTTTACCCGTCTTCTTAATCGGTATACCGTATTCCTTCAAGCGGTATACGTCCTCATTCCAACGTTGCCTTCTATCAATTCTCTTCACCATGATTTCACCCCCAGTAATAGAAAAGATGGGCGCTGAGTGAACCACGCTCAGTAGCATGCTTTATCCCGTGTATGGGGTGGTTCCCACATGCTGTTTATCGCCCATCCTTATTTTCAAATTATAGCATAAAACGCGATCAAAATACAAGGGAACAAATGTTCTTTTATTGGTTCAAAAATGTTTTTATAAGTTGAAAAAATATTTCAAGGTAGGTTTTGAGCCTGACTTCATAATTTTCAGACAATTCGCTCAATTCAGGCACGCTTTAAGGTATAATATACTTAGTTATATGTATATTATGGTTCTTCCAATATCTTAATATTCTTTTCAGTCATTTCTACACCACCATTTCTATCAATGTATACCATAGAAATATCAACGTCAATATATATTTCATTACCGCGTGAACCTATACTTTTTACATTAGCGTTTAAAATATCCTCAGAAAGGTTCTCCAGAGGATCCTCACTATTGTTCGAATCCTCAGTAATATCAATGTAAAAGTAATAATAGTGTTCGCATTGCGCATCGATTCTAATACGTGCTGATGGAAATAGGTCAATACTTAAAATATCTCTTAATTTCATCCTTATCATCCTTTCTTGCATGGTAGATGCAGTAAATTAATTGCCATAGTTTACCAATACCATATATAATGGCCGTTAAAATTCCTATGACGCTAACAATAAACAGAAAACATAATGAAACTTCATATATAGCACTCAGCATATTATTCTCCTTCTTTCTTTATGTCAATTCTAACAATATCCTTTACTTTATAAATATTATATTCACGTTCTCCATCATGAACGACTACCTTCTTTGCCTTACCGGTCTCAACGTCCTGCACAAACGGTTCACATATATCAATCATCAGTTTTCACTCCATTCCTTTTTAATATTGCCTTTTCCAGATTCTTGTAAGAAATCTGATTTAGTTCGCTTTTTAGTGGTAGCTGCTTCTTCGCGTCATAAACCTCTTCAGTGTACATTATCATTCCACAATGCCTACATTTCTGACAACGGATTATATCACCATTCTCGCGATGCACCACCTTCACAACGTTTGCTTTCTCATTGCAATTCGGACATTTCATGTTCAATTTCCTCCATTTCAGAATCCATAACTTTCATGTATGTTCTAATAGCAATCTTAAGATACATTGTTCGATATCCTTTATCTAGTGAATCTAAAAATTCCACGATATCCCTATCTTTCTCATCGTTTAACGATAGGGAAAATACCTTTCTCATAAAACACCCATCCTTTCTTTTGAAAATGCTAAAAATGAATAATATTAAATTGTATGATTTCTACCTGTCTAAAATGACTGAAAAATAATATTCAAAATTAAAAAATTTTTTCAAGGCCGATTTTGACCATGATTTTGAAGTTTTTAGAATTGTCACACAATTCAGACGCACTTTGAGGTATGTTATACTTATTTGTATGTATATTATGGATCAATCTCTTTCATTAAACTGTTTGCGTCTTCAGTGGATATATAATCCAAAATAAACAATAAATTAACATAACCAGAATATATACCCATTTCATAAAAATAATCTTTATATACCAAAACTCTGATCATTTCGCCAATAATAGCGCTCTTTTGAGAAATGCTTAGACTCATATTGTTTAAAATATCAATATTTTCATTCTTCATCTTCCCTCACCTCCTTTAATTTTATGTATTATCTTCATGTGCATAAAAACCAACTATAAATTTCTTCTTAATAAACATACTATTTCCGTTGACAGGTGATATATAAATATAATCTTTTTCGTCGTTATAAGTTTTTATAACAATGTTCATTACGTCTCCTACGGACAAATCAGAAAACATACCTTCCTTATAAAAACGCATTACAAAATTCCCATATTTTGTGGTAAACACGACTTCTATAAAGCCCATTTTCCTCACCTCCTTTATGATGTCTATATGATATCACAAATATATTAGAATGTAAATAGGTATAGAAAAAGAAGTAATATTCTAAAAACGCTCTATTACATTAGTGTAGTAAAGAATCGGGATAAAGAAATAGGCCCCTCAACGGGTGCCCATCTCTTCATCTTCTTCATCTTCTTCATCTTCTTCTATTAAATCGTTCAATTCTTCATAGACTTCTGGCGTTATAATATCCGCCTGATACAATGCAAGAACATAACCCCTATAGCTTTCAATTAACCTCTGTTGCATCGCTGGATCATCAATTTTTGTGTTTGTCAATATAAAATGTGCTATGGATAGCCTATCAGCTATCTTTTCGATGCTTCTTTTTGTTTTTGGCTTAAATCTCTTGACTCTTAGCCAGTGATAAAACATCCATTTGATATTCTCCTTATACATGCTAAACCCTTTCCGCGCTTTTGGACTTCGCCCGTCCTCTGTGATATCGGATGCGATTCCTTTATCTTGGCTATATTATAGCATATGCAGGTTATCCTGTCAATAGGTTCTTGAAAACTTTTATAAGAAAAAAACCCGCTTGCGCGGGGATGCATCAATATTTTTCAGTCTGCAGTAGGTCAAAAACATTATATGCAGAATTTTCCAGTTCGTAAAATTCGATTTTTGAAATGACATTTGCCCTACATAATGCATATAAGTAAGTAGAGTATTCAATGTAACATTCTCTTACTAAATCTACGTGAGCATTATAGTAATGCCCGGCCTTCATTAAATCGTATGTTTCAAAATATTCATCAAATAAACGGTTTGTGTATTTACGTAAATCATATTTCAATAATTCTGAAATTTCCATATTATTTATATAATCAAAAGTTTCTTTGCGTGTCATGTTATATCACTCCTCAATTTGAATAGTCCTATTCTTATAAATAGTTGCGCCATACTTCATGCGGATTTCATCCATTTTAAGCTTACTTCCACCTCTCACGTGGCGCGGGTTCGGTGTCCAGTACCAACGCTTTTTTCCGCCAGAAAAACGAAAACCCATTGATTTCAATTTATCCTTATTTTGATACGTATTTTCATTGAAAAGCCATATCCAAGAACCTACTAACTCGCATGAAATGTTCATGGAAAGAATATCGTTAATAATGGAATCAATCGTGAAATCCTCTTTTTCCATTTTTACGTTATTCTTACTTTTATACATTTCATAGGCTTCTTGCAAGTCTTGCATATCCTTTGTACTCCCGCCAGCGTCCGGATGTGCTGTTTTCGCCAGGCGGATATATATCCGCCTGGCTTCTTCTAATGATGAACAATTATGAAAATAAGTATAAAATTTATTCATCAAGTTCATTCTCCTTCCACTGCTTCCATAGATCCGCCGCAAGCTTTTTGATGTTATCCTCAGTCTCTGGATCATCCATTGCGGTCATGTATTCGGCTTCCCAGAAATTGTCTTCATTATCTCTCACTCGTGCAAAGAACCTATCGGACGTTTCCGCCTCTTCCAGATCCGTACTATATTGCATGCTCACTGCATCTTCATAGGTGATTTCAAACAAACTTTCGGCTTCTAAAACCGCCTTTCTTACTGTTTCTTCCTCGGCGTTATCACCAGCTAACCATAAACAACTTGAAATATACCTTTTATGCTTACCTTGTATTCCCACCACCATGATGATGAATCCCCATGGATCTTTATCCACAAAATCCCATGAATTTTCGATAACTTTCCTTACATAATTTTCCATGTCTTCATAGCTTCTAATATTTTCCATATTCTTTCCTTTCTATGCTTTTAGCTATCATCCAGCTTATTTGATATCGGATGCTAAGCGCTTCACAGCGCTGGCTTCCTTTATCTTGACTACATTATATCATATACAGGTTCTCCTGTCAATAGGTTTTTTGAAGAAAAATAAAAGAAGTAATATTCTGACAATTTTATTCACTGCTATATTTATGTACTTCTGTATATGCTTTAATATGTAGGACCTTCAGTATTCCAAAATTGTTATACTTATATGAGTTTTATAATAAAATGCATCCTTATTTTCAAAATGATGAATCAATATTTTTAGTTTGCATTATGATATAT
>ERZ824575.1733-NODE-1733-length-19313-cov-6.082667_pt1 | contig 19313 bp, 16 predicted proteins | sample MGYA00519470_ERZ824575 | MGnify/ENA primary metagenome ERZ824575 (study PRJEB31778, sample SAMEA3449170) | human gut metagenome | biome: human gut; feature: human-associated habitat; material: faeces | place: United Kingdom | collected 2010/2012 ...
GCTGCTCGCATGACTTCGCACAGCGAGATAATGAGCGGCGTGTTCTGCACGGAGTACGACACGGGCGCAAAAATTTATGTCAACTATACGGAATCCGATGTGACTGTCAGCGGTATAACCGTCCCGGCAGGGGACTTCATCAGAATCAACTGATAACAGAAAAGGAGTGTAAATATGCCCTATATCAGCATTAAAACAAACATTGAACTTGCAAAAGAAAAGCCGAAGCCAGAATTTAATTTCCGTTACGGCCGTACTCCAGGGAAAATGCTCTTTGAAACAAAGAAACTTGTAATTGGTTATGATGAGCCGCTTTCAAGTCCGCTTAACTTAGAGATGGAGCGAGGCCAGAAGATTGTGCTTACAGGTGCTAACGGTATAGGTAAATCTACATTATTGAAGAGTATATTAGGACTTATCAAGCCTCTGTCAGGTGATGTTGAGCAGGGCGATTATCTTGAGATAGGATATTTCGAGCAGGAGACTCCGGCTGGAATTGAAACTACGTGTCTTGAGGAGATATGGCAGGAATTTCCGGGATATACACAGTATGAGGTTCGTTCAGCCCTTGCCAAATGTGGCCTTACAACCAAGCATATCGAGAGCAAGGTTAAGGTTCTTTCTGGTGGAGAACAGGCAAAGGTGCGTCTGTGCAAGCTGATTAACCGGGAGAGCAACATTCTTGTACTTGATGAGCCTACTAACCACCTTGATGTGGATGCCAAGGATGAATTAAAAAGAGCCCTTATGACATATAAGGGCAGTATACTTATGGTCTGCCACGAACCAGAGTTCTACGATGGTCTTGCGACTGATGTGTGGGACTGCGGAAAGTGGACAACACGTATTTAATCATTAAAGTATTCAGGGAACATTTTCCTGATTGCATCAATATTTTCAGAATATCTGCTCATATGTCTCTGTGATATATGGGCAGCTTTTTCTTTATCTTTCTTCTCGATGGCGGCTACAAGTTCTCCATGGTCTTTCAGGATTCTACCTGTTTCTTTGCATCTGAAACTTAATATTGTAGTTCTGTCAAAATGTGGTGCCATGCTTTCTACAAGGTTGTACCATACAGTTTTGCCACACATTTTATACAGACTTCCGTGAAATTCTTTATCAAGTGTGAAAATCTTTTCTTCATCACCGCGTTTGATATACATTTCCCATAAAGCTACATTTTCATATAATGAATCAAGCTGGTTCTTTGTCAGTATATCGCATGCTTCAACTGCAAGCTGTGCCTCAAGTACACAGCGTAAGTCGCGGAGCTGTTCTACAATATCTGTATTGACATATGAAACAAATGCTCCAATCTTAGGCTTTATTTCGATAAGTTTTGACTGTGCAAGTTCTAATTCTGCTTCGCGTAAAGGATTATTGCTGACATTCATAAGTGAGCAGAGTTCAGGTGCTTCAAGCTTCTGACCTGGCAGCAGGTTAGTGTGGACAATGTTGTAAATAAGCTGTCTGAGTACATAATCTTTAGCTGCTTCACCTTCTGATTTTTCTGTAATATTTAACATAGATACCCCCAAAATGTTAATGATATATATTTTATATCATATTTTTGTAAAATTGTCTAATTTTTAACACTCGACATTCTTGCGACTGATATATATTATATAGCACGAAATATATAACATACAAAGTGATATAAAAGATATGGAGGTTAATGATGAGTGGCACAGTAACTAAAAACAAAAAGATAACTCTCATTCACAAGCTGGCATATGGAAGTGGTAATATGCTGGGAAGCGGAGCTTTGGCGATAAGCGGGGCATGGCTTTTATATTTTTACACGACATTTTGTAATATGTCAGTTGTTAAGGCTACGCTTATATTTTCAATTGCAACATATCTTGATGTAATTCTTAATCCTTTGATGGGATTTATTACAGACAGCTTTTACAGAACTAAGCTGGGAAGAAAGTTTGGACGAAGAAGATTCTTTATCCTTACAGGTATTCCGCTTATGCTTCTTTATCCAATGCTCTGGGTAAAGAATATGAATTTCTTCTATTATCTTACAACTTATATCCTTTTTGAATTTGTTTCAGGTGCATAAACACAGTCACAGAGTGCGGTCAATGCGATAGCAGGTGTCCTTCTTATCGGTGTTGGTGGACTTGCAATAATCGGAATAGTCTTCTCGTGCAGAATGAAACTCAACCATAAGACACATAAGATTGTCATTGACGAGCTTGACAGAGTCCATGCAGGTGGTAGAAAAGAGGACGTTTCTGAGGAAACAAGAAATGTAATTGAGAAATTAACAGGTATTTCATATGACAAATGTTTTGGTAACAATAATATTGGTTATAAGGAATGAGAAATTGAATAATAATTGATAGGAAAGCCCATAGAAGCAGATTCTATGGGCTTTTGTGTTAAAAAATCATATCAGCATCATAATCAGATATAATCCGAAACATACGGAATTCTATGAAAAAGTATGTCATCCAGATGTTCAATAGCTTCATCTGATGCCTGTATCTTGTCCATGACATGCAGCTTCTCAGCGGTTTTGTAGCCAAGCATTAATGTAGTTAATGTGCCGATTGACATAGATACTTCGTAATCAGGCTGCTGTTCGGTTTCAATACATTTGCCGTTATCAAAAAGGAATGTAAAGTAACCATTGTTCCATGCGAGAAGGTCATCTTCAATGTAGAAGCGTATGCAAACAGATGGCTCGTCTGGGTCGCAGGCATATTTGGCAAAGAATTGTCTGATATCAATAATTCGACCCATTGTGTATGGACGGATTGTCTCTTTAATATCGCTGTCATCGAGTTCAAATGCGATTGGCTCACTGTAGTAATTGTTTCCACGGACCTCGTCAATCATTGAATCGTGGGCATGTATGAATTCCCACAAGCCAAGCTGTGCCTCTCGGTTAAGATAAATCATTTCTTTCACATGCATGACATCAGAACTTATCATGTATACCATATATCCGTAAGGTACATCGTCATTAGAATAATAGATGGCAACAGAGGTGTCGTCCTCGTCCCAGCGCCAGTATTCTTCCCATGCAAGGTTGTTTCTATATAGACAGCCGTGTGTCTTTTCAGCAAATTTGGTATGAAGCTCCTTAAATTCTTTGTCGTCCCATGAAACTCGTCTGACATAACCGGGCTCATTAAGCTTTCTTGGAATCTGCGTATCCTTGATTGTATAAGTCATCTTGTTAGAGATAATTTCCCAGCCAAGACCACGGTATAATGGAATTGAATATGGATACAACAAAGCAAATGATTTGTGTGCATCTCTCATTCGTATAAGGCTCTGAATCATCAGTCTTTTCATAATTCCATGTCCTGTGTATTCAGGATATGTACATACGCTTGTAACGAAGCCTACGCTGTATTTAACACCGTAAATATTCATATCAAGAGGGTATACTGCAAACTGTGCAATCAGATCATCACCATTGAAGCAGCCAAGTACATCAGCTCTTTGAAGAACAGGGAATTTGGACTGGGTAATCTCATCGTCCTTCCAGCCTGTCTCGGCAAGCTCCTGTTCAGTTACCTGAAAGGCATACCTTAAAAGTGCATTGTATTCTTCAGCGTCATCTATAGTAAGAGGACGCAGTGTATAATTGTTTTCATCATTTCTGTTCATTGCGTTTGTTCCTTTTCTGTATGCGCGTTTTTTGTACATAATATAGCACTGGGGGCGGTTGTGGTCAAATGCTAGTTGGTGATATACTATAATTAATATAGGAAAGACCTAGGAAATAAGAAGAAATCGATAGATTAGTAGCTTAAATGTAGCCAGGGCGAGAGGCAGGAAGTGAAAAGTAGAGTCAGATAAGAAACAAGGCAGAAAAAGGAGGCACATATGGCAATAAAATCAGAAGCAAAGCTCACCACATTTGAGGCGATTAGCATGATTGTAGGAAACAGCATTGGAACGGGAATAATAGCAGTTCCGTATCTTGCAACGAAGAACAGTATGATTGATGTTATCTGGATGGTAGGAGCAGCTTACATCATTAATGTAATTCTGCATCTTATAATTGCGGAATTTTCGTATAACAACGGCGGTGTGCAGCTTGTAAAAAGCTTTGAGGGTGAGCTGTTCCATGGAGTGATGAAGAAAGTATTCAGCTGGACTTGCGATTATGATAGGAGTAAGTGGCAATATTAATGGTGGAGCGCAGATATTTGTGAACTGGTTTGGACTTCCACTGTGGGCAGCACAGATAATATATTATGTGATTGCTGGAATTGTAGTATTCATGGGAATGAAGGCGGTAGGAATTGCACAGAAATACGCTGTAATACTTCTTATGGGAATAGTTGCAGTTATGACAGTAGGAACATTTACACATCCAGTTAATGGATTCTATACAGCACCTTTCCATTGGAATAATCTGCTTGCACTGTATAGTATGGTTGTATTTGCGACATCAGCTAATCAGGCGGTTATTCAGGTTGTTAAAGGACTTGATGGCAATCCGGGTAAGATAAGAAAATCAATATTCATAGGCTTTGGTCTGTCGTCAGCGTTCGTGCTTGTTGTGACACTTACAGTTCTTCTTGGAACTAAGGGAACAATAGATAAGGAACTTGCTTATATGCAGCTTGGAGAAAGCATCGGAAAATGGGCAGTTATTCTTGCAGGTATCTTTTCGCTTTTTGCACTGCTTACAACATTCTGGAGTAACACACTTGCTTTAAGAGATGTCGTGCATGAGCAGGTTGGAATCGGCAACCGTGTAAGCTGGCTTATAGCGACAGTTCCATGTATATTATTTGCAATATTCGGAGTAAGCAGCTTTATAATACTTACAAGAATTATGAGTGGTGTAGTTGTACTGGTGAGCATAATGCTCGTTCTGACATATGGTAAATCAAGAAAGAAAGCAGGAGCCAGTCCTATATGCGGAGTGATAGGAACGCTGCCATTTCAGATTCTTATGGTAGTATCGACGATAGTTTCGGCTATAGGAGCATTAATACCGCTCAGCTAAACATATAACCGGTATTAATTTTAGTGCCGGAAAGAAAGGTGTGAAAGTATGTATAAATCGGACAATTTAAAGCAGACAGACAATGAAACATTTACATATATAATAGATAAACATAAAGATTTTAAGATATTGCAGCTTACAGACCTTCATCTGGGATTTGGTTTTATATCAAGAAAGAAGGATAAGCTGGCGCTAAATGCAGTAACAAAGATTATTCATAAAGCAAAGCCTGATATGATAGTGCTAACTGGAGATTCTATATTTCCATTTCTGCCAAAGGCAGGAACGCTTAATAACAGAAAGCAGGCGTACAAGCTGATGAAATTCATGGACAGCTTTGCAATTCCATATACGCTTGTTTTTGGTAATCATGATTGCGAGATGGGTTCGACATGTAATAAGGAAGAACTGGCACAGATTTATAAGAAGGGGAAATACTGCATATTTACTGAAGGCAGGAAAGAGCTTACAGGTGTAGGAAACTTCTTTATTAATCTTACCGATTCAGATGGCAATGCTTTATTGCCACTTGTTATGCTTGATTCTAATATGTATGGTGAAGGAGGCTGGTTTTACAGCGGATTTGACCGGATACATGATGATCAGGTGGATTGGTGCATGACCAGGCTTAATGACTTGAAAAAATGTAATCCAGATATTAAGGCGATGGCATTTTTCCACATGCCGCCTGCGGAATTTAAGGAAGCATACCGTAAGATGAAACTTGGTGATAAGAGCGTAATATATCAGCATGGCAGTATTGCTGAGAAGAATGAGCATTTTGGGATTTCAAAGTTTGAAGGAACATTTTTTAATAAAGCAGTGGAGAATGGTGTTATTAAATGGATGTTTTGCGGACATGACCATCTGAATACACTTTCACTTATATATAAGGGAATCCAGATGACATATGGAATGTCGATAGATTATCTTGGATATAAAGATATTGATAAGAGTTATATACAGAGAGGTGGTACACTGATTACACGAAAAGCTGATGGTCAGGTGACTGTAAATATGGTTCCTTTAGGAGCTGTAGTATCTACAAGGGTAAGAGGTGTAAATACACCCCAAAATGACGAGAAATAAAAAAGGCCTACCCAAGGAAGAGGGTAAGCCCTGCAATGATTTGAGCAAAAATCATCTACGCGTCTAATATAACACACAGTTTATGGTAAAACAAGGTATAATTTGACAATATTAGAACTTTACAACTTTACTAAAAGGTCGCAACCCCAGTGTTTATCAGCTATTGCGTACATTAAGCCGTGGGATGTTGTACTTGTGTTTTTTAAAGTACAATTCTTTAGATATTAGTATTAAGTGCAATGTAGTCTTCATTCATTTCAATAACGATATCCTTGCCGCTGTTAATCATGAATAGTTTTACATAGTTGTCAACAAATGCATAACCAACAGAAGAGATGAAACTATAGTCATTATCAAAGCCCTGCTCGTTAGCAGCATACTGTTTGTGGTTAGTTATGAGATAATCTAACATTCTGTCAGCAGACACACCGCGACCATTATTAGATATCAGAGGTTTGTTGATATCATTCTTAGCTTCTCTTATATAATTCATGAACTTAATTTCATATAACACATGTTCAGACATTGGTTCCGGATACCATGAGTTATGTGGAAATGTAAAGTAATCTTCTATGTAATGCAGAGCATATCCTAAAGATAAGAAGGATAAACAATTCATTCTGCCGTGTCTTTCAAGGCGATGAAGTCTTCTGGCAATTTTATCATATGAAGAATCCCATGTATGACCTTTGATGTAAGTATGCAGAAGAATATCTGGCATAATACTTCCAAGTCTTAAAGCAAAATCATGTCTTTTCTTAAGGTTAGGAGTAAGTCTTTTGGTTACGGTTACATGTCCGTACTTGTTCATTAATTTTCCTTTCATAAATGCTTTATATCGAATAACAAATTCGAATATAAATAGTCCTTTAGTCCTATAAGAAAGTAACACCTTTTAATACATTTGTCTAGCACATTATGGAAAAGAATGCATGAAATTTATGTAAATTTATTTTGATAGTCAGGTAAATAAAAAATCTTACGAACATATTGCAATCAGCAACACTTGTTTATGTATATAGATTCTGGCACAGTTTAGTTCTGATTTTTACAATTTATAATATAAATGAGGTCGTACAATTCAAAGCATACAATTGTTAAGGCAAAGGCGCCCAGTACAGCGGAATCCGTTGGCTGGGCGCTTTTCCTGTATATCGTACAGATTGCGGGCAGCCAGAAAGAGATGTAGAAAGGATGGTAGTTATGGGAGCAAGAATTGAAGAACATCCAATATTGGGAAAACAAGAAAAAGGAAGGCTTGTAACATTTTATTTTGATGGAAAAGAACTGACAGGCTATGAGGTGGCGAAGCTGACGGGGATTTCCAGATCCAATGTCTATAATGGACTGGCATCGTTGGTGGAGCATGGAGCTGCTTATGTGATCGAAGGAACCTCCTCAAAATATCTGGCTGTAGCATTATCCGAGTTCTGCGATAACCGGATCCGGTATCTGCGGAAAGCAAAAGAACGTCTGGTGGCGGATGGCCCCAGGAAAAATTTACCTAGAGAAGGCTATATCACCATCGAAGGCTATGACCACATCTGTGACAAGATCCGGCACATGCTTCTGGGTGCCGAGAAGCGTATTTATTTTTCCGCAACAGGTGAATTCCTGGAGCAATGGTCGGAGGAGATCAGGGAGCTGGTCCGGGCACAGAAAAAAGTGGTGCTGATTTCAGAAGACAACAGAGAACCTTTTCCGGAAGATGCGGAATTAAAGGCCGGGATCATAGAATACCTGGTGCCGGAGCATTTCAGAGAGCCTAAGGAAGAGGAACAGCAGATGGATCAGATCCGTCTCATCATAGATTCCGAGTACATTCTCACCGGTACGGTGACGGGAAAGAGCAGTGATACCTGCCTTTACAGTGGCCAGAAGAATTTTGTCAGAGTCTTCAAGGATGCCATGCGCAACGAGATCGCCCTCATTCGGTTGAAGCAGGGTGAGCAATAATTATGTAGAAAACGCTTTTGCCGGGTGGAAACGGCCGCAGCGTTCTCATAAATAGGATAAAATAGAAAGGGATAGAAAAATGAGTATCAGAGTCGCAATTTTAGGTTATGGTAACTTAGGAAAAGGAATGGAATGTGCAGTAAAGCAGAATGATGACATGGAGCTGGTAGCCGTATTTACCAGAAGAGATCCTGCTACAGTAAAGACTTTAACAGATGTGAAGGTTTATAATGTAGATCAGTTACTGTCCATGCAGGACAAGATCGATGTCCTGGTGCTGTGCGGAGGCTCCGCAACCGATCTGCCCAAACAGACCGCAGAGTATGCAAAATATTTCAACGTGGTAGACAGCTTTGATACCCATGCGAAGATCCCCGAGCATTTCGCACAGGTAGATGCTGCAGCAAAAGAGGGCAGCAAGGTAGCCATGATTTCCGTAGGCTGGGATCCCGGTATGTTCTCCCTGAACAGACTGTATGCCAATGCCATTTTAAGAGACGGCAGCGATTATACCTTCTGGGGTAAGGGTGTCAGCCAGGGACATTCCGATGCCATCCGTCGTATCCCCGGTGTCAAGGATGCCAAGCAGTATACCATTCCCGTAGAGTCCGCACTGGAAGCTGTCAGAAACTGTGAGAATCCGGTTCTGACCACCAGACAGAAGCATACCAGAGAGTGCTTTGTGGTAGCGGAAGAGGGCGCAGACAAGGCACAGATCGAAGAGCAGATCAAGACCATGCCCAACTATTTTGCAGATTATGATACTACTGTACATTTCATCACTGAGGAAGAACTGCAGAGAGATCACGCAGGTATCCCTCACGGCGGATTTGTACTGCGTACCGGCAAGACCGGATTAAACGGTGAGCACAACCATGTGATCGAGTACAGCTTAAAGCTGGATTCCAACCCGGAGTTCACTTCCTGCGTACTGACCGCTTATGCAAGAGCTGCTTACCGCATGAATCAGGAAGGCCAGAAGGGCTGCAAGACCGTATTTGATGTGGCACCTGCTTATCTGAGCACTCTGACTCCGGAAGAGATGAGAAGCGCGTTACTGTAAATAAGATAGATGCAGAGGAGATACTTATGGAAAAAAAGGCATTTGTTACCAAAGAAATGATCGAAAAGATCGCAGAAAAATATCCCACACCGTTTCATATCTATGATGAAAAGGGAATCCGGGAGAATGCGAAGGCGCTGAAGGAAGCTTTTGCGTGGAACAAGGGCTACAAGGAGTTCTTTGCGGTAAAGGCGACTCCCAACCCTTTTCTGATCAACATCTTAAGAGATTACGGCTGTGGATGTGACTGCTCCTCTCTGACAGAGCTGATGCTCAGCAATGCTATGGGGGTAAAGGGAGAGGACATTATGTTCTCCTCCAACGATACCCCGGCCCATGAATTCGAATATGCGGCAAAAATCGGTGCCACCATCAATCTGGATGACATCACCCATATCGATTTCCTGGAGAAGACCATCGGTTATCTGCCCAAGACCCTGAGCTGCCGTTACAATCCCGGCGGATATTTTTCCATCAGCAATAACATCATGGACAATCCGGGCGATGCTAAATACGGTTTCACCACGGAGCAGATGTTTGAGGGATATAAGATCCTGAAGGCAAAGGGTGTGGAGAATTTCGGTATTCATTCTTTTCTGGCCAGTAACACGGTAACGAATGACTATTATCCCACTCTGGCAAGAGAACTGTTCGAACTGGCAGTAAAGCTGAAAGAGGAGACCGGCGCACACATTACCTTCATTAATCTGTCCGGTGGTATCGGTATTCCTTACCGTCCGGATCAGGAACCCAACGACATCAGAGTCATCGGCGAAGGCGTGCGTAAGGTATATGAGGAAGTTCTGGTACCGGCAGGCATGGGTGATGTGGCAATCTACACAGAGCTTGGTCGTTATATGATGGCACCTTACGGACATCTGGTGACCCAGGTCATCCATGAGAAGCATACTCATAAGGAATACATCGGTGTGGATGCCTGTGCCGTGAATCTGATGCGTCCCGCCATGTACGGCGCTTACCATCACATCACTGTACTGGGCAAGGAAAACGAGCCCTGCGACCACAAGTACGATGTGACCGGTTCCCTGTGCGAGAACAACGACAAATTCGCCATCGACCGGATGCTGCCGAAGATCGATATCGGTGACTATATTGCCATCCACGATACCGGTGCACACGGTTTTGCCATGGGTTACAATTACAACGGTAAGCTGAAATCCGCAGAGCTTCTGCTGAAGGAAGACGGCAGCGTGGAACTGATCCGCCGTGCCGAGACACCGAAGGATTATTTTGCAACCTTTGACTGTTTCGATATTTATAATAAGATTAATTTTGACGCATAACACTTACCCATAGGAGGTTGGCATGACTGCTTGCAGGCAAAGCAAACCTCCTATGAGGGAAGTGAACGAACATGAGCAAGAAGGGCGATAGCCCGGAATGCGAATGGGCGATATAGGAGAATACGAAGCAATGAAATATCCGAAACATATACAGCGGGGAGGGACCATTGGATTTGTGGCCCCTTCTTTTGGCTGTCAGATAGAACCTTATTACACTGCCTTTGGCAATGCCCAGAAGAAATTCCGGGAAATGGGCTATCAGTTACAATTAGGTCCCAACTGTTATGCCGGAGAGGGCATCGGTATCAGTAACACCCCCGAAAAATGCGGGCAGGAGCTGACGGATTACTATTGCAGCCCGGAAAATGACTGTCTGATCTCCTGCGGTGGTGGAGAACTGATGTGCGAGACCATGAGCCATGTGGATTTTGAGCGTCTGCGGGCAGCAGAGCCCAAGTGGTATCTGGGGTATTCTGACAATACCAACATGACCTATCTGCTGGCAACCATCTGTGATACCGCCTCCGTCTACGGCCCCTGCGCGGCTGCTTTTGGCATGGAGCCCTGGCATGCATCCCTGAAAGATGCCTTCGGAATATTGACCGGAGAGACCAAAGAGGTGCATGGATATGACAAGTGGGAAAAGGAGTCTCTGAAAAATGAAGAACAGCCTCTGTTGCCCTATAACACCACGGAATACAGAGTGCTGAAAAAGTATCTTGGCAGACAGACAGCAGAAGAGGAACCGGAGATCCGCTTTTCAGGTCGGCTGCTGGGCGGCTGTATGGATTGTCTGGTGAATCTACTGGGAACCCGGTTTGATAAAACACAGGATTTTCTGGAAAAGTATAAAGAGGACGGAATCATCTGGTTCCTGGAAGCCTGTGACCTGAATGTTTTTGCCATCCGCAGAGCCATGTGGCAGATGGAGGAAGCCGGATGGTTTCAGTATGTCAAAGGTTTTCTCATCGGAAGACCGTTGTGTTTCGGACAGGAGATGATGGGACTGGATCAGTACCAGGCAGTTCTGGCCGTGGCGGGAGAGAAGAATGTTCCCGTGATCATGGATGTGGATCTGGGACATCTGGCACCCATGATGCCGATTGTCACCGGAAGCTGTGCGGAAGTACAGGTACAGGGCAATGATGTCACCCTCCGTTATGACTATCGGTAAAAATGTATAAATTCATAGAAAAAGTGTAGAAATAAGAAAAGGCTCATCCCAAACGGGAGAGCCTTTTCGTGCGTCTATGGAACGCTCTATTCGTCGAAAACGATATTAGCAGCCAAAATTGAAGTAGCCGCAGAATGCATTCAACCACTGAGAACAGTTAATGAATTTGAAACACATACTTTCTTCCTCCTTTTCCTGTTGCCTGGTGTTCGGTTACGTCTGTGTTAGCTAAGCACAAATGAATTGTAACAATTTTGTAACAATTAATCCATAGGAGATGATTGGAAAAAAATTAGAAAAAGCAGGAAATGCGATGTGGTTATAAAAATACAAAAAGAAAGCGCAGAACCGATTCGATTCTGCACTAACTGCCGGCAATGGGACTTGAACCCATACGGTGTTGCCACCAACAGATTTTGAGTCTGCCTCGTCTGCCATTCCGACACGCCGGCATTCAAACACTCACAACAGAGATTATCTTATCATAGATTAAAAAAGTTGACAAGAGTTTTTTTCTGGAATCTTGCTACTATTTTTCTAGTCTTTTTACACAAGATGTTGTATAGTAGAAGTGTATGAGTATATGGGAACGCAATCTGTAGAACTGTTTTGGAATAGGGTGGAAGCATGAATTGCAAAGAATTTGAAAAGAATATTCCTGATTTCATTGCAGGAAAACTGGATTTTCAGACCTTGCAGGAATTCGGGGAGCATATGCGGGAATGCCCGGGCTGCAAGGAGGAATTGGTGATTCAGTTCCTTGTAACGGAAGGTATGCAGCGTCTGGAAGACGGCGATGCTTTTGACCTGCAGAGAGAACTGGAACTGAGACTTGCGGAAGCAAAGCGCAAGGTAAGATTTCATATGGCTTTTCTGAAGACAGGGGCCGTACTGGAAGTGCTGACGGTGATTTTTCTTATGGGATTTCTGGGATGGATCATCTCTTAGCGACACCTGATAGAATCAAGAGGACAGAATTAAGATAGGATAGACAGAGTATGAGTCAGAAACTGGTATTGATCGACGGACACAGTATATTGAACCGGGCATTCTACGGAGTGCCGGATCTGAGTAATGCAGAGGGACTGCACACAAATGCCATTTATGGTTTTTTGAATATTATGTTTAAAATTCTGGAGGAGGAAAAGCCGGAATATCTGGCAGTGGCTTTTGATGTTCATGCACCGACTTTCCGCCACAAAATGTATGAGGCTTACAAGGGAACGAGAAAGCCTATGCCGGAGGAATTGCGGGAGCAGGTGCCCGTCATGAAGGAAATCTTGAAGGCCATGCATATTACCATTATGGAGCAGGCGGGACTGGAAGCAGATGACATTCTTGGAACGCTGGCCAAAAAAGCAGAGCAGGCCGGATTGGAAGTATCACTGGTCTCCGGTGACAGAGATCTGCTGCAGATTGCCACGGATCATATCAAGATCCGGATTCCGAAGACGAAGCAGGGCAGAACGGAGATCGAGGATTATTATGCCGCAGATGTACTGGCTGCCTATCAGGTGACTCCGTTACAGTTTATCGAACTGAAAGCCCTGATGGGAGATACCGCCGATAATATTCCAGGAGTGCCGAAGGTGGGGGAGAAAACCGCACAGGCACTGATGGTGGAGTACGGTTCTCTGGATAATATTTATGCCCATGTGGAAGAAATCTCGAAAAAAAGTATCCGGGAATCCCTGATCGAGCATAAGGATCTGGCAGATCTGAGCAAGACGCTGGCAACGATCAAGACCGACTGCGAATTGCAGTTGGATTACGAACAGGCCAGAGCAGAGGGGTTCTATACCCCGGAAGCCTATACCTTGTGCAAACGTCTGGAATTCAAAAATCTGTTGGGAAGATTTGAAAAAGATGCCGCCGCCAATGACAGCAAGATCGCAGAAAGCTTCCGACAGATTGAAGATAAAAAAGAATTTTTACAATATCTGAAAAAAGCGCAGAAACAGAAGGAGATCGGCCTGTGGCTGATCACGGAACCAGTGGATGCTACTACGAAAAAAGAAGAATTGCTGGGGGTGGCATTGTCTGTGTCCGATGAGGAGACGGTATTTTATGCCCTGACCCATGAAAAGGAACCGGAAGGGCAGTTAAGTCTGTTTGCGGAAGCGGTGGAATCTGTGGATGACACCGCAGAGATCACGGAAGCTCTACAGGAACTTTCCGCAGGTACGGATACACAGATCGCTACCTTTGATGTGAAGCACCAGTATGACTATCTGGACCGCAGCAGTACAGAACAGTATTTTGACGTATTGATCGCGGCGTATCTGCTGAATCCTCTGAAGAATGATTATGACATGGAGGCCATTGCTTCGGAGCATCTGGGAATTCTGATCCCGGGCAGAGCGGAAGTATTCGGCAAGAGAGATTTTCGGACACTGCTTTCCGAGGACGCCGGGAAAGCCATGGAGTATGCGTGCTACGGAGCCTATGTCTCCCGGAAAGGCAAAAAAGTCCTGAAGGACAAGCTGGAGGCAGCAGGCATGAAATGTCTCATGGAGGAGATGGAGATGCCTCTTTCACTGGTACTGTATGACATGCAGAAAGAAGGTGTGGCTGTAAAGCGGGAGGAACTGAAGGCTTATGGGGATGCACTGGTGGCCCGCATTGAGGAACTGGAACAGTCCATTCACACACAGGCAGGAACAGAGTTCAATATCAATTCCCCCAAGCAGCTGGGCGAGGTACTGTTTGAGACCATGCAGATCCCCGGCGGCAAGAAGACCAAGACCGGATATTCCACAGCTGCGGATGTGTTGGAAAAGCTGTCGGCGGATTACCCTATTGTAAGAGATATCCTGGAATACAGAGGTCTGACCAAGTTAAAGTCCACCTATGCAGACGGACTGGCAGCTTTTATTGAAGAGGACGGCAGGATCCATACGAATTTTAATCAGACCATTACTGCCACGGGGCGTATCAGCTCTACAGAGCCGAATCTGCAGAACATTCCCATGCGTATGGAACTGGGCAGACAGATCCGCAAGGTATTTATCCCCAGAGAAGGCTATGAATTCATGGATGCGGACTATTCCCAGATCGAACTGCGTGTGCTGGCTCATATGTCCGGAGACGAACAGCTGATTGATGCTTACAGACAGGAAGAGGATATTCACCGGATCACGGCATCCAAGGTATTCCATACTCCTTTCGAGCAAGTCACGGATCTGCAGCGCCGGAATGCCAAGGCAGTCAATTTCGGTATCGTCTACGGTATCAGTTCCTTTGGACTGAGTCAGGATCTGAGTATCAGCAAAAAGGAAGCGGCACAGTACATTGAACAGTATTTTGCCACTTACCCGAAGGTGAAGGAATTCATCGACAAACTGGTGGCGGATGCAAAGGAAAAGGGCTATACGGAGACCATGTTTGGCAGAAGACGCCCTATCCCGGAACTGTCATCCTCCAATTTCATGCAACGGTCCTTCGGCGAGCGAGTGGCCATGAATGCCCCTATTCAGGGAACGGCGGCGGATATTATCAAGATCGCCATGATCAAGGTATGGAAAGCATTGAAAGAGGAAGGGTTAAAATCCCGTCTGATCCTGCAGGTGCATGACGAACTGTTGGTTGAGACCGCACGGGAGGAAGAGGCAAGAGTCCGTGAGATCCTTACGGAAAATATGAAGTCCGCGGCAGATCTGGCGGTGACGCTGGAAATCGATCTGCACACGGGCAATAACTGGTATGAGGCGAAATAAATGCGTTTTATAGGTATTACCGGCGGTGTGGGTGCCGGAAAAACAGAGATTTTAAAATATATCGGACAGCATTATAAATGTGAGATCTATCTGGCGGATGAGATCGGGCATAAAGTCAAGGAACCGGGAACCGAAGGCTATCATGCGCTGGTAGCGCTGATGGGAGACGGAATCCTTGCACCGGACGGACAGATCGATAAGCCGGCAATGGCGGCAAAGATTTTTGCAGATCCGACACTGTTGGAGCAGGTGAATGCCATCATTCATCCTGCGGTAAAAAAATATCTGGCGGATCGTCTGGCAGAGGCAAAGAATAAGGGCGATGTGGAACTGTTTTTTGTGGAAGCGGCACTTTTGATCGAGAGCGGGTATGAACATATAGTGGATGAAATGTGGTATATCTACGCCAGAGAAGATGTACGCAGAAGAAGACTTTCGGAAAGCCGCGGTTACACACCGGAGAAGATAGAAAAGATCATAGCATCACAGCTTTCGGAGGAAGAATTCCGGCAGCATTGTGATTTTGTCATTGATAACAGTGACAGTCTGGAAGACAGCTACAGACAGATCAGACAGAAACTGGAGGCATATTCATGGAAGGAGTAAAAGAAAAACAGGGACAGTTGGTATTCGGACTGGATATCGGTACGAGAAGCATCGTAGGTACGGTAGGATACTTAAATGGCGGGAAGTTCCATGTGCTGGCACAGCGCTCCAAGGAGCATGAGACCAGAGCCATGCTGGACGGACAGATCCATGACATCGGCAAGGTGGGAGAGACTATTTCCCAGGTAAAGGAACAGCTGGAAGCGGATCTGGGCAGAGAACTTACGGAAGTATGTATCGCAGCTGCAGGCCGTGTGTTGCGTACCGTCACTACCTATGTGGAGCACAGCTTTGAGAGCGACCGGGAGATCACGCAGGAAGATGTGTATTCCTTGTGTACCATGGGCGTGGAGAAGGCTTACGAGGAATTCCAGAACAGCAATACGGATACAGATATGAAATTCTACTGTGTGGGTTATACGGCCATGCGGTATTACATGAATGGCTACCAGATGGGTAATCTGGAGGGACATAAGGCAAAAAACATTGCAGTGGATCTGATCGCCACGTTTCTGCCGGATGATGTAGTGGACGGTCTGTATAAGGCAGTAGAACTGGCGGGCCTGCATGTGGCGAATCTGACACTGGAGCCTATTGCTGCCATTCAGGTAGCAATTCCGGAGAAGTTCCGTATGTTAAATATGGCATTGGTGGACGTGGGTGCAGGCACCAGTGATATTTCCATTACCAAAGAGGGAACCATCACAGCCTATGGCATGATCCCCGTAGCAGGAGACAGCCTGACGGATATTCTGGTACAGCATTGTCTCGTGGAATTCGAGGTGGCCGAGCAGATCAAGAGAAAATGCAGAACCCAGGAGACTATCGAATACGAAGATATCATGGGACTGCCCCAGACCATCAAAGCCAGCGAAGTGCTGGAACTGCTGGATCCGGAGATCGAACGTATGACCCAGCTGGTATCCGATACCATCAAAGAACTGAACGGGGACAAACCGGTCAGTGCCGTGTTCGTGGTAGGCGGCGGTGGAATGGTGCCCGGTTACACGGAGAAGCTGGCAGAGAAGCTGGACATCGTGAAGGAACGTGTGGCAATCCGGGGACAGGAAGTCATGCAGACCATTACATTTGAACTGGAAAATGCCAGAAAGGATGCCATGATGGTAACACCTATCGGTATCTGTTTAAGCTATTATGTACAGAGCAATAATTTTATTTTCGTGGAATTCAACGGAGAGCGGGTAAAGCTCTATGATAACGGCAAATTATCCGTGACAGATGCCGCTATGCAGATGCAGTTCCCCAATGACCAGCTGTTCCCCAGAAAAGGGGAAGCCCTTCTGTTTACTGTCAATGGTAAGACCCGTATGGTGCGGGGCGAACAGGGAGAGGCAGCAGTCATCCGGGTCAACGGAGACGACGCTGATATGTATACCCAGGTACATAATGGGGACCGCATTGTGGTAACACCTTCCACGGAGGGCGAACCGGCGGTGTTGGAGCTGGGAAAACTCTCTGAACTGGGGGATGCACTGCAGGTCTATGTGAACGGTAAACGGATCAGTCTGCCGAAGACAGCGGAAGTCAACGGTCACAGAGAGAATGAATTCTACCGGATCGGCCAGAACGATGATATTCGGATTCGGAATTCTTATACTGTAAAGGAAATCGCAGAATTTCTGGATGTGCCTCTCGGTGCGGATATCAGGGTCAATGATACAGCGGCACAGCCGGATACCAGAGTTTATGAGCATTTCACCGTAAGCTGGGATATGAAGAACCCGCTGCCGGAAGGGAGTTATGCAGACCTGCCGGATGAGGACACAGAAGAGGATGCCTATAGAGAAGAGCCTGTTTATGGAGAAGGGCCTGTGATGCAGAAGGCAGAGGCTGTGGCAGGAGAAGCGGCGATGACACAGGGGACAGAGACTGCAGCAGAAAACGGGACGGCTTCCGTGACAACGCAGGGGACTTCCGGGAAGCAGGACGAAAAGTACGAAAGCGTGGAACAGACGGCACAGAGCCAAAGCGTGTCACCACAGGGGCCGCATCCATTAACAGTGATCGTGAACCATTCCCCCATCACCATGCAGGGTAAGGCTTCCTATGTATTTGTGGATGTGTTTGATTATATTGATTTTGATCTGGGATCCTCCGCATCCGCAGGCAGATCCATTGTGACGAACTTAAATGGACGCCCGGCACAGTTCATGGAACCTTTGAAAGAGGGAGATGTGATCGAGATCTACTGGAAAAGCATGCACTAGTATGCATTAATGCCGAAGATGGAAAACGGAAAAGAGTAAGACAGAAGTAAGATAGAAAAGAGATTAAGAAGTTATGAGATTATGTAGTATTGCCAGCGGCAGCAGCGGCAACTGTATTTATGTGGGATCAGAGGCCACGCATCTGCTGGTGGACGTGGGAATCAGCGGCAAAAAGGCGGAGGCCGGGCTGAACAGTCTGGGACTCACCGGAAGAGATCTGGATGGCATCCTGGTGACCCACGAACATATGGATCATGTGGCGGGACTGGGTGTCATGGCGAGAAAATATGAAGTGCCGATCTATGCCACAACGGGAACCCTGGAAGAAATCCAGAAGATGGGGAATCTGGGCAAGATCAATCCAGCCCTGTTTCGGGAAGTGAAGGAAGATGTGAAACTGACTATCAAGGATCTGACTGTCAATCCCATGAAAATCTCCCATGATGCGGCACAGCCGGTGGGCTATCGTATTGCTTACGGAGATAAAAAGGTAGGAATCTGTACGGATTTAGGAGTCTATAATGATTACACCGTGGAGTGCCTGAAGGGAATGGATGCCTTGCTGCTGGAAGCGAATCATGATGTGAAGATGTTGCAGGTAGGACCTTATCCCTATTATCTCAAACAGAGAATTCTGGGGGACAGAGGACACCTTTCCAATGAAAATTCCGGCAAGCTGCTCTGTCGAATCCTGCATGACAAGCTGCAGGCTATCGTGCTGGGACATCTCAGCAAGGAGAATAATCTTCCGGAGCTGGCCTATGAAGCGGTCCGGATGGAAATCACCATGGGAGAGAACCCTTACCGGGCGGAAGACTTCCGGATGATGGTGGCAGACAGGAGCAATGTATCTCCGGTGATCAATATTGCGTAGCGGATGCGCAGCGCATCAGCCAGCATTATTCGTTGGAGCCGCATCATAGCACGCTTTTGTGTCATTTTATGACTAGCTTTGCTCCATAGTTTGGCGCTCGGTGCCTGAAACATATTCGCTCACAAAATGATGCAAGTATGATTTCTGTGTCTGAATATGTTCATAGGCTGAACTTGAGGTTGCAAATTGTAGTAAAGTGTAGTTTAATAGATAAAAATAATAGCATGATTTCATGCAGAAAATGAGGGCGATTATGAAAAGAACAATTATTACGGTAGTTGGTAAGGACACAGTAGGCATTATCGCAAAGGTATGT
>ERZ824575.1737-NODE-1737-length-19288-cov-3.583320_pt1 | contig 19288 bp, 10 predicted proteins | sample MGYA00519470_ERZ824575 | MGnify/ENA primary metagenome ERZ824575 (study PRJEB31778, sample SAMEA3449170) | human gut metagenome | biome: human gut; feature: human-associated habitat; material: faeces | place: United Kingdom | collected 2010/2012 ...
ATGTCCGGCTGCCTGTGGTCCTTCATTCCCTTCCCCATCCTGATCGCCCTGTACTACATCATCCGCGTGCCCATGCGGTATTTCATGGGCCTGTCCGAGACGGTGATTGCCGAGATCACCACTCTGGCCGGCAGCCTGGGCTTCACCGTGGCCGACGGCAGCCAGGCCTATGAACAGATCTATCTGGCCAAGTTCATCCATGAGCATTGGGCGGAGTTTGCCGGAAAGTTCGACGGCCTCATCGACCTGAACTATAGCTTCCTGCACATTGACCTGGCCAACCGGCCCAGCGACCTGTTCAGCCAGTTCCCCGGCGGCGGCTGGCCCGTGTGGGGCGCCATTCTGCTGCCCATCATCTCCGCCGGCATCCAGTTCGCCATGAGCTTCATCACCATGCGCACCAATGGCTCTGCCCCCAATGGGTCCACCAAGACCATGATGTACATGATGCCCCTGATGACCCTGTGGATGGGCTATATCCTGCCCTCCGCTCTGTGCATCTACTGGATTGCCAACTCCGCGTTCTCCCTGATCCAGGAGGTCACCCTGAACGAGTATTTCAACAAGATTCTGGACCGCGAGGAGACGGATGCGATGGAAAACTATGTGCTCGCGCTTGGTATCCGCGGGCTGAAAGCGTATGGGGAAACCTGGACGAGGGGCTACCGCGGCATCAAGCCGGATGAAGTGCCGCAGCGCAATCTTCTGCGGGAGAAGTTTTATGCTGAAGTGCAGCCGTTTGCGGAGCGGATGAAGAAAAAAGATGCCACGGTGCGGGAGCGGACGGAGGCTCTGTACGCGTTGGCGGTACAGAATCAGATGCAGGAAAAACTCGAGGAGCGGCGGCAGCAGTTTGAGCAGCAGGGACAGGAGGCGTTTGCGAAAGAATACGACCAGATCTATGGAATTATCATGGAACTGCTGGACAAGATCGTCGAGGTGCTGGGTGAGGAGAAGATGACGCTGGCGGAGTATCAGGAAATTCTGGAGGCAGGTTTTGCAGAGGCGTCGGTCGGCATTATTCCGCCGACGGCGGACCAGGTACTGATCGGTGATAATGAACGGTCGCGTCTGAAGGACATCCGCGTGCTGTTTTTCGTCGGTGTGAACGACGGCCTGATTCCGCGGCACGACGCGGGCGGCGGCATTCTCTCGGAATATGACCGCGAGGAGCTGGAACGGGCGGATGCGAAGCTGTCCCCGACGGCGCGGGAGACGATGTATCAGCAGAAATTCCATCTGTACCGAAATTTGACGAAACCGTCGGAACGGCTCTATCTTTCGTTTGCAAAGGCAGGCGCGTCCGGCGAGGCGCAGAATCCGTCGTATCTGATCAACGAAATACGAAAACTCTTCCCGGAAATTCCGGTGCGGGATATCGAAAAAAAGGAACAGCCGGAGGAACGGCTGGAAATGCCGCGGTCCGGTGAGGCACTGTTCCTCGAAGAACTTGGAAAAGCGGCGGAGGGTGAGATCGATCCGCTGTTTGAGGAGCTTTACCGCTGGTATGCAGCACATCCGGAGGCGGGAATTCCGGCGGAGACGTATCGGAAAGCGGCGTTTCTGCGCTGTGCGGACGGTGTAATCGGAAAGAGTGCGGCATCGGCGCTGTATGGAGATACCTTGAAAAACAGTGCGACGCGGCTGGAAAAATATGCGGCGTGTGCGTTTGCCCACTTTATGGAGTTCGGCCTTCAGATCCGCGAGCGGGATCAGTATGAGCTGAAAGCGGCGGATATGGGAACGGTTATGCATGAGGCACTTGAGAAGTTTTCGAAAAAACTGCAGGAGAACGGTGAGACCTGGAAGACGGTGACCGATGACACGCGTGACCGTCTGATTGAGGAGTGTGTCGAGGAGACGATGGCGGACTATGGAAACACAATTTTTCAGAGTTCAAGCCGGAATCAGTACCGCATTATCCGCGTGAAGCGGATCCTGAAACGAACTGTCTGGGCACTGCAGCAGCAGATCCGGCAGGGAGAATTTGAGCCAGGGGAATTCGAGGTTTCGTTCTCGATGGAGGACTCGCTGTCGGCGATCAACATCGATCTGTCGGAGCATGAGAAAATGCGTCTGCGCGGACGGATTGACCGCGTGGATCTCTGCGAGACGGACGATAAGGTCTATGTGAAAATTATCGATTACAAGACGGGAAATACGTCGCTCGACCTGGTGGCGCTCTATTATGGACTGCAGCTGCAGCTTGCTGTTTATCTCGATGCGGCGGTGGAACTGGAGCAGAAAAAGCATCCCGGCAAGCAGGTGGAGCCGGCGGGCGTGTTCTATTATCATATTGATGATCCGATGCTCGATCAGGAGGAGGATGAGACCGACGAGGCGTGGGGCCGGCGGATGCTGAAAGCGCTGCGGATGGACGGTCTTGTGAATGCGGACCGGAAAGTTGTGGAGCTTCTCGACCGCGTGCTTGAGGATGGAACGACATCCGATGTGATTCCGGTTGGAAAGAAGAAGGATGGAAGTTATACGAGCTATTCGAAAGTAGCATCGCCGGAGCAGTTTGATGTGATCCGCACGTACACCAGAAAGAAGGTGCGTGAGATCGGCGAGGGCATTTTTTCGGGCAATGTAAAAATTTCCCCGTATCAGCGGGACGGTGCGACGGCGTGTGCGTACTGTGAATATCAGGGAATCTGCGGTTTTGACCAGAAAATTCAGGGATACGAGTACCGCAAACTGAAGGGCATGGACACGGAACTGCTGATGAAGGCGATGCAGGAGATAACACAAAGTGATCAAAAGGAGTGACTGCCTTCCGGAAAGGAAAGAGAAATGCAGTTTTCCATGTATGAGAAAGTAATCAGCCAGAAAGAAGAGGGAGAGATAAATGGCAGTAAAATGGACAGCGGAACAGCAGAAAGTCATTGATACGAGAGACCGGAATCTTCTGGTCAGCGCAGCGGCAGGTTCCGGAAAGACGGCGGTTCTGGTAGAGCGGATCCTTGCGATGGTGAAAGATCCCGTGCGCCCGATTGATATTGATCAGCTTCTTGTCGTGACCTTTACGCGTGCAGCGGCGGGAGAGATGAAAGAGAGAATCGGCCGCGCCCTGCAGCAGAGCCTCGAGGAAAATCCAGAGAATGAGCATTTACAGCGGCAGCAGACCCTGCTTCACCATGCACAGATCAGCACAATTCACGGTTTCTGTTCGTATGTGATTAAAAATTACTTTCAGATGATCGATCTCGATCCGGTATACCGCATGGCGGATGAGGGAGAGATCCGTCTGATGAAAAGTGACGTGATCCAGAAGGTGATGGAGGAGCGGTTTGCGGAAAAAGATCCTGCGTTTACACGGTTTGTGGAGAGCTACGCGGCGGGAAAACAGGATGACGGACTCGACGCGCTCGTGCTGAAGCTGTATGAATTTTCCATGAGTTATCCGTGGCCGGAGCAGTGGCTCGAAGAGTGCCGGGCGGCGTATCAGATCGATTCGCCGGAGGCGGTGCAGAAAAGCATCTGGGTACAGGTACTGATGGCTGAGGCGAAAAAGCGGCTCTCGAGTATTCTGGAAGGAATTGAGGAAAACCGAAAAACGGCGGTAAGCCCTGGCGGACCGTATCTGTATGACGAGGCGCTGGCATCAGATCAGCAGATGGTGGAAGAGCTGATCGAGACGGAATCGTTCGACGGAATGGTGCGCGCGATGGCCGGAATGAAGTTCAAGGCGCTTTCGCGGAAAAAGGCAGACGATGTGAGCGAGGCGCCGAAAGATCAGGTGAAGGCAGAGCGCGATGCATGCAAAAAAGAACTGCAGAAATTAAAAGAGCAGTTTTTCGAGAAGGACAGCGCCGAGATTGCGGAGGAGATTGCGGACTGCCGGGAGCCGATCGGCGTGCTGATCGATCTGACGGAGCAGTTTGCGAAAGCGTTTGCAGAGAAAAAACGGAGCAAAAATATTCTTGATTATGCCGATCTGGAACACTTTGCGCTCGAAATTCTTGTGAAGCAGGAGGACGGCCGTCTGGTGCGGACCGATGCGGCGCGGGAGCTTTCGGAACAGTTCCGTGAAATTATGATCGATGAGTATCAGGACAGCAACTTTATCCAGGAGGCACTGCTCTCTGCAGTGTCCGGCGAGGAGGAAGGCAGATGGAACCGGTTTATGGTCGGCGATATCAAGCAGAGCATCTACGGATTCCGCCTGGCGCGGCCGGAGCTGTTTCTGGAAAAATATCATACGTATGCGAAGGACGGGGAAAGCCAGCAGAGAATCGATCTCGACAAAAACTTCCGAAGCCGGCCGGAGGTGCTTGCGACGGCGAATTATGTATTCCGCAAGCTGATGAGTCCGGAACTCGGCGGCATCGCGTACGATGAGGCGGCGAGCCTCCATGCGGGAGCAGCGTTTCCTGCATTGCCGGAAATGGAAGAGGAAAAGACGGAAACGTGGCATGCGGCATATGAAACAGAACTTCTTCTGCTGGATGACAAGGCGCCCGAGCTGGAAGATGATAAGTCGCGCGAGACAAAGATGGAAACGGAGGCGGCTGCCGTTGCCGCGCGCATCCGCGAGATGGTCGGAAATGAGGAAGTCGTGGGCAAAGAGACCGGGGAATACCGGAAAATTCAGTATCGCGATATCGTAATTCTGCTTCGTGCGGTCAGCGGATGGGCGGAGACGTTTTCGCGCGTACTGCAGGCGGCGGGAATTCCGGCGTACAGCACATCAAAAACGGGATACTTTTCCACGCAGGAAATCGTGACGGTGCTGAATTATCTGCATCTGTGCGACAATCCATGCCAGGAGATTCCATTTACCGCAATCTTACGCTCGCCGATCTGCGGATGCACGGATGCGGAACTGGCGGCGGTGCGTTGTGTGGATAAAGACGTAAAAATTTACGAGGCATGTGGAAAATATGCGGCAGAAGGGGAAGATGAGGCGCTTCGGAAGAAGCTTGGAAGTTTTCTGGAGCAGCTGGAAATGCTGCGGAGCCGTGTGCCTTACACGCCGATTCATGAATTGATTACACAGATTCTCGATGAAACGGGCTACGGCGGCTATGCATCTGCGATGCCGGGTGGTGTGCAGCGGCGGGCAAATCTGGAGATGCTGGTGGAAAAGGCGGTGGAATTTGAGGCGACGAGTTACCGTGGACTGTTCAACTTTATCCGTTATATCGAGCAGCTTCAGAAGTATGAAGTCGATTTCGGCGAGGTGAATATTTACGGGGAGAGCGCAGACACGGTGCGTATCATGAGTATTCACAAGAGTAAAGGACTGGAATTCCCGGTTGTGTTCCTCTCGGGCATGGGCAAATCGTTTAACCAGATGGACAGCCGTGCGGCGCTTGTACTCCATTCCCGGATGGGCATCGGCGCGGATGCGATCGATCCGGAGCACCGCGTCCGTCAGGCGACACTGCCGCGGCAGATCATCCGGCAGAGCATGAAGCTGGAAAATCTGGCGGAGGAGCTGCGGGTGCTTTACGTTGCCATGACGCGCCCGAAGGAGAAGCTGATTATGACGGGCATGGCGTCGAAGCTGGAGAGCCGCGTGAAGCAGTGCGCGGCACATGCGGGGCGGCAGGAGGAGCTGCTGTCATATCAGACATTGAGCAGTGCATCCGGGTATCTCGACTGGATTTTGCCGGCATTTTCGAGAAACCGGTGTTTCGACGGGCTGTATGAACAATTCGGTCTGGCAGGGAATGCGGACAATCCGCTGTATGCAGAGAAAATTCCGGTAACGATCCGCCTTGTATCACCGGCAGGACTTGTTGAGGGAGAGGTGCTGCATCAGATGGAGCGCGCGGTGAATGAGCAGAAAATCATGGAAATTCCGAAGCAGCCGCCGAGAGAAGCGGCGCTGAAGGAACTTGTGGAGGAGCGGTTTGCCTACCAGTATCCGTATGAGAAGGAAAAACAGATTCCGGTAAAGGTTACCGTTTCACAGCTGAAGAAGGCCGGGATGGAGGAATCCGAGATCGGAAAAGAGCTGTTCGCGCAGGAAGAACTCGTACCAATTGTGCCGGGCTTTCTGAAAAAGGATCATGTTGCGGCTCTGACGGGCTCTGACCGCGGAACGGCGTACCACCGCCTGCTGGAATGTCTCGATTACCGCAGAGCGTACAGCATCACAGAGCTGATGGCACAGACGGAGGAATTGATTGCAGAAGGAAAGATGACGAAAGAAGCAGCGGAATGCATTTATTTCAAATCAATCCTCGCTTTCGCAAAAAGTCCGGTTGGAATGCGGATGCGGAATGCCTTTTTGAATGAAACCCTGAAACGGGAGCAGCCGTTTGTGATGTCCGTTCCGGCAAGTGAGGCAGATCCGTCCTATCCGGAAGATGAAACCATTCTCGTGCAGGGAATTATTGACGCATGGTTCCCGGAGGGGGATGAGATTGTTCTTGTGGACTACAAAACGGACCGTGTGAAAGAAGTCGGGGAGCTGAAAAAGCGGTATGAAAAACAGCTCGCCTATTACCAGCAGGCACTGGAGCGGACGACAGGGAAGAAAGTGAAAGAGAAAATTATTTATTCGCTGGCACTGGATGAAGAGTTGGTATTGTAGGAAAAAACTACTAGAAAAAACAACTGTCAAAACAGGGATAAAGTATGATATCATAGTTGAGAAACAAACAGGTATTGAGAAATAAAGAGAAAAAAGGAGATTCAGCGATGATTCGAAAAATTGTTCAGATAGAGGAAGACAGATGTACAGGATGCGGGCTTTGTGCGCATGCCTGTCATGAAAGTGCGATTGCGATGGTTGACGGGAAGGCAAAGCTGATCCGGGATGACTACTGCGACGGATTCGGTGACTGCCTGCCGGTCTGTCCGGCAGATGCGATTTCGTTTGTGGAGCGGGAGGCGCTGCCGTATGATGAGGAGGCGGTAAAAGAGAACCAGCGGAAGGCAAAAGAGGCGGCCGGACAGGAGAATACCGGAGCAGGAAAAGCAGGTGAAAACAGCTGGGCGATTGACCGTGCAGATGCGCAGGAAAATTCTGCAGCAGTTCCGTCCCGGCTCCGCCAGTGGCCGGTGCAGATCAAGCTGGTGCAGGAGCGGGCTTCGATGTTTGCAGGAGCAGACCTTCTCGTTGCGGCGGATTGTACAGCGTATGCGTATGGAAACTTCCACCAGGATTTTATTCGGGATCATGTCGTTCTCGTAGGCTGTACAAAACTTGACGATGTCGATTATTCCGAGAAACTTGCGCGGATTTTCATGCGGAATGATATTAAGAGTATCACGGTTGCACGCATGGAGGTTCCGTGCTGCGCAGGAATGGAGCGTGCCGTGAAGATGGCGCTGAAAGAGAGTGGAAAGAAGATTCCGGTGAAAACCGTGGTGATTTCTACGGAGGGGGAAATTTTGTAGAAAATCAGATATAGTAATTAGCGTGTGCCCTTAAAAGTATTTTTACAATTGGTACATTCTGCTTTGTGGAATATGTAAGACGAAAAAAATGAAAAGCTCGGTAAGAGGTATTAGAAAAATGAGTATGACGAAGATACAAAAGGAGCTTCTTGGTGCGCTGATCGGTCTGGCCCGGTCGGTAGATGGAAGAGGAGAAGCAGCAAAAGGTGAATCGCAGGAGTTTTCCAGCGGTGACAGCAATGGTCACCGCCCGGACAAAGCCACGCATGAGATTCTGCTTGGCGGAATTTGTGCGGCAAATCCGGAAAAAGAGTTGAGGGAAGAAGAGGGGAAATCCTGGATTGTACGCGTGGAGGCAGAAAAGAACCGTCTGAATCCGGATTGCGCAGTGTGCAAGGGAAAATGCGGCAGAACAGATAACTATGATCTCGAAGAAATGGAGACAGATGAACCGTCGGATCGGGCACGAAAAGAGCAGATTCTTGCGGAATTGTTTCCGATGGCAGAAAAACTGCAGCAGCTTCGGAAAGAAACAAAAGAGCAAAACGAAGAATTGCAGGGGGCGGTTAATTTTTTGTATAAGGCATTGTTTGCGATTGGAAACTATGTCGGGGAAAAGAGTCTGCAGAGCGTGGTGCAGGAGATGAATAACCTTTTTGTTAAATTGGAAAATGTATTGAAATAAGTAGAAAATAAGAAAAATCCTCTGTCCGGAGTGTATAAAAAACCCCGGAAACAGGGGATTTTTTGCGTTCTGCGCCAAGTGCATAAAACGTATTATCGCGTTTTCACAAAGTTTTGCAAAAGCAGACAAAATTGCAGACAGGCGCTTGCAACAGAAAAATGAATAGGTTATAACATTATAACAAGGTGGCAGGAGAACCAATACAAAGAAATGAGATCCTAGTGGCATATAAACAGAAAGAATACAGGGAAAAGATGAAAAGGGACGGAAGCGGGATGGAGAAGAAAAAATATATCCTTCTGGATGTTGGCGGAACGGAAATCAAAGGAAGTGTGTCGGACAGAAATGGAGTAAGAACAAAAATCCGGAAATTTCCAGCACAGGCGCAGAAGAGCACAGAGAAGATTCTGGACAATTTTGCAAAGATCTGCCGGGAACTGATGAGAGAAGCAGACGGAAGTGTTGTCGGAGTTGGGATGGCGATTCCGGGTCCGTTTGATTATGAAAATGGAATCAGCCGGATGCAGGGACTGAATAAGTACGATGCCATTTACGGGATTCCACTGGAAAGAGAAATCAAGGCGCGCGTGCCGGAACTTGGATCAGCACGATTTTTGTTTTTACATGACATTGAAGCATTTGCACTGGGAGAAAGCTGGTACGGAAACTGTCGTGATGCGGATAAAATTCTGTGCGTCTGCATCGGAACCGGCGCCGGGTCGGCTTTTGTAGAAAACGGGAAAACGGTGAAAACAGGAAAAGGTGTGCCGGAAAATGGATGGATTTATCAACAGCCGTTTGGAGATTCCATTTTGGACGATTATCTTTCTGTGCGCGGGCTGGAGCAGATTAGCCTGGCTGTGACAGGAAAAGTGTGGAGTGGAAAAGAATTGTATGGTCTGGTAAAAGCGGGAAACATGGAGGCAGAAGAAGTCTGGAGAAGATTTGGAGCAGATGTGGCGGCTGGCCTTCTTCCTGTGCTGGAGAAATATCAGCCGGATCTGCTGCTTCTGGGCGGACAGATTGCAAAAAGTTTTTCCTGGTTTGGAAAAGAACTGGAAAGAGCGTGCGAGAAAAGAAAGATTCGGATTCAGATAGAAACGGAAACATCCGGCCGTGCCATGGAAGGCCTGTTGTCACAGTTTCCTGAAAAAACACAATAGAGCAAAAATATTTTCAGAAACAAAAATATAATGCTATGGAGAGAAAAGAAGAAGGAGAAACTGCAAAAATGGATAGAAATCCGGGAGCACCGCCGCTATATGCGCAGCTGGAACAGATTCTGAAACAGCAGATCGAATGCGGTACGTACAAAAAAGGAGATTTTCTGCCAACAGAAAAAGAGCTGATGGAAAAGTACGAGCTTTCGCGTGTGACAGTACGCCAGGCGATGGCGAATCTGGTACAGAGCGGTTACGCACGTGCACGGCGTGGCATCGGAACAGATGTTGTCTACGAGAAAGTCGAAGAGCAGATGGAAGGTGTCATCAGTTTCACGGAAGAAATGAAAAAGCATCATATCGAAATGCAGACAACATACTGCAAGATGGAACTGATAAGTCCCGGGGAAACGGTAGCAAGAAGTCTGCAGATTCCATTGACGGAGCCATGTTATTGCCTGAAACGTGTGAGGAATGCTGTGGGAAAACCCATGGTCTATACCATTACGTATCTGAAAAAAATCTGCGAACTGCCAACAGAGCCGGAGCCATACATGGAATCGCTGTATCAGTATCTGCGGGAGGAACATGGAATCTATATTGAATCCGGCCGGGATACGCTTGAGGCGGCACTTCCATCGGAAGAGGTGCAGAAAGCACTGAAAATTGATGCGCAGATGCCTATTTTTATCCGGACACGGCAGACATTCCTGAAGGGCGGCGAGGTTTTTGAATATTCGATCTGCTATTATCCGGGAAATCGTTATAAGTACACGGTGGAACTGTAAACATATGACATGTAAAAAAACGAAACCGGACAGAAGTGCGAAATCCGCCAGATGCGAAAGCGTTGAAACAAAGATGATAGGTCTGATCGGCGCAGGAAACACCCCAATGGATGGAAGAAAAATTAAGAAAAGGAAAAGAATCCAAATGAATTTAAAAAAGAAATATGGAAACTACGAATTACATCCGCAAATGAAAATCACAGGATATGAAAATGAAATCTGGGATGAAAAAAAGGAGATCATTGAAGAATTAAAACGGGCGGTTCAGGAAAAACAGAAAGAAAAGAAAACCTGTATTCTTTCCTTTGATCTGTACCCGGGTGTACGAAAAGAAGAAATAATGGAACTGGCCAATGCGCTGCAGCCAGACCGGATTTTTGATATCGAAGACTGTGCCAAAGACGAAGAAACGCTGTTAAGAGAATTTAACGATTACATCACCGATGACCGTGTTTTCGGCATTATGTGTCATAAAACCATAGACACCTGGTTTGAGAGCGAAAAGCTGGAAACCATGAAAAAAGCAATTGAGACAGAACGTGCGGAAGAAAAAGATACAAACGGTGGTCTGATCGTGATCGTTGGTACAGCGGCAGAGCTTCTGACCGAGGCAGATCTACTTGTTTACTGCGATCTGACCCGCTGGGAAGTTCAGCTCCGCTATCGGAGCGGCATGCCAAACTGGCACAGTACCAATTATAATGATCCGATCCTGACGAAATATAAACGGGGATTTTTCATTGAATGGCGTCTGGCGGACCGCTATAAAAAAGAGCGGTATGAAAAATTCACGTATCTTCTGGATACAGAGACAGAAAATGCACCGGTTCTTACAACGGGAAATGCCTTCCGAGGCGCACTGCAGCAGCTTGCCGGACAGCCATTTCGTATGGAGCCGTATTTTGATCCCGGCGTATGGGGCGGTCAGTGGATGAAGGAAAACTTTGGTCTTGATGCATCGAAGGAAAACTTCGCGTGGAGCTTTGACGGAGTTCCGGAGGAAAACAGCCTGAATCTGGAAATCGGAGGAAAGACGTTAAAAGTTCCGGCCCAGGATCTCGTTCTGTATGCACCGCACGAGCTGCTCGGCGAGCGCGTCCATGGCCGGTTTGGTGCAGAATTTCCGATCCGTTTTGATCTGCTGGACACGATGGGTGGTCAGAATCTTTCCCTGCAGGTGCATCCGCTGACCGAATATATTTATGAAAAATTCGGCATGCCATATACGCAGGATGAGAGCTACTATCTTCTGGATGCCGATGAAGACGAGGAAACGTATGTCTACCTCGGTCTCAAAGAAGGCGTGGATAAAAAAGAGATGGAGCGGGAACTCCGTGCAGCAGAAAAAGGAGAAGAACGTTTCCCAGTGGAAAAATATGTCAACAAAATCCCGGTCAAAAAACACGATCATGTGCTGATTCCGGCGGGAACGGTGCACTGCTCCGGAAAAAACACGATGGTGCTGGAGATCAGTGCGACACCGTATATCTTTACCTTCAAACTATGGGATTGGGGCCGCCTTGGCATGGATGGACTGCCGCGTCCGATCCACCTCGACCACGGTATGAAAAATATTCAGTGGAACCGTGATACCAAATGGGTGTACGACAATATCGTCGGCCAGACCAGAACGATGGAAAAAACAGAAAACTGTGAAGTAGAGCGCACCGGACTGCACAGCCGCGAATTTATCGACACAATCCGCTATACACTTTCCGGGCCGCACACCGTCTCGATGGATGACACGGTTCATGTGATGAATCTTGTGGAGGGACGAAGTGCCCGCATCGAGAGCATGGATGGCAGCTTTGCACCGTTCACGGTACATTACGCAGAAACCGCCATCGTTCCTGCAGCGGTCGGAACATACCGGATTGTACCGGAAGAGGGCGAAATGATTAAAATGCTGGTGGCATCTGTGGGGTAAAGAGAGATAAAAATTTTGAGCAACATAGAACAGGAAAAGGAGAAATTATCATGACACACAAAATCAGAGAAGTCTACATCGTACATCATTCCCACACCGACGTGGGATACACCGATCTGCAGGAGCAGGTTATCTACAATCAGGCAAACAACATCCGCCGGGCAGTCGAACTGATTGAAAATGGAATCAAAAACAACACAACCCAGAAAGATCTGAAATGGAACTGTGAGACATGGTACTGCGTGGAGCAGTTTTTCAAAATGGCAACGGAGGAAGAAAAAGAAAAGTTTTTCGATCTGGTAAAAAAAGGAAATATCGGTCTGTCTGCCAATTATCTGAACTTTAATGATCTTGCCGACTGCAAATATCTGAAAGAAAAAATCCATACGATACAGGAAATCTGCGGCGAAAAAGGAATCCAGATCAAAACAGCCATGATTGCAGATATTAATGGTATCTCCATGGGACAGCGCGATGCCCTGATCGAAAACGGAGTAGAATTTTTGTATACCAATATCCATACCCATCACGGCATGTATCCGCTGTATCAGAACCAGAAACCGTATTTCTGGGAAAATGAGAACGGACAGCGTCTGCTGGTATGGAATGGTGAGCATTATAACCTGGGAAATGCCCTCGGCATCGTCCTGAATAAAAATGTTAACTTTATGACAGAAAATTACTTCGGCAAAAAGAATGGCGATGTGGCAGGACTTCTGGAAAATCTGCACACGAATCTCTCTGCAAGCATAAAGGAATATGAAGAAAACGGTTATCCGTACGATTTCTATATCACCAGTGTTTCCGGCGTTTTTTCGGATAATGCGCCGATCAACCCGGCCATTGCAGATACGGTTGCGCTGTTTAATGAAAAATATGGCGAAGAAGTCACCATGCATATGGTGACGCTTCAGGAATTGTATGACAAGATCCGGGATAAAGTGCAGGATGCACCAGTGTATCGGGGTGCCCTCAATGACTGGTGGGGCAATGGCGTTGGAAGTACACCATATGCGGTAAAACATTACAAAGAAGCCGTACGACTGAACCATATCTGCGACCGACTGGAAGAAAAAACAGGGGTACATAACAAAGAAATGATTCAGGCATATGGCGACAATTCTCTTTTGTATGCAGAGCACACCTGGGGTCATTCTGCTACGGTAACCAATCCGTATGATACCATGGTAACAAATCTGGATATGCGAAAAAGCAGCTATGCTTCCAAGGCACATGAGGCCGCGGCAATGCGTAAAAATGAACAGTGCCATAAACTGGGTGATATCCTGCGGTATTACAATCTGTCCGGCAAAGTGAAAGCGGTCTCCACAAGCCATCAAAAGAGAGTATTTCCGGTAGAATTTTACGTAGAAACTTTAAGTCTTTTTGCAGTTAAAGTAACCGATGACAAAACAAAACAGGAGATGGAGGTGCAGCTGTCTGCTCATCCGCGCGGAGTCCTGATAAGTTTTCTGGCAGAATTTGAGCCGATGGAAGAGAAAACGTTCACGTACGAAGAGCAGCCGGCTCTGTCCCAGACCCTGTTCACCAGAACTGCCTGGGTAGGCGCAGAGCGGGTGCGCGATATTGTGAACACGTACGATCCGGAAAGTTACAAACTGCCTTACGGTCTGGAAAACGATTTCTTTCAGATCAAATGGAAAGTCGGAGAGGGCATTACCTCCTTCTACAATAAAAAAGCAGAGGTTGAAATGTGCAAATCCGGTCTGGAAACGTTCTTCACGCCGGTTTATGAACGCACCGAAATACGGAAGGGTGTTTATGCGGAACGCAGTCTGATCGGAAGAAATATCCGCGGACTTCACGCAGAGCAGTATCAGGGTGACCTTACGGATGTGAAAATTCTGGATCACGGACCGGTGTTTACCAAAGTAGAACTGATCTTTACCCTGGAGGGAACGTATCACAGCAGTGTTGTGATCAAAATGTACCGTCATCTTCCGAAAATTGAGTTTTCTTACCGGGTAGCCAAAACATTAAGCGAGGATATCGAAAGCCTGTACCTTCCGTTATCGTTAAATCTTCCGGATGCGGAAGTGATGATCCAGAACGGAGGTGTTACCATGCGCCCTGGTATTGATCAGCTTCCTGGCACCAATATGGAATACTATATTGCGGATGAAGGGCTCGTTTACCGGACAAAAGATCAGACGATTCTGGTTAATACTTTTGACACACCGTTACTTTACATGGGGGAGATGGAATCCCACCCAATCCTTCTGTGCGATAACAAAGAGGAGAATAATAAACGGCCGGTTTACAGCTGGATTATGAATAACACATGGGAAACAAACTTCAAGATGGACCTGTCCGGATTCAGTGAGTTCCGTTATGGAGTGGAGATTGTGGAGCAGGGAACCGCAGAGAAAGATATGGAAAGCCTGTCAGATAATGACAAGGGTGTGGTTACCTTTATTTGCGGGTAATCATTGTTCCGCGGTTTTACGGCGGTGTCAGGCAATGAGGCCATGGCTGTCTGGCGGTAGTATGAAAAACAGCAGAAGATGAAAAAAGACAGCGGGGAGTATGACAATTAGACGAAAAAGTCAGACTTTCCGCTGCTTTTTCGTTAAAAATGAAAACAGGCGAAAAAGTACTGCGTTAATATTAAGATGTTATGTGACTTAACACAAGAACACAGATTTTCTGTCTAAAAAATCAAAAGAAACAGAAGAATACTCCTCGATCTATACAAATTAGGACTGGAAAATAAGAATTTTAATATACAAAATAACGAAAAGGCTATTGACAATCTTTCTAAAAGATGTTAACATCTAAACACAAGTTAAGAAACAAATAGAGGGGCTGTTGGTAACATGGCAGAGAGAAAATCAGTATCCATGCAGGACCTGGCAGATAAGCTGGGCATCAGTAAAGTAACAGTTTCCAAGGCGCTGAACGGAAAAGACGGCGTGGGAGAAGAACTGAAAGAAAAGATTTTTGCGCTTGCGAGAGAATCCGGTTATGTCCTTCCGGACTACGGAAAACGGAAGAGCAAAAAAGTCGGTATCATCATGAGTCCGCGGTTCAGCTCCGGAGACGAAGGAAAATTTTATATGGCAATGTACGAGCGGATCATCTACGAGCTGCAGAGAGCATCCTGTTCGAGTATCATGATTTCTCCGACAACAGCAACACTCCCGTCGGACATGAACACGATACAGACCAGAGGGCTGTTCGACGGCCTGATCTTTCTTGGTATTCTCGATAAGGGTGTCCGGGAGCAGATTGCACAGATTGATCTCCCGAAGGTGTATGTGGACATCTACGATCGAACCCACAAATCCGATTCCGTCATCACCGAGAATATTTACAGCTCCTATGAGCTGACCAATTACCTGATCCAGCAGGGCCACACAGACATCGGATTTGTCGGAACCGTAGGAAGTACAACCAGTATTTCCGACCGATATCTCGGATATCTGCGGAGAATGCTGGCGTATTTCCCCTCATTTCAAGTGATCATCTTTTACTTATCCATCGCACCTATGGTGGAGAAGAGGGAAAGCAGTCACTTTCTCGAATTGATGCCGCATCTCTGGATGGAAGCAACCGTAAAACACTTATTACATTTAACAATGGGGAACGTCTTGGCGATGTGTTTTGTACCAACGGAGAATCCCTTATCTGCTCACTGACAACACTTGAGCAGTTGCCGGACACGTTGGAATCCACTTTTACTTTATGTATGATCGACTTAAATACGGGCGAGCGCGTGGATTTGTATGTGGAAGATACAACAGACGGAATACAGCCGGAATTTTTAGGGGTTACAGAAACCGGATATGCAGTTTTACATTCTTCTCAACAAACCAAAACTGAAAGCGATTTTCCCGGCAAGGAATGGAGCGAAATTTCCGATGAGATTGCTCGTTCAACTTTCCACCAATGGGAAAAAATTCCGATTGGCGGAAACTGTTGCGAATCTTTTTACGAATATACAGGAAACATTCAACAGCTGTTAATGGCCGATGGGCTATATTTTTACGATGTAAACACCAAAAAGCTGATACGAATCAGTGTACAAGACAGTAATATTGATGAGGTTGCCGATTTTATTTCCACAGATGGAAACAGCGCCTATATAGACGGAAAATTTGATGAATGGCTTTTAATGTCAATTCGACACTATGAGCAACATCCAAATGTGGAGTATCCGGTTGCAATCGAGAGCTGTTACGCAATCAATACACAGACAAAAGAGGTAAAAGAACTAAACATCAAGCAGGAAATTGCGGAAGACCGTACAATTCCCATTATGCTTGGACAAAGTGCAACCGATCTGCTTCTCATCACGGATAGTCAAACCGATAATGTAGAGCACTATGGATTTGAATATTCTATTATAAGTAAAGAGGGATATTTAAATTCTGATGTAGCAGAATTGCGGAAAGTCTCTTTTATTGAAGATGGTTCTAATGTGTCGTAATGGTAGAACTCACCTCTCCGCGTAAAATCTACCCGCTGCCAAGCCGACTCTGGCAGGGCAAGGTAAAACTAAAGCGTCTCAGAGCAGAGTCAATACACCCCCTTGCAACAACTCCGCAACAATCCGGTGCTACCATGCGGGCAAAGCCTAAAGAGCCTGCACAAAAGAAAGCGTACATCTGCCATGCAACTGGAACTGAACAATCTGCGCAAAACTTATCTGCTGCCCGCACCGCTGCTGCACCGCCGCGGGCAGGGCAAACCGAAAACCAAACAGGCTCTGGCTGGGGTGTCGCTCACCCTCGGCCCGGGCCTGTATGGCCTTTTGGGGCCGAACGGCGCGGGCAAAAGCACGCTGATCGGCATCATCACCGGCGGATTGGCCGCCGATTCGGGCAAGGTGCTGTGGTGCGACCGCCCCGCGCACGGCATTGCGTTCCGCCGCGTGCTCGGCTATATGCCGCAGCAGCAGGGCCTGTACGACAGCTACACCGGTCGCCGCTTTCTCGCCTACATGGCCGCGCTGAAGGAGATCACGCGCGCCGCCGTGCCCGGCGAGGTCGCGCGCGTGGCCGCGGCCGTCAACCTGACCGACGAGCTCGACAAGCGGCTGGCGGCGTACAGCGGCGGCATGAAGCAGCGCCTGCTGCTGGCCGCTGCCCTGCTGGGCGACCCCAAGCTGCTGATTTTGGACGAGCCGACCGCCGGCCTTGACCCCAAGGAGCGCGTGCGCCTGCGCGAGCTGCTGGCCGGCATGGCACAGGACCGCATCATTCTGGTGGCAACGCACGTTGTCTCGGACGTGGAAAGCGTGGCAACAAAAGTGATTTTGCTGCGTGCCGGGAAAATTGTGGATGCCGCCCCCGTGCCGGAGCTGATTGAAACCTACGCCCCGGGCGGTGGACTGGAGGACGTGTATCTGAACGTGTTCGGCGAGGGGGACGGCAAATGAGTCTGTTTTGGGCCGAGCTGCGCAAGGTGTGGGGCAACCGGCTGTTCCCGCTTTTACTGGCCGTGCTGGCCGCCGCCAACCTGCTGCTGCTCTGGATGGGCACCCGCCCGACCGCGGGGCAGCCGTCCGCCGCAGCCTACCGCGCCGTCGGCGCGCAGCTCGACGGCCTGACAATGGAAGAAAAGGGCGCGTACCTGCACGGGAAATATACCGAGATTGAGAGCCTTGTCAAGATCGGCGGCTTCTACCGCGATATGGCCTACGCCGGCAGCAGCTACCTGCAAGCCTACCGCGACGAGAACGCTGCGATGTTCGACGCCTACGAGCAGGAATACAAGGACAAAAGCTATACACTGTTCACCGACGACCTGAACACCGAATATCGCCTGTTCAATCAGCTGCAGAACGAGTACGACACCGTGGCCGCCTACACCGATTTTCTGGACGGCGTGCAGACCAAGGCGACGCAGCTGGCGGGCATCTCGATCTTTCAGAACGACAAAACCGGCTACGACTTAAAGAACATCGAAGCCACGGCCAAGGTGTATGCGGGGCTGACTGCGACCGAGATCGACTACTACCCGCAAAAGGGCCTGTACACGGCGATCTCCTACGCCTTTACCGACCTGATTTTGCTGGCATCTATGCTCTTGCTGGCGCTGATCCTTGTGCGGCAGGAGCGCGACAGCGGACTGCTGAGCCTTGTGCGCAGCCTGCCGGGCGGGCGACTGCAAACGGCGTTGGCTAAATTAGCAGCGTTCGGCGTCAGCCTGTTGGCCGTGTTGGCGCTTTTGTACGGCGTGAATCTCGCCTACTGCGGTGCGAGCTTCGGTTTGGGCCCGCTGACGCGCACGATTCAGAGCGTGCCGGCCCTGATGCGCTGCACGATGCAGATCACGGTCGGGCGGTATCTGCTGCGGTTTTTGCTGGCCAAGTGGGCCGGGGCGTTCGTGATGGGCCTTTGGGTCATGTTGACGGCGCTGACGGCGCGCCGCGCCGCCGCGGGCTGGATCGGCGCGTTGGCGCTGCCGTTGGCGATGTACGGCGTGCGCGCGGCTATTCCGGCCACGAGCCACCTCAACGTGGTTAAATACGCGAACCTCGTCAGCCTGCTGCAGACCAACGAACTGCTCGGCAACTATCGCAACCTGTTCTGGTTTGGCACACCGATCGGGCTGCCGCTGGTCGAGTGGACGGCGGCGGTGTTCTACGGAGCGCTGTTCGCTGCGGCGTTCTGCACGGTATTCGCCCGCGCACAGCTGCTGCCCGCCGCCAAGCGCGGCCTTGTGTTGGGGCTGACGCGCAGGACGAAAGCGACCTCTATTATAAAGGAAGAGGGCCGCAAGCTGTTTGTGCTGAACGGCGCAGCGGTGTTCCTGGCAGCGTTCTTGGCGTTCGGCGTGTATCAGGGCGTGACAAGCGAAAGCTATATTGATGCCGACGAAATTTATTATGCCTACTACATGAAGCATATCTCCGGCCCGTGGACGGCAGAGAGCCGCGATTGGCTGACCGCGCAGGGCGAGGAGTTTGCCCCGATGCTGGCCGTACAGCGGCGCGTGGCGCGCAGCGAGCTGAGCAGCGAGGCGATGCTGGCCTACGGCGCATTACAGCAAAAATACAACATTTACCAACAGGTCGTGCAGAACAACATCAACTACTATCTGAAAGAGCACCCCGGCGCGTGGCTGGTGTACGAGAGCGGCTACAAAAAGCTGTTCGGCTTCAGCGGTACCGCTGACGTGCAGGACACGCTGTGGGCCGGGCTACTGTGCGCACTGTGCTTCAGCGGTCTATTTGCGATGGAGCGTAAGGGTGGAATGGATGAAATTCTGGCATCTACTCCTTTAGGCCGGAAATACACCGTGAAAGCAAAGCTGCGGCAAAGCACAGCGGTTGCGGCAGTAATAGCTTTCGGAACGGTTTTGCCTCATCTATGGCAGGTTCTGCGCGACTATGGCCTCCCCTCTTTGC
>ERZ824575.1749-NODE-1749-length-19202-cov-8.122317_pt1 | contig 19202 bp, 24 predicted proteins | sample MGYA00519470_ERZ824575 | MGnify/ENA primary metagenome ERZ824575 (study PRJEB31778, sample SAMEA3449170) | human gut metagenome | biome: human gut; feature: human-associated habitat; material: faeces | place: United Kingdom | collected 2010/2012 ...
TTTGAGAAATAATCATATTATTTGTAGCAATTTTAATGACCCCACTTTTAAGCAAATGGTTTAACATAGATGTAAATTTAATTACCCCATTATTACCAATTCATATATTGTGGATAAACTTGGTAACAGACTCATTACCAGCATTAGCACTAGCAGTTGACCCAGCAGAAAAAGACATTATGAATAGAAAGCCATTAAAACCAAAACAAGGTGTATTTACAAAAGGAATGACTTTTAGAGTAATATACCAAGGAATTATGATTGGTGTACTTACACTTGTTGCATTTATAATTGGTTTAGCAACACCAGAAAATGAGTTACCAGTTGTAAATATAACAGAAGCAAATGGAATTGTAAGAACATTATCTGCAGAAGAAGTCAAAGTGGAAATAGGGCAAGCAATGGCATTTACAGTTTTAGCACTTTCAGAATTAGTACATGTATTTAATATTAGAAACAACAAAAAATCTATATTCAAAACAGGAATATTTAATAACAGCAAACTAATACTTGCAACAGCTGTATCTGCAGGACTAATGCTTATAGTATTATTTGTACCAGCATTAAGAAATATATTTAGTATACCAGTATTACCAGCAATGAACATTTTAGAGACAGTTATACTAGTGTTTATACCAATTGTTGTTGTAGAAATATTTAAATTACTTAAGATAAACACTACAAAGGAGGAATAAGTAATGAAAAAAAGAACATCAATTATTATTGGAATAATTGCTTTAATATTAGACCAACTGACAAAAGTGTTATTTATAAATAAAAATATGGAACTTATTCCAAATGTTTTGAAAATATACTATTGGCAAAATGAAGGAACAATATTTGAAATTACAAATGGAATAAAAATATCAGTGATTGCCTTAGAAAGCATAATAATTATAATTCCAATTGTTATATATTTAGTAAAAAGATATAGCAAAGAAAAAAATAATATAATATTATATAATTAGAGGGAAGAAGGTGTATTTATGAAAAGGATATTAACAGGATTAAAACCAAGCGGAGAATTGACTTTAGGTAGTTATATTGGCGGTATAAAAGGTACTATTAAAAGACAAGAAGAGTATGAATCATTTCTTTTTGTACCAGATATGCATGCTATTACAGTAAGACAAGAACACGATTTATTAAAAGAAAGAATAAGAAAGAATGTAGCCTTATATTTAGCCTGTGGTGTAGACCCAGACAAAAATATAATATATTTACAATCAGAAAATCTATATCATGCTAATCTATCTTGGGTATTAGAATGCAACACCTACATGGGCGAAGCTTCTCGTATGACACAGTATAAAGATAAATCAAGTAAAGGAGAAAACGTTACTGTAGGACTATTTACATATCCAATCTTAATGGCCTCAGATATATTATTATATGATGCTGACTATGTACCAGTAGGAATAGATCAAAAACAACATGTAGAACTTGCACGTAATATCGCCGAAAGATTTAACAAAAACTATGGAGAAACATTCAAAATACCAGAACCATTAATACCTAAAGTAGGAGCCAAAATAATGGATTTACAAAATCCCACTAAAAAGATGAGTAAGAGTGATGAAACATATAAAGGAGTAATCCTTCTATTAGATGATGAAAAAACAATCAGAAAGAAAATAATGAGTGCTGTAACAGATAGTGAATCAAAAGTCTACTATAACCCTGAAACAAAACCAGGAATATCAAATTTACTTATTATTTATTCATCACTTAAAGAAATAAGTATAAAAGATGCTGAAGAACACTTTAAAGACTATAACTATGGTAATTTAAAAAAAGAAGTTGCCGACTTAGTTGTAGAAGTTCTAACTAATATTCAAACAAAGTATAATGAATTAATAAATAGTACTGAAATAGATGAAATACTAGATAGAGGAAAAGAAATAACTAATAAAATAGCCAAACAAAAACTAGAAGAAGTATTCAGTAAAGTAGGTTTAGGAAGATATTAAAGGAATGAATTAAAACTCATTCCTTTTCTATATATATTTCTTTATTAATAATAGTATTATATTTAGATAATTTATCTAAAACACTCTTATTAACATAAACATTATAAGTAATATTTTCATCAAAACTCTTATTAATAATTCTAGAATTTCCAAGAATATAATCAACATCTTTAACATCATTATAATTAAAAATAATATCTATATCATAACCCTTTTCTAACTCAATAATATTATTATCTCTAATAACTTCTCTAGCTACTTTAGCATAAGTTCTAGTAAGAGGACCCACTCCTAGTTTAATACCGCCAAAATACCTAATAACCACAATCAAAGTATAATTTAAATAATTACTAGTAATTTGATTCAATATAGGATATCCAGCAGTACCTGAAGGTTCATTATCATCATTAGCTCTAATATCACTATCAATAACATATCCATAACAATAATGAGTAGCATTAGGATACTCTTTTTTTATACTATATAAAATATCATTAACTTCATCTTTACTATATACTCTAAATATCAAAGAAATAAACTTAGAGTTTTTAATAATAAGTTCATATTTATCATTATTCTTAATACTAAACATAATCTCACCACCACCATTATACTATATAAAAATATAATTATCAAATACTTCTCTTATATATAATAGGTATCTCGGATACACTGTTATTAAACCTAAGGCTAATAACAGCACTTTAATACCCTAGAATTAAAGTGAACAAAAAACTAAAAAAACATTGACTAACCATAGAAACATAATTATAATAGAGAGTTATATATAAGATAGAAAAGAGAAGGAGGTAATTTGAAAAAAACAATATTAATATTAACAATAATAACTCTCTTATTAGGAGGTACCATCTTTGTCATATATAAAAATAACCAAAATAGCAAAGAAGAAGTCATAGATATCTTCAAAGAAGATAAAAAAGAAGAAAAAGAAGAGCCAAAAGAAAATATTCCTACTACCAAAGTAACCGTAGATATCAAAGGAATGATAAATAACCCAGGAGTATACGAAGTAGATAGTAATTCCAGAGTAAACGATGTCATCACTCTTGCAGGAGGCCTAAAAGAAGGCGCAGATACCAGTAATATAAATCTAGCCAAAATAGTAAGTGATGAAATGACAATAATAATATATAGTACTGAAGAAGTACTGGAAAAATTCAAACAAGAAGTATGTATCTGCAACTGTCCATATATAGAAAATAATGCTTGTATAAATAATAATGATAATAATAGTAATTTAATAAACATAAATACTGCCACTATAGAAGAGTTAACCGCCTTAACCGGAATCGGAGATGTAAAAGCTGAAGCCATAATCAAATATCGAAATGAAGTGGGAAAATTTAAAACAAAAGAAGAACTATTGAATGTCGATGGAATAGGAGAGTCTCTATTTGAAAAAATTAAAGATGATATTACAGTCTAGATATATCTTCAAAATACTAACTATCTTAATCCTAATAATAACTATAATATATACTAAGTATTATCCCTTTAAATCAGTATTTAATACTAATGACACAGAATTTATAGGTATAGTCGAAGACTACATCATAAAAGATAATCAAATAAAAATAAGTCTTAAATCAAAAGAAAGAATAATAGTAACATATAAATATACCGGTAAAGTATTTAATAATCTCTCTTATGGAGATAAAATCAAAGTAACAGGAGTACTAAAAGAACCAAGTACCAATAATATCTTCAATAATTTTAACTATAAAAAATATCTCTATAATAAAAAAATATACTATATAATCGAAGCCTCAAAAATAGATAAAATCCAAAACAATAATAACCATATATATACCATAAAAAACTTACTCTATACCAGAATAAATAGTCTAAAATCCTCTAATTATATCAAAGCATTATTATTCGGAGATAACAAACTAGATAAAGAAATAAAAACAAGTTATCAAATAAATGGAATATCTCACTTATTCTCAGTATCAGGTTTCCATATTAATTTCATAACCTCAATAATATACTTCTACTTAGATAGAGTAACCTATAATAAAAAAATAAAATACATAACAGTAGATATCTTCTTAGTATTATATCTATTACTATGTAACACTACATCATTATTAAGATGCACAGTAATGAATATTCTTCTAAGTATAAACTATCTCTTAAAACTAGATATAAAGAAAATAGACATAGTATTATTAACTCTAATACTATGTATCACAATTAATCCCTTTATAATATATGATATCGGTTTTATCTATTCATATACCATAAGTTTCTTCTTAATACTATATAAAAACAAATATAAGACAAATAACAAACTACTAAAAATAATATATATATCCCTAATATCTTTCTTAGTATCATTACCAATAAATATATATACCTCATATGAAATAAACTTCCTAAGTATTATATTAAATATAATAATAGTACCCATAGTAAGCTTAATATTATTACCATTATCATTATTAACACTAATATTCCCTATATTAGATAATATATTATATTTAATAACCAGTATCCTAGAAAAAATATCCCTATATACATCAAACATAAATATATTCAAACAAGTTCTCTCTAAACCAAGTATTATTTTAATAATAATATACTATCTAGTAATAATCCTAATACTAAGTAAAAATAAACACTACTATCTAATCTTAATATTACTAATATTTCATAAAACAATTCCCCTATATAATAGTAACCTAGAAGTAGTAATGTTTGATGTCGGTGAAGCCGACTCTATGCTAATAAGTACTCCAAGTAAAAAAGTTAATATCTTAATAGATACCGGAAGAGGAATAGACATAAACAATATAATAATCTATCTAAAAAGTATTGGTATAAGTAAACTTAACTATCTAATAATAACTCATGGTGATGAAGATCACATCGGCGGAGCCCTCTATCTAATAGATAATTTCAAAGTAGATAATGTAATTCTAAATAAAGGAGACTATACAGAATTAGAAGTAGAATTAATTATCCATCTAAAAAATAAAAATATCAAGTACACTAATAATATAAATAAAATACCATTACTAGGTAGTTATATGTATCTTCTAAATACAAAAAAATTTAGTAATGAAAACGATAATAGTATCGTAACCTATTTTGAATACCAAAAATATAAATTCCTATTCATGGGAGACTCTTCCTCTAAAACAGAAGAATATTTAATTAATAATTATAATCTTACTAATATATCGTTCTTAAAAGTAGGTCATCATGGTTCTAACACCAGTAGTAGCCCTCTCTTTATTAATAAGATAACCCCCAAAGTATCCCTAATATCCGTAGGAAGAAATAATTTTTATCATCATCCTAATAAAGAAGTATTAACAAACCTATCAAACTCAGTAATCTACCGAACAGACATAAATAAAAGTATCAAAATAAAAATAAATAACAAAGTAAAAATAACAAAACTAAATAATAATTAGAAAGAAGGTCAAAATGAATTATTATAATGAAATAAAAAATGAATTAGTAAATAATGAAGTATACAAAAGAGTAAAGGATTATTCAAAGAATAAAAATGAATTAAGTACTTATTATAATGTTGGTAAATTGTTAATTGAAGCCCAAGGTGGTGAAGAAAGAGCTAAATATGGTGATGGTTTAATAAAAGAATACTCAAAAAAATTAAGTGAGGAATTGGGAGGAAAATATAATATAACTACATTAAAAAGAATGAGACAATTTTATTTAATTATTGAAAAAGGTGCCACACTGTGGCACCAATTGACGTGGAGTCATTATAGAGAACTTTTGACATTTGATAATATTGATGAAATTAACTATTACATAAAGCAAACTGGGGATTATAATTTAAGTGTTAGAGAGTTAAGAGAAAAAATAAAATCTAAAGAATATCAAAGATTAGATAATAATACAAAATTAAAGTTAATAAATAAAGAAGAAACAGTAGTAAGTGATTTTATAAAAAATCCTATAGTAATAAGAAATAAATACAACATAGATAAAGAATCTATAACAGAAAAAATATTGCAAAGATTGATACTTGAGGATATACCATCATTTTTAAAAGAATTAGGTAATAGATATTCAGTAACTACACTTAAATATATGAGAATGTTTTACCTATTAATCGAAAAAGTTCAACCACTGGCTGACCAATTAACTTGGTTTTATTATTGTGAATTATTGTTTATTAAATATAATATTTACTATTTTTAAAGCATTTATATAGTTTTGTATTTTTAAATGATATATAAATCAATATAAAATAAAATATTGCAAATATCACTCTGTTATGATAAAATAAATGTGAAATGTAGGTGTATTATATATGAATAAAAAAATTAAATTGTTACTACTTTGTATCCTTTCACTAACACTTTTATTTACAAAATCGAATGATGTACTAGCAGTAGAATGCGATACAAAAACAGCAGAACAATTAGCAAAAATTATATATCATGAAGTTGGAGCTGATACCGCTAAAAATAAAGATGATAACTTTTTTCAAAGATTAACGACTGCAAGCATAGTATTAAATAATGCTTACAACAAAAAAGGTAGTACTACGTATGAAAAGTTAATGAACTTGACTGATGGAAATTATCAAGGATATAGTGAATATAAAAACAATAGTTTTAGTAGTGAAGTTGCTCAAAGTAAACAGAGTGAAATGCTTTATATAGCAGAACTTGTTTTAACTGGTAAATATAATTTACCAAAAAATATGACATTACAAGCTTCAAAAGACATAGTTAATAAATTCGGAACAGTATGGTTCTATATAGAAAATCCTGGCTATGAAGACACTTATTTCGGTTATGAGGGAAGTTCTCTAAGTAATACTAATGTATTTGGAAGTAAACTTTCTGATACAACATCAGATTATTATAAAAAACTAGCAAAAAAATATGAAAAATCATCTTATGACACAACTTCCAGTACAGTATGTAATGGAAAAACAAAGCCTTCACCAACACCTAATGAAGGTGGTAATAGTGGAAGTAGTAGTAGCACTAGTAGTAAAGGAAATACAACAATAGTAGATGCTTGTACTAATCCAGATATACTTAGAGTCATATATTTTGGTAGATTAATTGTAGATATAGTAAAAATTGTTATTCCAATAGGATTAATAATTATGGGAATGATAGACTTTTCAAAATCTATTGTTACTAGTGATGATGGAGTACAAAAGAAAAACATGAAACTATTAGTAAAAAGAATCGTTTTCGCAGTACTTGTCTTCGCAGTTCCTTGGATAGTAGAAGTTTTAATGATAAATTTAGGTAATTTAACAGAAGGCGTTAACTTTACTGATTGTTTAGAAAATGCTACTGGTGATTGTATCGATCAATTGGAAAATGGGTATTCACGTTGTTATTCAAAAGATGAATATTCTTGTTATTATTGCCCATCATCAGATAAGTATTTATGGAGACCAGGTAGTCCAAGTGAAAATTGTCCTGGTGGAATAGGTTGGAGTAAAAAGACAAATATAGAAGAAAAAAATTGCAAATAATTAAAGTATAACTAAGTATGGTTATACTTTTTTTCTAAAAATAAGATTATGTAATTGACTAAAAATCTTCAAAATGGTATACTTTATATAGTAGGAAAGTAGGAATCTTATGAAAAAGAAAAAAGTGGTTAAAAAAGAGTATGATTATAGAAGAACTTTTCTAGTTTTTACTATAGTATTTAGTATTATTATAGGAATAAGTACTTATTGGATCTATGCCTATAAACATAAACATCCTTATCTAGAAGATAATATAATCAATTATAAAATAGATAGTTATGTTAAAACCAAAGGTAATGTTGTTTATTTAGAAAATATTGATAATAAAGTTACAGATGATTTTGTTAATAAACAGCATAAAATTATAAATAACAATAAAATTATCGATACCGATATAACTAAAACAATATATAAAAATATTTTGTCAATAAAAATAAGTTATATTCTATATGGAGATTTATCTAACTATGAAGAGATTTTGATTTTAAATTATAATCTAAAAGATAAAAAAATAGTAAATAATGATAATCTTTTAGAAATGACTAATGTTACATACAAAGATATAGCTGATTCACTATTTACTGATTATATAAAAATAGAAGATACTAGTAGTGTGGTCATAGATGCTATTACCAATGAAAAACTTACTGGTACAGAATTTAATGATAATAGTTATAAATATATAACTAGAATAAGAGAAAACTTGCCTGATATAATGAGTTTATATATCAAAGATAATAAATTATATTATGCAGTAAAATTAAAAGATATAAATAAATTATGCTACCAAACAAACATAGATGTTAGTGGTAAATATATAGATAAAGAAATAGATAAATTATAAGGAGGAAATTATGGAAAGTATTTTATCTGCAACCGCAATTGGAATAGGGGTAATGGTTGGACTTGCATTTTTAGGATTAGGATTAGGAGTAGGCCTACTAGGAGGAAGAGTAGCTGAAGCCGTAGGAAGAAACCCAGAAACTAAAAATGATGTAGTACATTCAATAATGACAATATTAATAATATTTTCAATATTCTTATTATTCTTATTTGCATTTTGTTTCTTATTATTATTCTTTAATCCATTAGTGGGATAATATGACTTTATTTATTATCTCTTTTGCTGTTATTATACTACTTGTAGTATTAATGAGCTTAATACTTAAGAATGCTGTAAAAGAAGTAGATAAAAAATCTAAATCATACTTTGTAGATAAACTACAGGAGTATGATTACCTAATAGATGAAAAAGAAAAGAAACTTTCTGAATTAGAAAGCGAATTAGAAAAAAGAAAGAATGGATTAAAAGATGGTAATGGTGATATCAATAATCCTAACTATGATTTTGATAGTAGTATTATTGATATGCTTACTGAAACAAATTATCTTGATAAGAATATATTTGAATTAAATAAAAAAATAGAAGAAAAATTTATAATTAATTATGAAGATTTACTTAAAGATTTTTTATCAAATATTAAAGATAATAATAAATATGACTTTACTCTTAAACTTAGAAATAAGTTTACACCTGATGAAATATATAAGATAGAAACTTTATTACCTGAAGAGAGAGATGAGTATTTAAAAGAATTATTAACTGATGAAGAATACAAAGTATATGAAATATTTGTGATAAGTAATAAGTTTAATATGGTAGATTTTATAGATTATCTAAATAGATTAATTGAGCTTAATAATCCTACTGTTACTGTACTTGTACCAAATAAAAATATTAATTATGATTATATTGATAGTAAAATCAAGACTAAAGTATCAGATAATATATATAGAGGAATTAAAATTATTTATAAGAATAAAGTATATGACTTTAGTTTAAATGAAGGGAATGTGTGATATGGAACTTAATAGAGTAAATAAAAAAGTTGAAGATATTAAGAATAATGATAATATCTTTTCTGTTGGCAAAGTAATAAAAGTTAATCCTTATACTGTTATTGTATCAGGACTTAATGATATTACTTATTATGAAGAAGTAAATATTGATGATAAAGCTAAGGGATTTGTTTTTACTGTAGGTAAAAATAATGTCACTATTTCTCTAATTGAAGTAAAAGAAAAAATAAATCCAGGTGATTCTGTATATGCTTTAAAGAAACAATTTAAATGCTTATTTAGTATGGATTCAATGGGTAAAGTTATTGATATCTTTGGTAATGATTTAATAGCAGGCAAGAAATTCGATAACTTAGTAGAAGTATCAATTGAAAATGAACCCATTCCTATTATGGATAGAGATCTAGTTACTAGAGAGTTTTTAACTGGTATTACTGGTATTGATATGCTATATCCTATTGGTAGAGGTCAGAGACAATTAATAATAGGAGATAAGAAGACTGGTAAAACACAAATAGCCTTAGATGCTATAGTTAATCAAAAAGATAAAAATATGGTATGTATTTATGTAGCTATAGGTAAGACTAAGAAAGAAGTTAAAGATATTTATTATGATCTCACTAAGAGAGGTGCTGCATCTTATACAATTATTATAGCTTCATTTAATGATGAACTTCCTAATAGAACATATTTAACTCCTTATGTTGCTCTTTCGATAGCTGAAGAGATGATGATGGATTCTTATGATGTATTAGTAATAATAGATGATTTAAAGAAGCATGCTGATGTATATAGACAGATATCTCTTGCTAGTGGTAAAACTCCAGGTAGAGATGCTTATCCTTCAGATATCTTTTATGCTCATTCCAGATTACTTGAAAAAGGATGTCAACATAAGAATGGAGGTTCTATTACAATACTTCCAATAGTAGAAACTAAATCTTCAGATATTACAGATTACATATCTACAAATATTATATCTATATGTGATGGACAACTTGTTTTATCTAGTAAAAACTTTGCTAAAGGACAAAAACCAGCATTAAACTATGGATTATCAGTATCCAGACTTGGTGGTAATGTACAGGATCCTGATATGAAGAAATTAGGTAGTTTAGTAAGAAGAGAATTACTAGAATATTTGGAAGTTAGAGATATATATGAACTTGCTAATATTGATGAAATGGGAGAAGAATTACAACATAGAATGAAGGAAGGTAAAAAGATTCTTGATAAATTAAGTCAAAATAAATTTTCTCCAAAGAGTAAGGAAGAAATGTTAAGTTTATATAAGTTTCTAGAAGAAGGTGAAGATAATGCAAGTAGGTAAGATAATAAAAATTAGTGATATATCCATAGAGATAATCTTATCAAGTACCAATATAAAGATAGGGGATATTCTTAAAGTAGAAGGAGACACTGAAGAAAAATATTTATTTGAAGTAGTTGAAGTAAATAATATATCTGCGACTTGTGTAAGTTTATATTCTACTAGAGGACTACAAAAGGGTAGTATAGTTTTAAAGAAAGCTGACGAGCTAGAAGTAGAATATTCTGATAAAATATTAGGAAGAATATTTGATTCATATGGTAATCCTATTGATGGTTTACCATTTGAAAGCGAAAGAAAAGTATCTGCGAATAATAGTGCAGTATCTTTAAAAGAAGTAAAAGTTGAAACTGAACCATTATGGACCGGTATTAAAGTAATTGACTTCTTTGCTCCACTGCAAAAAGGATTTAAAATGGGATTACTTGGAGGCGCTGGAGTTGGTAAGACAGTACTTATTAAAGAGTTAATACATAATATATATGCTAGTTCTAATGCAAGAGCAGTATTTGTTGGAGCAGGAGAAAGAAGCCGTGAAGGTAAAGAATTATACGAAGATATGAAAAAATCTAACTTACTTGATAAGATGGCTATGGTATATGGACAAATGGGTGATAATCCAATATCAAGAAGTAAGAGTGTAAGTACTGGACTTAGAATGGCCGAGTACTTAAGAGATGAGAAAAAAGAGGATGTATTAATCTTCATAGATAATATATATAGATTTATTCAGGCTAAAGCAGAAATAGCTACTGACTTAAAAGAGTTATTAATAGAAAATGGTTATCCATCTAATATGGCTAGTGAAATAAGTAGTATTGAAGAGAGAATTAATTCTAATAATAATGGTTCTATTACTTCATTTCAAGCTATTTATATACCAGCGGATGATTTAACCGATGATGCAGTACAAACTACGATGAGTTATATGGATGGACAAATAGTACTTGATAGAAAGATATCTGAATTAGGATTATATCCCGCAATTAACGTATTTAAATCTACTTCTAAATTAGTAGATATAGAAAAGATAGGAGAAAGACATTTTAAATTAGTTGAAAGAGTTCTTGCTTATTTAACTAGATATGAAGAACTAGAGGAAATAATTGCTGTACTTGGTATTGAAGAATTATCTGAAGAAGATAAAAAGATATTCCATAGATCAAGAAAATTAAGAAACTACTTCTCCCAGCCAATGTTTGTAGCAGAACCATTTACTAATATTAAAGGAGAATTCGTTGATATAAATGATGTACTTAACGATGTAGAGAATATTCTTGAAGGTAAGTATGATGATGTTGATGAAAGTAGATTTAGATATATAGGTAAAATAACATGGACGGAATAAAAGTAAAAGTATTTGATATTAGAAATGGTATGAGAGTATATGATAACATTAAAATAATAAGAATAATAAGTAAAGACTATAATCTTTTAATTATGAAAGACTATTTACCCATAATAGGAGAAATAGAAGGATCAGTTGATATAAAGAATGATATAGTAAATGAATCATTTAAAAATATCAAAGCCTTTTATATGAATAGTGATAATGTCTTTAATCTAATGATAAAAGAGGGATAGTATGGAGAATGTATTATATTTTGCTAGTGTTGGATTAATAGTATTAATATCCTTATATGCAATATTAAAAATATTAATAAAAAAATTCAATCCAGAAGAATCAAAAGTAAATATATACGGAATACTACAAGGTATGAAAAATACTGAGATAATTAGTTTATCATGTAGTATTGTTAGTTATATCTTCTTACTATACATAATGGCTTCATTTATAGATTTAAATCTATATATAGCATTAATATCTTTATCATTAACTCTTATCAGTGGTCTTTTAATAAAAAATAAAAAAGTAATAATAAATCTTTTACTAGATTTAATATCACTAGGAGGAATTAAATTAGTATATTTAATTCATGATTATATTATAAATGAATATTACTCTGTATGGATGCTATTACTATTAGTATTCTTAATGATATTCTTATTACTATATTTATCATATACATTACTTAAAAATATTAAGAATGTAGTAATTAGAAATAAATATGTAAGAAAGGGTGGTAAGGATGAGAATAAAAAACGTAGTTAAAGTAATGAACTTCCACTCCTTACTTAGAATTGAGGCTTCTAAAAGAGAAGCCAGTCATTATCAAAATGTTGGTGATGAAATAACTAATATAATAAGAAGTATTCTCTATAATAGAAATTTAGTTCTAGATAAAAAAATAATTACTCCAAATCCAGATAATCCTAAACTTAATATATATATAGCTAATGATTATGGATTCTGTGGTAATTTTAATTCTCAGGTAGCCCATCAAATAAGACAAGATAAAGATGTTTATAAAATAATTATAGGTAAAAAAATAGTATATAGTGATGATAAAACATTATTAAAAATAGAGAAAGATAACTTTAATAATGAACTTGGTAGAATAGAGAAGACTATAGATGAATCTATACATAATGCAGCATATAGTGAGATTAATTTATATTATAACCACTATAACTCAAGTACATCTTTTGAATTTAAAAAATTAAATCTATTTCCTTTAAAGTTTGAAGGAGAATATTATAGTAATAAAGACTTTGTTATAGAGACAGATATAACTAGTATGATTTATAGCCTGCTTACTTTCTATATAATGTATCAACTTAGAATGTGTGAATGTATCAGTAGAGCTGCTGAAAACACAATAAGAAACCAAATAACCAGAGAAGCAATAGATAAAATAGAACAAATAGAAGAAGAGCAAAGTAATGAATTAAGAAAAGAAAAGAAAACTATTCTAATTAATAAAACAGTAGATAATTATAAGAAATTATCTTATATGGAGGCTGACAATGGATAAATTTGATTATATTACTGCGACTATTGAAGAAGAAAAAATAAGAGTAGAAAAAATAATAAAATATTTAAAAGAAAATAATCTAGTAGATGAATTACCTGAATATCAAGAAAGATATAATAATATATTAAAATATTTAACTGCTAAAGAAAGATATTTTAAAGTATTAGAAAGTGTTAAGCTAGATAAAGAAAAGCTAGAAGAATTAAATAGAATTAAAGATGAATATGAAGTAGATAATATACTACTTGAAGATACTCTTTTATCTAAGTTTAATGAAGATACTTTTGGTAAATATAGAAATGTATTATATGAAGATATTAAAAATCAAGATAAAGAAGTACAAGATATATTATATCTACTACTAGAAAAACAAAGTAATTATAGTGAATTAGTAATTAAAAGAGATAGATTAAAAGGTAAAATAGATAAAAATAAATATCCTAAAACTTATAATACTTTATATTCACAAGATATTATTATTGAAAAACAAGATAGTATCTTAGAAAAAATATTTGTAGTAGAAAATAGTATTAAAATAGAAAAAGATAAATTATCTTCAATTGAAGATAGTGTTATGACAGATAGTATATTAAAGTTATTATATGAATTTTGGATAGTTAATTCATATGATCCAAGTAAAGTAGATAAAACTAAATTATTTATAACTAATAAAACATTTACTAGTTATAAAAATAATATTCCAGAAGTAAAAAAAGAGGTAGTACCTCCAAAAGAAGAATATAAAGAAATTAAAATAGATAATCTAAAACTTCCAGGTCTAGATGAAGAAAAACCAATAGATATTGATGGAAAAGATTATCTAAAATAAAAAAATTATATTGATAATTATATCAAGTTTTGTTATAATTAATATGATGATAGGAGGAAGAAAAAATGATAGAAGAAAAGAAAAAAGTAAATAGACCATTAGTCTATGCCATATTAGGAGTAACCCTATTAGTGCTAGCAGTATCTGGTAGTGCTTATGCATTCTTTACTGCACAAGCAACAAGTGATCAGTTCTCTGGTAATACAATTGACGTTCAAATTAAAAAACCAGTAGTAACTCTAGTAGTAGGTGATAAAACAAAAGGTTTAATTCCTATACATGATGGCTCAGTAACAGGCCATACTACTAATCAGTTAACTACTGCAGTTAGTGGTACCAATAAATGTGTAGATAAGAATGGTTATATGGTTTGTCATGTTTATAAGGTAACATTAAGTAATGAAGGTAGTACAGCCACTACAGTAGATACTTCAATTACATTAAATACTGGAGGAGCTGCAAATGTTACTTGGGCTAAGATGACTAATCAAACAACATTTGGTTCATTAAAAGGTACTGACAATTCTTTAGCAAAAGGAACTGCATTAGGTGCAGGAGGAACTGCTGATCTATATTTTGTTGTATACTTAAAGAATACTGGTTCTGATCAAACTGGTACTGATGCTGGCAAAACATATACTGGTACAGTAACTGTAACAGCAAGTACAGGTAATACAATCGAAGCACAATTCTAATTATTAAAATAATAGTGAGAAATCACTATTATTTTTTTCTAAAATATGAGAAATAAGTATTGCAAAAATAGTCGGGATTTGATACAATTATTATTGTAAAGGAGGATTGAAAAAGATGAATGAAAATAAGAAAGGAAGTACACTTTATGTAGTATTAGGTGTTGCTACATTAGTAGTAGCTATAATTGGTGCTACATTTGCATACTTTAGTGCTCAAGCTAGTACTGGAGCTGAGGATATCAAAGGTGGTACTTTGGATATTAAACAAAGTTTCTCTGTTGAGGCCGTAAGAGTATATAAAGATGATACTGTAGCTAGTGATAATCTTGTTCCATCAGATGCTGGTGCAAATATTACCAATATTAAAAATGCTATGACTGCTAAATGTGTAAATAAAGGTTATACAGGATGTCATATTTATAAAATAACTGCTAAATCAGGACAAACATTAAATACTGCATCATTAAATCTTACATTAACACAAACAGGTGCAACTGATGTAGCTGCTTGGAAATATGTAACATTTACTGGTGAGGGCGATGCTGCTGCATTAGTAGAAGGAAAATCAGGAAGTTTTAATGTTACTGATACTGCTCCTGTAGACTTACACAGTGGCGGTAGTGTAACTGGTGGAACAGATGTAGTTTACTATTTAATGATTTATCTAGAAAACAAAGATGCATCTCAAAATGAGACTGGTGAAAACCTAGCAACTGGTTCTTATGTTGGTAAAGTTACATTCCAAGCTGCTGGTGGTACTGTTTCAGCTACATTTGCTGCTTAGTAATATGTTATTTAAAATATAGTAATGATTATAATTACTATATTTTTTTTTTGCCTTAAAATTAAAAAGTGTGCTTTTGCACACTAATTATGTTCTTCTTTTGTTAATACCTAGAATACTTGCAAATACCCCAATTAATATCATTAATATTAAATATAATATTCCTATTAAAGTAATATTTTTAGTAATTATATTAAATATTAAAAATATTATTACCCATATACCACTATACTTTAATCCTTCAATATATCCCTTTTGATTAGAAGTTTTTCCTAATTTATAACTACCTATAAATATAGAAATTAATGGTATAAATAATTCTAATACTTTAAGTATAGTTCCATTTAGAATATTAAAATAATTAAAGATAGTAAGTATTATTATACTTGATAAAAAGATACCTAAAGACCAAATAAAACTTTTTAAATAATTCATTAGCATATTATCACCAATAAATATTATGTATTTGTATAAAAAAATATACTTTGGTACATAATGGTAATGGTGATAATATGTATATAGTTATGATTAGAACAGTATTTTTTTATTTCTTTATCTTTCTAATATATAGAATAATGGGTAAAAGAGAACTAGGACAACTTAGTATTATTGATTTAATTGTATCTTTACTAATTGCAGAACTTGCTACGATTAGTATAGAAAATTATAAAGGATCCATTTTATATTCTTTAATACCAATAGTAATATTAACATTGCTTCAATGTATATTATCATATATTGGTTTAAAAAAACCTAAGTTTAGAATATTTTTAGATGGTAATCCTTCAGTTATTATTAAGAATGGTAAAATTAATTATAATGAGATGTTAAAACAAAGATATAATTTAGATGATTTATTGGTACAATTAAGAGATAAAGGTTATAGGAGTATTGAAGAAGTAGAATATGCTATATTAGAAAGTAGTGGTACCTTATCTATATTTCCTTATGAAAATGGTAAGAGTCCATTACCACTTCCTATAATATTAGATGGTGATATACAAGAAGATACTATTAAACATTTGAAGAAAGATAAGAAATGGGTATATAATTTTTTAGATAAAAAAAATATAAATATTGAAGATGTATTCTTTGCTTTTTATAAAGATAAAAATATATTTATAATTAGAAATGATGATTTAATTAAGTAATATTTGTTATACTTTAAGTCATAACAAATTATTGTAAGTAAGTATTTATCATAGTATAATATTATTGGTGAAGTAAGATGGAAGACAAAATTAATAAATTAAAAGACATAATAAATAATAGTAAGAAAATAGTATTTTTTGGAGGAGCAGGAGTATCTACTGAAAGTGGAATACCTGACTTTAGAAGTAAAGATGGCTTATATAATATGAAGTACGATTATCCACCCGAATTAATACTTAGTCATAGTTTCTTTTATGATGATACTGAAGAATTTTATAAATTTTATAAAGATAAGATGAACAGTTTAAATTATAAGCCTAATGTTACTCATTATTATTTAAGCGAGTTAGAAAAAGAGGGTAAATTACTTGGTGTAATTACACAAAATATTGATGGATTACATAGTAAGGCAGGTAGTAAGAAAGTATTAGAATTACATGGTAGTATTATGGATAATTATTGTATTAAATGTCATAAATATTATGATGCTAATTATGTATTTGATTCTAAAGATATACCTAGATGTACTTGTGGTAGTATTATAAAACCTAATGTAGTATTATATAATGAATCACTTCCGGAAGATGTATGGAATGAAGCTATTAAATTAATTAAAGAAGCTGATACTATGATAATTGGTGGTACTTCATTAACAGTTTTTCCAGCAGCTTATTTGATAGATTATTTTCATGGTAGTAATTTAGTTCTTATTAACAAAGATAAAACTAGTTATGATGATAGATGTACTCTTGTCATAAATGATAAATTAGGTAATGTATTTAGTAAATTATAAAGTATTACTATAAAAAGTGGTACTTTTTTCTTATATGCAACATAAATTATTGTGAGGGGTGATATCTTTTGTCTGCATATAAAGAAATAGTAACAAAAGCAGTAGTAGGTAAAGGTAAAAAATATTATAGAAATACCTATACTATAAATACTGATAGTAAACCTAATACTGTGCTTGGATGTTGGGTAATAAATCATAGATTTTCTGGTAAAGAAGTAGATGATAGAATAGAAATAGATGGTTCTTTTGATGTAAATTTATGGTATTCTTATGATAATGATACTAAGACATCTGTTATAACTAAAAATATACCATATAAAGAAATGGTAACAGTAGCCCAAAAAGAAACAACTGATTCTTCAAGTAAAGATATTATAGTAAGAAGTTTAAAACAACCTAGTTGTATATCCGCTAAAGAGAAAGATAATACTATAGTTATTGATATTGAAAAAGAATTAGGTGTTGAGATAGTTGGTGATACTAAGGTTAAAATTGCTATTGAAGAAGATGAAGAACCATGGGATGAAATACCAGAAGATGTAACTGATGATACTATGAAAGAAATAGATGATAATGTTGATCCTAACTATATTAAAGAAGAAAAATAAATCTTCTTTTTTTTTCTTGAATTATATATAAAAATATGATAATATTTATATGTAGGATATGGTGATGATTATGAAGAGTAAAATTACTACAAGTATATTAATTGTAGTTATAGTTATTATTGCAGTAGTAGGTATTACTTTTGCTTATATTACTTGGACTAGTGGAAAGATTAATACTACTGGTAATAGTGAATGTTTTAATGTTTTATATGCTAAAGGAACAGATATAGGTAGTGATCAAAATACTGCTACATTAATGCCTTCGAATGATTATACCGGAGGATTATCGTCTACTGTTAAAATAGGTTTTAGCAGTACCTGTACTAATGTAAGTGGTACTGGTATAATCAAATTAAATACTCTAGATACCACAAGTAGTAATTTATATAGAACAGGACTTCTTAATTATGTAGTATTAAAAAATGGTACTAAATTAACTGAAGGCAATATTACTAGTTCAGGTACTAAAAGTATAAATGTAGGTACACTAAAGAAAGTAAGTAGCATAAGTGATGCCGATAATTATACGGTATATGTATGGATAAGTAATGATTTAGTACAAAATGAAGATGCTTTTTCAAGTTATTATGGTAATATAACCGCTAGTGTAGAACAGGTGAGTGATTAGTATGAAGAAGAAAGTAATATATAGTATTATTATAGTTTCAGTAATCATAATTCTATCAGTAGCGGTAACTTATGCAGTATATACTTTTAGTGGCGTAGTAAATATATCAGGTACCAGTGAATGTTTTGATGTTAATTATGTTAAAGGACAAGATATAGGTAGTGATAGTAATCC
>ERZ824575.1764-NODE-1764-length-19018-cov-3.464325_pt1 | contig 19018 bp, 18 predicted proteins | sample MGYA00519470_ERZ824575 | MGnify/ENA primary metagenome ERZ824575 (study PRJEB31778, sample SAMEA3449170) | human gut metagenome | biome: human gut; feature: human-associated habitat; material: faeces | place: United Kingdom | collected 2010/2012 ...
AACTGCGGGAATGGCCTATTTGCTCAATGTGTTCGGCTGAGATCGGAAATCAACCCAGCGAAATCCAGCCCCTGTTCTTCAAGCCTGGCAAGTCTGGTTGGAGCACTTTCGAGTTGATTCGCGCCTTCGGCAACCGCGGCGAGAACGTCCCTGGCCTCAACGCGAACACTGATGGTGTTTATTGCATCGGCAGCGAGCGCAACACCGAGATCAACCTCTTCCAGATTCGTCGCGGGTATGACCCCGAAGTCGCTACCATCCAGTGGGAAATGCTCTCCCGCGCCGCGTACTCCGTCGCCATCCCGTTGTACTCCGCTCTGATAACTGAGGTCAGCCCGTACTTCAGCGATCAGACCGTCTCCTTCGATCACTGCAAACAGACTGACGTCGTGTACAACGAGGAGCCCGAGAACTCAATCAACTACGTCCTCATGGACATCAGCTCGCTCTGCTTTGAGAACCCTGACACCCTTGGTATCAGCGTCCGTGCCTACCTCGATGCGCTCCAGAACGAGCTCATCGAGCAGAACAAGGAAGTTGACGCCGCCATGCTAGCCGAGACGACCACCGAGGGCCGCACTGCCCTGGCTAACAAGGCCGGCAAGGCTGCTACCGAGAACACCTACAAGAAGTGCAAGGCACTGCTCCAGGAGATGCGCGCCTATCAGAAGGCCGAAAACTTCGACCCGAGCGACCTGAACACCGAGATCAACGGCCTCAAGGTGTCCATCACCTACGCCAAGGACGCTCTTGCCACCGACCCGGTAACCCCGGATCAGCCTGGTACTCCTGAGCAGCCCGGTACTCCTGAGCAGCCCGGTACCCCCGAGCAGCCCGCTAAGCCCGAGCAGCCCACCACCAAGCCCGAGAAGCCTGGCAAGTCGGACACCACGACCACGGTAACCACCAACAAGACGAACACCAAGGGCGGCCTGCCCACCACCGGTGATCGTTTTGATGGCCGCATGGTGGCCGCATTCGCCATCGCTGGCGTTGCCGTCATCTCCGCGGGCGGTTACTTCCTCTACCGTCGCAATAAGGAGTAACGTCTTAGCTGAGCGGACAAGGCAGCAATGGCAGCCTCGCCCGCTCAGCCCGCTCTTTTGACCGGCGGGAAACCCGCCTGAAATCTTTTTAAAAAAGATTTCCCCGCACACACTTCGCTGTGCTATAGTGCAGCGCAACAGTAACTAGGTGCGACCGCGCCACGGCATCACGAAAGGAGCCACCAACATGAAGAACACGATGAAGTCTCTCAACAACTGGTGGTGGCGTGATGCGAATACGATCGGTCGACAGTGAGTCCCTCACGCCTGTTTTTGCGCTCTAGGTGATTGGAAGGCCTCCGGTTTCGACCGGGGGCCTTTTTCTATCTCGAGCCCGATCGCATTCGCATCACGCGCCTCCGCTTTTCTCTTGCACCCCCATTCCGAAAGGATTTTCACCATGTCTCAGAACACCACCGCCGCCCAGCCCCGCACCGTCCAGACCGCCGACCGCGGCAAACTCGACGTCCGCGCCCTCGTCCTGCTCGCCATCCTGCTCGCTGCCGGCTTCATCCTCAACTTCACCGTCGGCAAGGCCATCTCGGGCATCTCGGGCGGCATGATCAGCCCCGAGTTCATCATCTCGGCCTTCTGCCTCACCATCCTGGTCGTTCGTCCCAACATCGGCCAGGCGCTCGTCATTGGCCTCATCTCGGCTGCCGTGATCCAGATCACCACCACTTCGCCGTTCGTCGATTTTGCCGCCGAGGGCATCGCCGCCATGCTCATGGCCGGCATCGTCAACGCCGCCGGCAAGAACGGTCAGGTCAAGCCAGCCATCGCCATTGTCGCAACCTTCCTGACCACCTTTGTCTCCGGCGTCATCTTCATGATCATCAAGATGGCCATGCTCGGCGTGGTCGGCGAGCTCGCCGCCGCCATGCTGCCCGTCGTTGCCATGACCGCCGTCTTTAACGCCATTCTGGTCGGCGCCCTCTACCTGCCCATCCAGAAGGCTCTTAGACTCAACTAACCCGCTCGGCTTTACGAGCCACCCCATCTTGGCGTTCATTCGTCGCTCGCGTACCCAAGTACGCTTCGCTCCTCTTTCTCGCGCCAACCTGGGGCCCCTCGTAAAGCCGTCTCCGTGCTTCACCACCAAAAACTGTCCCAAACGACTAGCTTTTGGGGACGTTCTTAAACGACTAGTCATTTAAGAACGTCCCCAATGACTATGAAAGGTATCCATGGAAACGATCATCAACGTCGACGATGTCTCGTTCTCCTATGGCACGCAGACCGAGCAGGCGCTCAGCCACATCTCGCTCAGCGTGAACAAGGGAGATTTCATCGGCATCATCGGGCCCTCGGGCGCCGGTAAGTCCACGCTTGCCGCCTGTCTGTCGGGCGCCGTGCCCCACCACTACACCGGCACGTTCTTTGGGTCCGTCATGGTCAACGGCCACGACACCTGCGAAGTCTCGCTCACCGACGTGTCGCAAATCGTCGGCAGTGTGCTGCAGGATATCGACACGCAGATGGTCGCTTCGGTCGTCGAGGACGAGATGCTCTTTGGCCTCGAGAACTTTGGCGTTCCCCACGACCAAATCGAGCGGCGTGTGAGCGAAACGCTCGAGACCGTCGGCATCAGCGACCTGCGCGACCGCGAGATCGCCACCCTCTCGGGCGGACAGAAGCAAAAGGTAGCCATCGCCGCCATCCTCGCCATGCGTCCGCGCGTCTTGGTTCTCGACGAGCCCACCGCGGCACTCGATCCCGCCAGCTCCACGTTGGTCTTCGAGACGCTGCGTGAGGCAAACCGCGCAATGGGAATCACCATCGTCGTCGTTGAGCAAAAGGTCGCCCTACTCTCGGAGTACTGCAACCGCGTGCTCGTGCTCAACCATGGCGAAATCGCGCTGCAGGGCGAGCCACACAAGGTCTTCGCGCATACTGGCGAGCTCCGTGCCATCGGCGTCGACTGCCCTCGCGTCACGCGTATCTTCAATAGCCTCCAAACCGATGGTCTAGTAAGCGGTACCCCTTGCTTGGATGTCGATGAGGCCGAGCGCCTGATTTCGGGCATCGTCGACCCCGCACACGCGGCCATCGAAGCCCAGGCGCCTGCCGGTTCCCCGCATGCACCGTCGTTGCGCCCTCATGCCAAGGACGCAGAACCCGTACTCACCTTCGACCATGTTGAGTTTGCCTATCCCAATGGCGGCGCCGCCGTACACGACCTTAGCCTGACGCTCTATCCCGGCGAGCTCGTGGGCATCGTCGGCCAGAACGGTGCCGGCAAGACCACGCTCACCAAGCTGCTCACGGGTCTGCTCAAGCCCGCCTCGGGCAGCGTGCGCGTCACGGGACTGGATACAGCAGCCGTCCCCACGAGCCGCATCGCCCGCGAGGTCGCAACGCTCTTCCAAAACCCTGACCGTCAGATCTGCAAGGACACCGTGCTCGACGAGGTCGCCTTTGGCCTGGAGCTTGCCGGCATCGACCGTGCCGAGGCGCTGCGTCGCGCCCAGCTCGTCATCGACCGCTTTGGCTTGCCGGCCGACGAGGCGCCCTTCTCGCTCTCGCGCGGTCAGCGACAAATGGTGGCGCTTGCCGCCGTCGTAGTGGTTGAGCCCAAAATCGTCGTGCTCGACGAGCCCACGAGCGGCCTTGACTACCGCGAGTGCATGACCGTCATGGAAACGGTGCGCACCATGGCCGAGCGCGGTTGCGCCGTTATCATGGTTTGCCACGATATGGAAGTCGTCTCGGATTTTGCCGAGCGCATTGTGGTAATGGCCGACGGTCGCATCCTCGACCGCGGCCGCACGCACGAGCTATTCTCGAACATCGATCTCATGCGGCGTGCCTACGTGGAGCCTCCCCAGGTTATCGAGCTCTCGCGCCGTCTGGCATCTTCCGTCTCGCCCGCTTTTGCGCAGGTGAGCGAGGTCACCGATGTCGTTCGAATTACCAAGGAGATGGTCCACCGTGGTTAACGTCATCGACTACATGCCGGGCGATACGCTGCTGCATCGCCTGAATCCCGTCGTCAAACTGGGCCTCGCCGCCGCCATCATCGTCGGCATCTTCTTGTCCGACACCTACATGGCGCTGCTGGGCTTTTTGGCACTCACCCTTGCGCTGGGTGCCTATGCCGGCGTCGTCGACCGTCTGTTCTCGCTGCTCAAGTTGCTGATTCCGCTCGCGCTTATCATGCTGGTGCTCCAGCTGGCCTTTATGCGCGATGGCAACATGGTGTGGAGCTTTATCACCGACACGGGCCTCATCACGGGATCGAAGGCCTGCCTGCGCCTGCTGGGTGTGGCGTTACCGCTCATCCTCATGCTCATGGTGACCAAGCTCAACGACCTTGCCAACGCCTGCGTCGAGGTGCTGCACGTGCCGTATCGCTATGCCTTCACCTTTACCACGGCGCTGCGCTTTGTGCCGGTGTTTGGTCAGGAGATGAACGCCATCATGGAGGCGCAGACCGCACGCGGCGTCGAGTACGACACCAAGAACCCCATCAAGAAGCTTAAGCTCATGCTGCCACTGTGCGTGCCGCTGCTCATCTCGAGCGTGGGCAAGACCGATGCCACAGCCTTGGCGGCAGAACAGCGCGGCTTCTATCTGCGTACGCGCGCCAGCTCGTACAAGCGCTACCCCATCAAGGGCCTAGACATCGCCGTGCTCATCGTCAGCATCGCCTTCATCGCCATCGGCTTCTTGTTCTAGTTCACCACCGACAGCAACCGCCCAACGCAAAAGGCCTCGGCTCGCACCAAACGAGCCGAGGCCTTTACTGTTTCACCAGATAAAACCTACCAAAATAAACCTGTCCCTTTTTGACAGGTCGGAAGCTAGAGGCGGTAGGGGGCGCCGCTGCGGATGATGGATTCGCGCACCAGGACATCCATGGCGTCGAGGGTGATCTCGGGCATCTCTCGGTACTTTTGCAGCACCGAGAGCTCGGTGCAGGCCAGAATGACGCGGTCGCAGCCGCTACGGGCGAACTCCCACATCACGCGGTCGAACTTATCCATATCGGGCTCACGTCCGGCCTTCACATCATCGTAGATAAGCGACATCACATCGTTCTGACGTTTCTCGCTGGGATAGACAACCTCAACACCCGCAGCCTTACATTCGCGGCCGTAGACACCCGCGCCCACGGTTCCGTCGGTGCCCATGATGCCAATCTTGTGCACCGGCTCGGCCGGCATACTCAGGTTGGGGTCGAACTCGCACTCCCCCATCACCGCACCGGCCAGAGCATAGCGCACCGACTCACGCGGCATGTGGATAATCGGCACCTTCGTAAACGACTGGATCTGGTCGTAGAAGTAGTGCGACGTGTTGCAGGGAATGGCAATGTGCGCACAGCCCAGCGACTCGAGTGCCTGGGCACACTCTTTCATGGTCGCCAGCAGCTTGGCATGCTCGCCGGTCTTAATGGCCAGCGTGCGGTCGGGCATGGTCGACTTGGAGAGCACCACCATGTCGATATGTTCCTGATCGCAGGCAGCAGCCGTATGACGCACCACCTGGTCGTAGTAATACGACGTGGCCTCGGCGCCCATGCCGCCGATAACTCCCAGCTTTTCCATCGCCGCCTCCTTGGTGACGCTTGCGCAATTGCGCGTATCATACCCGCGCCCGCCCGATGTAAACCGGACGGGCGCCGCACTCATCTACTTGTAATACGTCTTGAACAGCTTAAAGTGGCGCAGCTTGGTGTGCCACATGCGCAGCCAGCGGTTAAAGACAAAGTCGCCCTTCATAAACGAAGGGTCGGCGCCCTTGCCTTCCTTGTCCAGGCGATGCACCTTAGCGCGCAGCTCGGGATCCTTGACGTATTTGTCGACGACGCCCATGGGGACGACCATCCACAGCGCCTCGTCCTGCGCCGTCACAAACTCCGGCTCAAACGGGCGGTTGAACACATACTCGTCCACCACATACTTGGCAACGTTAAAGCCGCTGTTGGTGACGTAGTAGTTGCTGCGGCCCTGGCGCGTGTTGAAATCGAAGAACTTAAACGAGCCGTCGCGCTCGTCGTACTTAACGTCAAAGTTGGAATAGCCCACAAAGTTCAGGTCCTCGAGCAACTTGCGCACGCCGCCCATGAGCTCGTCGTTGGGCTCGGTAATGATACAGGCGTGGTTGCCGACACCGTGGGGCTGATGCTCCTCGAGCAGCACATGGCCCAGGCACATCATGCGGACCTTGCCGTTGCGGTCGGAATAGCTGGTGAGCACGCGCATGTACTCGTCGTTACCGGGCACGCGATCCTGCAAGATCAGATCGTCGGTGTAGCCGCTGGCATACGAATCACGAATGACCTGTTCCAGCTCGGCGCGGTCGGCAATCTCATAGGCCTTCTTCTGGCCCTCGAACTCATGCTGCCACCACATGATGCCGTCAGAAGGCTTCAGAATCATCGGGTAAGGAAAATCGATCTGATCGAGCACTTCGGCAGGCGCCTCACCCTGAGCATTGAGCATCGCCTTGGTAAAGGTAAACGTGTGCGGATAGGGCACGCCATGCTTCTCGCACAGCTCGTAGAAGATCTCCTTCTTCTGGCACTGCTCGAGCATGCTGTAGGGAGCGTAAGGCGCGACGATGTTATCCGCCAACTCATGGGCATCCTTGGCCTGAGCCACGAGGGCAACATAGTTATCGCCACAGCCCACAAGGACAATCGTCTTATCGGCATGCGCTTGGGCAATGCCGTTGACGGTTTTGAGCATCACGGGCATGGTATCGATATCCACGTTGGGCGTGTAGTCGATAATCTGACTGCGATACGCGGGACCCGTCTGATACTTGCCAAAGACCAGACTCTTGACCTGGTACTCCTCGTAGAAGGCGCGCGCCACCGAATAGGCGTTGATGTCGCCACCGAGCAGCACGGGAATGAACTCGCGCTCTGTAAATTGCAATGCCATGGAAACTTCCTATCATGAACTGCCCACACAACGGGCGGTCTTTGCGCAACTGATTTATTCTAGCGTGCCAAGCCGCCGGCGCCCAAAGCTCCACCGTATCTATGGCAATCGACGTAATCGTCCAGCACGAAGGCCAGCACGAAGACGGCGCTCACCGTTGTATGACAATGGGCAATGAACCTACCATTGTTGTAGGATTCAACTTGTAGCCCGCCCCGTCGAAAGGTGCACCGTGCCCCAGGCTCATCCGATCAACAACCCCATCATTGACGCCGCCAAGCGCGAACTTGCAGATCGTGCCCAGACGGCAGCTCCCCTACGCACCGCAAACGATGCTTACAACGGGCCTGCCCGTATCGTCTCAATCAACACGTCGGAGCACAAAGGCACGCGTAAGTCACCCGTCGCCGACGGGCACGACACCGTTATAGAGCAATTTGGCCTCGCCTCCGATGCGCACGCCGGGCATTGGCATCGCCAGGTTTCCTTTTTAGCTGCAGAGTCTATCCAGACGGCGCAGGCGCGCGGGCTCGATGTGCACGAGGGCGACTTTGGCGAGAACTTCACAACCCAGGGCATCAACCTGCTCTCGCTCCCCCTGGGAACGCAGCTCAAGATTGGCAACGATGTCCTGGTCGAAATCAGTCAGATCGGCAAGGTCTGCCACACCCGCTGTGCCATCTACTATCTCGCCGGCGACTGTATCTTTCCCCACGAGGGCATTTTCGGCGTGGTGCTACAAGGCGGAGAAGCCCATACCGGCGACGACATACAGGTGGTCAAGCTCGGCGATGGCACCTGTTCCTTCACTCCCGCCGACGCACTCAAAGAGGTGGAGCAGGCTCGTCGCGAAGGAACCCTGTAGTTGCAAAATCCCACGTTGAAGTAGCTTTTACAGCCAAGAATCCTGTTGCAATAGGGTGCCGTAACGTTAAAGTTGAACTCTATGGTTTCTCAACAATTCATCATAACTGCAGGTCAAAGCCAAAGCCTCAAGTTCAACTTGACCCTTTGGGACCTTTAAGGTTCAAGTTGAGGTCGAAAGCAGTAGTAGAATACCGTTCGAACCATAACCTACGATTGATTGCAGAGGGACTGGATGCAGCATTCGAATCATCGCACCGCAGCGCTCATTGCGTCGAAGCCGGCTCGTATCATCACGAGCGCCGCGCTCGCCGTTGCGCTGACGGCCACGCCGATGCTCTCCCCCGTTGCGGCGTATGCCGCCTCGCAGGCAACGCAGGACCAGCTTTCCGCAGCCCAGCAGAAGATCGAAGCCGCCACGAGCGCCTACAACGACGCCCGCACCAAACTCGATGACCTGCAAAAGCAGATTGACTCCAATGAGGCAAGCATCGAGGAAATCGAGGCTAAGCTTCCCGAGCAGCAGGCCAAGGCAAGCTCCGCCATGCGCGATCTGTACAAGTATCAGAAGGGCACCAATCCCATCGTGAGCTTCCTGGTCAATGCGCAGAGCCTGGGTGAGTTCATCACGACCTGCAAATACACCAACCAGATCACGAGTTCGAGCGTCGACGAGATCGAAGAGCTCAATAATATGCAAACCGAACTCGAGCAGAACAAGGCCGAGCTCCAGCAGGCCAAGTCACAGCTTGAGGCAGAGCAGAAAAACGCCGAGGATGCACTGGCGCAGGCCCAGCAGCTCCGCAGCGAGGCACAGGCAAAAGCCGAGCAGGAAAATGCTGCCGAGCTTGCCAAGCTTGAGGCCGATAAGGCCGCTGCCGCCGAAAAGCTCTCGGGCGAGGGCGTGAGCGGCAGCAATTCCAGCAGCCAGGCCACCAACACCAACACCACCATCGACACCACAGTGAACAGCTCCAATACCGGTAGCTCCGATTACGATTCGTTCATTAATGAGTGGACGAGCCGCATCGACAATTATCTCGCCGGCTCCCCCATGGCAGGCCAAGGCTACAACTTTGCCGTCGCCGCTTGGAATACCGGTGTCGACCCCCGTTGGTCCCCCGCCATCGCCTGCATCGAGAGCACCAAGGGTGCTTATTGCGCCAATTCTTACAACGCCTGGGGCTGGAGTGCACGTGGCGGCGGTTGGCGCAGCTTTGGCAGCTGGAGCGAGGGCATCTCCGCTCACGTTGCCTATCTGGGCGCCAACTACGGCTCCACCCTTACCCCGGCTGCGGCCAAAAAGTACTGCCCGCCCACGTGGCAGGACTGGTACAACAAAGTCGCCGCTCAGATGAATCGCATCTAAGTGCAACTGCAAAGGGCCCCAATGGGGCCCTTTTCTTTTAGGTAGCGGAGGTATCGACGACGCCGGTCGCATTGGCAACCGCGACTATGACGATCATGCATAGGAGCAGCACACCCAATGCCTTGAGCCAGAGTTTCGCGAGTTTCTTGCCGCGATAGCTGTCGAGCAGCGCGAATCGCCGACGAAGACGGCGCTTATCGAGCAGCGCAAAATGCATAAGCACCGTAAGGCCGTCGACAAAGAAAAAATACTCGATTATGAGAAACCACGTCGGGTAGCTTTGGTTTGCTCCGGTGGGATGAAAGACGGCAAAGTGACTTCCGGCAAAGAACACAAGCAGCGAGAAGCAGACGAGCGTATTCCAAATGCGCCCCAGAGACTCCGGAACGCGAGAGAGCAGACCGCATGCAGCGGAGGCGGCAGGGCCAGGAGGCCCTGCGGGGTTCTGGAGCCCTTGGAGCGTCAACACCGTCTCCGAGGCCGGAGTACGGACAGGCGGCGCAGGAGGCCGCACGGGGCGACTCAGATCGTATGCCGCGCGCGTCGCCCGTCCCAACGCTTCCGCACTCGCAAAACGCTTGGCCGGGTCGAGCGCCATCGACATGCAGATGACATCGGCAAGTGGAGTGGGAATGCCACGCGCCTCGCATTGCTCGCGCATGTCGAGCCCTGGTTTAGGGTCGACTCCCGTCAAGCAGAAGAACAACAGGGCCCCAAGTGCGTAGACATCGCTGCGCACACTCGTCTGCCCAAACCCATACTGTTCGGGCGGTGCATAGGGTCGTGTGCCAAACTTGACGGTGTCGGCATCGGCGCCATCGCGCCATACGCGCGCGATCCCCAGGTCGATAATCACCAGCGATGAAAATGTCAGGCCGTCATCAGGCGTATAGTTGGCACCTGTCACGATGATATTCGACGGCTTGAGGTCACGATGGATCACCGGCGCCGACGTCTCCCCCGCCATTGCAAAACCGGCGTGGAGCTCGCCCACGGCATCGCATAGGGCAGGATACAATTCACGCGCATAATCGGGGGTGGCTCCCAGACGGTCCACCAGCGCCCCGAGCGTCTCCCCTTCGATGTATTCCATAACCACGTTGAGCTCGTCGCCCACACGACGGCAATCGACGATTCTGGGCAGGTGCTCAAAACGCCTGCCTGCCCGCTGAGCGGCAAACAGGCGCTCGTATGCCCCGCCGATTTGAGCCGAAGCATCGATACGTTTACGGACAAAGGGGCCGAGCGAACCACCGCCGGTTCCTTCAAAGTACACGAGCTCGGTTGTTTCAACGGACGAGCGCTTAAGTACACGCTCCACGCGATAGCTGTCGTCGCGATCGAGCGACGCCAGGTGCTCGGCAAGCGCTGCGGTCAGCTCGTCATTGGAATATGTTGGGGTCTGAGTATCCATAGCCTCCATCATAGCGCAGGGCGCAGACACCCCATGGCATCCGCGCCCCGTTCGTTTGCGTCGTTGTTCGGCAGCTCCGCCAGCTCAGATATCAGCCGCTAACTCACCGTCTCCTCGCCAAAGCGATACAGCTCCTCGTTGACCTTTTGGAGGCTGCACCCGCGATCGATGCAAAAGATGATAATCGCATCGCGGCGGTCCTTGCAGTTAAGGACGCTTACCCCGGCAGCCGTCAGCGCACGATTGGTCTCTTTGGGCGTCAGCGCCATCGCAAAGACAATCTGCAGCACCTTATTGCGACTCGGATGACGCGCACCGGTAAAGATCTGATAGCCAAAGGTCTCATTGAGATCAGCCATACGGACCACGCGCGAGCGCTCCAAGCCCTTTTCCTGTAGTAGCTGCTTCAGGTAGTCCGAAAGCGACGGGGCGGCAAAGTCGTGCTCCCTGATATAGCCATCGATGTTCGGCGCATCGAGAAGCTCATTGAGCAACTCCTCGGTCAGCTTTTTATCGGACATACGACTTCACCTCCCCCAGTGCATGCAACATGCTAGAAACCGCTTACGTCCGAACGCTCCCAGCTAGCAACCTGGTCGGGAGACACCGTACCCAGCGCCTCGAACTTCCAGGAGCCGCCCGCCTTCAGATGATTGGTGTTTGCAAGAGCCGTTCCAACCTGGTTGCCATCGGCATCATACAGAACATATTCAATCTGAATGTAGCTCTTTTCCTTGTCCGTGTTATTGGTCAGGGTGCCCGTGATCTTATAGGTAAACTGATTGGAAGTGTCTTCAGCCTCGTCAGCAATGGTATACGGTTCTTGCGGTTCTTTTTGCTCCTCAGCCTGCTGTGTCGTCTCGGCAGGTTTTGCCGAATCGCTCGCAGACGAATCGGTTGAGTTGCCGCCCATAGAGCCCACGGCACCGACAATAACCAGCACCACGATGATGCCTAGGACAATCTTACCGATTGGCTTCTTTCCCTCTTTTGCCATTATTCATCCTTCCTACGATCCGGCTACCGTGCCGGCACACAGCACATCGTAGGAAGGATTAAACTTGAATTCATTAGCTGAGAGCTAAGGCTGCGGTAAACGGCCAATGCAGTTATCCAAACGCCGAGCAAACGCACTTTGCGCAACCGTCTGCTGGCAGTGCATCAACCCACCGTGACGGATTCCCCGGTAAAGGTGCTCACAAGCAACAGGATAAAGAAGGCCAAATAGCTGATGCTCAGCAGGTAGGCGATGACCAAAAAGGCAATCCATCCTACATTGGTCTTACCGTCGGCGCGGCGCTGCTCACGACTGCGATAAAGCCAAATCGTCACGCCGATAGCAGTCATAAACAGTACGAGTGCCGCCGCAGCCAGCCCAGCAAGCACAAACATCACGCCAACGCTCACAGCAATAACCGGGAGCAGTAGCAAGCCGCACCCACACCCACCAGGACTATACACGGCAGACTGTCGGCGTCGTTCCATCGTCACTTCAACCTCAACATCTTTGAACACTACAATGCGATAACCTGCTGGACAGGAACGATCTTATCCAGTTCCGGTTCGATCCGCCTTTTCTCGGCCTCAAGGTCAAACGCTATCTGGGCGCGCAGCCAATATCCATCCGTCAGGCCAAAGTAGCGGCAAAGGCGAAGGTCGGTGTCGGCCGTCACACGACGCCTTCCCAAGATAATCTGTCCAATGCGTTGAGCCGGAATCCCGGTCTCCTTAGCAAGGCGATATTGAGAGATGCCCATAGGGACAAGAAATTCCTCTTTGAGAAGCTCACCAGGAGTCACCGGCGACAGCAAATCGGGCGCAGTCTCATCACTTGTGATAATCGACGATTTCGACATTCCAAGCCATCCCCTGTCTCCACTCAAAACAGACCCGATAGCGATCATTAACACGGATACTATATTGGCCGGCGCGATCGCCCTTCAAAGCTTCCAGGCGGTTGCCCGGAGGCACGCGAAGATCATCAAGTGAAGCACAAACCTGCAGTTGACGAATCTTCCTCAATGCGACGCGCTCAAAGGGTACGAACCTCCTGACCCGCACACCCATCGCAAAACGTTCGGTATCCTCATCTTTGTACGATGCAATCATAGTATCGCCTTACGTTAATAACGTCAAACGTTTCTATAGACTTACATCCCTATTATACCGTACATCTGTTCGTATTTTCGAGAACATGCGTCCGCGTCGATTAACCAAGCAAAAGCAATCGTTTGTAGACATCGAGGCCTTTGAGTAGGATTTCCTCGTCGAAGAGCATGCTATCGGTATGCAGAGCGCTTGTGGCATAAGCGGGGCAGCCATCCGAATCACTCGGGTTGTCTTGGTCCTCTGGCATACCCGTGCCCAGCAGGAAAAACACGCCCGGCAGATAGCGTTGATAGAACGCGAAATCCTCGGCGATCAGCAGCGGTTCATCAACGAGCTGCAGCTCGGGCAAGACAGGCGCGACATTGGCAAACAACTCAGGGTCGTTATCGACCGGCGGATAGCCCTCGGCGAAATTGAGATCATACGTGCAGCCCGTTGCGGCACAGGCATCGTCCAGCACACGGCGCACGCCCTCGCGAGCACGGTCGAACATACCGTCCGTAAACACGCGCAAGCTGCCCGCAACATGGGCTTCCCCCGCCACCGCATTGCAGACGGTGCCCGCCTGCAGCAGGCCGAACTTGCCAATGCAGGGCTCGTCGGTGCCCAGCTCGTCCATCAGTTCGCGCTCGGCAACCAAGAACTTGGCAGCCGCCAGCGCCGCATCGTGCGACTCCTCGACCGGAACGCCGTAGGTCTTGGCGATATGGATACTCGTGCCATGGATATGAATGTGCGTCTCGCTTGAGCGCGCCAGCAACGGACCGGGACAGCTCGCCAACGTACCGGCGAGCAAATCGGGCCATACGTGAAAGCCAAAGATGCGATCTGCCCCATAGCGCTCAAACACCCCGCTCTCACAAACCGTCTTGGCGCCACCGGTCGTTTCCTCGGCCGGCTGGAACACAAAGAGAACATTGCGCCTAATGGCGCCCGGATGCTCGCGAATCGTACGGTCGACATACGTCGCGGCGGCAAGCGCCATGGCCATGTGTCCGTCATGTCCGCAAGCGTGCATCTTGCCGGGATGGGTTGAGGCAAAGGCCGCTCCCGTCGCTTCCGCGATGGGCAGCGCATCCATATCGGCACGAATCGCCGTGGCATGCGCGGCATCAACACCGGCGTCGAAGAAAGCACAGACGCAGCTGGGGCACGGATGGGTCACTTCGCAGGTGAGCGGTGCCAGCACGCCCTCGATATAGGCAATGGTTTGCGGAAGATCGAAATCGAGCTCCGGAATGCGATGGAGATCGCGGCGATAGCGACGGAGTTCTTGGAGCTCGGTCATAGAGGATCCCTTCGTGAGGCACATCTGTTGCAACTTATTGTGATACAGGATTGTGGCGCACATGTTTCCAGCATATCCCTGCATTTTTTAAACGTTATATACGAATACTCTTGTTTGGTAAAGTGCAACATGGTAGGGTCGTTACCACTTGATAGAGGCGCGGGCACGAAGAACCGCGGGTGAGCCGGCAGGCTTTGACCCCGTGGGGAGGCGAAACCCGCCGAACTGGGCTTTTCGGGCACGAACAACCTGGTGGGCCTGTGGGAAACACCCACAGGACTGTCTGCAGCAATGCGGGAGCGCTATCCGGACATTGGGTCCACGCTATGCGGATTCGATGCGCAGATGGCGCCGTCTGGATAGCGAGGTTTACGGGACATGGCATTGACCCCCAACGAGGCATATGCGGCCAAGCAGCCGTTTGTGGACAAGGAGACACTCGAGCATATCGTCGAGCAGTTCCCCACGCCGTTTCATCTATACGACGAGGCGGGCATCCGCCGCAACATGCAAGAAGTGCGCGACGCCTTTGCATGGAACCCGGGCTTTAAGGAATACTTTGCCGTCAAGGCCAACCCCAACCCTGCGCTCATCTCCATTCTCAACGAATACGGCTGCGGCTGCGATTGCTCGAGCTATACCGAGCTTATGATCGCCCGCTCGCTGGGCATCACCGGACACGACATCATGTTCTCGTCCAACGACACGCCGGCGGCGGACTTTGAGCTCGCCGACAAGCTGGGTGCCATCGTCAACTTTGACGACATCAGGCACATCGAGTTCTTTGAGCGCGTTGCGGGGCCCATCCCCAAGACGGTCAGTTGCCGCTTTAATCCGGGCGGCCTGTTCCAGCTTTCCAACGGAATCATGGATAACCCCGGCGACTCCAAATACGGCATGACCACCGAGCAACTCTTCGAGGCCTTCCGCACGCTCAAGGCCAAGGGCGCCGAAAACTTTGGCATCCACGCATTCCTTGCCAGCAACACCGTCACCAACGACTACTACCCCAAGCTCGCGCGCATCCTCTTTGAGCTTGCCGTACGCCTGGAGCGCGAGACCGGCGCACACGTCGCCTTTATCAATCTGTCCGGCGGTGTGGGTATCCCCTACCTGCCCGAGCAGCAGGCTAACGACATTCACGCCATCGGCGAGGGCGTACACGCAGCCTACGACGAGATTCTGGTCCCCGCCGGCATGGGCGATGTGGCGATCTGCACCGAGATGGGTCGCTTTATGATGGGCCCCTACGGATGCCTGGTCACCAAGGCCATCCACGAGAAGCAGATCTACAAGGACTATATCGGCGTGGACGCAAGCGCCGTCGATCTGATTCGTCCTGCCATGTATGGCGCTTACCACCACATTACGGTGATGGGCCAGCCGGGTGGCGACGACAAGACCACAGCGCCCGTCACGGACACCTACGACATCACGGGCAATCTGTGCGAGAACAACGACAAGTTCGCCATCGATCGCGAGCTGCCGCATATCGACATGGGCGATCTGCTTGTGATCCACGATACCGGCGCGCATGGCTACTCCATGGGCTACAACTACAACGGCCGCCTGCGCTCCGCCGAGGTCCTGCTGCGCCCCGATGGCTCGGCCGACCTCATCCGCCGCGCCGAGCGCCCGGGCGATTACTTTGCCACGCTCGACGTGCTGCCGAGCGGCCGAGAGCTGCTGGCCAAGTCGCGCGCCGAAAGTGCCCGCCGTCGCGCCCAAGATGAGCGCCTGGCAGTCGCCGCCCAATGGAACAAACGCATCCAGATCGCGGACGCGAAGGAGAAGAACATGGACATCCGCAATCTCGAGGGCTCAATCGTCGCCCTCGTCACGCCATTTAAAAAGGACGGCAGTGTCGACTTTGACGCACTCGAGCGCCTTATCGATTTCCACCTGCAAAACGGCACCGACGCCATCCTCACCCTGGGCACCACCGGCGAGAGCGCCACGATGACCGACGACGAGGACAACTCCGTCGTCGCCGCCGTGGTCAAGCATGTTGCAGGACGCGTCCCCGTCATCGCCGGCTCGGGCTCCAACTCCACGCAAACCATGCTCACCAAGTCGCTCACTTACCAGGGCTTGGGAGCCGACGGTCTGCTGCTCATTACCCCCTACTACAACAAGTCCAATGAAGAGGGTATCTATCAGCACTTTAAGACCGTGGCCGATGCCGTGGACATTCCCTGCATCCTGTACAACATCCCTGGTCGTTGCGGCTGCGGTATCAGCGAGCGCAACGTAGAGCGCCTGGCCGCGCACCCCAACATCATGGGTATTAAGGAGGCCTCGGGCAACGTCGCCTACGCGGCCAAGATCGCCCACCTGCTGTCCGACGACTTCCGCATGTACTCGGGCGAGGACGCGCTTACCGTACCGCTCATGAGCCTGGGCGCCTCGGGCACCATCAGCGTGTGGGCCGATGTTCAGCCGCAGCTCGTGCACGACATGTGCCGCGCCTATCTGGACGGTGACGTGGAGCGCGCCCGCGATATCCAGATTGCCGGCCAGCCGCTCATCAATGCCCTCTTTAGCGAGGTCAACCCCATCCCCGTCAAAGAGGCGCTCGCCCAGATGGGTATGATCGAGGCAAACTACCGCATGCCGCTGTGCCCCATGGCAGACGACACGCGAGCCGCACTTACCGATGCTCTGAAGGGAGCTGGTCTGCTTGATTAAGACCGTCATTATGGGAACGGGCCGCATGGGCTCGCTCATCCGCACTACCGCCGAAGGCATTGTCGACGCCGGCGGGCAGCCCGTTTTTGATATCGTCGCCCAGATCGGTTTTGATCTGTCCGAGCTCGAGAGCGCCCCGGCGGCCGACGTTATCATCGACTTCTCGAACGTCGTGACCTTCGATGCTGTCGTCGCCTATGTCGAGCGCACGGGCGCGGCGTTGGTCTCGGGCACCACAGGCTACACCCCCGAGCAGATGGACCGTCTGCGTGAGCTGGGCCAGAACGCCCGCGTTATGCACTCAGGCAATTACTCCATCGGCATCGCAGCCCTGCGTCATCTAGTGGCCCAGGCCACGCGTGAGCTGCCCGGCTTTGACTGCGAGATTGTCGAGACTCACCACAACCAAAAGGTCGACGCCCCCAGCGGCACCGCAAAGCTGCTGCTCGACGCCGTAGTCGAGGCCGGGCCCGAGGCAGGCTACCACCCCGTCTATGGCCGCGAGGGCATGTGCGGCGCGCGTGACCCCAAGGAGATCGGTATGCACTCGCTGCGCGGCGGCACCGTCGCCGGCGTGCACGAGGTGAGTTTCTTTGGCCAGGACGAGGAGGTCACGCTCACTCACCGCGCCACGAGCCGTCAGATTTTTGTCAACGGCGCCTTGGCAGCCGCACAGAAGCTCGTCACCCGCGAACCCGGCTTCTATACGTTCGACCAGGTCATGTTTGCCTAACCAGGTATCAACCGAATCCACCCAAAGGAGAAACAGCAAATGAGCAATGCAGCCGAGATGGATGCACAGGAGATTATCAACTACATCGCCACCGCGCCCAAAAAGACGCCCGTCAAACTGTACGTGCGCGAAAAGCCGGGCATGAAGGTCCAGTGGGGCAATGCACACGTCTACGGCGGTCGTCGTGGCAAGACCGTCTTTGGTGACTGGGATGAGCTCAAGGCAATCCTCGACGCCAACGCCGACTCCATCGACTACTACGATGTGGAAAACGACTGCCGCAACTCCGCCGTGCCCATGCTCGACCTCAAGGGCATCAACGCCCGCATCGAGCCGGGCGCGATCATCCGTGACCGCGTCGAGATCGGCGATCGCGCCGTCATCATGATGGGTGCCATCATCAACATCGGCTCCGTCATTGGCGAAGGCTCCATGATCGACATGGGCGCCGTGCTGGGCGGCCGCGCCACCGTGGGTAAGAACTGCCACATCGGCGCCGGCACCGTGCTGGCAGGCGTCGTGGAGCCCGCCAGCGCCACGCCCGTCATGCTGCGCGTGCGTTTTTGGCAGCCGTGGAACACGCCAGGAATGAGCAGCTCCGCTACCCGCGCGCCATAGAGCGTCATACCGCCGATGTTCTCGCGGATATCCATAATCAGCCCCCGAGCGTCGGGGTGCTGGGTCAGCGCCTGCTGCACCTCGTCCGCCGCCTGCGCGTATAGGAAATCATCCAGCCGGACATAGAGAATCCCGCCGTCATACAGGCGAATATCCAGCCTGGGCACGGCGATTTTTTGATAGATTTCGTCCAGCGTCAACGGCTTTACAGATAGCTTGTTTTGCCTTTGGGGCAGGAGATCAAAATGCCATGCGCCCTGATCGGTTTCCAGACAGTTGTCCGTGCGCTGCAAATAAAACGGCAGCAGCTGATGCAGCCGATAGCGGGATACATAATCCCCTACATGGTAGGCATAGCGGCAGACCCAGGCAATCGCCTCTGCAAACGGCGCGCTGTTCAGGCGCAGCGCCCGCGCGCCCAGAAAGCGCTCCTGGCCGGTGGTAACCGCGTCCACGCAGTATTTTCCGCCTACATACCGCAGCGTAAAGGGCAGATAGCCGTTTTCATCCTGCAGCGCGCGCGGAGGCTGATAATCCGTGTGGCCGTCGCCCAGCAGGTTCATAAACTCCGCCAGCAGCAGATGATACGCCCGCTCACTCTGCGCGGCCATAACCTTAGGCAGATAATCAGCATACGACTGATCCCAGTCGATGCGGTTTTGATCGAAGTAGGGAAACACCTGCGCAGCCTGCTTCCAGATCTGCGATAAATCCGCAATGCGGTCAATCGTATTCATGCGCGTTCCTCCTGCGTTTGACGGATGAAAAAGGGCCCTTGCTGCCGACTATTGTACCCAATGCGTATCCAAAGAACAAGACTTGAATTGCAGCCTTTTTTCTGCTATAATAATACCAGCAAAAAGGGAGAAAACCGCATATATCTTTCCCGCTTGAAATTCTCCGCTGAAATGGCGTATACTAAGCGCGAGGACTTTTCTTAGGAGGATTTTTCACGGCATGTTTGAGCAAAACAGGGAAAGAAACCTGTCCATGGTGAT